>Ga0153916_10003004_pt1 | contig 12420 bp, 13 predicted proteins | sample Opewatmetagenome_FD_109642 | JGI IMG/M metagenome (GOLD analysis project Ga0153916, IMG submission 109642) | Freshwater wetland microbial communities from Ohio, USA - Open water 3 Core 3 Depth 4 metaG | ecosystem: Environmental > Aquatic > Freshwater > Wetlands | place: USA: Ohio, Lake Erie...
ACGTCTACAAATATTGTGACCCCTTTGGGTTTGAAGTCCCCGCACGAAAGGCTTACTACCAATCCATCCATGTGCCCCTTCTTTGCCTGGAGGATGTCTATTCCGCGGGGACGATGGGTCAACTCCGGACGAGGATTCAGGCCTTTTTGGAGATGATTGGTTAATGCGATGCGAAGCACCAAGTACCAAGCACCAAATGACAGATAAGCTCCAATCACCGAAATTCAAATTTCCAGATAAAAGCGTTTAGGTCATTCGAAGCGGAAAATTGAAATTTATTTGGGATTTGGAGTTTTATATTTGGAATTTGCTAGTGCAACAACTGCTTGATTCAGGTCACGCCGCGTTTGGATAAGGGAGGTAGAGATCATGGCTGAGGAGCAAAAAGAAGTAAAGCCAAGAAAGAGGATGACGGCAACCCAGGCGGCTGCTTCCATCGGCCCCATGGTCAAGGAGTTTATTACGGGTACCCTGCGGGCACGGGCAGAGGGAAAACAGAAATTGGCCTATACCTTTATCGTCTGCCATCATGAAGAGATCTTCCGGGCTATGGATGTCATCCCTTTGTGGACAGAGAATTTTGCCGGGATTTGCGGGGCAAAGAGAGACGCGGAAAGATTCCTCCAGAGGGCGGAGTCTTTGGGCCTCTCCCGATCCTTGTGCACCTATGCTCTTTGCGGGATCGGTTTTGACCAATGGAGAGAAGAATTAGGCCAGATGCCTCCGGATGCTCCGTGGGGAGGGCAGGCAAGGCCTGACTTCATGATCTCCAGCGGGCAGATCCTCTGTGATCCGAGGTCCAAATGGTTCCAGGCCTCCCAGCAATTTATGCCCGATGTCCCCATCTACAACATAGACCTTCCCTATCCGCTGTTTCAGAGGGATCGAGATCACCGGGACGTCTGGGGCTACTACCACAAGTATATCGTCAAGCAATTACGAGGCCTGGTGGCCTTTCTCGAAGAACAGACTGGAAAGAAGATGGATTATGATCGCCTCAGCGAGTTAGTGGATCTAAGCGATCGAACCTGGAACCTGATCGAAGAAACCTACAGCCTCCGAAAGGCTGTCCCTTGTCCCATGGGGACGGGCGATGCGATGAATACGATGGTACCCATAAACTTCATGATGGCCACTCAGAAGGCTTACGATTTTTTTGTCGACCTCAAAAAGGAATTAGAGTCAAAAATCGCCAAGGGAGAGGGAGAGGTTCAGGAAGAAAAATACAGACTGATGTGGGGAGGTGGATTGCCTTCCTGGTTTGCGTTGACCGATTTCAATTACTTCAACAGCAAAGGGGCTTCTTTCCCTGTTGAAACGACGTATCGTATGGTTGCTCCCCTCGACGAGATGGAACTCCCCGAGACAAAAGATCCGATCGAACACCTCGCATGGCGGTGGCTCGGATATTGGACTTTCTGGTACGATCGGGCCAAGAAACGGCCGGGATCAGAGCCCGATGTGGAACGCCTCATCCACTGGATCGAAGAATATAAGATTGATGGAATCGTGATGCACGAAGCCTTTTCGTGTCGCACCTGGCATGTGGGCCTCATTTGGCAGCTGCATCAACTGGCGAAAATATACAAACCCATCCCCGTCTTTGAGATCGCAAAGGACGGAAAGAAGGAAAAGGTTTACAGAGAAATTCCTTCCCTGATTTTGGAGAGTGATATCATTGATATCACCTCCTATTCGGAAGAGGATACAAGGAATAAGATTGACGCTTTCATCGAAACCTTGGAATCCAATCGATTAAGCAAGGCAGCCTAATAGACTCGGAGAGGCGGAACTCCAAAACTTTCGAATGCGGTTATTCATCATCTTTATGGGTAACTATCGCTGGCGTTGAAAATCAGGCTATTTTATTTCAGGATGCCGGTCTTCTTCATTGATCGATTAGAGGTTTCCGCTCGAAAGCTTTTTCTTGCCCCGTCTTCGGTCTCTGGCATCCTAAACAAGTTTTTCAGGTTTTTCTAAAGTTCGGATGACAGCAGCGACCTATTTTGCAGGCATTGATGTCGGCTCGACGATGACGAAGGCGGTGATTCTGAATCATGGGATCGTCGCTTCCATCGTAGGCCCGACAGGTCCAGAGCAGCGCCGGCTCGCGAACCAGGTCATGGAAGCGGCACTGAGGAAGGCGGCTCTACCATTCCAAGCCATCACCTATATTGTCGCTACGGGCTACGGTAGGATCAACGTCCCGTTTGCCGATAAGCAATTCACGGAGGTCACATGTCATGCCAAGGCCATCCTCCATCTCTTCCCTCAGGCTCGGACGGTCATTGATATCGGAGGTCAGGATGTTAAGGCAATCCGGATCGACGCTCATGGCAAGCCTGTTGATTTTGCGATGAATGACAAGTGCGCAGCCGGTAGCGGTCGATTCATAGAGGTGATTGCCGACACCCTCGGGGTCTCTCTGGATGAGGTGGGCGACCTATCTCTGCAAAGCAAGAATCCTGCAAAGATAAGCAACATCTGCACCATCTGGGCCCAACAAGAGGTGGCCGCCAGTTTGGCACAAGGGGTGCGCGTTTCTGATCTGCTTGCGGGGGTCCATCATTCACTCGCAGACAGGATCGTCAGAATGGTCAACAGGCTAAGGGTGGAGGAGGCGGTTATCCTGACGGGGGGCGGGGCTAAGAATAAAGGTCTCCTGAGAGCCCTTTCCGAACAATTGGGCCATGAGGTTCTGGTACCCGAAGAACCCTTGATCACGGGAGCCTTGGGTGCCGCTCTGCTGGGAAAAGAGATTGCGGAAAAGGCGAAGGAGAACAATACCCCCCTCAAAACGAGAGAACGGATCCTAGAGCAAATCAGAATCCTTTGACATTGCCTTGTTTTTTTTCTTGACAAAAAATGAATATTTGTTAGACTTTTTGATCTAATGATTTATGAAGAGGCGAATAGATCGTGGAGAAAGGGGGTGAGACAATAATGAAAAAAGGGTTGATTAGTATGGGGATCCTCGCAGGTTTCCTGCTCTCCGTCCTGATGGTGAGTGGTGTTTGGGCAGCAAAGGATGAGGTTACCTTTGATGTTCCTTACGGGAAGGTGACGTTCACCCATAAGAAACATGCCGAAACGCTGAAAATCGATTGCCTGAAATGCCACCATACGTGGAAGAAAGGCGAGACCACCGGCAAATTGTGTGTTGATTGTCATAAAGCCAAGGCAGAAGGAAAGACTCTTTCGATGAAAGATGCCGCCCACAAGGACTGCAAAGGCTGCCATGAGGAAGCGAAGAAAGCCAACAAACCCGCGGGTCCAACAGGATGCACCCAGTGCCATGTGAAGGCCAAAAAGTAAACTAGAATTTTCTCCCTGCTTACCGCAGGTAGAGGCAAATTGGAAAGGGGTAGTTCCGAAAAAGGAGCTACCCCTTTTTGCTTGACAGCAGATAAAAGGATATGTTAAATATTTCAAGTACTTCCCTGCCAGTCGGATTGCACTTCAGGCCGGATTAAAATTTGGCTACATGTACAATGATCAGAAGGATACTATGAAAGATTCGAAGGACGCAGCTAACGTGAAAGAAAGTGGGTTCCTTTCCATCATCTACGACCTTTTCCGGTCTCTGAAACTCACCATAACTCTCCTGATTCTGCTTGCCATCCTTTCCATCATCGGCACGCTGATCACACAGAATGCCAGTCGTCCGGAATATGTTGAGCGATACGGGATCGGTCTGTATGAGGTGTTGAACTTTTTCAACCTCTTCGATATGTACCACTCCTGGTGGTTCAGCGCCATTCTCCTGCTCCTCGTGATTAATTTGATCGCCTGCTCTGTCCATCGCCTCCCAGGGATCCTCAGCCAGATTTCTCGCGGATCAGGAGAGTTGGAAGATAGGATGCTCAAGGCACTTCCTTATGTGGAGAAGGTCCAAATTCAGAATCCAACAAAGAAGGAGGAGGATATTCAATCCTCCCTGAAGAAATGGTTTAAGGACTGGGAACGGATCGAGACGGAAAGAGCCATCACTCTCTGCTCAGAAAAGGGAAGGTTCTCCAGATTGGGGGTCCCCATCACCCATTTAAGCATTCTGATCATCCTGATCGGAGGAATTATTGGTTCCCTCTACGGGTTTAAAGGAAATGTCAATATCCTGGAAGGGGACACGGTGGATCAGATTTTCTTGAGGACAAAGGATAAGGAGATCCCCAAGCCGATCGATTTCTCTGTCCGATGTGACGATTTCAACATCACCTATTACAACCTTCCAGGAAGAAAAGAAAAACATGTAAAAGAATATACAAGCGTCATCGCGATTCTTGAAAACGGAAAAGAGGTTCTGAAAAAGACCGTCCAGGTCAATCATCCCCTTCACTATAAAGGGTTGGCTTTCTATCAATCCAATTACGGAGCCATTCACGATGTGACCCTGGGAATTCAATGGAAGGGTAAAAAGGAGAAAACATCTTTCAAAGTCCTTGAAGGAAATACAGTTCCGGTCCCGAACACCCATGACTCAATTCGGGTGCTGCAGTATGCACACGAAGTCCACAATTTCGGAGAAGGGGTTCAGGTAGTCTTATTTAAACCCAACCAGGAACCACGCCCCTTTTGGTTATTAAAAGCCTTCCCGAAATTTGACGAACAGAGGAAAGATGAGTTCATCCTCACCTTTGAAGGGTTCACTGAAAAGGAATATACCGGCCTATCGGTGACGAAAGACCCCGGGGTCTGGGTGGTTTGGATCGGATGTGGTCTAATGATCTTCGGTCTCATTGTCTCTTTCTTCTTCTCCCATCAAAGGGTTTGGGTAAGAATTCCCAAAAGCCCCGGGGGAGAGATTGTTTTGGCCGGCTCGGCCAACAAAAACCGAATAAGTTTTGAGAAGACCTTTGGTGAGTTGGTGGATGGAGTTCGTAAGAAAAGTTCGGAGTACGGGGTACGGAGTTAAGAGTTATCAATTTCTTGAAAAATCACGAATCCCCAATACGAGTCACGAATCGCTATCTTCATCGAGCCCGTCATCCCCGCTGGACGCGAGAAGATTTGCTTGAGCAGAAAAGGGGGCTTGCCTTTTTTAGAAATGCGGTGCAATATATTCGAAACCATCTACTTTAACCCCTCACCCTATCCCTCTCCCGTTGGGGGAGAAGGGGAAGGATGAGATGGAAGGGAGGAGCTATGAACAAGGCTGAACTCATTACGAAGGTCTCAGAGAAAGCGAACGTGACACAGAAGGTTGCCAAGGTCATTGTCGACACCCTTTTTGACGGGATGAAGGAAAGTCTGGAGAAGGGGGAACGGATCGAGATCAGAGGCTTTGGAAGCTTTGTCGTGAGAAATTACGGGGGCTACAAAGGCCGAAACCCAAAGACCGGGGAGATCGTTGATGTCCCTCCGAAGAAGCTCCCTTTCTTTAAGGTGGGAAAAGAGCTGAAAGAGATGGTGAACACAAGTGAAGGCTAACACGTTCTGAAAAATCCGGTTTTTGAAGGCTGCAAAAAATAGCCGTCGGTCTATGCAAGGTTCTTCCAGTATCGTTTCTGTATCTCCTTCAATTGAAGGAGGAATTTTTCGATTCGGGGATAATCCGATTTCTCTTTTTCGACTAGGTCGTGCTTCTCGAGAGGGTAGGCCTGAGAAAGCTCTTCTAAGACGGCCTTCACAGACCGTCTCTCACTCGTCACATTGTAGCCGCCTTCAAGTGTGAGCACCAGTTTTCCTTGAGCGGTGGCTCCTGCTATCTCCATCAGGATTTGCGTCATCCTTGCGTATCCCTTTTCGGATACGTCCATTCCGCCCAAAGGATCATTGTAATGGGTATCAAACCCGGCTGATACCAAGATCAATTGGGGTTGGTATTCCAGGGCAATGGGCTTGAGCAATTTTTCGAAGATGTTTCCGTAATCCGCATCGCTTGCTCCTGACGGTAGAGGAACGTTCACGGTGAACCCCTCCCCCTTCCCTTTGCCTACCTCCGTTGCCCCGCCTGTCCCTGGATAGAAGAAGCCGTAGCGATGGGTGGAAAAATAGAGGACCTGGGGATCTTCATAGAAGGAATTCTGGGTACCATTACCATGGTGGACATCCCAATCCACGATCAAAATCCTCTGTAGAGAGAAATTCCGGAGGGCATATCGAGCGCCGATCGCAATATTGTTGAAGATACAGAATCCCATGGCTCTGTCCTTCTCAGCATGATGACCAGGAGGTCGCACCAGCGCAAACCCATTATCTAATTTCCCCTGCATCACAACCTTGATCAGCTCCAAGAGGCCTCCAGCAGCCCACAGCGCAGTCTCATACGACTTCGCACAGGTGGAAGTGTCCATATCGAGTCGGACCGAAGGTTTGCCCGCCGTCGATGCAACGAGGTTGATATAGGCAGGAGAGTGAACCATCTCTATTTCCTCGCGGGTGGCCAGCCGGGGCTTCACCTTTCCCAGAGCACGTCCCTTCATCTCCTCTTCCTCGAGCATGTGATAAATCTCCTGGAGTCGCTCCGGGCTCTCCGGATGACCAGGGTCCATCACATGCTTCAGATATCTTCGATCCTTAACAACCCCCGTTCGGTTCATCTAATCTCCCCGTGCTTCAAAGAAAAGCCAATTTTCTCAAAAGATTTAATTCAGACTATCTTTTTTGTCATCCCTTGTCAAGATGACTGATTTTATTAAGCCTTATTCTTGCCGGGACCTATCATCTGGTTCCACTTGGAGGATCGCAGCCGGAAATGACGGGAGATAAGCTATTGCGCGAGCAAAGTCGAGGGACAGTCCGATGAATCGAGTGGGTTGACTTGCCGGGAGGGTTAAGAGATAATGCATCTTCATAGTCCAGTATCAACAAACTTATGTAAATGGATTTCCGCTGAATCGACGAAGCTCTTCTACAAGGGGGTGAATGGAAATGGCGAGAGTCGGAGCGTTTTTCGCGCTGCTTACGAGTGCATTGATTTTTGGCTGCGCGGCAGTTTCTTCTGTTGAGCCCGTAGGGGAGCGTCCGAAAGAGATATCGCAGAATGAGTGGGGTGGGACGTGGATAAACAAGAGTCACCCAATAACGATCCAAGTCTTGGATGAGCAGAAGGGATTGCTTCAGGTCGCATGGGTAGAAGAGAAGGAGGGAGGGTTTAAGATCGAGTCCTATCAAGCTGCGATACGGGAATCGGGTGAGTGGACCTTCGGAAATGTGAAGGTGGATTCTTCTTATTATTGGGCTCTCATTAAGAAGGACGCCGGCCAGATTATTTTCTGGACTCCGAACCCTGTGCAGTTTCGGAAAATGGTTGAAACAGGGGTCCTTCGCGGAAAGCTGGGGAAATATGACGTCATTCTTGAGAAGCTGACGACTGACGACCTGAAAGGTATCCTCTCCAGCGATAAAGAAGTCTGTTTCGAGTGGCAGAATCCTGTCGTTTTTTTCCGCCTCGGAAAATAGGGATGAAGCGATTTCTTATTGAGAATCGAGAACGGATCGCCCACGGTTCATCAACTCGATTGTCAAATCATCCATCTGGCCTGTTTTGAGCGTTTGAGGGCTTACCGACAAGCCTTTTATACAAATGAACCCCTCTCCGTATGATAGGGCTAGCCGAGTATGGGTTGGAAAATAGAGTAAGTAATCAAAAGGTTACGAAAATTTGGAACGGGAGTATACTAATAAGTAGCTGCACTTCGCTGTTGAGTACAGCAAATCACAATTAGAAAGATGCCTGCCAACCTCACCCCCCAATACTTAGAGGCAGAACTTAAGTTTAAACAGGCCAAAACCACGCCAGAGAAGATAAAAGCTCTTGAAGTCATGATGGCCGTCATCCCAAAACACAAGGGGACGGAGAGACTCCGGGGACAGCTAAAGAGCCGAATGGCCAAATTAAAGGAGGAACTCCAAAGGAGACCTACCGTTGGAAGGGCAGAGCAAGCCTATAATATTAAAAGAGAGGGAGCCGCTCAAGTCGTTCTTTTGGGGCTTCCCAATTCCGGTAAATCAAGCCTTCTTTCCCAGATCACTCATGCCTCTTCCGAGGTGGCCGACTACCCCTTCACGACACAGAAACCGGTTCCCGGAATGATGAGGTTTGAGAATCTACAGATTCAGTTGGTCGACACTCCACCGATCCAATCGGATCATATCGAACCCGGATTTCCAAACCTCATTCGAAACACGGATGGTCTCCTTCTTTTGGTTGACCTGACCGAAGACCCGATCTTCCAAATGGAAGTTCTATTGGAAGAGTTGAATGAAATGAGAATAAAGGTAGCCGGGAAAGGCCCCAGCCCCTTTCTGGAAGTAGGATGGGCCTCCCTTCGAGCAATCCTTGTCGGGAACAAATGCGAGGTTAAGAATGCCATGGAGGCCTACCGGAGATTTGAGCACCATTTCCAAGATACCTTTCCCATCCTGCCTATCTCTGCCCAGGAAGGAATGAATTTGGATGAATTGAGAAGGGAGATTTATCAAATCCTCAACATCCTCCGAGTCTATACCAAAACCCCCGGAAAAGAACCCGATCTGACGGAACCTGTCATCCTGAAGAAGGGGAGCACGGTGGAAGATGTCGCCCTCTCCGTCCATAAGGATTTCATCGCCAAGCTTCGATATGCAAAGGTCTGGGGTTCTGGAAAATTTGACGGGCAGATGGTCAAGCGGGATTACCTCGTCAACGAAGGGGATGTGATTGAGCTGCATATCTGATGCTTCGCGGAATAATGGAATATTGGAATAGTGAATGAAGAGAAGTTAGGCATGGTTAAGAAAAGGATGATTTTTTTGACCCGGAGACTTTTTTTGACATTTCTTTTGGGACTTCCTCTGCTCTCTTCTTTTCGCCTCCATGTTCCGGCGACGCGGGCCAATTCTCCCGTCCGCCCAAGAAAAGAGAACAAGACCTCCATCGGTGAATTCTTCAAAGGAGAGGAACTTCAGTATGAAATTGGGCTCTGGCTATTTAAGAAAGTCGCCGTGGGGAAAATAAGTTTCGAGGAATTGGGAGAAAAAGGCCGTTATAGGGCCACCCTTCAAGGAGAGACGTTGGGCGTCCTGGGATTTGTGGCACGTTATCGAGTGGACACTTATCGCTCCATCATGGAGGAAATCGATGGGGGGAGACGGCTGCGATCCATCTCGTTCGAAGAAGATGTGAAAATCGGAAGCAAGCGCAGGAGGCGAACCCACTTCCTCGATTATCAAACGCGAAGATGGATTCGAATCAGGCAAAGAGACGAAGGTTCCAAGACGAGGGAAGAGACGGAGATTCCTCCGGGAATGGTCTATGATGATTTCGTCACCGCCACTTATAATTTCCGTTACGGCGCTTATGGGGAGATTGCGAGGGGGAAAACGTACAAGGTCGCTACTTTTCCAAAAAAAGGGGCCACCAGTTATGAGGTAAGAGTAGCTTCCAAAGAGGAGGAAGAGAAGAAAAGAAAGTCTGAGAAATCTAAGGAGGGTAAAGAGTTTTTTCTTAAACTCTTTCTGGATGCAGAGCTCACGCATTCCAAAGAGGGTCTGATTGAAGGGTGGTTATCGAAAGAGCTCTATCCCGTCGAGGGGAAGATCAAAGATGTCATCTTCTTCGGGGACGTGAAGGGAAGACTGATCAAGAAGATTTAATTGCAGACTTGGATCTTGGAATCCTTCATTTGGGGTCTGCCATCTCAAACCTTTCGCTCTGGCACCATGGACTCGTTTGCCACGATCTTCGCCTTTTCTCGCTTGAGTCTATAAAACCTAATCCATTTCAGAGAAAGCGGATACGCAACGACACTGAGGAGGATAGAGAGAAGGAATGAACCGATCAGATAAGAGAGGAGGAGACCCCACTGGGAGGTCACACAACCCCAAAAAATCGAAGTTGTAAATCCTCGGTCCATTCCCAGTTGAAAAATCTCTTTGAGTGTCGCCCACTCCATCCGAAATCCTGTTACCCACATCCCTACCCATGTGGCCATCATATAAAAGGGAACGATCCACCAGGGTGTGTTTGTCCAGACTCCTAAAAGAATAGCCACCCGGTTGAGACCGAACAGAAAAGCAATAGCTAAACCCACGAAGGTGTGAAGACCTAAAAAGGGCGAGAAGCCGAGGAAGATGCCGATGGAATAGGCCAGGGCAGTCCTTTTGGGTGTGTCTTCGATATGGAGAAGTTTCTTAATCAAGTCTTTCATACAACAACCCACACCGTCCCCTGTCGAGGCAAGGGGGAGGTATCGAGTGATTACTCTATTGCCAATAGAGGCATTCCTTATTCAGGAAACAAATGTCGCACAGGGGCTTCCTTGCCTTACAGAGAGATCTTCCAAATCGGATGAGGTTGAAGTGTAGGGATAAGGACTTTTTCCTGGGGATGAGAGGGCTCATCCATTCATGAGCCTTTTCTGCATCCATCCGTTCTGGAATGAAACCGAGGCGCTTCCCGATCCGGAGGATATGTGTATCCACCGGGAAGGCCTCTCTTCTCAAACCGAATAAAAGAAAGCAGTGAAGCGTTTTAGGGCCGACGCCCTTCAGGGGGCCGATCGTTTTCTTGATTTCTTCGGAATCCATCTTTCTCAAAAAGGAGAGGCTCAATTCCCCCTGCTGTTTTTTGATCCAATGAAGAATCTCACGGATGCGCCTCCCCTTCTGCTCAGCCAACCCCCCTTCTCGGATGGCTGAAACGATCTTTTGCGTTTTCGCTCCGAGGACATCCTCCCAATGGGGAAATCGTGTTTTCAATTTCTGATAAGCTCTGTCTCGATTTCGGTCGTTGGTATTCTGCGAAAGAATGGTCTCAATGAGAATATCGAGAGGATTCCCCGGACGCGCCCTCCTGGGGATACCGTATTCCTTTTCGAGAAGGAGAGTGATTTTTCCTAATTTCGCTTTTAAATGCTTACGTTCGTGCCATGGCCTCTTTGATCTTTCCACTCAATTTTCCCTTAAGAAAATCCTTCATCCGCTCTTTCACCTTTATCACAAAGCCTTCGTAAGTTTCTTTTCCCTCCAGGACTTGAATATAGATTTCTCCCAGCTCCGGATAGCGTTTCAGAGTTCGATACGCCAATTTTGTAAAACGAAAAACGAAATGAGAAAAAGTCAGCGCCCATTTCAGGTTTTCACAGATGTCCAAATGGACTGCCTTTTGATAAAAATCAGAAGGAGCGGTCCCCTCTTTTTTCCATTCCAGGATCGCTTCAGCAGCCAGCATCCCGCTTCGAACGGCATAGTAAATCCCCTCTCCTTGAAGGGGGTCCATCAAATGGGCGGCATCCCCCACGAGGAGAAACCTCCCCTGTGAGACCTTCTGTTTTTCATCGTAAAAAGAGGAGAGGAGTTGCCCGATGACCTTTCCTGCCCTCCCTTCCGGGAGATAGTTCAGCCCTTTGACGAAGGATTTGAAGTACTGGCGAGGGTTCATTTTCTTGGTTTCTCTAAACATTCCGCCGATACCGATGGAGAGCCATTCCTTTTTCGGGAAAACCCAACCATATCCGTTGGGAACTCTCCCGAAATCCAAATGGACGAATTGAAGTTCCTCTTTGGGAAAAGGAACGGATGAGTTGAAAGGAGTCTCGCTCTCGACGGCAACCCCGTATCCGTCGTTCTTCCGCGGCCGCAAGGATAAAGACTTGGCCACCATGCTTTCTGATCCATCTGCTCCGACCAGAACCTGGCAGTGGAACTCCATCCCCTTGGCCGATTCTACTTTCACCCCGTCGGCCCCCTCTTCGACTTTCGTCACCTTCTCCCCATCCAGTATCTTCGTGCCGGCCTCCAAGGCTTTGTCGATGAGAAACTGATCAAAGCGATCCCTCATCACCAGAAATGCGATCGGGCTCTTAGATTCGATGAAAAAGGGATCTTTGGAACAATACGTAAATTTTGCTCCATAGATGGTGTTCTCAATAACCGGACTCAGATCAAAGCCGAGCAAACGAACAGTCTTGGCGGAAAGGCAACCCCCGCAGGGTTTGTATCTGGGCAACCGTTCCTTTTCAATAAGCAATGTCTTCAACCCAGCCTTGGCACAAAACCTTGCCGCCGTCGATCCCCCCGGCCCTCCACCCACGACAATGACATCATAGTCCGAATTCATTTTCATCATTCTAAGCTAATTTGACAAAAATTACCATGAAATCCAGATTTGTCAATAGATAAGAAAGAGACGAATTTAAATCATGAGACGGGATAAGGGTGGAAGGTCATTTTCCAACCGGATATGGACTTCGCCGGCAATAGAAGAGGGTGCGACACCCAGGTGATAAAAAAGTATCTCGTGGACCCTCATTTGATTATCTGCGCAACATATTCGGCGATGGCAGGGGCAGCCGTCAACCCCGGAGACTCAATTCCCAGGAGATGGATCCTCCGGTTTTCTTGGTTCTGTATCACAAAATCTGCTCGCAGCTTGCCTTGATGGTAGACCTTGGGACGGTTGCCCGAATAGCCTGGGTAGATCTTATGGACGTTAAGGTC
>Ga0153916_10003005_pt1 | contig 12415 bp, 15 predicted proteins | sample Opewatmetagenome_FD_109642 | JGI IMG/M metagenome (GOLD analysis project Ga0153916, IMG submission 109642) | Freshwater wetland microbial communities from Ohio, USA - Open water 3 Core 3 Depth 4 metaG | ecosystem: Environmental > Aquatic > Freshwater > Wetlands | place: USA: Ohio, Lake Erie...
CCCGACCGCGAACACGGGGACCAGGAGCTTGCCGCCGCGGTTCAGCACGCGCCGCGCGATCTCCTTGAGCTGCTGCGCCGCCTCGTGCCGCGACGGCTGGACGTCGTGGTAGCCGCCGTAGGTGGACTCGAGGACGAGGGTCTCCAGGCGCGGGAACTTGTTCACCGCGGGGTTGAAGAGCCAGGTCTTCTCGAACTTGATGTCGCCCGACATGGCGATGTTGTAGAGCCCGTCGCCGATGTGGAAGTGGGCCAGCGCGGAGCCCAGGATGTGGCCTGCGTTCTGGAACGTCAGGCGGACGTCCGGGGCGATGTCCGTGGTCTCGCCGTACTTGAGCGGGATCGTGTTCGCGACCGCCTTGCGGACGTGCTGGGACTCGTATGCCGACTTGCGGGCCTCGCCCATGGCCACCTTGATGAAGTCGAGCTGCAGGAGGGACATGAGGTCTCGGGTGGGCGGCGTCGTGTAGATCGGGCCCTCGTAGCCGTACTTGAACAGGGCAGGCACCAGGCCCGAGTGGTCCAGGTGAGCGTGCGTGATGACGACGGCGTCAATCGAGGAGAGGGGCATGACCTCGGGGGCGTTGAGATACGGCGAGCCGTTGTCCTCGGAGATGAGGACGCCGCAATCGATGAGGACCTTGGACTCCTTCGTGCTCAAGAGGGCGCAGGAGCGCCCGACCTGGCGGAAGCCGCCCAGCGCCGTGATCCGCACGTAGTTCTCGCCCGAGGGTATTTCCCGGGCGAGCTTGCGGCCCACCTGCTTCAGGAAGACCTGTCGTTCATCGTTGATCGTCCGCAGGTACTGGCGGATCTCCTCGACCGTCTTGGAGGGGATTGGCGGCGTGCGCACGACCTTGGGCGCCCAGCCGATCTTCTTCTTGATCTCGTTCAGGAGCTGGCCGTGGCGGCCGATGACCATGCCGGGGCTCAGGGCCTCGATGGACACCTCGCCCGTCTCCGTCTCGAAGTAGATCCCCGTGATCTGCGCTTCCGTGGGGATGAGCTCGCGGATCACCTTCTCCGCCTCCTCCTGGGTCGCCAGGAGAGACGGGTCGGGCCGGACGATGATCCGGCGCCGCAGCTGCTGCGCGATCTGGCGCACCAGCTCGTTCGACTCGGCGAAGGCCTCCATGTTCTTCGTGTAGATCACGATCGTGGGGCCTTCGAAGTCCACCTGGGTGATCTCCACATGATCGGGGACCACCTTCTTGACGACGCTCCTCGCGTCGCTCAGAATGTCTTCGATGCTCATCCAATACCACTTGGGCCCGAGGCCCGACGGGCGCTCAGGTCAGCTTCATGGCTGCCTTGCGCTTCTCCACTTCCTTGTCGTCGAGTATCTTGAAACCGTCCTTCGTGATCACTGCGACGTCGATCCCCTCGCCGGAGGCCGAGTCACGCTTCATGCTCGCGGTGATGCAACGGATCGCGAGGTCCGCGCCCTCGCTGACCGTCATGTCGTCCTTCCAGTGGTCCTCGAGGACTCCGTAGACGAAGGGACTGCCGGAGCCCGTGGACACGAACTTGTCGGGCAGGGATCCGCCCGCGGCGTCCAGCGAGTACACGTGGCCACCGTTCCGGTCGAGTCCGCCGATGAGCAGCTGCACCCAGTACGGATAGTAGCGGGAGCCGGACAGGATGTTCGCGGTGAGCGTCGCGCACGCCTCGACGGGCATGGGGGCGTTCCGCTTGAGCTTGTAGAGCTCGACCTCGGCGGTGATGTACCGCGCGAGGGTCTGGAGGTCGCCGACCAACCCCGCGGTCGTGAGCCCGATGTTGTCGTCGAGCCGGTACACCTTCTGGGTCCGCTTGTGGGCAATCATGTACCCGGCCGTGGCCCGGCGGTCTGCCGCGAGGATCACTCCGTCCTTGCATACGAGCCCGAGGGTTGTCGTCCCGGTCTCCACTTCTCTGGAAAGCGATGCCATTGCTACACTTCCGTGCCCAAAAGTGTCAAAAGTTGACGTCCAGACGATAAGGCCGGCGGTATATAAGGGTTCCGCGCTCCATCTGGAGGTAGTGGCCCCCGACGGGGGGCCAACTCAGATTTTCGGACGACCTCAAGTGTGGACGACGAGTTCTCGCTCGTCCTCGGACTCGTCCACGGGCAGTACCGCCTCGAAGTATCGCCGCAGGGTGCCCGATTCGTCCACGTAGGAGAAAACCTCCCGCAGGAGTCCGAGCTCGTGAAGCCGGTTCACCTTCTGCCAGACGAGCGTCACGGGGATCCCGTAGATCCGACTGACCTCGGTGGGCGTCTTGGGGCTCGCCAGCATGGCGAACAGGATACGCTTGGACGCGGGGTCGAGCTGGACCTTCATGGAGGGATTCGGAGAAGGTCTCCCTGTAACAGGCATTGAGGGTATCGGCCTTCGAATCAAACGTGATTGCCGGAGTTGATAATACGCCGAGAGACGTCCGGCCGGTCGGGGGGTCCGGAGGGACCGCGGGCTCAGATCACGTTGGCCAGGAACAGGGCGACGACCACGACGACGATGACGACCGCGGCCACGCCGACGTAAAGCCAAGTCTTCCTCTTCCCGCCGCCTCCGAGTCCCAGGTTCCCGATGTCGTACGACATGAGCGACCTCGCGGCGCCAACCTGCGCGTTCGTCCTAAGGCTTTTGTCGCGGTCAGCGAGACAAGGACAGAGCCACCAGAACGGGCGCCGCGCGGCTCCCGGGGGCGAGCTCCAGGGCGTATGCGATCTTCTCTTTGGGCAGGGCCACGCTCTCCGCGGTCACGTAGACGGTCGCGGCGCGATCCTCCTGCGCTACGCGGAGGATCTCGTCCCGAGGGACGGATATGATCTCGGTCCCCTCCTGATCCTCGAAGAAGAACCGGACCGCACTGAGCATGGCGCGCACCTGGACCAGATAGAAGCCGGGATCCTCCGGGTCGCGGCCGGGCGGATCCGCCACGAAGAGCAGCCCGGCCTCGTGGAGATAGGCGTGTCCGGGCACCGGGCGGAGCAGCGGGATGGGATGGCCGTCGTGGTCCATGGCCAGCGACGCGGTCACGTCCGCGCGAGCGAGGACGCGGTAGGCGACCTCGCCCTCGCCGGAGGCCTTGGAAAAGAAGATGCGTTCCGCGCCTCCCTCGGATGCGATGCGCATCTTCATCTTGAGCGTCGCGAACCCCATGTCATACAGGCGGTCGCTGGAGTCCACGTAGCCGAGGATCATGCGACCTCACGCCACGCCGAAGCCGCGGCGGAACTGCTCCGCGATCTCGCCGAGCTCGGATTGGGAGAAGTTCTCGAAGTCCGAGACGGCAGAGAATGTGGCGAGCTGGTCCTCGCGGTAGATATTGGGAATCACGGACGCCACGGTCTCCTCCGAGAGGATGAACTTGAGCGCGGCCTGTTCCATGGTCATCCCCTTCGCCTCGTGGATCCACGTGAGGCTGGACGCGCGCTTCGCAGCGGACGCAATCCACGCGGTGTCCTTGACCTGCAAGTCGCCGTCGCAGGGGAACGCCGTCGCTGTGGTGGGGTCGCCCTCGAGCACGCCCCCCGCGTGGGGCGCGCGTACGGTCATGGACTGCTTGATTTCCAGCGCGACCGGGAAGAACTTGCGTCCCGCCTCCTGTTCGAGGAGGTTGTAGTAGACCTGGATCAGAGCCAGATCGTACTTCCGCATGGCAATCCGCGCCTCGTCGAGGCCCACGGGACCCGGGCCGAGGGCGAGCCCGTAGTAGCGGATCTTACCCTCCGTGCGCAGGTCCTCGAGGGTAGACCACAGGACCGGATTGGCCACGGCCGCGGCATCGGGATAGTGGAGTTGAAGCGCGTCGATGTAGGTGGTCCCCATGCGGGCGAGACTCTCGTCGACTGACCTGCGCACGCCCGCGGGAGAGAAGTCTTTCCGGCCGTCCGCCAGCCCGACCTTCGTGGACAGGATCACGAGCTCCCGCTTGTCCGCGAACGCCTTCCCCAGGATCCTCTCCCCGAGGCCCGCCCCGTCCAACGGCGAGACGTCGTAGTAGTTGATGCCGGCATCGTACGCTTTCCGTAGGAGATCGACGGCCGCATCCTCCGAGAAGGTGCCCCACCGGCCCGACACCAGGGTCCAGACCCCGAAGCCGATCTCCGAGACCTCGAGCTCGGTCTTCCCCATGGGCCGGTAGTTGAGCACGAACGCGCCTCGCGCCCTGCTAAGCAACCGACCTTTATTACCGCGTCGTTCCGCGGCTCATCGCCACGTCACGAAGAACAAAGCTGCGAACCCGACCAGCTCTGCGGAGTCCAGGGCGAGCATGGGAATCGCGACCCGGCTGCCCTCGCCGGCGTTCGACATCATGAGGTCGAAGTAGATCGAGCCGAGGTTCTGCATGAGGAGTAGCGCGGCGAAGAAGACGAGCCCCAGGGTGAAGGGGGACCGGAGTTGCCTGTGGTTGCGGAAGTACACGAAAAGGAGGGCCGAGAGGAACGACGCGCTCACGGCGGCGACGACCATGTTGAGCAGCCAGAAGAGGCCGAGAGCCAGGCTATCCCTGAGCCGTTTCCATGGGACGCGGGCTATTTTGTCCTTTGCCTAACTCCACGTGGGGCTCTAGGCGCCGCCAGATCTCCTCGAAGTCGTCAAAGTGGTTCTGCAACCGCGGAGACAAGGTGTAGAGCAGGCCGTAGCCTTCGTTGCCCAAGGTCATGATGCAGTCGTTCTCGCGGAGCACGTCGAGATGGTGCCGTACGGTCTTGTAGTCCAGGTGGAGCCGCCCCGCGAGATCGTTCGCGTTCAGCGGCCTCTCTCGCAGAGACCGTAGGATGCGCGCGCGGTTGATGCCGCCGCGGGTCCCCGCAAGGAGAAACCACAGACGCTTGTCGAGAACCGGTCCGCCCCAAGCCCGCACCGTTACCTGGCCCTGCGGCGCAATCATCGGCCCCCCTAACACGGAACTTTCTAATATTACTATCGCAATAGTCATTCGGTTGTCCGAAATCGCACAGTTTCGTGCATTCCAAAGGAAAGCCCTCGGCTGGTTCCTCGAGTTCCGCCTCATCCCGGTCCTCCTGTGGTCGTACACGTCGGTGGGATTGGGCACGGCCATCGCGGTCTGGCAGACCGGGGCGTTCGACCCGGGGTTGCTCGCCGTGGCCCTGGGCCTCTCGGGTCTCGTCCAGGGGTGGGTCACCCATTCGATCAACGAGATCTACGACTGGAAGAGCGGCACCGACCGCGATCCGCGACCGCGGGCGCTCTCCGGAGGGAGCAAGGTTCGGAACCTCGGCCTGCTCACGGAGCGGGATCTCTGGGTCATCTTCGCGGTCTCCAGCGCGGCGGTAGCGGGGCTCGGCCTCTACGTCGCGGCGACGCGGGCCGCGTGGCTGCTCCTCCTCGTGGGTGTGGGCTACCTGCTCGGCATCGCGTACACGATGCCTCCCGCGGCCACGGCGTACCGTCCCTTCCTGGGAGAGTGGCTCGGGGGTTTCCCCGGCGTGCTCCTGGCGGGACTCGGCGCGTACGGCATCCAGGCCCGGACCCTGTCCTGGACCGCCGTCGCGGCGCTCTCCGCCCACGCGCTGGTCTGCACGGCGATGCTGGTCATGCACCACTACCAGGATGCGGCCTCGGACGCTCGGGCGGTCCCACCCAAGCGGACCACGGTGGTCGTGCTCGGGCCCGTGCGCTCTCGAAGGTACGCCACCCTGCTTTCGGGCGGAGCGACCGCCCTCTACGGAGCCCTCGCCCTTGCGGTGCATCCCGCGTTCCTCCTCGGAGCGGGCGTCTCCCTGGTCGCGACGGTCGTCCACGCCCGGACGGACCTCTCCCGCCTCGACTCCATCACCCGGAACGAGCTGCGTGTGATCCAGCTCGGGATTGCCGCGGGACTTGCCACCTCGGTCGTGCTCGCACCGGTCCTCTGGCCGCTCCTGCCGCTCGCGGCCCTGGGATACTTCGCGCACCTCCGCGCGGTCGCGCCCCCGGCGGCGCTGGCCCGTGCATGGCGGAAGGTGCACCGCCCCGCGGAAGAGGGAAATAGCGCCGGCCCGCTCTCCGGCCCGTGAGCCGGATCGGCTTCGTCGTGAACCCCATCGCGGGCATGGGCGGCCGGGTGGGACTCAAGGGCACGGACCACGTGGTTGAACAGGCCCGTGCCGCGGGAGCTGAGCCCGTCGCGCCGGGACGGGCGGCGCACTTCCTCGAGGTCTTCCTGAAGATGCAGCGAAAGCAGCCCGACCTGGACGTGCACTGGCTTACCGCCGGCGACCGGATGGGCCAGGCCGCCCTCGAGGCCGCGGGCGTAGCCCCGTCGGAGATCGAGGTCGTCCACACTCCTGGGTCGTCGACGAGCGCGGAGGACACGAAGGCCGCGGTGGCCGCCAGCGTCGCGGCACGGGCCGAACTCCTCCTGTTCTGCGGCGGCGACGGGACCGCGCGGGATGTCGCCGAGACCGTGAAGGGGGCAATCCCCATCCTCGGCATCCCGTCGGGGGTCAAGATGCACTCGGGCGTCTTCGCGGTCGACCCTCGGGCCGCCGCGGAGGCCCTCGCGGCGTTCCTGCGGGGCGAGCTCCGGGCAGGCGACGCGGAGATCCTGGACCTCGACGAGGAGGCGTACCGGATGGGGGAGTGGCGCGTCCGTCTCTACGCCAGCGCGCGGACCCTCGTGGAACCGAACCTCGTCCAAGCGGACAAGATGATGTTCGCGGAGCTGAGCGAGGAGGACGTGCGGCTCGAGCTGGCCGAGCACTTCCGCGATCTCTTCCAAGAAGAGCCGACCACGCTCTTCCTCCTGGGCCCGGGCTCCACGCTGGAGTCCATCGCGAAGCGCCTCCGTGTGGAGAAGACGTTGCTCGGCATCGACGCCGTCGTAGGCGGCAAGACGATCGCCACGGACCTCGACGAAAAGGGAATCCTGGCCCTCCTGAACCTGCACGCGAAGGCGAAGCTCGTGGTCAGCCCGATCGGGGCCCAGGGCTTCGTCCTGGGGCGGGGGAACCTCCAGGTGAGTCCCGAGGTCATGCGGCGGATCGGCACGCGGAACCTGCTCGTCATCGCGACGCCCGCCAAGCTCGCCGCCACGCCCGTGCTCCGGGTGGACACGGGGGACGAGCGGCTGGACGAGGAAATCCGCAGGAAGGAATACCTGTTCGTCCTCATCGGCTACCGGACCACCAAACTGCATCCGATAAAGGTTTGAAATACTCGGTCTTCGCGTCGGGGTGCGGGGCTCCGAGGAAATTCCATGGCCGACACGATGCGAGCCGCGGTCAAGACCAAGCCGGCTCCGGGATCGACGGACGTGAAGCGAGTGCCGCGACCCACGATCGGTCGCACGGAGGCCCTGGTCCGGGTGAAGATCGCCTCCATCTGCGGGACGGACCTCCACATCTTCGACTGGGACGAGTGGTCCCAGCACCGGATCCGTCCGCCGCTGATCCAGGGCCACGAGATGGCGGGCGAGGTGGAGCGGGTGGGCGACGAGGTCACTTCCGTGGCCCAGGGCGACTACGTGAGTTTCGAGGGGCACATCGCCTGCGGCCAATGCTACGAGTGCCGCACGGGCCAGGCCCACGTGTGCCGCAACCTGCGGATCCTGGGGATCGACCGCGACGGCGCGTTCGCGGAGTACGTCGCGGTGCCCGCCACGAACCTGGTGAAGAACGATCCCTCCCTCCCGCTCGAGGTGGCCACGATCCAGGATCCCCTGGGGAACGCAACCCAGGTGGTCATGAACGCGAACGTGCCCGGCAAGTCCATCGCGATCTTCGGCCTGGGGCCCATCGGCCTCATGGCCGTCGGCCTGGCCAAGGCGCTCTCTCCCGCGCAGGTCATCGCGGTCGAGTACAAGAACGAGTACCGGAAGAGGCTTGCGAAGAAGCTCGGGGCCGATGTGATCCTGGAATCCGATGCCACGACCGTGGACCGAATCCTGGAACTCACGGGAGGCGAGGGCGTGAACGACGTCCTCGAGTTCAGCGGCGCCCCGCCCGCGCTGCAGCAGGCGCTCAAGGTCGTGCGGCCGGGCGGCGGCATCCACCTCCTGGGCCTCTACTCCAACCCCGTGACCCTCAACCTCAGCGACGACGTGATCATGCGGGGCATCACCCTGTACGGCATCACGGGGAGGCGGATGTTCCAGACGTGGTACCAGATGGGCGGGATCCTGAAGTCCCAGCACATGAACCTGAAACCCCTGGTGACCCACCGCTTCCCGCTCGACGAGTACGAGAAGGCCCTGGAGACCGTCCGCTCGCGACAGTGCGGCAAGGTCGTCTTCGACGTGGAGGCCTGAGGATGAAGCGCGATCCGACGGGATTCCTGCACCTGGAATATGAGGCGCTCGTGGCCCAGTCGCTGGACTGGAAGATCCGCACGCTCCGAGGGCCCTCGGCCCCACACAGCAACGTGGGCGGCAAGGACGTCGTCATGCTGTGCTCCAACAACTACCTGAACCTCTCGAACCATCCGAGACTCAAACGTGCCGCGGCCCAGGCCGCCCGGACGCACGGCGCGGGCAGCGGCTCCGTGCGACCCATCGCGGGCACCATGGACCTCCACGAAGAACTCGAGAAGCGGATCGCCCGCTTCAAGAATCGCGACGCGGCCCTCTTCTACATGAGCGGCTTCGCGACCAATGCGGGGCTCATCCCACAGCTCGTGGGCGAGGGCGACACAATCATCACGGACGAACTCAATCATGGCAGCATCATCGACGGCTGTCGCCTGACCAAGGCGCAGCGGCTGATCTACAAGCATCGGGACATGGGCGAGCTCGAGAACTGCCTCCGGGAGGCGGACAAGGCGTCGCGGCGCATCCTGGTCATCTCGGACGGCGTCTTCTCCATGGACGGGGACATTGCGCCCGTCGACCGGATCGCGAACGCCGCGGAGCCCTACGGGGCCATGGTCTACATCGACGACAGCCACGGCGAGGGCGTGCTCGGAGACGGCGGCCGGGGCGCCGCGAACCACTTCCACGTGGAGGACAAGGTCCACGTGGAGATGGGCACGTTCTCCAAGGCACTGGGCGTCGTGGGCGGCTACGCCGCCGGCTCCGACGACCTGCGCCTGTTCGCGCTGAACAAGTCGCGCACGTGGCTCCTGAGCGCATCGCATCCCCCCGCGACCATCGCATCCTGCATCGCGGCGATCGACGTCCTCGAGACGGAGCCGAAGTGGGTCGAGCGGCTCTGGAAGAACACGCGATACTTCAAGAAACACCTCGTCTCCCTGGGGTTCGACATCGGCCACAGCGAGACGCCCATCACTCCGGTCATGCTAGGGGAATCCTCCGTGGCCAAGACCTTCTCCGATCGCCTCTACGAGGAGGGCGTGTTCGCCCTGCCCATCATCTTCCCCATGGTGGCCAAGGACAAGGCCCGCATCCGCAACATCGTCAATGCGGGGCTCACGCGGAAGGACCTCGATTTCGCCCTCGCGGCGTACGAGAAGATCGGGAAGGAACTGAGGGTCATCCCCTAGATGTCGTCGCGCTGCTTGCGGCGGTAGTACAGGATGCCCTGGGTGTCGTAGCCCAGCTTGGCGAACAGGGCCTGGGACCCCGCGTTGTCGGACTCGATCAGCGCGGCGAAGATCTCCATGCCCTGGGCACGCAGGCCGCGCTCGGCCGCGCGGACGAGCTTCTGCGCGATGCCCCGGTGGCGGTACTCGGGCAAGACCGCGAGCCGGTTGATCCATCCCTTCCGCGTGTCGTGGGTCGCCAGGACCGTGCCGACCAGACGCGGACCGTCGAAGGCGCCGAGGTACGTGTTGCTCCGGGCGCGGAGTTGCTTCGCTAGGTTGGGACGGCTATCGCGGCCTCGGATGCGCGGCGCGAGACCGCAGGCGTCGAAGATGCCGATGATCGCGTCGTAGTCGGCAAGCTGGAGCCGTCGGATGCGAATCGGCACGCTCACGCCCTCTGCTCGATGAGGTGCCGGGTGGGGTGGGAGAAGAGCTCGCGCGCATCCTGCGGGAGGTAGTCGGGGAGGAACGGGGGCATCACGGGGAAGTCACGGAGCTTGGCCAGGGGCAGGAGCCGCATACGTATGTGGGACTCTTTGCTGGGGATGTAGCCCTGAGCATCCGGCGTGGGGAACTCGGACGACAGGTCGACGACGAAGTAGAAGCCGATCTCGTGGGTCTCGATCCCCTTCAGCGTGTAGAAGTTCTCGTGGACGTAGACGAGCTTGTCCGCCTCCACGTTGAGGCCCGTCTCCTCGTACACCTCGCGGGACATGCAGAGGGTGAGCGTCTCGCCGAACTCCAGGTGGCCCCCCGGCAGCGCGTACTGCTTGCCCCCGCGTCCGTCGTCCGCCTCCTGCATCAGGACGCGGTCCCCGTGGACGAGGACCGCACAGGCCCGTACAAGGAACTCCTTGTTCGGGTCATGCGATGCGAGCGCCAAGCTCCCCCTCCTCATCGGGCCGCAGGAGGATCACCCGGCCGTCCGACTGCACGGATCCGAGGCACAGGACCTCGGACAGGAACGGGCCGACTTGGCGGGGCGGGAAGTTGGTCACCGCGACGATCGCGCGGCCGAGGAGCTCCTCCTTGGAGTACCAGGGCCGGATGGCCGCGGAGGACCGCTTGGTCCCCAGGGGCCCGAAGTCGATGGTCAGGCGGTAGGACGGCTTCCGCGCTTCCGGAAAGTCCTTCACGTCCACGATGCGGCCCACGCGCATCTCGACCTGGGTGAAGTCATGGACCGTGATGCCGGGCATCGCAAGTGGAAAGGGACGACGACGATTTGAGACCTTTGCCCCTCAGTAGGCCCGCGACTCGGGTACCTGGACCCTGAGACGCTTGCACAGCCGCTCGTGGTCCTCATGGCTCGTCCACTCCACCCGGAGGTAGTCCGCGATCTCGCCGTCCGTCATCCCGAGGCGGCGGGCTTCCTGGACCGCGACCTCGTACGCCTCGATCTCCGTCGGGCGGTCCACGTAGCTGTACCGGCGGTCCCAGAGCTCCCTGCCCTCGTGCCACTGGCGGATGTGGGTGAGCTCGTGGAGGATGTCCAGGTAGAGGATTCGCGCGTCCCCGTTCCGGAGGTAGGTAAGCCCCGCGCACACGTTGCCTGCCTCGGCATCGATGTACATGTACGTGTCCTCGGCGACCACGTCGACCTTGCAGTCCCGCAGGACCTGGGACCGCAGGCCGTCGCTGAAGAGGGCGTCGAAGGCACGGGACCGGTCGAGCCCGGGGAATACCTCGAGGAGCGGGTACTTCGCCGCCTTGACCTTCCGGTTCACGCGGACGTCGGCCATGCCGGAGAGCCTTGAATCTTCCGCGAAGGAAAAAGGTTTCGCGATGGGGCGACGGCTCACGCCTTCCTCTTCGAGGACGCCGCCACCCTGGCCTCCAAGGTCGTGAGGCGCGCCTTGAGCTCCTTGTTGTCGTCCTTCAGCTTGTCCAGCTCGTCCTGCTGCTCCAGACGCTTCGCGCGTTCCGCGTGCTTCTCACGGATCTCCGACATCCCGCGGCGGGCGTTCCGACGCAGGGTTCCCAGGACCGAGGTGTCGGCGACCTTCTCGAGGTCCGGAACGCCCTTCTTCGTGCCGAGGGCCACGATCCCGTCCACGGCACCCAGCTTGGTCCGGTAGTTGGCATCGCGCGTCAGGGCCGCGAGCTCGTCGAGGATCTCGTCCTGCCGCTTCTCGAGGTAGTATCCGAGTTTTCCCAGGCCGGTCGCGCACGCGGCGCGCTGCAGCTCGGGCCGGCCGTAGGCCGTCCGCTCCGTCAGGACGGCAATCCCCTTCTCCTCCCGCAGCTCCGCGATCGCCCCCGCGGCGCTCCGCGCGACCACCTCCGCCTGCGAGGGCCGATCCATGCCCTTGACGATCACATCGAACGCCCCGGGGTGGCGGGTCTCCGCGAGCGCCTGGGCGGCCCGGGCCATGGGAGCATACATACCGTCCTCGAGGTACGCCTTGGACAGAGCCTTGAATGCCTCCTCGTCCTTGCGGAACTTCCCGAGGGCCGCGTAGATCCCGCGACGCACGCGGCTGTCCTGTCCCTTCAAGGAGGCTAGGAGGGCATCCCGCGCCGCCGCCGTGCCGACCTCGCCGAGGGCGAGGGCGGCCGCGCGCCGGACGCCCCAGAACTTGTCCTTGACGAGCATCTTCCCGAGTGCTTCCACGGCGGCCTCGTCCCCGACGAAGCGGCCGAGACCCTCGCACGCCTCCTTGCGGCCCCAGACCCCCTTGGCGTGGGCGAGCTGCCACAGGAGCTCCTGCTTCTCTTTCTTGAACGTGAGCTTCTTCAGGAGGTTCCCGTCCGGATCGAAGAGGACCATCTTGGGCCTCTCGCGGGAGGCGATGCGGAACGTGTGCTCCGCCTTGTCGACCTGGACGGTCTGCCGCCACACCCGGTCGTCCGTCGCGAACTCGAGCTCCACGGGCATGCGGAACAGCGGGACGGCGTCCTTGACCTCGTGGGTCTGCTTCACCTTGATCTCGACCTGCTTCG
>Ga0153916_10003006_pt1 | contig 12414 bp, 11 predicted proteins | sample Opewatmetagenome_FD_109642 | JGI IMG/M metagenome (GOLD analysis project Ga0153916, IMG submission 109642) | Freshwater wetland microbial communities from Ohio, USA - Open water 3 Core 3 Depth 4 metaG | ecosystem: Environmental > Aquatic > Freshwater > Wetlands | place: USA: Ohio, Lake Erie...
TACTCGTCGGCGAAGTAGCCCCAGGCCGGATGATACACGAAGAAGGCCCTGCCTTGGTGCGGCGCCAGGGTCTTGCGAATCGTCTGGTCGAGCCCCCCGAGCTCCTTCTGCAATTGGGCCAGGTTTTGGGAATACTCCTCGCGGTGTGTTGGGTCCAGCTCGGCCAGCGTCTCGGCCACCGCGCGGGCCTGGATGATGAGCAGCCTCGGGCTGAGCCAGATGTGCGGGTCCTTTCCGCGATGACGATCGGCCGATCCGTCCCCCGCCGGCGCCTCGCGACCGCCGCCGCCTTCATCCCGGCCATCCTCTGGGTGGGAGTGCTCGGTCGTCTCGCGAAGCCGGATCCCTTCGCGGAGGTCAACCACCTTGATCGCGCCGCCGGCAAGAATTGTCCGAAAGCCCCGACTCTCCTCCAAGGGCATCCCCGCACGGAAGCAGGCGGCCACTCCGGCAAGCTGAGTGATCTGGGCGTCGGTGGGCTGGTACAGCTCGGCACTCTCCCCGGGCGTGACCATCGTGACCACTTCCACGCGATCTCCCCCGATCTGCTGCACCAGCCAACCGTGGGGAACGATCGTCACGGCGATGACAATTTTTCCCGAGCCCTTCGCCGCGAAATTCGGGCCACAACCGGCGGTCAGCGGCGGAAAGACAAGTGCGATGAGCAACAACGTTCGCGACGCGTGCATGGCCCGGCTCAAGGATTCCCCGTATTCTAGCAGCCGGGCGGCCCGGTCGGCAGCGGGTTGGCTTTGCGTCTGGAGCAGCCGCAACGGGTCCTTTCTGCGACGGCGGTCCGTCGCTGGCATGCGGCAAGGTCGCGCGATTAGGTCCACGGAGGCACGGAGACCCGGCACCTTGGGGGGCCAGGCCTTCTTTCGTTCTCGCGACCCCGCCGCACTGGGGGTGCTGCGGAACCGCTCTTGACCTTGATCGCTCAGCGTGTTATTCAAACGCTCCTTGTCTTAAAGGCGGTCGGGAAGCGTTTTCCTCTCAGGTCCACTCTTCGGGCGCGCCCGTGGCGAAAACCCCGATCATTCTGGGTGTTCTGCTGGCGGTGGGTTGGTGGCTCAGGCCTCAGACGAGTTTCGCCCAGCGGGTCCAGTTCCCGTCGGCCATCGCGCCCAATGGGGCTCCCCCTGGAACGGCTGGGGCGACATCAGTACTCCCCAGTATGGGGGCAACGGGGCCGGCAATCTCTGGCTCGGCCACTCCGGGGTGGGTTGCTCCCGGATCCGTTCTTCCCGGGACAACCGCCCCGGTGGCCACGGCGCCGGGTTCGTTGCCAACGGGCCCGATCACGGCTTCACCACCCCTGGCCGGGTCGCTGCCCGGCCCCCCCATTTATCCGGCTCCCGCAGGCAGTCCCTTCCCGCCGCCTTCGCTCGCGCCACCCATCGCGCCCGGGCTGAGCCCTGGTCTGCCGCCCGGCCCGTCCGCGGCCTTTGAGGGGACCATCCAGCCTCCCCCTTCGTGGGACCCTTATGCCTCGCCTGGTTTGGCGCCATCGCCGCTCTTGCCCAACGACCCCTATTTCCAGTCCGGATCGCTGTTCGGGACCACCGCGCCGGCGACGCGGCTGCTCCAGGAAGTCCGCCTGGAGCATCATTGGATTTCCAGTGGCGGCAGCCAGTCGTTCGGCACGAACGACTCCGAGATCAGCGCGCGCTTTGCCTTCCCCTTCTTCTACAACCGGCAGACGCCGCTGTTGGTGACGCCCGGTTTCGCGATCCATCTGTGGGACGGGCCGGAGACGACGCCCAGCGACCCGGTCGACCTCCCCCCCCGCGCCTACGACGCCTATCTGGATGCCGCGTGGAATCCGCAGATCCAGCCTTGGCTGGGAGCCGAGCTGGGAGCGCGTGTGGGCGTCTATTCGGATCTCTCGAAGGTGACGACCCGTAGTATCCGCGTCCAAGCCCACGGGCTGGCGACCCTGCTGTTCTCGCCATCCTTCCAGATCAAGGCGGGGGTGCTCTACTTGGATCGGAACAAGGTGAAGCTCCTCCCGGCGGGCGGCATCGTCTGGACCCCCAACGCCGATACCCGCTTCGAGATCCTCTTCCCCGACCCGAAGCTGGCCAAGCGGCTCACCACGACCGGCGCCTACGAGTGGTGGTACTACCTCCGGGGCGAATACGGCGGCGGGGCATGGACGGTGAAGCGAGGGACCGGGCCCCGCGCGGGCCTGCTCGACTCGATCGACTACAACGACATTCGGGTCGCGGTGGGCACGGAGTTCGTCCGCAACGGCGGGCTGCGCGGCTTTGTGGAAGTGGGCCTCAGCTTTGAGCGGGAGATCCTCTACTTCGCCGTGGACAATCCGGCCGTGCCGGAGCCGATGCACGAGTTCAAGCCCAGCAACACGGTCTTCCTCGGGGGAGGGCTTGCATTCTGAGCGCAGGGCCGGCTGAAAACCACCTCGCCTCCGCCGATGCAAGGCGATCGGAACGACCGATGGCAAGGCTCAAAAACCTGAGAGGCCGGCTGGCGGTTGCCCTGCTGTTGGGGCTAGGAGGGATGGCCACGGCGGCCGAGATCGAGCGACTGCCCCCCGCGCCTCCGGCCGAACTGTTCTTTTGGGACGAGTTCCCCGCGGTCGACGGCGGTCCCCCTCTGGTGGCTTCGCCGGACCTCGCCGGACGTGGCCCGTTTCGTGAGGTGCCCGGACCCGAGCAGCCAGGTCTCTCGATGCCCGAGCTTCCGCTCGCGGCGCCGGACCCCGACGAGCCTCGGGGAAGCCGGCCCGGGGTGTTTCAGAACGTGATCCTTGAATCGACGTGGCTGGCGCCCGGGGCAGGGGCCGACGATTTTGGGGTGCTCGATCTGGATCTGAGGAGCGTTTTCGGCTTTCCCTGCCCGACGCGGAGCTCGCCGCTGGTCGTCACGCCCGGGTTTGCCGTCCACTTTTTCGACGGCCCGACCCAATCCGACCTGCCCGGTGAGGTCTACGACGCCTACGCTCAGTTCCGCTGGACGCACCGCCTGCTGCCGCGGCTGCGGGCGGACGCGGCCGTCACTCCCGGCTGGTACAGCGATTTTCGCCAGGGGTCCGGCGAGGCGCTGCGGATCAGCGGGCACGGGGTGGGGATCTACACCTGGAGCCCCACCGCCAAGATCGTTCTGGGCTTGTCCTACCTGGACCGCAAGGACGTGGAATTCCTCCCCGTCGGCGGCCTGGTGTGGACGCCCAACGAGGACACCAGCTTCGAGCTGGTCTCTCCCCGTCCTCGCATCGCCCGGCGCGTCACCTGGTTCGGCTCGCGGGGCGACGCCATCCAGGACTGGGTCTACGTGGCGGGCGAGTTCGGCGGCGGGGCTTGGGCCGTCCGCCGAGCCAGCGGCCTGGACGACCTGGTCACGTACCGCGACTACCGCCTCATCCTCGGCACCGAGCGCAAGCGGACCGGCGGGCTCAGCGGAGTGGTCGAGATGGGGTACGTCTTTGGGCGGAAGCTGGAATACGACCGTTTCTCGCCCGACCTCAAGCCCGCCGACACCCTCCTCATTCGCGGCGGGCTGACGTACTAAGGATCGCCAGTCGCACGCGGGGGCTTGCACGCGCCGGCGGATCCGCGGTATCGTACCGGCATCGACGAGAGCCATCTCTCCCGGAGGATAGAACCATGTCCGAACGCCTGCCCCCCCGTTTTCGGAGCCTTACGGCCGTCGTGCTGGCGGCACTGCTTGTGTCTGCCCTCAGCCCGGTCCGCGCCGAGGAAGCGACGTGGAAGGTGGGGCTGGCCAAGGCGAAAATCACTCCCGAGGAGCCGCTCTGGATGGCCGGTTACGCCGCGCGTACCCGTCCGGCCGAGGGCACGCTCCACGATCTGTGGATCAAGGTGCTGGCCCTGGAGGCCCCCGGCGGGGCCCGCGCGGTCGTCGTCACCGGCGACGTCCTCGGGTTTCCCCACGACATGGCCGAGCACGTCTGCGGAGAGCTGCACCAGCGCTGCGGCTTGACGCGCCCGCAGATCATGCTCACCTGCTCCCACACCCATTGCAGCCCGGTGCTCCAGGGGGCGCTGTTCGACTGCTATCCGCTGGAGGACCGGCACCGGGCGGCGATCGGGCGGTACTCGCGGGAGCTGGAAAAGGCGGTCGTCGAGACAACGGTCCGGGCCGTGGCGGCCCTGGCCCCGGCGACCCTCTGGGCCGGCGAAGGGGAAGCCGGCTTCGCCGCCAACCGCCGCAACTATCGCGACGGGGAGGTGCTGGCGCGGAGGGAGGCGGGCAAGCCGCTGCGCGGGCCGATGGACCACCGGGTGCCGGTGCTGGCCGTGCGCTCGCCCGACGGGCGGCTGCGGGCGGTGCTGTTCGGCTACGCCTGCCACAACACGACCTTGGACTCCTACCAATGGTGCGGCGACTACGCCGGCTTTGCCCAGATCGACCTGGAGAAGCGGCATCCCGAAGCGACGGCGATGTTCTACATTGGATGTGGGGCCGACCAGAACCCGCTGCCCCGCCGCGACGTCGACCTCTGCCGCCAGTACGGCGCCAGCCTGGCCTCGGCGGTCGACGAGGTCCTCCGCCGCCCGACGCGCCCCATCCGGCCCTCGCTGCAAACGGCCTTCGAAACGCTCGATCTGGCCTTCCAGCCGCCGCCGACCCGCGAGTGGCTGCAAACCGAGGCCAAGCGGACCGACTATCACGGCCGGTGGGCAAAACGCCTGCTGGATTCGCTCGACGCGGGGAAGCCGTTTGCCAAGTCCGCTCCCTATCCCGTGCAGGTCTGGAAACTCGGCACGGATCAACTCTTTATTGCCTTGGGGGGCGAGGTGGTCGTGGACTACGCGATCCGCTTCAAGGCCGACTACGGCCCGACCTCCTGGGTCGCCGGTTATGCCAACGAGGTGATGGCCTATATCCCCTCGGCGCGGGTTTGGCGGGAAGGGGGGTACGAGACGGGGGCCTTCGACGTCTACGGGCTGCCCGCCCAAGGCTGGGCACCGGGCATCGAGGAGCAGATCGCCCGCTCGGTGGGGCGGCTCGTCGAGGGGCTCCAGCGCCCGCCCGCCCCTTGATCAGGGCCCCCGTTCATGCTACGCTTCTATAGATCAGCAGGTGGGTCGAGCGCGGCGAGACTCACCCTTTTTGTTTTCCACCCGGGCCACCGAGCGCGAGGCTGTTCCGTTTTCGTTTTCCCGTGCTAGGGATGGAGTTGGATCGATGTCGGATCGCATTCCCATGACTCGCGCCGGCTACGACAAGCTGAGGGCGGAGCTGGACCGCATGGAAGACGTCGAGATGCCGGAGCTTGAAGATCGCGTCGGCAAGGCCCGCGCGGAGGGGGACCTGACCGAGAACGCCGAGTACGAGGGCGCGCGGGAGAGCCTGGAGCTGCTGCGGGCGAGAATCCACGTGCTCCGCGACAAGCTCAACCGGGCCTCGATCGTCGATCCCGCCCAGGCCCCCAAGGGAGAGGTGGCCTTCGGCTGCACGGTCCGCGTGAAGGACCTGGAGCTGGGAGACGAGGAGGAGTTCACGCTGGTCGGGGCCGGCGAGGAGGATTACGCGGCAGGCAAGATCCTCGTGACCAGCCCCTTGGCCCGGGGCTTGATCGGCAAGAAGACCGGCGAGATGGCCGAGATCGAGGTGCCGATGGGCAAGCTGCGGTACGAGATCGTCGAGATCCGCTTCCAAGCGGGATAGAAAGCGAAAAACCCGCCTCACCCAGTGCGTGCGGCGGGTCTCTCGAGTTCCCGTTTTCCGGAAAACGGCTGGAAGCCTTCGGCACCGCAATCCGTGAGGGGCGGTCGACTCACCCCTCACCCAATCCTGTCCGGTGGACTTTCCATGGTCCGCCTCCGTATCGCTATCCCACTGTGAATCCCTGTCGGATCAACCCCAAGAGAACATCGATGCGAACGCCCCGCCGCGCGCGACCTTTCGGGGCGAAACGGCAAGAAAACGGGCGCTTGGCTGTAGCACGTGCCGGTGGGGAAAAACATGCCGAAATCCCGCGGGCGCGCCGCCGGCAAAGTCTTCGCAACCGTTGCGCTCGCAAAGCTTGACCGCCGCGGACCGATGCCCTACGATGGGCGCCTGCGCGGCTCGTGAGCCTCAGGCGAGGGGCGGAAGGCCGGGCTTGCCGGGAGGGCGATGGATCTTGCCCGACGATCTTCCACGCAGTGGCCAACCGTCTCCCAAGACCGGGCGATCCATGGACCCTCTGCTCTCGACGTTCCTGACCCTCCTGCTGATGGCGGCGGTGGTGCTGGGGTTCCGGTTCTTCATCCGGCGGCCGCGGGGGTTGTCGTGCGAGGACCCGCCCGGCGTGCGGACCGTGGTCACCTTCTGGGGCCTGGACGCGGAACTGTTCTGCGACGACCGGGAAGACCGGCCGCTGGTCGGGGTGCGGCTGTTCCAAATGCTCTGCGAGGGCCTGGCAGCGCGGGGCATCGGCGTCGAGAACCGCGGCACGATCCAGAACGCGCAGCGGGCCGAGTGTGTCGTCGAGAGGGAGCGGTTTGCACTGGTGTTGGAGTGGATCCACGAGCGCTGGGTGGTGGGCGTGGAGTGGGTTCCGCGGACCCGTGCGGAGAAGCGTCACCTGGCCCTGACCCACCAGGTCTTCGCCCCGGCTGATTCCGCCGCGCTGAGGCGGCTGTTGACCACGTTGGACGCCTGGCTCCAATCCCAGCCCAAGCTCAGCCACGTCCGCTGGCACCGCAAGGAAGACTGGCTGATCGAGAACACCTCTGCGGCGGCGGAAGGACCGGTCAGCAAGGACGTGGACAACGCGGACCTCGCTTGAGGCGGGTCGGTTATGGTAGTGTCTCGGAGCTAGCACCAACAAGGAGAATCCCATGAAACACATCCTTGGAACCTGCGTTTTCGGGTTGCTCGCCGTCCTCGCTCCCGCGGCCCGCGGCGAGCCGGCCGCGTCGATCCGCGTGAGCACGTTCTCTTGCGACGTGACCCCGCCGCTCGGCGGGCAGCCGATCATCTGGACCACCCCCCTGGCCACGGTCGAGGACCCGCTCTGGGCCAAGGGGATCGTGCTCGACGACGGCAACGGGCGATACGTCCTATGCGCGGTGGACTGGTGCGGGCTGTGCAATTCGTCGCACCGGCTGTTCTCGACGAAGCTGGCCGCCGCCGTGGGAACAGACCCCGCGCGCGTCGCCGTGCAGTGCGTCCACCAGCACACCGCCCCCTACGTCGACGGCGACGCCCAGAAGCTGCTCGACAAGACCGAGAAGCCGCCCCGCTACGTGGACCTCAAGTTTCTCGACGAGGTGACCGACCGGCTGGCAGCCGCCGCGAAGCAGTCGCTGGACCGCCTCCAGCCGGTGGACTCGATCGGGGTCGGCCTGGCCCGCGTGGACCGCGTGGCCTCCAGCCGGCGGATCATCACGCCGGACGGCAAGTTCCACGGTCGGATGAGCTCCGCCAAGGACCCCGCGCTGCGGGCCCTGCCCGAAGGATTCATCGATCCGATGTTGCGGACCGTGACGCTGGGCCGCGGCAACAAGCCCTTGGTTCGACTCCACTACTACGCCACCCACCCCCAGAGCTTCTACGGCGACCCCCGGGCCTCGGCCGACGTGCCGGGCTTCGCCCGCGAGCGGCTCCAGAAGAAGGAGAACGTTTTCCAGATTTACTTTACCGGCTGCTCGGGCGACGTGGCGATGGGCAAGTACAACGACGGCTCCCGCGCCGCCCGCGACGAATTGACCGAGCGGCTCCTGGCGGGAATGGAGGCCTCGGCGGCCACAACCCGCTGGATGCCCCTCGGCCGGGTGCAATGGCGCAGCCGGCCGGTGGTCCTGCCGCTGCCGGCGGACGCGGAGAAGATGCTCGCCGCCAAGCGGGCACAACTGGCGGATCCCAAAGGGGCGGACATTCCCCGGGTCAGGGCGGCCACGCAGGTGGCGTTTGCCCAACGGGCCGGCCGGCCGCTGGAGCTGAGCCTGCTTGCGCTCGGCCCGGTGCGGATCCTCCACCTGCCCGGCGAGTGCATGGTCGAGTTCCAGCGCTACGCGCAGAAGCTCCGCCCGCAGGGCTTCCTCGCCGTTGCCGCCTACGGCGACCTTAGCCCGGGCTACGTCTGCACGGAGCAGGCCTTCCGCGAAGGGGGCTACGAGCCGAGCGCGTCCCACGTCGCCCCGCGGGCGGAAGGCATCCTGAAGAAAGCGATCGCGGAGCTGCTCGAAGAGCAATGAGGCCGTCCGGGAATTCAGCAGGACCGGCGTCTCGCCGGTCCGGGGGAAAGCTGGGCAGGCTGTCCGGACGGGCGCGAGACGCCCGTCCTACTTACGGTCCTGCGCAAACACGATGTCGGGGACTCCCCCCGGCCGGTGAGAAATGCGGGCTAGCCCACGATCCGCTTCCACCGCTCGAGGTTCCAGCGGGCCTTCTCGGCGGGGGTCATCTTGCTGAAGTCGGGCTCGTCGGAAGAAGCCGCCGGTGAAGAAGCCGGTGCCACGCCGGCAGGAGAGGCTCTCCTCGCGCCGGGCTGGCCCGAGCCGCTGTACGCACTGGCCGTGTCGGTCTTCCGAAGGTCGTCTTCCAGCGAGCGGTGCGGGCGGATGCCCAGCCGGCCCAGGTCGGCGTGGTAGGCGCGGACCGCTTCCTCGGGGGCGACCTGCTCGTCGGCCACCAGCCGCAGGTACTTGACGAACGTCAACTGGTGCTCGGCGTTGTTGATCTTCCGGCCGTACAGCGCGACCCGGGCCCCGTACCTCTTCGCCTCCCAGAGCATGTGGAAGGCGTCCAGCGTGGTGCCCGCCGAGCCGCCGAGGATCCCCACCACCAGCGAGCGATCGTACCGGGCCAGGGCCTCCATGGCCGCGGGCCCGTGGTAGGCAATCTTCAAGAACAGCGGCCGCCCGCGGCTGGTGACCCCGGCCAGCGCCCGGACGATGTGATCGGCGACGAACCGGCCGACGTCCTTGGGCGGGTGGTCGCCGCAGGCGTTCGGGTCGAAGACCTCCAGGAAATGGCGGAAGTGCTTCGCCTCGGCCTCCAGGCGGAAGGCCTTGTAGGCGTCCAGGGTCGTGCGGTCCAGCTCCACGTCGTTGTTGAAGGTGACCGAGTAGAGGCCCAGCTCGGCCCCCAGGCACCGCTCCTGCGGATCGCACTGGATCTTGCCGCACATGATGTGGTCGATCGTCGCCGTGCGGAACGGCCGCGAGGGCTGCGAGGAATAGCGGCCCGTGCCGGCCGCCAGCCAGATGTCCGTGGTGTCGTTGGCGCGGACCGCCGGCGTGACGGGGCTGGTGTCGAAAAGCCGCTCCTGGATGGTGAGCACCTCGCTCGAGCTGGCGCTCATCAGCATGATGTCGACGCAGCCCTGGCGGACGAGCTGGCGCATCAGTTGCCGGTACTCGTCCAGGGTGCGGAAGCGGGCCTCGTGGGCGTGGTGCTCCGGGCTGCGGCCCGGCGCCGCCAGCCCAAACGCCATGTCCGCGTCCTTGGCGTCGGCCAGGATGAAGTCTTTACAGGAAGGGTCCGCCAGGATCCTGGCGAGCTTGCGGTCCAGCGACTTTTCCATCGTCCAGCCTTATCGAGTCAAGCAATGCAGACCAGCAATTATACCGTACCGAAACCGGGCCCCGCTCTCTCCCGGAGGGAAAAACGGCACACTGGCCGATCCAGCCGACGGGATGGCCAGCTTGTGACCGCCGGCTTGGAGCCGAGCGCGACACAGTGCGATCCTGCCCCATCGGGTGGGAGGCGGGCGGCCGGACGCCAGTCTCCCGCGCGGTGCCGGAAAGCACCCCGGTCAACGGCCCCGGGGCGTGAACTGGTCGAGCTCCCAGATGCCCAACTGCTTCTCGATCGCCGCGACCTGATCGACCGTTTTCTCAAAACCCTCCTCGCCGAAACGCCGCTTCTCCTCGTCCTCGAACTGGTCCCCCAGTTCGTCGATCTCCGCGGCAGTGACGATCTTCCGTAAAGCGGGAAACAAGATCGTGTCTTCCCGGGCCTCGTGGGGGCGGTACATGCGGATGAACGCCCCGCAGGCATCGCGGACCTCACGTCGGGCGGAATCCTGGGAAAAGCGGCCGACGGTGGACTGGCGGAGGATGATGTCGGTCAGCAGGCGGCCCGCGGCGTGCTGTTTGCGCAGCACCCCGACCAGTTCGACGAGCTTCCCCCGCTTCTCGAACTTGGGGAAGATGAAGCTCTCCTCCAGTTTCTCGTGATAGTCTTCGACGAACTTCCTCACCAGCGTGGCGGACGCGTGGAACACCTCGGACGGCACCTCGCGCTCGGCGCGGAGCCTTCGCCTGCCCTCCTCGAAGATCAGCAGGATGCGGTTGAGCACTCCGTGCTCGCGCATCAGGTCTTCAGTGGCGGGAATCTCTTCTCCCGCCGCCGGGCCTTTCTGGGCGCCCGGCTTGGCGCGGCCGGGCTTCTCGGCCCCTTCCGCCGCCAGGCTCGACCTCCTGCCGGCAAATCCGGCGATGCCCAGCGTCGCCGCAGCGGTCAGGAATCTCCGGCGTTGGGTCTTCATCGTACTTCTCCTTCACGATACGGACGCCGGCGAAAGCTCCTGGACCTCAATCGCCTCGAAGGGGCATTGCTGGACGCAATCCAGGCAGCCTACGCACTTAGAGATCACGGCTTCGGGATATGCCATCTCCCGCGTCATGCGGATCGCCGCATAGCGGCAGACGTCCGCGCAGATGCCGCAGCCGGTGCACTCCTGCTCGATGAGTCTCCACTCCCAATCCATTGCCTATTCACCTTGCGTACCTTGCAGCCGTCGTAGCGCCGCCAGAGCCCCCCAGACGAAGACGGCCAGCAGGATGGGGAAGCAAACGTAGAAAGCGACCTGCGATAATTCCAGGCCATAAGGATCGGCATTGGAGCGGAGGTGCGTCTTGATCCAACCCCAGAAAGCGCTGGGATGCGACGCGAGATACTCTCCGCTCGGGGCCTCCATGACGAACGTGAAGCCGACGATGTTGATGAGGTTCGCGGCGAACACCAGGCAGAGCGCCGGCAGGTAGCTCCCTGACGCAACGTCGTGCCCGCCGTGGAACAGTCGCAGCACGAGCGCCACGGCGAACAAGATCGTCGCGATCGGGTAGAACGGGATCGCGATCTTGATGTCTGCCATGATGTCGGGGTTCAAAGCGAGGTACCCGACCAGCACGACAACGACAAGGAAGACGTCCACAGCCATTACGGTGAGTATCCTCCACAGCTCGATCGACACCCGCAGAGAGAGGTGCTTCTCAAGCGACCGGTAATAGTCCTGGACGATTGCCAGTCCGCAAGCAAGGATGCCCAGCACGATGGAGACGTTCACCAGGTTCTGCAGGGTCCAAATCTCAAGGGCTTTCGCGATGTCGTGTTGCGTCACGGACTGTCTCCTGGAACAACCTACCCCACCGCCGACACCCCACCCGACATGTACCAGAACTTGCTGCGGCACGCAAGCGCTCCCGCCAACGGCTTCCGGCAGAGGCAGAAGGGGAACGGACATCGGAGGTGTCTTCCGGGCATCCCACGGCCCAACTCCAGGATACCCCACGTCGGGAGGACGACTCCCGACCCCCTTTTTGGACCATCCACCCGTCTTCCCAGGAACTGGCGGGGTTCCTTTTCGCGTCTTATGTCCATAGGATGGGCTGGGGGAGCGGGCCGTTTCACGAGTTTAATGGCGCCTCCGCGAAACAGGTTCGGCCCTTCCGCCGTTTCTCCATTGGTCGTCCTCGTTTCACAATCAGCGCAGTCGACATTGACGAGGAGGCAATCTCATGCCCTCAAGTCGCAAACTATTGTGGCCGTTGGTGATGATTGGGGTGCTCGGCCTGACAACGTGGGCCGCCGGGGTGGACCGGGATGGGCGAAAGCCAGCCCCGCAGGCAACGGCCGGGGCCGATCGGGACAGGGACCGGGACGCAGACCGAGACCGCAGCCGCGATCGGGACGCCGATCGCGGTGGGGATCGCGGTGGGGACCGCGACCGGGGGCCCGGGCAGGAGGTCCCGAGGGACCGCGACCGCCCCGAAGGGGAAGGGACCGAGGAGGGAATGCCCGAGATGCGGGTCCTGCCTCCCGATCGCGGGGGTCGCATCCGGCCGTGGCCGCTCACGTGGCGCCTGGGGGTGTACGCGGTGAACACGTCGACCGGCGTGCGGGTTACCCGGACTTTGCCCGGCACGCCCGCTTGGAACGTCGGCCTGGAGCGCGGCGACGTGATCGTCGCGGTGGACGGCTACCAGGTGGGCTACGTGAAGGGCCGCCTCTATCCGCTGGGGGAAGAACTCCAGCGTCGGGCGGGACCGCACGGCCAGGTCACGCTCCTCGTTCAGGACGTCCGCACCCGGGACCTGATCAATCTCGACGTCCGCCTGGAGCGCTTCCCGCCGCCGATCGAGCCGATTCCGCTTCGCGGAAAGCTCCAGGACGCCAAAGAGAAAGAATAGGGCCGCCGACGCGCTGCGATCA
>Ga0153916_10003007_pt1 | contig 12413 bp, 15 predicted proteins | sample Opewatmetagenome_FD_109642 | JGI IMG/M metagenome (GOLD analysis project Ga0153916, IMG submission 109642) | Freshwater wetland microbial communities from Ohio, USA - Open water 3 Core 3 Depth 4 metaG | ecosystem: Environmental > Aquatic > Freshwater > Wetlands | place: USA: Ohio, Lake Erie...
CCGATGGTCAGGCCGATCCAGGTGCCGATCCCCTCCACCGCCATGCCGACCAGCCGCCCGGCGAGCAGGCGGCGCAGCGCGAAGCCGACGCGATCGGCGGTGATGAAGAATTCCGCGCGCTTGCCCGCCGGCAGCATCCACGCGACCCCGCGCTCATAAAGGCGCGGCTCGACCGCCAGGAAGATCCCCAGCACCACGATCATCAACAGCGTCGTGATCGCGCCGAGCGCACTGCCGACCGCCGCGGTCAGCTGGCCGAGCGATCCCAGCAGCTGATTGGCGAGGTCGCCCATCTGGCTGCCGCTCGGCATCAGGCCGAGCCGCTCGACAAAGGCGAGGAAGGTCTGGATCTGCGCGGTCACCACGACGCGCAGCTCCTCCGCCTGGGCGGTCAGCTCATAGCCGGCGAGCGTGATCGTGCCGCCGATGAAGCCGAAGCCGGCGAGCACGACGATCGCGAGGCGCCAGCCGCGCGGGATCGGCAGGATCCGGCCCAAGAGCCGCACCCCGCCGTCCAGCAGCGCGGCGAACACCAGCCCGCCGAGGATGATCAGGATCGGCTGCGCCAGCGTCCACGCCAGCCAGAAACAGGCGGCGACACTGATCCACACCAGCGACCGCTTGAGCGCATCCCGCACCACGGGATCGGTGACTTCGGACGGGCCGGGCTCCATAGGCTCGTGCCCGGCGCGCATCATTCGGCGCCCTGCTCGTGCGGGTGGAGCGTCGTCCCCGTCCGCCCGCCGCGCACCGCGCCGGCCCAGCTCAGCGGGTTCAGCAGCCGGAAGCTGCCGTCGAGCGAGAAGGTGATGAACTCCGCGCGGCCGCCGATATTGCCGACCGGGATCGGCCCCAGCCCGCCGTTCTGGGAATCGATCCGGCTGTCGGCGCTGTCGTCGCGATTGTCGCCCATCAGGAAGATATGGCCTTCGGGCACGATGATCGGCCCGAAATCGTCTTCCGGCGACGGGCCGAGGTCGAGCGTCTCATAGCTGCGGCCATTGGGCAGGGTTTCGCGATAGCGTGGCACCCGGCAATATTGCCGCCCGTCCGGCCCGGTGACCAGATATTGTTCGTAGCGATAGCTGTTGCAGGGCATGTTCTCGGAAACCGGCATCATCGCCGGTTCCACTTCCTGCTTCGGCAGCGGCCTCCCGTTGAGCCAGACGACGCCGTTCTCGACGCCGACGCTGTCGCCGGGCAAGGCGATCACCCGCTTGATGAAGTCGCTGTAGCTGCCCGGCGGCTTGACGATGACGACATCGCCGGGCGTAGGCAGACGGCCCAGCAGCCGCCCCTCCATCTCCGGCAGGATGCGGAACGAGGGCGACGCCCACGACCAGCCATAGGCGAATTTGTTCACCACCAGCCGGTCGCCGATGTACAGCGTCGACAGCATCGATCCCGAGGGGATGAAGAACGGCTTGGCGATCAGGCTGTGGAAGGCCAGCACCAGCAGGATCAGCCAGCCGGCGCCGCGGATCTCCTTCCACCAGTCGACCGCCTCGCGGTGTTTCTTCTGCTTCATGCCCGATGCCTCGGCTGTCATTGCGGCCTCGCTGTGATCACGACGAAGGCCTGCGCCCAGGGATGGTCGTCGGTTAAGGAGAGATGGAGCTCGGCGACATGGCCGGGCGGGGTGATTTCGGCGAGCCTTGCGGCGGCGCCGTTGGCGAGATGCAGCGTCGGCTGGCCACTGGGCTTGTTGACCACGCCGATGTCCCTCAGGAACACGCCCGACCTGAAGCCGGTGCCGAGCGCCTTGGAGCACGCCTCCTTGGCCGCGAAGCGCTTGGCGTAGGAGGCCGCCCGCGTCAGCTCCCGCCGCTCCGACCGCGCCTTCTCGATATCGGTGAACACCCGGTCGATGAAGCGCATGCCGAAGCGGTCAAGCGACGCCTGGATGCGCTCGATGCTGCACAGATCGGACCCCAATCCGATGATCATCTTGCTTCGTCCATCAACGCCCGCATGCGCGAGACGCTGGCTTCCAGCCCGGTGAAGATCGCCTCGCCGATCAGGAAATGGCCGATGTTGAGTTCCTTGAGCTGCGGGATCGCCGCCACCGGCTGGACATTGTCGAAGGTCAGGCCGTGGCCGGCATGCACCTCGATGCCGTTCTTGTGCGCGAGCGCCGCGGCGTCGCTCAGCCGCTTCAGCTCCGCCGCCCGCGCCTCGCCGGTCAGATGCGCATAGGCCCCGGTGTGCAGTTCGACGACCGGCGCGCGCAGCCGGATCGCCGCCTCAATCTGTTCGGGCGCGGGCTCGATGAACAGGCTGACGCGGACATTCGCCGCGCCCAGCCTGTCGACGAAATAAGCGAGCTGATTGTACAGGCCCGCGGCGTCGAGCCCGCCTTCGGTGGTTCGCTCCTCGCGCCGTTCGGGCACGATGCAGGCGGCGTGCGGCCGGTGGCGGAGCGCGATCTCGAGCATCTCCTCGGTCGCCGCCATCTCGAGGTTGAGCGGCAGGTCGATCTCGGCCATCAGCCGGGCGATGTCCGCATCGGTGATGTGCCGCCGATCCTCGCGCAGGTGCGCGGTGATGCCGTCGGCCCCGGCGGCGGCGGCCATCAACGCCGCGCGCACCGGATCGGGATGATCGCCGCCGCGCGCGTTGCGGATGGTGGCGACGTGATCGATGTTCACGCCGAGGCGGAGGTCGGTCACCGCGCTCAGGCCCCAACCGGCGCGGGCTTCGCCCGGCTGCCCGGCTTCACCGCCGGGATCGCCGCCAGCTCGGGCGGCAGCGCGTCGGGGCTATAGGTCGGGACATCGAGCCTCAGCAGCGGGTAGAGCGGCACGCCGAGATCGGCGGCGCCGTTCGACCGGTCAATGAGGCACGCGCCCGCGACCACCTTGCCGCCCGCCGCCTCGATCGCCTTGATCGCCTCGCGCGACGACAGGCCGGTGGTGACGACATCCTCCATCATCAGCACCTTCTGGCCGGGCTCCAGGCGGAAGCCGCGGCGCAGCTCGAACACGCCCTCGGGCCGTTCGACGAACATCGCCTCGACGCCCAGCGCGCGCGCCATTTCATAGCCGACGATCACCCCGCCCATCGCCGGGGCAACCACCGCCGTGATCTGGTCGCGGATTTCGGCCGGAATGCGCGCGGCGAGCGCGCGGCACAGCCGCTCGGCGCGGCGCGGGTCCATCAGCACCCGGGCGCATTGCAGGTAGCGCGCGCTCCTCAGCCCCGAGGAGAGGATGAAATGCCCCTCCAGCAGCGCCTCGGCGGCGCGGAATTCATTGAGGATGTCTTCGTCGGTCATGAAGCGCCCGATAGCGCAGAGCGCGGGCATCCGCTAGCCCGACAGCCGCTCCACCGACGATACGCCGCCGGTCGCGCGCAGCGCCGCGATGATCTTCATCAGATGCTGGATGTCCTTCACCTCCAGATCGATGGCATAAGTGTGGAAGCTGCGGTCGCGATGCTCCAGCGTCAGATAGACGATGTTGGCGTGCTCGCGCGCGAACACCGTGGTCGCCGTCGCCAGCGCGCCGGGCTCGTCGCGCACCACCAGGCGCAGCCGCGCCGTGCCGCTGTCGTTCTTCGTCCCCCAGCTCAAATCGATCCATTCGGCGTCGGCCTCCTCGGCGAGGTGGCGGCAATGGATGGTGTGCACCTCGATCCCCTCCCCCGGCCGCCGCAGCCCGACGATGCGGTCTCCGGGCACCGGATGGCAGCATTGGGCGAGCTTCACCGCGACGCCGGGCGTCAGCCCCTTGATCGACACCGCCGACCGCTGCTGGCGCCGCTTCGGCGGACGCTTGTCGCCTTCGGGCTTGCCCACCGCGCCCGGCATCAGCGCTTCCATCAGCGCCTCGTCGTCGATCGTCTGGCGGGCGAGCGCGACCATCAGCGATGCCTCGTCCGGCAGCATCAGGCGCTTCAGCGCCTCCTTGAGCGCATTGGAGCCGAGCGGGGCCGGCAGGCGGCTGACGACCTCGTCATAGAGTTTCTGGCCGAATTCGATCTGCTCGTCGCGTTCCTTGTGGCGCACGAACCGCCGGATCGCCGCGCGCGCCTTGCCGGTGACGACGAAGCCCTCCCAGGCGGGATCGGGATGCTGCGCCTTCGACCTCAGGATCTGCACCTGGTCGCCGTTCTGGATCTGGGTGCGCAGCGGCACCACCCGGCCGTTGACCTTGGCGCCGACGGTCTGATCGCCAAGGTCGGTGTGCACCGCATAGGCGAAATCGACCGGCGTCGATCCCCTGGGAAGCTGGATCAGCTCACCCTTGGGGGTGAACGCGAACACCTGGCCCTGGAACATCGCCAGCCTCGTGTGCTCCAGCAATTCCTCGGGGCTGGCGGCGTGGTCGAGAATCTCGATCAGGTCCTTCAGCCAGGGGTAACTGGCCTGCTGGGTCTCCGCGCCATCGCCCTCGCGCTTGTAGGCCCAGTGGGCGGCCAGCCCGCGCTCAGCCTGATCGTGCATCTCGCGGGTGCGGATCTGGATCTCGATCCGCATCCTGTCGGTGTGCATGACCGTGGTGTGGATCGACCGGTAGCCGTTGCGCTTCGGGGTCGAGATGAAATCCTTGAAGCGCCCCGGCACCATCGGCCAGCGGCGATGGATCACGCCGAGCGCGCGGTAGCAATCCGCCACATCGTCGACGATCACCCGAAAGGCGATCACGTCCGACAATTGCTCGAACGGGATGTGACGCTCCTGCATCTTGCGCCAGATCGAATAAGGCTGCTTCTCGCGCCCCGTCACCTCCGCCACGATGCCGTCGCGGCCCAAGAGCAGCCGGATGCCGGACGAGATGCGCGCCAGAAGATCGCCGCCCCCGGCGCGCATCAGCTCCAGCCGCTTGGTGATCGATGCCCAGGCTTCCGGCTCCATCTCCTGGAACGCCAGCGCCTGGAGCTCGGTCATGAACTCGTACATGCCGATGCGCTCGGCGAGCGGGGCATAGATATCCATCGTCTCGCGTGCGATGCGGCGGCGCTTTTCGGGCGATGCGATGAATTTCAGCGTGCGCATGTTGTGCAGCCGGTCGGCGAGCTTGACCAGCAGCACGCGGATGTCGTCGGACATCGCCAGCAGAAACTTGCGCAGGTTTTCCGCGGCGCGCTCGTTTTCGGTCTGCGCCTCGATCTTCGACAGCTTGGTGACGCCGTCCACCATGCGCGCGACGTTGGGGCCGAACATCCGTTCGATCTCCTCGGGCGTCGCCAGCGTGTCCTCGATGGTGTCGTGGAGGATCGCGGTGGCGATGGTCTCGTCGTCGAGATGGAGGTCGGTGAGGATGCCGGCCACCTCGATCGGGTGGCTGAAATAGGGGTCGCCGCTGGCGCGCAGCTGCGACCCATGCGCCTTCATCGAAAACACATAGGCGCGGTTGAGTAACGCCTCATCGGCGTCCGGGTCATAGGATTTGACCCGCTCGACCAGTTCATATTGCCTCAGCACGCCGCCACTATGACGGCGCGGGGTTCATCGATGCAACCACAAACTCCGCTAAATCAGTGGAGTTTACTCGTAGTCGGCGCCGAGGCTGGTGTTGCGCGGCGGAGCGGCGGCGGTCAGCCGCAGCGCCTCGGCCGACTGGGCGAGCGAGCCCATCTCGTCGACGACGTCTTCCTCGTCGACCACAACCCGCTGCATGCCGGAGATCGCGGATTCCTTCAGATCGGCAACGGAGACGGTCTCCTCGGCGATCTCGCGCAGCGCGACCACCGGGTTTTTGTCGCGGTCGCGATCGACGGTCAGCTCGGCTCCGCCCGAAATCTGGCGGGCGCGCTGGCCGGCCAGCAGCACCAGATCAAAACGATTGGGGACTTTTTCTACGCAGTCCTCGACGGTCACGCGCGCCACGGGCGAACTCCCGAAATTATGGGGGATGGAAAGGATGGGCGGCTAGCAGACATCATGCAGAACTGTCAAGGATTCCCCGGGACCATGATCCGGAAAAAGCCTGCCGCCGGCCACCCTCCCCGATCTAGTTCGCGGCGCTGTTGCAGCGGGCGAGCGCTTCCGCGTCGAACGCCGCGTCGCCCGCGACGAAGGCGTTGAGCGGCCCGACCGCCTTCACCAGCCGCGTACAGACGTTGCGGTCCGGGCTCTTGGCGGTGCGCACCGCATGGCAGCCGGCATCGGTGCAGCGCCATTCGACATCCGAAGAGATCAAGGTCGCCTTGGCCGACGGCTGGGCGGGCACCGCGTGGAAATAGGACGTCGCCTGCGCCGGGGTGGCAAGCAGCAGACCGATCGAGAGAAGCACCTTGCGCATCTGAAGCCTCCATAAATGAGTTGCGAATCACAACTTATCATATAGGTTTCTGGATGCAACTTGTTTTCAAGAGGGACTATGGTTTTCACGCGCGACAACTTATGGTGCGAGGCGATGACGAAACCCGCGAAAACCACCGAGCAGCTCAGCCGCTACATCTTCGAATGCCCGCTCCCCCGCGTGATGGAAGTGGTGGGGGAACGCTGGTCGCTGCTGATCCTCCGCCTCGCCTTCGTCGGCGTCAGGAACTTCGAGCAATTCCAGACCGTGCTCGGCATCGCCCGCAACATCCTCTCCGATCGGCTGACCAAGCTGGTGGCGGCGGGCATGCTCGAACGCCAGCCGAACGAGACCGACCGCCGCCGCGTCGAATATCACCTCACCAAAAAGGGCGAGGCGCTGATCCCGGCGCTGGTCGCGCTCCGCCAATGGGGCGAGAAATGGGAGCCGGGCGCACCGCCCGATCCGGTGCTGGTCGACGCGCGCGACAAGAAACCTGTTGCCGAGATCAGGCTGAAGTCGGCAGATGGCCGCGAGCTCGGGCTCACCGACCTGCGGTGGGCGCGCCGCGAGGATGTGAACTGGTGACGATGACGACCCTATCCACCCCGGAAGACCTGTCCCCCGAACAGATGACGCTCGATGAAGTGCGGCCGCTGATCGCGCGCGCGCTGCCCGCGCATGCGGCGTTCGACGGCTGGAGCCACGCGGCGCTCGCGGCCGCCGCCAGCGACGTCGGCATCCCCGCCGAGCGGGCGAAGCTGCTGTTCCCCGGCGGCGCCACCGAGATGATCGACGCCTGGATCCTTGTCGCGGATGAGGACATGGCCCGCGCGCTCGCCGAAAGCGGGCCGCTGCCGGCCAGCGTCACCGCCCGCATCCGCGCCTGCATCTGGACCCGGCTGGAGCAGGCCGCGCCGTGGCGCGAGGCGGTGCGGCGGGCGGTCGCCATCCTCTCGATGCCGCAGAACGCGATGCTCTCCGCCCGCATCCTGTGGCGCTCCGCCGACGCGATGTGGCGGCTGGCCGGCGACACCGCGGTCGATTTCAACCATTACACCAAGCGGCTGACCCTGGGCGGCGTCTACGCCGCGACCCTGCTCGTCTGGCTCAACGACGACAGCGAGGGCTTCAGCGAGACCGCCGATTTCCTCGATCGCCGCCTCGCCGATGTCGGACGCTTCGAGAAATTCAAGGCGGGGTTCCGAAAAAGCGGTGAAAACCGGCCCAGCCTGACGCGCTTCCTCGGGCGGCTGCGTTATCCTGCAATCTGACTTCCCTTCCCTTGCCGCAACTGATAATGAATATCAATAAACCCTCTGGAGCGAATGAACCCGCCGTGCGAGCCGATCAACTGCCGCGCCGGAAACCGGCGAAAATCACCGCCGTGGACTGGCAGATCCTCGATGCGGCCGCGCGCCAGCGGCTGCAGGAGTTCGGCGTCGACGAGGGCGTCGCCATCGAATTGATGCACTCGGGGCCGATGGGCGGCGATCCGCTGGCGCTCCGGATCGGCCGGATGGTCGTCGCGGTGCGGCGCGCGCAGGCCGCCGCGATCAGGGTCAAGGTGAACGAGGCTTCGTGACCGCCACTCCGCTCGTCGCGCTGGTCGGCAATCCCAATGCCGGCAAGACCTCGCTGTTCAACGCGCTCACCGGCGCGCGGCAGAAGGTCGGCAATTATCCCGGCGTCACCGTCGAACGGAAGATCGGGCGCTGGACGGCCGGCGACGGCTTCACGGTCGATCTCATCGATCTTCCCGGCACCTACAGCCTCGATCCCCGCTCCCCCGACGAGGCGGTGACCCGCAATGTCGTGATGGGCAAGCAGGCGGGCGAGCGCCGCCCCGACGTGATCCTCGCGGTGGTCGACGCCACCAATCTCGACAATCATCTGCGCTTCATCCTGCAATTGAAGGCGCTGGGCCTGCCGCTGGTGGTGGCGCTCAACATGATCGATCTCGCCGAACGCGATGCGCTGGTGATCGATACCGCGCGGCTCGAGGAGCGGCTGGGCGTGCCGGTGATCCCGACCGTCGCGGTGCGCAAGCGCGGCCTCGCCGAGATCGCCGCGACGGTCTCGCAGCTGCTCGCCGACCGCCATTCGCCCGAGCCGCTGCTGACCTCCGCCGCCGACGAGGCCGACGAGGCCGCGCACGATCCCGCCGCCGTCCGCGAACTCCAGCGGGAAGCCCGCGAGATCGCGGCCTATGCGACGCTCTCGGAGGGCCAGGCCCGGCGCTGGAGCCATGCGCTCGACGGCCTCACCCTGCATCCGGTGCTGGGGCCGATCCTCCTCGCCCTCATCCTGTTCGTGATGTTCCAGGCGGTGTTCGCCTGGGCCGAAGCGCCGATGGCGATGATCGACGGCATGGTCGTCTTCCTCCAGAATCAGGTCGCCGCCGTCCTGCCAGGCGGCTGGCTGCGCTCGCTGCTCGTCGACGGCGTCCTCGCCGGGGTCGGCGCGGTGGTCGTCTTCCTGCCGCAGATCATCATCCTGTTCTTCTTCATCCTTTTGCTCGAACAATCGGGCTACATGGTCCGCGCGGCGTTCCTGATGGATCGGATCATGGCGCGCGTCGGCCTCACCGGACGCGGTTTCATCCCCCTGCTCTCCTCCTTCGCCTGCGCGGTTCCCGGCATCATGGCGACCCGCACCATCGAGGACCCGAAGGACCGGCTGACCACCATCCTGATCGCGCCGCTGATGACCTGTTCGGCGCGGCTGCCGGTCTATGCGGTGATCATCGCCGCCTTCATTCCCGATCGCAGCGTCGGTTTCGGCATCGGCCTCCAGGGCCTCACTTTGTTCGCCCTCTATCTCTCGGGAATCGTCGGCGCGCTGGTCGCCGCCTTCGTGCTCCGGCGGACGGTCACCAAGGGCGTCAGCCACGGCTTCCTGATGGAGATGCCCAAATATCAGCTTCCCCGGCTGCGCGACCTGCTGCTCGGCCTGTGGCAGCGCGCCTGGATCTTCCTGCGCCGCGCCGGCACCATCATCCTCGCCTCGACGATGGTCCTGTGGCTGCTGCTGAGCTTCCCCAAGCCGCCGGCCGACGCCGATCGCCCCGCCCTCGATTATTCGGTCGCCGGGCAGATCGCCCACGGCCTCGCCGTGGTGCTGAAGCCGATCGGCTTCAACGAGGAGATCAGCCTGGCGCTGATCCCGGCGATGGCGGCGCGCGAGGTCGCGGTTTCGGCGCTCGGCACCGTCTATTCGCTGCAGGGCAACGAGGACGCGGTCAGCCAGTCGCTGGTCGACCGGCTGCGCGGCGCCTGGCCGCTACCGACCGCTCTGGCCTTCCTCGCCTGGTTCGTGTTCGCGCCGCAATGCATCTCGACGCTCGCCATCACCCGGCGCGAGACCAATAGCTGGCGCTGGCCCGCCTTCATGCTGGCCTATCTGTTCGCGCTGGCTTATGTCGCTGCAGGAGTGACCTTCTGGTCAGCGACGGCATTGGGACTTTAGGAGAGAGAACGGGCATGGCGGGCAGCGTCAACAAGGTCATTTTGGTCGGCAATCTCGGCGCGGACCCCGAGGCGCGCTCGCTCGGCAATGGCGGCGAGGTGGTCAACCTGCGCATCGCCACCAGCGAGACCTGGAACGACAAGGACGGCAACCGCCAGGAGCGGACCGAGTGGCACCGGGTGGTGATCTTCAACGAAAATCTCGGCCGGGTCGCCAAGAACTACCTCAAGAAGGGCTCGAAGGTTTACATCGAGGGCCAGCTCCAGACCCGCAAATGGCAGGACCAGTCGGGCCAGGAGAAATATTCGACCGAGATCGTCCTCCAGCGCTTCCGCGGCGAGTTGGTGCTGCTCGACAAGCGCGGTGAAGGCGGCGGCGATGTTGGCGGCGGCGCCGAATATAGCGGCGGCCAGCGCTCGGGCGGCAGCACGGGCGGCTTCGGCGGCCCTGCCAAGAGCGGCGGCGGCGCGTTCGACAGCGATCTCGACGACGACGTCCCGTTCTGATCGGCCGGGAAGCCACATTCGCTTGTCATCCTGAACTTGTTTCAGGATGACAGAAACAGGCTGCACCAATCTTCTAGCCGCTCACCCCTTCTTCAGCGCCGCGAACGGGCTTTGCTCCGCCTTGGCCGCGGCTTCGGCGGCCCGCGCTTCCTCTTCGGCGATCAGGTAGCGCCGCGCCTCGGCGATCACTTCGTCGGTCGCGCGCGGATAGGGGTCGAGCGCCAGCGCCATGGTCTCCGCCGCCAGTTCGCCGAGATCGATCCCCTGGCCCGTGAGCAGCACCGTGTCGCATTCGGTCTCGCTGATCTCGAACTCGGCTTCGGGCTCGGCCTCGGGCAGCGAGCGGACGAACAGCACGTCCACCGGCTCGTCGACATCCTCGGGCACCGGCTCGGCCGAGATCACGCAGGATTGCACCACCGAAGCCTGCACCCTGCCCCGCGCGCGATAGCCCGCCGCTTCGTGCGACAAGGTGAAATCGCCGGTGAGCGCCGCGATCTCCTGGAGCCCGAAGCGGCGGGCGAGCGCCTGACGCTCCGCCGGCTCGGCGGCGATCTGGTGGGCGACCGGGGCCGCGCCGATCGCGTCCAGCCGGATGATCCTCGAAAATTCCGGGGTTGCGGTGGCGGTCATGGCCGCACCTGTCCGGCCAGCACCGCCTCGACCGGCAGCGCCGAGAGGCCGGCGGCGATCATCCGCACCCGCGCCACCGTCCAGTCGAGGCTGGTCGGCGTCGGCGGATGCCCGCGGTAGAGATTGCGCACGAGCGCCTGTTCGAGCGCACCCGTGCCGTCCGGCCTGTCCCGATAGGCCCCGATCCGCCCGCCGAGCGCGCCCATCATCTTGCCGACATGCTTGCCGACCACCATGTCGCCGAAGCCGCTTTGGCGCACCTGCCCGTCCATGTCGTCGACGAAGCGCTCGGTAAGCTCGACCGTGCGCCGACGAATCCCGGCGTCGTCGATGTCCAGCCGCGCGAACACGAGGCTGAGGATCAGCGCCAGCATCTCGAAGCGGCCGTCGATGGTGTCGGGCACCGCGCCGTCGAGATACCAGGCCGGATCGCGCGCCTCCACGACGACGGCGGCGTACAGCTCCGCCATCGGGCAGGCTTCCGCCTCCTTGCCGAGCAACCGCGCCAACCAACCCATTTCTCTCTCCCGCTTGGCTTCGCTTGTACGGTTCCGGCCATAATCCGCACGAACGGCCCGACTCCGCTTGCCGCGATGCCTTCAGTCGGCATATTGAAGCAGTTGGGTCCTGGCGCAATGCCGGGCAGGATTTTTTGGAGTGCGTAATGTCTAACGCTTTGCGGAATGTCGCGCTGGGGGCGCTGGCCGCCACGATCTTGGCGTCGACCGCCGGCTGCACGCGGATCCGCACCCACCAGGGCTATATGGCCGACAGCCAGCTCATCCAGTCGATCCAGCCCGGCGTCGACAACCGCGATTCGGTCGCGCGCACGCTGGGACGGCCGAGCTTCACCTCCGAATTCGACGAGCGCACCTGGTATTATGTCGCCCGCGACATGCGCCAGTTCGCGTTCAGCCGTCCGCAGCCCAAGGCGCAGACGCTCTTGGTCGTGGAGTTCGACAAGAACGGCACGGTGAGCGCGGTCGATCGCCGCGGGCTCGAGAAGGTCGTGTCGATCGACATGGTCCGCGACAAGACGCCGACGCTGGGCCGCGAGACCGGGCTCATCGAGGATCTGTTCGGCAATATCGGCCGCGTCGGCAGCCTGCCGGGCAGCACCGGCGTCGGCGGCGGCGGCCCCAACGGCGGCAACTAGGCGCGCCCCGCCTCTCCACGTCATTCCCGCGAAGGCGGGAATCCATGAACACGGTTCTGGATCATCTCGCACAGCGGTGTTCATGGACCCCCAAACAAGTTCAGGGTAACGGTAAGGAGCGTGCCGCCCGCTACCCGCGCGCTGCGGCGACGATCTCCTGCCAGGCCGCCTCGTCGATCACCTTGACGCCAAGCTCCGCCGCCTTTTTCAGCTTCGATCCCGCGCCCGGCCCGGCGACCACAAGATCGGTCTTGGCCGAAACCGATCCCGCCACCTTGGCGCCCAGCTTCTCGGCCTGCGCCTTGGCTTCGTCGCGGCTCAGCGTCTCCAGGCTGCCGGTGAACACCACGGTCTTGCCGGTCACCGGCGAGGCGATCACCTCCGCGGCATAGGGCTCGGGCGTCA
>Ga0153916_10003008_pt1 | contig 12413 bp, 7 predicted proteins | sample Opewatmetagenome_FD_109642 | JGI IMG/M metagenome (GOLD analysis project Ga0153916, IMG submission 109642) | Freshwater wetland microbial communities from Ohio, USA - Open water 3 Core 3 Depth 4 metaG | ecosystem: Environmental > Aquatic > Freshwater > Wetlands | place: USA: Ohio, Lake Erie, Old...
TGCGCGCCCGGGCAGGTGCAGCCAGTTCAGCCTGTTGTCCAGCAGGCTCAGCAGCGCGGGCAACATCGTGAGCGCCAGACCTACCGCCGCCGCCACCACGAGAATGGCGCCGATCGCCATGCCCTGGAACGCGACCGACGGCACAATCAGCAGCCCTGTCAGTGCGATCACGACCGTAAGGCCGGAGAACAGCGCTGCGCGGCTGGCGGTGCGGCTCGACTGCAGGATCGCCTCAAGCTTGTCGATGCCCTTGGCTCGCTCCTCGCGGAAGCGCTCCACGATGAACAGCGTGTAGTCGATGCCGACCGCGAGGCCGATCATCGTGATCATGTTGACGACTGAGCTGCTGATGCCGAACACGCGACTGATCAGCGCTGTGACGCCCACGGCCACGAGGATGCCCAGCAGCCCGAGCACGACCGGTACGCCCGCCGCGACAGCCGCGCCGAACACCAGCAGCAGCACGATCAGCGCCGCCGGCAGGCCCATGTACTCGGCGTTCTTCAGGTCGCGCTCGAAGCCGCGGTTGATGTCGCGGGCGATGCTGCCATCGCCAGCCGTGATGGCGGTGAACCCCTTGTCGCTGCTGCTCGCCTGGTCCAGCACCTTGAGCAGGGGGACGACGGTGTCGGCGGCCTGCGTCTTCTTGCCCGTCAGTGACACCGGGATGATCGTCTCAGTGCGGTCGGCCGAAACCAGCGTCTGGTCGCCGGTCTCGTAGTACGTCGCGGCCGACTTCACCACGCCGTCCAGCCCGCGGATGCGTGTCACCATGTCGGTGACGAACGCCCGGTAGGCGGGATCGTCGACCTTTGCGCGCGACGACTGCACCAGCACCGTCTCCGTGACGGACTCGCCGCCACGCATCTGATCCATGAGATCGCGTGCCTTCACCGAATCGCTGCCAGTGGCCGTCCACTGTTCGTTGAACTGGATGGTGGTCGCCGCCAGCGCGCCGGCGACGAAGATGACGGCCCAGGCGGCCAGCGTCAGCCACGGATGGCGGGCGCAGCTTCGAGCGAGACGGTCGGGTGATAAGAACGACAACATAGCGGGCTACTCCCTTCGGACACCGGGGATCCAGCCGCGGATCCAACCATGTCCGTTATAGGCCCGCTGGGCGCGCGCTCGTATCGGCCGAGTGGGCGGGATGGCGGCGTACCTTGGGTGGACGCCCTCGCTCGGTCGAAAGTCGGAGCTGTATCACAGGTAGGCGACACGAAACACTCGGGTGCTAGAGCGGTCACGTGCCGGACGCTGTTCACGCCACCCGGGCGGCGAAGGCCCGCTAGGCCTGCTACTGGATCGGCACCCGAACTTCGATGCGGGTTCCGGCGCCGGGCGCGCTCTCGATGCTGATCGTGCCGCCGACGCGCGCCGCGCGCTCGCGCATTGAACGCAGCCCCATGTGCCCGGGGAATGAGCCGTCCGTCCCGAAGCCGACGCCGTTGTCTTGTAAGATGAGCGTCATCTCGGAGCCGGAGCATTCCAGAGTCACGTCGACATGTGTCGCGTGGGCGTGCTTGATCGTGTTGTGGAGCGCTTCCTGCGCGATACGATAGACGGCCTCCTTCAGCATCAGCGATGCCTGCGGCTCTTCACAGAGCTTCGCCTCCACCTCGATGCCATAGCGGCTGCGCGTCGCCGCCACCTGTTTCTCGATCGCGGCGACCAGACCCTCCGTCTGCAATGACTCCGGCCGCAGCTCGAAGATCAGCGCTCGCATCTCCGCCAGTCCGGCGTCCGCGAGCGATAGGACGTAGTCGAGCGGCTCGGCCGCGTCCACCGCGTTGCGGTCGAGAAGGGTCCGCGCGGTGCGGGCGCCCAAGGCGATGCCGTACAGCGCCTGCGAGACCGAGTCGTGCAGGTCGCGGGCGAGCCGCTGGCGCTCTTCGAGCGACGCCGCCTGCTGCGCGCGCTCGTACAGGAGCGCGTTCTCGATGGCGACCGCAGCGCGGTCGGCCAGGGCAAGCATGAGGCGCTGCTCTTCGGCGTGGAACGTATGTGGTGTCGTGTAGGCGACGATGAAGCGGCCGTGCAGCTCTCTCTCGGAGCGGATGGGGACCACCATTGCCGACCGGAGGTGTTCCACCTCAACGAACGGCCTCAGCCGCGGGTCGGCGGCCGCGATGTCCTCAACGACGACCGGCGGGAGCGTGCCGTCGTCGCGAGCGTCTTGCGCGAGCGGGACCTGGTCGGCGAGCAGCGCGTCCATCACCGTCACGGATTCCGTGGAGAGGTTGCGCGAAGAACGCACGACGTAATGGCCGACGGCATCGTCGCGTGCCATCACCAGGCACTTGTCCACATTCAACACGTCCACGACGACGTCGGTGAGCGCCTGGAACACGGTGTCAAGGTCGAGCGTGCGGAAGAGGCCCTCGTCGGCACGGATCAGCGCCTCCGTCTCGCGCGCACGCGCTTGCGTCTCGGCGAAGAGCCGGGCGTTCTCGATGGCGAGAGCGGCCTGGTCGGCGATCGCGCGGACGAGGCGGGCGTGCTCCATGGTGAAGTAGCCGGGCTGGGCGTGCGACACCGTGAGCATGCCGGTCGTGCGATCCTGGACCGCCAGCGGCACGGCCAGGAAGGAGCGGACGTGCCGCAACGACGTCTCGAAGAGGTCGCCGACCGCGCGCTGGTATCCGCGCGCGTCATCGTTCTCGCCGCGGACGTCGTCGATGATCACCGGCTCGCCACGCAGCATCGTCGGCCAGACCTCCTGCATCGCATCGAGCGAGAAGCGCCAGGGGCGCTGACCCGGCGTCGCAGTGGGGAAGTTGGTCCGATCGAAGTCCAGGACGGCCAATGAGTTGTCCTGATGCATCAACACGGACGCGCCGGTATAGTCGATGACCTTCCGGAGTTGTTCGAGGATCACGCCAACGAGCCGCTGCGGCTCAAGCGTCGCGGCGATGCCCTTCGATACGTCGAGCAACGCGGACAGCTCGCGCGTGCGCGCCTGGGCCTGCCTGTAGAGCCGCGCGTTTTCTACCGCGATGCCAGCCTGGCCGGCGATCGCCATTGCAAGCTCCGCGTGATGCGGTGTGAAGAACCCCAGCTTTCGTTGTGACATGACGACCATGCCGATCACTCGTTCGCGCGACGAGACCGGCACCGCCATCCAGGAGAATGGGGCCCTCGCCGAAAGATCGATGTAGCCCGCAACGGTCCGCCGGTAGGCGCGCGCGTCCGGGGTGTCGGCGGTGACGTCGTCGATGATCACGGGCCGTCCGCCCTTCACGCGCTCCCATAGGCGCGCCCGTCCGCCGGTGGGGAATCGCATGCCAACCTGTGTCTGGAGGCGCGGCGGCGGCAGATCACCACTGCCCATGACGCTGACGATTTCGAGTGCGTCGTCCTCGATCAGCATGAAGGCCGCTTGCTCGAAGCCGGCCACGGCGCGGATCCGGGTCAGGACGAGGGCGAGTAATGGCGCCAGCTCAAGTGTCGATGAGATGTTGCGCGCCACCTCGAGCAGCGTCGAGAGTTCCCGCGTCCGTTCCTCGACCCGTTGCTCCAGCAACTGTTGCGCTCCGACGCGCTCGGTGATGTCGCGCGCTACCCACACGACAGTCGCTTCGGTCAGCGGCGAGATCGAGGCGGAGCACCACCGCAACTCACCTTCGATCTCCACGCTGTACTCGGCTGTCTCGGTGATGCCGGTGTCAAGCGCACGCCGGATGGCCGCGAGCATCGGCGTCGCCTGCCGCTCGCCGAGCACGTCGACAATCGTCTTCCCCAGAATGATCTCGGCGCGCTTCGTCGCGATCGGGTGGCGCGCCGGCCGCGTCGGCGCCTGGCGCAGGTACGTGCCGTCGCGGTCGAGCACGAGCACTGTGTCCGTCATCGCGGCGAACAGGGCGTTCAGCTCGTTCTCTGCGCGCTCGCGTTCGGCCGCCTCGGTCCGAAGCGCTTCGCGGCGGTTGCGCAACTCGTCCGTCATCAGATTGAAGGAGATCGCGAGGTCCCCCAACTCGTCGCGGGCCGCGAGCGGGATCGGCGCGTCGAGGTCGCCGTCGGCCACAGCTCGTGTGCCACGGACCAGCGCCGCGATCGGCTGCAGCAGCACCATCCGGTTCAACCAGGCGGTGCCCGCCAGCGCCAGCGCAAAGAACGCCGCCATCGTCGCCAGGGTAATCGTCACCGTGCGGTTGCCCTCATGCTGGATCGCGGCTGTCACGGGGGCGGCCTCGGCCGTCACGTCGCTGATCGGCGCGACGAGCGCGAGGCTGCCGCCGACGTCGCCCAGCGGTGCATACGCGACGAACACCTCCTCTCCGTTCAGCACGACACGGTCCGCGTCCGATTCCCCCGACCGCATGCGGAGGATGACGCGCGCGAAGTCCCGGTTGTTGATGTCCGCGATCGCCGCCTGCACGATGTCGCTCGATGCGCCCGGCAGCAGGCTGCCGTTGCGGTCGATGACGAAGGCGTATCCATGTGGAGTCACCTTGATCGCGTCCGCCCGCGCCAGGAGGCTGGCCAGAGACAGGTCAACGCCGATCAGTCCCCGAAATTCGTTGCTCGCGTACACCGGCGTGTACGCCGTGATGAGTAACCCCTCCGTGGGTGCGCCCTGATGCGGCTCGCTCCACACCACATTGCGCTGCGGATTGGCAGACGGGCCTGCTGCCCGCAGTGCCTCCTTCCGCGCGGGCGAGAGATCCACCGGCACTACATCTGCCCCCGACCCAGCTGTCGGGTATGAGCGCATCACCCCGCTCGCACTCAGGAAGTACAGCCTCGCCGTGTCGCTGCCCGCGACCGCGGCGCCGTATCGTTCAAACAACGCGGGGAACAACGCGTCGAGGCCAGCCGAGTCCCGCAGGTCGCGGAGCGCGGCCTCGTCCAACGGGACGGTTGCCGGCACCCACACGTCGCTTGTTCGCGTGGGGCTGGGGTCGTACAGCGCGCCGTTTGTCAGCCGCGCCAGCCGCGACGCATCCCACGGCACCGAGCCGCCGGTTCTCGGCAGCGCCTCCATGTAGCGTGCCGCGTCGTGTCCCTTCGTTACCGCCTGGCTGACGATGAACTGAGCAAAACCGGAGTTGAGCTGCGCGAAGGACAGCATCGTCTGCCGACCCTGCGCCTCCAGCCCCTCGCGGCTGCTCGTTGTCGCGTCGTGCTGCGTGCGGCGGAAACCGAAGAAGATGAGCAGCGCCATGGCGGCGCCGAGCGCGATGAGGAATGTCAGGAGCGACAGGTTGAGTTTGAAGCCGAGGCCGGTCGCGCGAAACCGCACGGCCGTCAGCTCGTCTCGAGGGGCGCCAGCCCGATCTGCGCCGCATAGAGCGCCGCCTGCGTGCGGCTCTGCACGCCCAGCTTCATCAGGATGTTGCTGACGTGCGTCTTGACGGTCTTCTCACCGATCGTCAATGCTTTCGCGATCTCCTTGTTGGCCTTGCCGGCCGCCAGCAGCCGTAGCACGTCGATCTCGCGCTCGGTCAGCGCCTGCGGATTCTCCGGGGCCCGCACCTCGCGCACGAGCCGCGCCGCAGCCTGCGGCGAGAGCTGTACCTGGCCGGCGGCCGCCCCCTTGATCATGCGGCAGAGCTCGTCCGCCTGGGTGTCCTTCAAGAGGTAGCCGATCGCGCCGGCTTTGATCGCGCCCACGACCGCATTGTCCTCCAGGACGCTCGTCAGAGCGATGACCTCCGTATCGGGCAGCTCGCGCCGAATCTTGACGGTGGCTGCGACGCCGTCCATCACGGGCATCAGGATGTCCATCAGCACGATGTCGGGCTTCAGCTCGTGCGCGATCCTCAGCGCCTCGGCTCCGTTCGAGGCCTCGCCAACAACCTGGAGTTCGGGATCCAGTGCCAGGAACATGCGCAGTCCCTGTCGTACCACGCTGTGATCGTCGGCGATTATGATGCGAATGGTCATCTTGCCTCCGTCCTCCGACGGAGGGCCGACCGCCGCCAAGAGTCAGAGCCTCATTCGGACCGGAGCCGCACGAAGGTCCGTGGTCTGCGCGCCTATAGTAGCAGACCACGCCGGAACGATCGGCGCGCCCGCCACCAAAGGTGGGACCCGCAGGGCTATGGCAAAGGAGACGCGAGATGAAGATGCTGCTCAAGGGATGTCGGCGCTGCGGCGGCGATCTCTTCCCCGACCGCGAGGACCGCGAAGGCCACGCGTTCTCCTGTTTGCAGTGCGGCCTGTCCGTCCGTCTTACTCGAGTCCCCGGTCCGTTCACCCTTGCCCGCGTCCCCGAGATCGCGTCGCGTCCCCGCGCTGCCTGACCCTGCGAGGGCCGGCCGCTGCACCGGTGGCCGGCCCTCGGGCATTGCGGCGCCCTCGTTCCTCTGAATCTCGATTCTGGCGCCAGCAATCTAGCCATCCACTGAACTGCACTTCTCGGTCGAAAGGCGGAAATGGCTCGTCCGCCGCAGGTCATGTGGCTAACCGGGCGCTTGCGCGATTCGGCCGGTCGGCTCGGGGCCGGACACTTATAGTGATGCAACGCATTCGCGTCCTTCTGGTCGATGACGAGGCCCGCGTCCGCATCGGACTCCGGATGAGGCTGAAGCTGGAACCGGACATCGAAGTCGTGGGCGAAGCCGTGGATGGCGAGGCCGCCCTGGCCGCTGCTTCCGAGGCTCGGCCCGACGTGGTGGTCATGGACGTGCGGATGAAGGGCGTGGACGGCATCGTCGCGACGCGCCTGCTCCGGGAGCGACTCCCAGCGTGCGCCGTGGTGATGCTCACCATGCACGACAGCCAAGAGACCCGCGCTGATGCCCGGGCCGCCGGCGCCGTGGCCTTCGTGGCAAAGCACGAAGACGACGGGGCGCTCGTAGACGCTATCCGCAGCGCCGCATCGGAGGAGAGTGCGCGCGACACCCATGATTGATGATGAGCCTCGACGGCACCACCGCCCTGGTGACCTCGATCCGTCGGTCAGCGTCGCTCAACGATGAGACCACCAACACCGTGCGTCGATCGCGCAGGGACGTTGTGGGGTGCCAAATTGCATCCGCCGCGTTCCCCATTATGCGGCCACTCGTTCGTATTCATGGTGCAGGCCACCCAAGACAGACCGACCGACGATCCGCCCGGTCGTTGACGGCCTTACGCCCAGCGCAGTCCCGCTTGGAGGCGTCCGTTCCAGCGCGCGATGAGGCCACACGCGATTGTAGTGCTCGACGTACTTCTGCAGGACCACCCGCAGATGCCGCTCGTTGATGATCATCAGGAGGTCCAGACACTCCCGCCGCAGCGTGCCACGACGCGCTCGGCGATGGCGTTTGCTTTCGGCGCATGCACAGCGCGTGAGGATCGTCTCGATGCCGATCCTCGCAGCGCCTGTGCCGCCCGCGTTGCTGTCGCGGTTGCTGTCAACGTCTGGTCACACGGAGCGTCGTGGGGCTGTAGCGCGCACGATGCCCCCGCCATCCCCTTCCAGGAATAAGAGGTCTCCGAACGTCTACAACACCCGGCTCTCAGAGCGAGGACGATGCGTCGCTCTTACACCACTTGACGGGACTTGGCCCTCTGCCCGCGCCGCACAGAGTCGGTGCTTGTGATCTCTGCGCTGAGATAAGTCCCTGGAGGGCGACCGCTTCACCGGCCCGAGGCGCTAACGTCGCCCGTCAGGACACACCTGCAGCTCGTCGAGATCGTGAACCTCGACATCGGCCCCGTGGTCCAGCAGGACGCCCGGCGACGCCGTCCTGTTCACGCCGATCACGAGCCCGAAGCCACCCGCACGGCCGGCCTCGACGCCGGCGATGGCGTCTTCGATGACCGCCGCGCGGGCGGGCGCCACACCCAGCCGTCGCGCGGCCTCCTGGTAGGTCGCCGGCGACGGTTTGCCGGCGAGCCGCAGCGTCTCCGCGTCCGTTCCGTCGACCCGCGTGTCGAAGAGCGCCGTGACGCCCGCCGCACGCACGACCTCCTCGCAGTGTTTGCTCGCGGACACGACGGCCGTCTTGATGCCGCTGCTTCGGAGCTCCGCAATGAGCGCCACCGCCGACTCGTACGCCTCCGCGCCGTGCGTCGCCAAATAATCCTGGAAGTACCGGTCCTTGCGGTTGCCCAGCCCGCAGACGGTCTCCCGGTCCGGCGGATCGCCCGGCGTGCCTTTATCGAGGACAATGCTGCGTGAACGTAGGAAGCTGCGGACGCCGTCGTATCGGGGCTTGCCATCGACGTACTGCCGGTAGTCGACATCGAGGTCGAACGGCCGGAACGTGCTGTGCTCCCTGTCTGCGCGTCGCCCCAGGTACTCGTCGAAGAGTCTCTTCCACGCCGCGGCGTGGACGGCCGCGGTCTTCGTGACGACACCGTCGAGATCGAACAGCACCGCGTCGATGCGGCTTCTCGAGATGCTCGCGCGGGCCAAGGCGCCTCCTGCTGCTTCAGGGACCGTCGAGCGTCCGTGCCCGCAGGAAGAGCAGCGGGCAGCGCGCCTCCTGCAGGAGCGTCCGCACCACGTGCGCCCGCCCCGGCGAGAGCCGGCCTCCCCAGGCGGCGACGATCAGGTCGCAGTCCTCGTCCCGGCTGTACCGGGCGATCTCGCGCCCGGGGTCGCCGTAGCGCAGCGCGACCTCGGCGCGCACCTCCGGCGGCCTTGCCGACCGCGCGAAGCTGCTGCGGATGAACTCTTCCCCCCAGGCCTCGAGCTCGTAATGTGACTGGTCCGAGTACCCGGGTGCCACCGGCGCACGCATGAGTTCCGGCCGGTCGCAGATCACGTGCAGCATGAGAAGACGCGCGCCCGCTCGCAGCGCCAGCGCCGATGCGAATTCGATGGACTGCGTCGCCTCGGCGCTTCCATCAAGCGGGACCAGGATCCGCCGAAGGTGTCGCAGCCTGTGGATCTGGCTTCGCGTGCTGAGCGCGGAGCGGACGACGTACACCGGGCAAGGCGGGTCCTCCAACACCCCGAGCGTCACGTGCCCGGCCGGCAGCTCCAGATTGCGTGTCGCGCCGTGCGACGCAAGCACGATTACCTCCGCGGCGATACCGCGTGCGAAGTCCTGAATGGCGCGGGCGGGTTCGCCTCGCGCCGCGTGCACGCGCACGCGCTCCAGCCACGCCGCCGGCACCCGTGCCCGCGCGGCGACGGCCTCGGCGGGAAGCACTTCATCGGCGGCGAACAGCACGTGGATCTCGGCCCCTGTCCATGCGGCGATCACTTCCGCGATCTGCAGCTGGCCCTCCGCGGGCGACGAGCCGTCGAGCGGGACGAGGAGTCGTGGCTGCGTCTTAGGCGCCATATGTGCCTCCCTGCTGCATGGCTGACCAGAACGTGATCGTGGGATCGAACGCGAAGACGGCGCGTCCCTCGACCGGCCTTTGCATGCCGTTGACCCGCACCATCGTCACAGGACCGTCGACGTCAATTTCGAGCATGCCCTCTGCCGCGATCCGGACCCGGATGCGCCTCCCGCGCCATTGAAGCGCGAAGGAGAGCGCCGGCAGCCCGGGCGGCAGGAACGGGTCGAACGCCACGGCATCAGGCGTGAACTTGAAGCCCGCGAGACCGAAGATGACGGCCTGCCACAGCCCGCCCTGCGCGGCGAGATGCACGCCTCCGGCGGCGCCGCGAAAGTCGCCCAGGTCGATGCGCGCCGTCTCGTCCAGGTACGAGCGGCAACGCTCGGCATCGCGGAGCCAGGCGGAGAGCAGCGCGTGGACGGGTGGGCTGAGGGAGCTCGTGTGCGCGGTCAGCGGCTCGTAGAACGCGAAGTTCGCACGGAACGCATCCTCCTGCCAGACGTCCGGCAAGAGCGCGGCCGTCATCAACACATCCGCCTGCTTGACGGCGCGCACGCCCTGTACCGCGGCAAAGCCAAGCGCGATATCCAGCGGGACACCGCCTTTCCGGTACGCGGACACGTCCACCGAACGCAGCCCGAAGAAGCCGTCGAACTGCTCGACGACACGCGGTTCGAAGAACGACGATCTGGAGATACGCGACGCCGTCGCGGCCCACTCCGCCGGCTCAGCGGGCTCAATGCGAAGACGCTGGCGGAGCGCCAGTGCCGACGATTCATCGATCGTGCTCAGCCGCCCTGCCAGTTCGGAGGCCGTGCGCAGCGTCCAGGCTGCCATCGCGTTGGTGTAGGCGTCGTCATCGACGCCGACGTGGAACTCGTCCGGCCCGATGACCTTCCCGATGGAGTACTGATCGTCGGTCACCGTCACGCGGCTGTTCCAGAAGCGCGCGCACTCGAACACCATTTCGGCGCCGTACTCCAGCATGAAGCGGTCGTCCCCCGTGGCGCGCCAGTACTGCACGACGGCGTACGGCACGGCGGAGGAGATGTGGTGCTCCTGCTCGCCGGTGAAGATGCGCTGCGCCGAGCCGTCAGGGAGGATCACGCTCGATGGCGTGCGGTCCTCGCCCGTATCGGTGGACTCCCACGCGTACAACGCGCCGGCGAAGCCGAGGGAATGCGCGCGTGCCCGCGCCGCGTCGAGCGTCCGGTACCGGTAGAGCAGGCACGATCGCGCGGCCTCCGGATGGCTGAAGATCAGCGCGGGCAGCATGAAGATCTCGGTGTCCCAGAAGATGTGACCGTGATACGCCTCCCCCGAAAGGTCGCGCGCGCCGATGGACGTATAGCCGTCATGAGGGGGAGCCGCCGAGAGCAGGTGGTGGAGGGCGAACCGGATCGCCCGCTGCAGCTCGTCGTTGCCTTCGATAATGATGTCCGCGTCGTCCCAGCGCTGGCTGCGGACCCGGCGGTGGCTCGCCAGCATCTGATCGAACGTCGCCTCCACGACGCCGACGCCGGGCCCTCCGCCGACGTGGCTCACTGACTCAATGTGGAGAGGCGCTGCTCGCGTCACCGGGGCCGTCACCGTGTCTCCTTCCAGCCTCCAGTCCCCCGCCGGCCGGCGCGACGTGCGGATCGTCCCCAGCGGTGGGACGTCGGCGCTCGTCACCAGGACGGTGCGGCTCGCCGCGCGGTCTTCGGCGTGCTCCAGCACCGGCGGCGCCGCGAACCTGAGCGATACGGTGCCGGCGGCGTCGCCTTCCGGCGCCAGCAGCAGCCGGTGCAGGTAGCATCGCTCGTCGGCGGCAGACGCCGCGCGCAGCGATTCCAGCCGCCACTGCCTGTTTTCCCGGTCTCGGAACAGCCACGACCGCGCGACCTCTCCGTGCCGCACGTCGAGCGTGCGACGGTGTGCAAGCGTCTCTGCTCCAGCGAGCTGAATGCGTTCTCCGTCGATCGCGATGACGACCGACGCGGGATCGTCGGTGGCGAGGAGCGTCTGCGACGCGGCGAGCACCGTCGGGACGTACACGCCGGCCACGATGACCATCGGATGGGATGCCGGATTCCCCTCCTCGAGCGAGGCGCGCACGCCGAACAGCCCGTTTGAAACCGAGAACGCGGCCTCCACGCCGCGTTCCACGTGCGGGGCAAACCCGTCGTAGACGAGCATCGACGCCGGCAACGACTCGGCGCCGGGTGCTTCCGGGCGGACGTCCGTCGGGTCACGCTCCATGGCGATACCGCTCCATCATCTACCCGCTCATGCCACGGAAACCCGCGCGCGAGCTCGACGCTCACCTAGCCAGCGGACGATCTGGTCGCGAGATTTCGTGTTGAGCACAAGTTGACGAGGCGCCCAGCCGCGCCGCGCCGTCGCCACACCGAACCGCATCAGGGCGAGCTGGTCGCGGTGGTGCGCGTCCGTGTTGATCGCGAGCATGACGCCGCGCGCGACGGCCGCGCGGATCGCATCGTCGTTCAGGTCGAGCCGCTCCGGCTGCGCGCTCACCTCGAGCGCTGTGCCGGTCCGGGCGGCGGCGTCCAGCACCGCGCCGAGGTCGATCTCGTACCCCAGCCGCTTGCCGAGCATCCTCCCCGTCGGGTGCCCGATGATATCCACCCCCGGATGCTCGATCGCCGCGACGAGCCGCGCCGTCTGCTCCGCTCGCCCTCGCTGGAATGCCGAATGGATCGACGCCACCACGACGTCGCACTCGCTGAGGAAGGCGTCGCTGCAGTCGAGCCTCCTGTTGACGCGGATGTCCACTTCGACGCCGCAGAGGACGCGCACGCCCCTCGCGGTTTCGTTCAGCCTGCGGATCAGCGCATGTTCGGCACGCAGCTCATCTTCCGTCAGGCCGCGCGCCACGCCGAGCGCCTGGCTATGGTCCGTGATCGCCAGGTAGGCGTAGCCCGCCCGTGCCGCCGCGTGGAGCATCTCCTCGACCGTGTCCGCGCCGTCGCTGAGACGCGTGTGTGCGTGCAGGTCTCCGCGGATATCCTCGAGCGCGACGATGCTCGGCGTCATGCCCTCGATCGCCAGCTCGACCTCGCCGGTGTCCTCGCGGACCTCCGGCGGCTGCCAGGCGAGCCCCAGCGCCCGGTACACGCCTTCCTCCGTGCGTCCCGCGATCCTGCGGTCGCCCTCCCAGACGCCGTACTCGTTCAGCTTGTAGCCCA
>Ga0153916_10003009_pt1 | contig 12409 bp, 8 predicted proteins | sample Opewatmetagenome_FD_109642 | JGI IMG/M metagenome (GOLD analysis project Ga0153916, IMG submission 109642) | Freshwater wetland microbial communities from Ohio, USA - Open water 3 Core 3 Depth 4 metaG | ecosystem: Environmental > Aquatic > Freshwater > Wetlands | place: USA: Ohio, Lake Erie, Old...
GATATTTCCATGCAAAATGCTGAAACCTGTCTACACTCGTAAATACTATCATGAATAAATCCCAGTCTATTTCCTTGAGCAAGAAAAGGGCTGCTTCTCCTCTGTTCCTGCTCAAACGGGTGACCTCATTTACGAGTTTCGGGATGACTTTAGAGTCCATTTTCTTGCCAGCTTCCCTATATTTGTCCCAATCAGGCTCCGGACTATACTCTCCAATTGCATCAATAACCTTTTGGTAAAGCTCCGGTGGGGAAAAACATTTATGTCTCAAGCTCGAAGTATAGATACCACCAATCATAAAGCCATTAACCTTTTCTGGTGGATAAGTCATTGGAACATCGATGACGCCAACCTTCTTACCATGGTTACTCAACAGCCTCCACAAGGTGCTTGACCTGATAAATGTTGCATTCGTAAACGGCCTGATGGGATTTATCATTACCGGCGCCCTAAAATCAAAGAGCCCATGCTTGCCAGGATTTTTGCCAGTCATAAAAGAAGCCCATGCCTGTGCACTGTAGGGAGGCATGGTAGACTGTAAAATACCATGAACCCCGCTTTCGATTGCTGCAGACAGGTTAGGGAGATATCCATTTTCCATTAATGGATTCAAAATGGTGAAGGTTGCACCATCTAAACCGATCACCAACACCTTTTGTCGTTCACGGAGGTTGTTGTTAACCATACTTTGTTACTTTTTTTCTATTCTCCCTGAATAGGGATAGTTGTTCTTTTCAGTGTATTAATTTCATCACTTGTGACTGTCTTCAGTACAATCAGGGTTAGCACGTAAACAATTATACCACTGAGTCCAACGACGAATACATTCATATGTCTCATTAAGATTACCACAAGGGCCATGACTAAACTGCCAATTACTGGCTTAATGAGAGCAGTTAGAAGAGATACTCCAGGCAAATGCTTACGAATGCTATAGTGCCCAAGCATAAAGAGAAAACCTGAGGAAACTAAAGCAACTGCACATGCCCCCATGTATCCATAGCGAGGGATCAACAAAAGTGCCATGAGCAGGTTGACGAAAAAGGAGATCAACACATTTTTTCTATATATAGTTTGCTTATTTATGGCACTCAATGTGAACTTAAAAAGGAGGCTTGAAAAACTAAAGAATACCACAAATGATAAGACCTTGAGTGGTTGCGCAATCTCAATGAGATTTGACCCAAATACAATGACAGTTATCTTTTCTGACAAACAGCTCAAGATTACTACGATAGGTAAGCTGATGATTGTAAGGACCTTTAATGTCTTTTCATGTGCCAGGGCAAGTGATGAGCGTGATGATTGTGAGAGTAGAGAGAAGACAGGGAAGACTGCAGTCACGATAGATACAGCAATGAGACTGAGCTGCTCAACAATCCTATAGGCTCCTCCATAAAATCCTACCTCTGTGACTGAGCGGATAGTCCTGATTAAGATAAAATTCGTTTTAGAATAGAATCTGTCAATCACCTGTCCTACACCTAACGGAAGTGACTCTTGGACGAGGTATTTCCCCAATTCTCGGTCCTGATGAACATGAAGTGAGCCGAATTTTTTAGTATAGATAAAAAGTGATAACCCCATGGTGAACGCACTGGAATACAATCTGGACCAAAAAAGATAAATGAATCCTAAGTCGAGAAAAACTACAGTAGCAATTAACAATAAAGATAAAATGCTATTAAAGGTAATTATGGAGGCTTCATATTCCATCTGTTCGTGTGCCCGTACAGTGGATATGACGATATCGGTAAAAAAATCCATGCAGACTGCGAAGCCCAGTATGTAAATGGCTTTTTTCACAACTGGGGTGAGTTGAATTATCAACGCAAGGACATTAGCGGAAATAACGATTAGAATAAAGGTCAGGAGAGCGATAAAAAATTTGGCAATTATTGCTGTTCCGATAAGTTTGCGTAACTGGTCTTTTGCACGGCTGATTTCTCTGACCAGTATCGAGTTATATCCCATATCTGTGAAGACTTCAAAAATTGTGACAAAGGCTATTATAAAGATATACTCCCCGAATAAGTCACGGCTAAGATATCGAGCCACGAGGGAAAGTATAATGAGAGAAGGGAGTATACTAATTGCCTTTGCAGAAATAGTAATAAATGAATTCTTTGCAATACGTTTAACAGTATCCATGTAGGAACTTCCGTCGAGTCAAATTAATCAATGTAACCAAGGTCCTGCAGCCTTTCCCGTGTGGTATCCGCCTCTTCTGAAGAATAGGTTGCTGCCAATTTTCCCTTATGTGAAACTGCTTTTTTGACCGCTACATGTTTTGCAGGATTAGACTTGAGATAGTCATCGGAAAAGGCATCTGTTAATACCTTTCCATCCATATCCTCTGGAATAGGTAATCCCATGATATATAGGATAGTAGGTGCCAAATCCATAATGTTTGCTTTGATCACCTTACCCTGAAGAATCTGATTCCCCTTCATAATGAGGACACCATTTAGTCTGTGGCAGGCACTGTGCTCAATAGTCCTGCTGCCAAATTTTCCAGGTGGTTCAAGGATAGCAACTTCCTCTTCAACAACCGATTGACGTGTATAATAGGCGAAGTCCTTCCAGAGAACGATAAGGTCTGGGGCATCTTTTAGATATGGTCCGCTGTAAAGCTCTTCTCTTTTATAGACCTTGTCTAAAATAGTATCACCCGAATCAGGATCCCTCAATTCTCTTAGCTTTTGCATAATATCTTCCCTTAACTTCTCATATTCTTCCCCTGGATTAACAACTCCTGACGGTTCTCTGCCTTTTACATTTATATAGATATTGCCATAATTGCCTATGGAATATGCTTTTGTGTTCTGCCAGTCTATTCCGGAAAAAAAGATGTGCGACTTCAATTTATCTTTAAGCGCGGGAGCTAATGCCCCCAGTTTTTTCTTAATGATATTAGGAAGCCATTTATTTATGAGAAACCAGGAGTGTTTGAGTGCTCGGTTTGACATCCTTTTTACGCTTGCCTTGTCTTGTTTATTTTTGAATTGTAACAATCCATTCATATTGAGCCACTTACTGAGGTTCAAGACCCGTCGATAAGGGCCGGAGCCATGATCTGACATAATGATAAGGGTAACATTATCGTCTAATCTTGAGGTCACTTCACCTATAAAATCATCTATTCTTTGGTAAACCTGCAAAATAACATTGCCATATCTTTCTGCCTCTTGAGGGTTATGTAAAACGTGGTTTTTATCCATATGTCGCCATAACGTATGCTGTACCCTATCAGTGGCTAAGAAGACACTGATGAAGAAATCCCATTCTTTTCTCTCCATGAGATATTGGGTGAGACGTGCTCGATGATCAATTACCCTAAACATTTCTCTTACATATCCATCCATCTCTTTCATGGTGGGTTTCTGTGGATACCAGCAAAAGTCCCCGAATTTACTATCAATCTCAGTTTTCAACTCTTCTGGATAAATAAACTTTGCTGCTTCCCACATGGCATCCATCCCAGTAATCATAAATCCATTCACTTTTTCAGGTGGATAGGTAAAGGGAACATCTATAATACCAACCTTTCCTCCTGCTTTATTTATCAGGTGCCACAGGCTGGCCCCATCCCGGTTTGTTGCATTGGTAAATTCCAGATCATAACTTTTGCTATTTCTCTTGGCAAAGCCATATATACTGTGTTTCCCCGGGTTTTTACCGGTAATAAAAGAACTCCAGGCCTGTGGTGATAGAGGATGAATAGTAGAGTGCAGGTTTCCATGTACTCCTGTGGATAGTAATCGAGAAAAATTTGGGAGTTTGCCTGCTTTAGCCCATGGCGTGATAAGATCGAATGTGCCACCATCAAGACCAATAACAAATACCTTATTTTTCACTTTCTTTCCCATCTGACTAAAGATACCCTAAATCCTTTAATCTTCCTTCAATCTTCTGGACTTCTTCATGGGTATATGTAGATGCCGGCTCTTGTAAATCGCCCTGGGTAGTCTCTTTATAAGAGATGGGATGTGCATCTATAAAGTCCTTGGTCAATGCAGAGGTTAACACCTTCCCGTCCATATCCTCTGGTATATCTATTCCCATGAGATAGAGAATCGTAGGGGCAAGGTCTATAATTTCAGATCCTTTGAGTTCTGTCCCGGCCTGTATAGGCTTGCCGTGCATCATGATAATACCGTCTAATCTATGACTACCATTGTGTTCTTTCTCTGAAAATTCAAATTTATTGCGGCTCTGAAAAATGGATTTGACACCTTCTCCATAATCTTGCTGGGCAGTATAAGCATAATCTTTCCACTGAATTAAGAGATCTGGAGCAGAGTGCACGAAATTACCGTGATAGAGTTCTTCCCTCCGGTAAACCTTTTCGACCACTCTCTCCTCTGTCTCAGGGTCAACTAAATCACTCAGTCTGGCAATAATCTTGCTGCGTAACTCCTCGTATTCTTGCCCTGGTTGCACTGTTCCCATAGGTTGTCTCCCCATGAGATTTATCATAATATTTCCGTGAACTCCGCAGGAGAATGCCTTGGTATGGGGCCAGTCAATGTGTGATGTAACTAAAAACGAATCAACCTTTGCTTTTATTTCAGGAAAAAACTTGTAAATGATTTTTTTTGCGCTTCGTGGCAAATTCCTTTTACATATTCCCAAAAGATTTTTCCAAAGGTTCGAGGGTACCTGGGCACCATTACCCTTCAGGCTAAACCGTAACAAATTCTGTAGCTCTAACCACTTGTTAAGGTAAACTGCCTTTTTGAGAGGTCCTGCACCGTGATCAGACATAATTATAAGGGTTGTTTTTTCGTCAAGACTTTCCATGATATGGCCAATCTTTTCATCAATATTCTGATAGACATTGAGAATTACATTGCCGTATCGAGCTGCTTCATCTGCATCATATTGAGAATGATGCGGGTCCATATATTTCCAGAATGTATGTTGAACAATATCGGTGGCATTAAAAACAACCATAAAAAAATCCCACGGATAATTTCCCATGAGATATTGAACAGTAGCTGCTCTATTTTCAATCATATGGAATATATCCGATACATAGCCACTGCGGCCTTTACTGTTTTTGTATTGAGCCATAATCACATATTCACCAACATTGTCTTTTATCTCTTTATAAAGTGATGGAGGATAGGTAAAAGTACTTTCTGTACTCGGTGTGTCGAGCCCACTGATTAAAATTCCATTGACCTTCTCCGGAGGAAAAGTAAATGGGACATTTACGACGATAACCTTTTTCCATGCGTCACTCAAAATTCTCCAGAGGGATGGCGACCTTCGAGAAAGGCCATTATTGTATCTGATCTCATAGCTATTAGGGATAAAGGTAACAAAATCGAAAATCCCATGTTTTCCGGGATTCTTACCTGTCATGAATGAAGACCAGGCAGGGGCTGTAAGGGGATGGATGGTGGAGCGCAATTTTCCAAAGGATCCGTTTTCCATAATTTTTGTTAGGTGAGGAAGCTTTCCCCTGCTTGCCCATGGTTTTATGAGGTCTAAGGTTGCTCCATCCAGGCCAATTACAAAAACTTTATGTTCAGTCATTCAATATATCCCAAGCCTTGCAATCTCTTTCTGATCTTTTCAGCCTCTTCATCAGAATAGGTAACTCCCTGTTGCCATGTATCGTCTTGTTCTGTTTTGCGATAATGGATTGGATTATTACTCAAAAAGTCTTCTCTGAAAATAGTGGTTAAGACCTTGCCATCCATGCAATCTGGTATTGGTTCATTCAACAGGTAAAGGACTGTTGGAGCCAGATCCATAATATGTGCTCCCTGCAACTTGACACCCTGTTTTATATCTTTTCCATATGCCATGAAGACACCATACAGCCTGTGGATAGAGGACATCTTACTGTCTTTAGAAGGATCAATCATTATCCGAGATGCAGATACCTTATCATCAATTTCAAGGTTTATTCTGGATTTATACTGGTAGTCATTCCATTTAATAATGAGGTCAGATGTTTTATGAACTTGACTGCCCCGGTAGAGGTCTTCTCTTTTATAAACCTTCTCAACCATTTTTTCTCCTGTATCAGGGTCTTTCATGGCCTCTAATTTTGCGATGAGATCTTCCCGAAGCCCTTCATACTCGGCCCCGGGGTTTACAGTGCCCTGAGGTTCCCGGCCCTTCACATTTATTCGGATATCACCAAAATACCCTATGGAGAAAGCCTTGGTTGAGGACCAATCTATTCGTGACAGAAAAAGATAGGTTAACACCCGATCTCTTGTTTTTGGCATTAAGCTTCTCAACCAGGATTTATATCGATCCGGTAAATATCGTTTTAATATTCCCCAACCAGTCTTAGCCATTAAAAAGGGAGTACTCTTGAACTGCTCCAAGAGGGATATCTGACCATCTGACTGACTTTTAAGCCCTAAGAATCCCTGTACATTGAGCCATGCATTAAGATTGACAAGCTTACGAATTGGCCCTGCACCGTGATCAGACATAAGTAAGAGGACAGTATCCTTGTCTAAACCTTTAATCACTTCTCCGATAATAGCGTCAAGTCTTTTATATACATTGAGTATCACGTCACGGTATTTTGAGGTTCCACCTGCATCGCGAGAGTATTTTCCTTCCTCCATGTACTTCCAGAAAAAATGGTGAACACGATCAGGGGCAACAAAAACTAATACTAACAAGTCTGTTGGATGGCTCTGCCTGAGATAATTGAAAACAGCATATCTCCGCTCCAAAGCATAGTGAACTTCCTCAACAAATTCATCAAGGCTTTTATTCCCCATGGGGTTTCCAGTTTCTATGCGATACTCTCCTACTTTTTCCTTGATTTCATTCCAGAGTTCCTTAGGGTAGACAAAGTTGCTATCTATTCCAGGGGAGTCCATACCAGAAATGATATATCCATTAACCTCTTCTGGAGGGTAAGTCATGGGAACATTAATAATCCCTACCTTTTTTCCTCCATCGCTAAGAATTCTCCATATGGTTTTACCAAACCGTGAAGCTCCGCTTGTGAACCTTATCTCATAACTGTTGGGTACCTGTTCAGTCACGTCAAATATCCCATGCTTCCCCGGATTCATGCCTGTCATGAAAGAAGGCCAGGCAACGGAACTCATAGGATGAATAGTTGACTCGAGTTTCCCGTAAACACCTTCTCTCATTATCCTGGCAAATGTTGACAGATGTCCTGCATTAACCCAGGGTGAAATGAGATCAAGGGTTGCTCCGTCAAGACCTATAACTAATACCTTTTTACTCATGACCCTCTTTTATATTATATAATATAAATAATATATCTCTCAGTTGTAATTCTTTATTTTTTAAAAAATTTAAACTTGATATTCACTGTTAGCTTGCTACAGGGTTGCCTTGTTTCCATATGTCTGTCATTATCCGGCTTGACCGGATAATCCAGGGTTTCCCGTGTAAACTGGAATCTATCAATGAACTGGATTCCCTGGTCAAGCCAGGGAATGACGTATTTTTGTGCTTTTTCCATGGACAGGCAACTTACACACGTAATTACGACACAACCTCCAAGTCGGGGAATGACAAATTTTTGGATACCCTGCAGCTTGCTGCAGGGTGATTCATTTAGGATTCTGCAAGTTAAAAGCAGGGTAAGCAAAACGGTTTATGGAGAACCCCCCGCTTACATTGATTAATGTTTCTTCCGATTGACGGTCCGTCTAAGCTGATTGGCGCCTTCGTAAAACCTACTTTACTCTCACAACAAAGCGGTAGGTCTGATTATTGAAAATAATTCCATCCCGGGTAATTTCTTCTAACTTTAGGCCAGCGGTCAAATACTGACCCTCCTGCAACATATGGTCATTAATTCTCACCATCCGGGAAGCTGGATCATCAGAATAGATAAAGAAAGAAATAATAAAAGCAGGTAAACTTTGTTTCACGGATAATGGCAGCTCATGAAAGTTATAAATCTTATTTTCTACTACAGGCTCACTTGCATCGACAGATTTCGTTTCAGATTGAACAGCGCCCATTATCGAAGCTTGCTGTGGTATAGAAGGAGGTGTTGTATTTACTATCTTGTTTTGCCGGATATTGTTTTGGAGCTTTGGTGCTGACTTTGTAACAGTGTTTTCCAACTTAGGCTTAGACTTTTCCTCAGTTGCTATGACTACCAAACTGGCAGTTTTTGCGAGTATAGGGTAGGGTAGCTCTGTCTTGTTCGGTTCAGTCTCCTGTCCTGATGCAGAGGATGTCACTCTATCCGGATTTTTTAACTGCTTATAAAAATTTGGAAGATCAACGTTAATAATTCCAGATAAATATATATTATTGTAACTTTTTTCTAATGCGTTTATCATTCGGGTGTTACGCTGGGTTACTAATTCCTTTAACCACGAGAGTTTTTCTTTCACTAATTCAATCTTTGACTGCAGGAACTTATATATGTTATGAAAAAATGTTTTGTCAGATTCCCTTAGACTATTGTCTTGCTGTTTTTCACTTTTCTCAGGTGCAGGTGTGGGTTTAACTGGTTCTACTGGTATAGTACGAATCTTCTTGAGTGCTTGTTCAACATTATAATGAAGATATTTATTAGTGCTTTGATTAAGAATTGAATGAAGGATTGGTTCCCCAGATATGTCACCGATGTTCCCAAGGGCCCAGATGGCTATGAAAACCTCTCTTTCGCCTTTACTATCCATCTTCTCTAAAATAGAGACAATGGCTGGCACGGCTCTCTTGTCACCAATTTTTCCGAGGGCTTCAATAGCTTTTTCTCGAACAAGAGCGTTATCGCTATAAAGCTTGGTTATTAATGGCTCAACAGAAGCGCTGTCCCCGAGCCTTCCCAGAGCCTCTATTATTTCTTCTGTAGCTTCGCCTGAGTCCTTATCCAAGAGACTAAGTAGTTCAGGAACAGCTTCTTTTATCTTTAGCTTGCCGATTCCATAGATAGCTTCCCTTTTCACTACTATGTTAGAACTCTTAAGATCTCTCAGATATTCTTCCTCTTGAGAAGCGGTACAACCAAAGCAGGTGACCATTACTATCAATAATATTAGTGGGAATATTTTCACTTGGGAATACCCCAGACTGTCATTCCTGCGAAAGCAGGAATCTATATCCTTATCTTTTCTCTGGATTCCCACTTTCGTGGGAATGACATTTTCATTTTTTTGACCACACGAATGTTTCTTTATAAAAATCATGTTACCTTTGACTTTCTTAGCCCTATTTTTTTCAATAAACGCATTTTCGGAGAATGATAAGAAGGTTTTCCCTTTTCGTATTTGTTTAACACAACCCCTAAAAGCCTTACACTTGTCTTCTTTAATATCTCAATCATTTTAGCAATGGCTTTTCTATTCGTCTCTCCAGCCTCTAAAACAAAAATCACGCCATCTACACGACGGCCCAGGACTGTAGCGTCAGATTTAATGAGCAGTGGTGCAGAATCCAGAATTACCACATCATAGCTGTTCGTTACAGTGCCAATAAGCTCCTTAAGTCTTTCCGATTCAAACATCCTGCCAGGGTCAATAGGTACCGGGCCGCTGGGAAGAAGACTCAGGCCTTTGATCCCTGTATCTGTTATAGCTTCTTCTACCTCACGCTCTATAGCAACTACATTTGTCAAGCCGATTTGATTGGATTTCTTGAAAAGCTCATGTAAACCTGGCCTGCGAAGGTCGGTATCAACAAGTAAAACTCGAGCGCCAGCCTGGCTAAAGGATATCCCTAAATTAGCTGCTGTCAGTGTTTTTCCTTCTCCAGGGCCGCTGCTGGTTACGAGAAAACTTTTAACAGGTTTATCAAGACTTGCATATTTTATGCTGTAACGAATTGTGCGATAAGCTTCAGAGATAGGATCATTTACATCCAATCCATCTATGAGCTTAATTTTTCTTATTCGAGGGATAGAACCTAAAAAGGTAAATTCTTTATACTGTTCAAGTTCTTCAGGAGTTTTTAGGGTATCGTCAACATATTCTGCAAAAAAGGCTAAACCGAGGGCAAAGAAGAGTCCTAAGAAGGCGCCTAAGATACCATTTAATATCATTTTGGGGCTTTCGGGTTCATAAGGTTTCATTGCTGGTTGAACGAGTGTAGCATCTGGAAAGACCATTGCCTCAGCAACACCAATTCGGTTGCCATAATCTAAAAGCGAGCTATATATCTCCTGACTTGCAGTTAAAGAAAGCTTAAGCTTGGCCTCTTCGCTGTTTTTTGCTGGAATGGTCTTTATTAAGCTTACATATTTGTTAATGTCCTTATTAATACCCTCCAAGTGCACATTCAGGGCAGCGAGCTGTCTCTCAAACTCGTTAAGCTCAGGTGATGTGGTTTGGTGGACCTGCACCTCTTTTTCCAGGTCTTTTTCAAGTTCTTTTATCTGTTGCCTCAAACTGAACACATCAGGATGATTTTCTGTCTTATCAGTTAGCTCACCAGCCAGTTTTGTTCTGGTTTGAGAAAGATCTTGCATTATTCTTTGAATTTGCGGATTATCTTTCATGATTAGGGTAGGAACCGATGGAGAAGTTTGTTTCATCTGATTCTTTAAAGTTTCTATCTTAGTTTGTGTCTCACTGATATTAATGACGTTATCTTCTTTCTGCTTCATGAGTTCAGCCATTTTTTCGATAGCTATTCTGGTCTCAATCTCTAAATTCACCGTATTGTTCCTTTGTTGAAAGGCTATAATGTCTCTTAAGGAAGAGCTGTAATCGTCTTTTGCCTTTACCATCTGTATCTCGATAAAGGAACGGGCACTTTGTGTTTCTTTCTTTCTATCGTTTTCATTATCTTCAATGTACATTTCAGAAAGAGTGTTAGCTATGAACATTGCCTCATTTGGATCAGAAGAACGCGCAGTAATGGCTATCGTGTTACTGTCGGGATCCTGCTCAACAGAAACGAAGGGAGCGGGAAATAACCTGGACAACAAAGAGATGTTTAAGAGCTTTTCAGGAATGAATAACTCTCCTTTATCGTCACGGATTTGAAGCCTGTAGATGACCTTTTCCAAGAGAGGATTAACCTTGGCCAGTGTTACTTTAGTTCCTATATAAAGCTCTGCAGGTCTGGACGGCAGGAAACCTGCAATCTCTTTCATGCCAAGATCTGAGAGTACTGAAGCTGTTATGGTAGGTGCTTGTAAGAGAAGTTTGGATGAAGTTTCGTATACAGGGGTGATAAAGTAGCTTCCTATTAAGACAGTAAGGAATACGACCAGAAAAGCTTGAATGGCAATCCATTTTCTTCGTAAGATAATTTCTAATATTTTCCTCAGTTCCATCCGCTATAAAATTACCGCCATAAAATTATAAACTTTTTAAATATTTTTCGCAAAATGTTTAAGCAGGAGATTGCAAAAATTCTTTTGTTTAATCTTTTGAAGTTGATATTCCACATTAGTAATCAATTTTACATAGTACGTTGCTGTTTATCAATGAGAAAAAGATTTGAAGTTTTTAAAAACTAAAGTCTTATAAGTCAGGATTCCCTGGGGTCTTAAAGAGAGTCTGTATATTAAGGCTGCCTGCATTAATCGGCCAGAATAATAGTGTACTTTTGGATTGAGGCTCTCGACCTATTTCTTGCATGGTCTTTCCAACTGCTTTTATAATTGTTTGTTTTTCAATCAAAAGATGTTTAAGGAAACTTAGAGTAGCTCTATCCGTGTGCAATGCAGAGACAGGACCATCCCATCCTATGTATGCGCTGGCGCCTTTTTCTATAAAGGCTGTAGCCATAACACCCTTCTTTATGCCACCGCAACCCATCATAATAATTAGAGTGTTCTTAAAACGACCATTCATGCTGTTTTGAATAAATTTTTCGGTAATTACAAGATAAGCTGGGTCTCCTTCATGGTAGGGTGAAAGGTAACCCCTGGATATCCTACTGCGGAGTTGCTCATAAACATACCTTTTTGTACTGTATGGTTCAGAGGTATACATTGCCAGAGATGGATGTTCACGTTCATGAACGTATGAAGAATGCACTCTTAAAACTATCAAGTCGTACTCATATGTTGGAAGGTTTCTATAAAGTTCTACAGTGACTTTCTCTCCTGGATAGTAGTCAACTGTAAAACCAGCTTGTTTTAATATGGCTGAACATTCTTGAGCAAAAGCAGGATTCGGTTGTGAGATACTTAAGTGGTCAATGATGGCAGCCTTAGGTTGGGATGCCTCGCTGTGTTTTAATTGTATGAAAAAAAACAGTAAGCCCGCGCTAATGATTCCTAATAATAGCTTTTTGTAAGATATAAATTTCAGGGATTTTCCGTTTTTTTTCACGGGCTGCTTGCTCCCTGCACAGGTAACGACACTAATTTTTTAGAAAAAATGTGGGGAAAAGAATCTGCTCCAAATGCTCTTGATGATCTTTTCCCCACTCTCTTAGTTCTTTCTATATAAAAGTCTTATGTGTTCCGTTTCTTCCTCCA
>Ga0153916_10003010_pt1 | contig 12409 bp, 9 predicted proteins | sample Opewatmetagenome_FD_109642 | JGI IMG/M metagenome (GOLD analysis project Ga0153916, IMG submission 109642) | Freshwater wetland microbial communities from Ohio, USA - Open water 3 Core 3 Depth 4 metaG | ecosystem: Environmental > Aquatic > Freshwater > Wetlands | place: USA: Ohio, Lake Erie, Old...
AGTCTCGGTGGAGTGAGAACCATAGGGATCTCCGCCGCCACCCCCACCCCCCCCTCCGGCGGCCAAAGCCGGAATGACCGGGGCCGTGATCAACGCCGCCAGAAATATCACCAGTGTCGCAAACCTGATCTCGGAGTTGATCATGCACGCCTCCTGCTTCCCGTTGCGGGCAATCCTCCAGCCGGTCCCGTAAACACCAGTTCGACCCGGATATTCCCGGGGGTTCGTTGCCGAAAAAATGATTGCGCTGGGTCAATACCTGCTTCGCAGGAGCGTTTAAGGGTTCGAAAGGAGTTGGGCTGAATGTGTTCCGAAAGCCCGCAACGGCTGGAAGGTACGTCAGCTTGTTTATAATCGCTCTAAGGTGCGTCCGCATTTTGATCGCTAGACTTGACCGGCCTGCCGCCGATTGGAAATACAAATCATGACCAAACGGAACGGCACCCGCCCGCATCTACCGCTGGGACTGGCCAAACGTGGCTATTCGGGCGTGATCCAGCACCTCGCTGCAGGCGATGCCGGCTCGGCGCTGTCGGCCAATGAGCTCGAAAGCCGGTTGATCGAACTGGGCTTCGTCGAAGGCGCGAGGGTCCAGGTGCTGCACGAGGGCATCGTCGGCCGCGATCCGATCGCGGTCCGCGTCGAGAACGTCACGATCGCCGTACGCCGCCGCGAGGCCATGGCCATCATTGTCGCCTGAGGCGAGCGGACCCTAAAATATGGAAGCTCCGTTGCTGCATCTGGCTCTGGTCGGCACCCCGAACAGCGGCAAGACCTCGCTGTTCAACGCGCTCACCGGCAGCCGTCAAAAGGTTGCGAACTATCCCGGCGTTACCGTGGAACGCAAGGAAGGGTCGTTCGTCACGCCCCTGGGCCGGCAGGTTTCGCTGGTCGATCTGCCTGGCACCTATTCGCTGCGCGGCCGCAGCCCGGATGAAGAGATCACCCGCGACATGGTGCTTGGCCGCACGCCGGGCGAGGCCGTGCCCGACCTCGTGCTCTGCGTGGCCGATTCCACCAATCTGCGGCTGACGATCCGCCTCCTGCTCGAGCTCAAGAGCACCGGCCGGCCGCTGATGCTGGTGCTCAACATGTTCGACATCGCCAGCCGCCGCGGCGTCACCGTGGACGTGCCGCGGCTGTCGGAAGCCCTCGGCGTGCCGGTCGTCACCTCGATCGCGGTGCGCAAGGGCGGCACCGCCGAATTGCTGCGCCGGACCGACGAGCTCGTGGCGCAGGCGCTGCCGCACTTGACGCAAAATCTCTGGCAGCCGCTGACCGTCGCGCAATTGCGGGCCACCCAGCGCGAGGCCGATCGCATCATCGCGGCGACCGTGAGCCTGCCGGCGCGGCCGGATTCCTGGACCGCGCGGATCGATGCCGTGGTGCTGCACCCGGTTGCGGGCCTCGCAATTCTGGCGGCGATCCTGTTCGTGATGTTCCAGGCGGTGTTCGCCTGGGCGCAGCCCCTGATGGAATTGCTGTCGTCGGCCTTCAGCGCGCTTGGGCAACTGGTGCACGACACATTGCCCGCCGGCCTGCTGCAAAGCTTCCTGCAGAACGGTGTGATATCCGGCGTCGGCAGCGTCATCGTGTTCCTGCCGCAAATCATCATCATCTTCCTGTTCATCCTGCTGCTGGAAGATTTCGGCTACATGGCGCGCGCGGCGTTCCTGATGGACCGCATCATGGGCGGCGCCGGCCTGCATGGCCGCGCCTTCATTCCGCTGTTGTCGAGTTTCGCCTGCGCGATCCCCGGCATCATGGCGACGCGCGTGATCGACAACCGCCGCGACCGGCTGACCACCATCCTGATCGCGCCGCTGATGACCTGTTCGGCGCGAATCCCGGTCTATACGCTGATCATCTCCGCCTTCATCCCCGACACGCAGGTGTGGGGCTGGGTCAATCTGCGCGGGCTCGTGATGTTCGGCCTCTATGCGGCGGGCATCCTGAGCGCGCTCGGCGTGTCCTTCCTGATCAAGTTCTTCATGTGGCGCGACTACGCGCCGGCGCCGTTCATGCTGGAGCTGCCGGACTACAAGATGCCGCGCCCGAAAAGCATCGCGATCGGCATCTACACGCGGGCGAAGATGTTCCTGCAGCGGGCCGGCACCACCATCTTCTCGATGATGGTGCTGATCTGGTTTCTGGCGTCGTTTCCGACGCCGCCCGCCGGCGCCGAAGGCTCCGCCATCAACTTCAGCCTGGCCGCGATGATCGGCAAGGCGCTGGAGCCGCTGCTGGCTCCGCTCGGCTTCAACTGGCAGATCGCGGTGGCGCTGATCCCGGGCATGGCGGCGCGCGAGGTCGCGGTGGCCGCGCTCGGCACCGTCTATGCTATCGAAGGCGGCAAGGAAGCCGCCGATCAGATCGGCCAGGTGCTTGCGACCAGATGGAGCCTTGCGACCGCGCTGTCGCTGCTCGCCTGGTACATCTTCGCGCCGCAATGCGCTTCCACGCTGGCGGTGATCCGCCGCGAGACCGGAAGCTGGAAGTGGATGGCAATCACCTTCGCCTACATGTTCGCGCTGGCCTATGCCGCGAGTTTCGCCACCTACAACATCGCCGTCGCGCTCGGCGCCGGCTAGTCGATCGCCCGGATCCGGCAGGCCATGCCCTTGCGCGGAAGCCGGCAAGTTTCTAAAGATGTCCGCTTAAGCCCGATAACACGCATGGAGGCTGAAATGGACTTCGCAGAGCAGACCGCTCCGCGAACCCCGTCCATTTCGGAAGCTCTCCATGACCGCGTTTCTCACGCTGGACTCCATCTCCCTCGCCACGCCCGATCAGACCTTCTTGCAGGCGATCGGGCTTCGAGCGGCAGATCAATCTCTGATGATCACTCAATGACCCGCTATCGACGTCAAAGATGCCGGCGGCACGCCGAATCCATCACGAATCTGCCGGGTCCAAAAGATTTTGCCGGGACCACATCGCAAGCTGACTGAATATCAATCGACGAGATCGAAACGCTGCGCCGCGAGACGGTGCTGTTCGATCTCGTCTGCGATAATCAATTTGCGGTACTTGAGATCAGCGACCCTCAAGTCGTCGTCAGGTCCGCGAAGCAGAGCATTCGCGATTTCATTCTCGAGCGCCAGGTACCGCTGTTCGAGATAACGAATATCGATATTTCTCACCACGATATTCTCCAAGTCTTCCCGTTTGGAGCCGATAGCCAGCCCCTCACAACGATCCAGACCGATAAGCGCGCAGCAACGCCCGTCAGCGCGTGCAGCGCTGCCCTCAAGACGTCTCCTCTGAATTGATTGTCGGGAACCCGTTCGCTTGCTAGTCATACAAGCACGAAATCCCGTTAAACCTCTTGATTTGGATCAAGAATACCAGGCGCTGCTCCGCCAGGCGTCTTAGTAAAGCCGCACTAACATACTATTAATTGCTTTATCCCAACAGCTTAGCGTTACCAACGCTTCATAAAGGAACAGCGCATGCGGAAATTTGCCAAGCCTGCCGAACAAGAGATCAGCGAGGAACCGCAATCGGTATCCTTTCAGATAGCGGACGGGAACGTTCGGCAGCGCTGCATTCTGCAAACCAGGCTCCCAACCAAAGCACAGGCGCAGAAATACCTTCTCACAAATTGGCTGATCATTGAAAAGATGGCGCGCGAGGCTCTTGCGGCGGGAACCATCGAAGACGGCGAGATCAAACTTGTGATGATCTAAACGGCCCATTCAAGGGTGAAGATCAGGTTTTCCAGGTTTGCAGGGGATTAGTCATGCTGAATGATCGAGAGAAAATCCTGAACTCGCTTCGCGAGAAGGCGCTCAAGATCCGCGAGATCATGAAACGCGCCAATGTCGCGAATGAGGAAGAGTGCCAATCCCTCTTGTTGAAAATGCGCGACGAAGGTGCGGTGAAATTCGATATTCACAGCGGACGATGGCTCATCGGGTGAATTGCAGCACGGCGCCAACAGACGACTTGCCTACCGCGCAAACGCAGCGAGAAAGCCGCACAGGACAGCGACGGCCAGCCGAATCGAAGATTGACAGTACCACTCACGCCAAGCTGGGCGGCTTGGGCGGGTGTGCAGTTCTCGGATGATGCTCATGAAGAAATACAGCGAAGCTGTATCTCAAGAGAGGGTTGTCGGGGACGGCAGTCTCAAAGAGCTTTTCCTGCGTATCGCGCGGCAGGTCCGGCCACAGCTTGAACGTTGCCTGACCTAACAATAGCTCAAATCCCTTGGACAAATTATTCATGTGCCACCTGCGATTGCTTTTCAGGTCACCAGGGTGCGGACCTTCGTTGCGGCGTCGTAGATTTCGATCTGGAGCATCGGATAAGCCGACTTCAATTTTCGGCCCGACGCTTCAGCAGCCTCGGCTGTGTCAAACTCGGATTTGAAGTGGCCGTCGACAACCACTACAAACCCCTCGGCGGGAGGCCTGTCAGCTCGTGGTGCCTTCTTCGGCTCCGGCTCGTCAACTACCTGAACTGGCTTCTTCATCGGAGGCCTCGTCAAATGGCTTCCAATCGGTATTGGGAATTTTAGGACGGCCGTGATAGCGTTTGCTTTGATCTAGATCACGCTCACAGCAAAGGCCGGGCGAACCCTGGAATTGGTCAGGAAACCAGACAGGCCTGCTCTAGCCGCGATCTTCTTTGGCCTTCGGCGGGTGCTTCGGCTCATGGGCCGTGTCAGGCTGTGTGTTGCGGACGGCCTCGGTCAGCATTTGGCGCAGTTCGGCCTTCGTCTTCGGCGGTGCCCGTGTGATAGATGCCTGCCAGTGAGCCATGATCGATATGTGGGGATGCCGGAGGGAGAATTAAACCCCGCGCGAGAAGGTTTTTCCGGCATCAATATTCCACCGAAGCTCCCGCACCGGACCATCGGAATTGATCCTCGTCAATATGCCTGTTCCGCCTGTGTTTAGGCTTTTTGCACTGCTCGCGATTGATATTGTCGGAGGCCGGATTTCCGGACCTGCCATGCCGCGGCAAATGGCGATCGCACCCGAAAGGATCAGAAGCGTTGAAAGAGAAGGAACTCCGAATAGCGCTGGTCTGCTTCGGAGGCGTTTCGCTTGCGATCTACATGTATGGGATCAGCAAGGAGATCCTCAAACTGGTTCGCGCTTCCTGCGCCTTGCATGCCATTACGGACCGCGCCGAACGATCGGCGGCAAGTTTTTTTGACAGCTTCGACCGCAACGACCCCGAATACGACACCGATGAAATCTATTTCGAGCTGCTCCGGGATATCGGGCGGACGCTTGAACTGCGCGTCATCGTCGATGTCATTGCCGGCGCCTCGGCCGGCGGCATCAACGGCACCATGCTGGCCCGCGCGCTCAGTCATGACCTGCCCATGGGCGCGCTGCGCGACCTGTGGCTGAACCATGCGGACGTCAGCGATCTTCTCGCTCCCGAGGCGCGCGCGAGCGCCGCCAGCAAATTGATCCTCAAGCCGATGATCTGGCTGTTGGGGGCAACGGGCCTGTGGGAGCCCGTCAGGGATCCCGAAGTCCGGCAGAACCTGTCGCTGTTCGTGCGATCGCGCTGGTTCAGACCGCCGCTCAGCGGATCGCGAATGTCCGAACTCATGTACAACGCGGTCACTGCGATGATGGATTCGCAGAACGAAACCGCGTCATTGTTGCCGGCCGGTCACGGGCTCGATCTCTATGTCGCGGTGACCGACTATCACGGCTACGAGCAGCCCGTTCAGATCCACAATCCACCCACCATTCACGAGCGTGAGCACCGGCACATCCTGCATTTCCGTTACCGGCAGCCCGCAAGCGGCGAGGTGCTGAGCGACTTCGCGCTGGAGAATGCCGCGGCGCTGGCGTTCGCGGCGCGCGCGACGTCATCCTTTCCGGGCGCCTTCCCGCCGGCGCAGATCCGGGAAATGGACGATTTCATCGCGCGCAAATCGATCGACTGGCCGCGCCGCGCCGAATTCGTGGCGGGCAATTTCGAGCCCTACTCCCGCAAGAATATCGATCCGGCCAGTGTCTATTTCATCGACGGCAGCGTGCTGAACAACCGGCCCTTTCACCAGGCGATCGCCGCGATTCGGGATCGCCCGGCATACCGGGAGGTCGACCGGCGGCTGGTCTATATCGACCCCGATCCGGACCGCTCCGGTGCTACGGCCCGCCGCGATCTTCCCGGTTTTTTCTCCACGCTGAAGGGCGCGCTATCCGACTTGCCCAGCGCCGATCCGGTGGCGGACGAACTCGGCTGGGTGACCGATTTCAACGACCGGATCAAGCTGCTGCGGGAAATCATCGAGAATGCGAGGCCCAATGTCAGCCAGTTCGTTGCCGGCATCATCGGCGCGCTCCCGGATCGGCCGATCGGGTCCGGGCAAATCCGCGCCTGGCGCGAGCAGATCAACACGCAGGTCACGATCGACGCCGGATTTGCCTACGAAGGATATGTCCGTCTCAAGCTTGCTTCCGTCCGCGCCTTTATCGCCAGCCTGATCGCCGGTCTTCGCGGCGCGTCCCCGCATTCGCAATTCGCCCGTACGATAGCGGAGATCGTCGACGTCTGGGCAGCCGAAACGGGAGTGGTCTACAGCAGCGATCGGCATACGGCCGGGCATCGGGAGAAGGCTGCGGCCTCAAGCCAGCTTCCGCGCTGGGCGGAGCTCGTGCTTGATTTCGACGTGGACTATCGCAAGCGGCGCCTGCATTTCCTGATCGAAGGCCTGAACCGGCTCTATCACCTTTCCGACCGAATGCATTTCGAGGATCGTAACTGGAGGGCCATCGACGCCTTGAAGGGCAATTTCTACAACTGCCTGGAAGACCTCAAGCAGCGCGAAGATGTGACCGCCTTCAAGGCTTCGACCCGCGACCTTGCCGAAGATCTGTTTCGCTCCGCTCCGCCGGCCGGCGATGCCGAAAAGCTGACGGCCTATGCGCGGCTGTTCGTGCAGCGGCACAGGGAGGCCATGGACGATCTGGTCGACCGGCTGGCCGAAGAGATCAATCTCGATTCCAGCACCAACGATATCGACATTCTGCTGGCCTCGACCGCTCCCGAGCAATGGCACCCTGAGGCGCGCCGCGAGATCGTGATCGACTACCTCGGCTTCCCTTTCTGGGACGTTCTGACATTTCCGGTCATGCCCTGGCGCGAAGCCGGAGAGCTCAACGAGATTCTGGTGGATCGCATAAGCCCGCAGGACGCGACCGCGCTCGGGGAATTCAGCGGAAGCACCGCTCTCAGGGGCGTCCGCTTCGCCCATTTTGCCGCATTCTTTTCACGCGCGTACCGCGAGAACGATTACCTGCTCGGACGCATCCACGCGCTGGATCGATTGATCGACATCGTCTGCAATTCGGCAGGACTCGATATCGCGAAGCAGCGCAGCACGGTTGCCGCGCTGAAGGTGCGAGGTTTCAAAAAAATTCTGGACGCCGAGGAAAAATTCCTGCCGAACAGCGTCGAGCTGATCGCAAGATTGCGCCGCTCGATCGCCGCCCTGGAGGAGCGCACCCTCGTTAAAGGCGTATGACGCGTAAATGGACGCGCGGCACAACGCCTATCGCGCCGGCGCTGCGGCCGGCGGCGTCAGCACCAGCGGCGGTTTTGGCTTCGGCGGCCGCGGGGCGCCCCCGGGCACGGGGCGGACCTCGATCGGCGGCGGCAGCGGTGCAACCTGCTGGCTGATCACGGGTGCATTCGGATCCGGCGGCGCAGCCGCAGCCGGCGGGCGCGGCGCCATGAGTTTCGGCTTCTGAGACCGGCGCGGATCGCGGCCGGGCGGCAGCTCGGAAGTCGGCTGGTCCGAGAGCGACGCGTCCGGCGTCACCAGCGGTGGCGGCGGTTCGCCGCGCTCGATCGAATCCAGCCTTCGGGTTTCGCGATCGATCGCCCGCACCGCCAGCCACGACGACAGCGACGCCACATCGATGGTGCGGACGAGCGCATCGGGCGAACCCACCGCGAACAGCTGGATTTCCGGACGGCTCGCTGCCTGGCCGGCCGCGGTCGAAGCGAGGGTCACGCGAATGTCGGCCTGGTCGGCGGGAATATCATATCCGCCCGATATGATGGCGCGCGCGCGATCGGACTCGAGCGTGGTCGCGCCGACATGCAGCCGGCCGTCGCCGATACTGAAGGGAATCTGCGCCGGCTTCACCGGCAACGCGCCGGCCGACAGTACCGGCTCGATAATCTGCCGCAGCCTCGAGTCGTCGGTCGCCTGTCCGCTATCGCTGGCGCGGATCGCGACGTCGAAGGCGCGCGGATCGAGGCCAGCGACGCGGGCGGAGTCCAGCGTCACGGTGCCGCTGCCGGACAACGCGCCGGTCAGCGCCGAGGCGCTGCGGCCCTGGCTCGTCAGCGTCAGTTGCATCGAGGTGCGCCCCGCAGGCATCGCAAGGCCGCGATAGCGCAACGCGGCGCCGTCGACGCCTGATAGCTGAACCCGCGCGTTCAAGGCAATTCCATTGGCGCCTGGCTTGGCGTCGATATTGGCGGCAACTTCGCCGCCGCCGATTCCGCCCTTGATCGCGTCGAAGGTCAGCGACTGGCCGTCGTTCTTCACCGTACCGCTGACGGGCCGCAACTCGCCGCCGCCCGGCAACGCGCCGCGCAGCGCCTGAAACGCGATACGGCCGCGCCAGCCCTGCAACAGTCCGGCACCGAGCGGGTCGCCCACGTCGTGCCCGGCAGCGCCAATGGCGAGCGCGAACGCCGGTGCGAGATCGAGCGTGTCGAGGCCGACTTCGCCCTCGACATTCCTTTCGCCGTCAAGCGTCACCGCGACGCGCCCGCGCAATCGCGAGCCGGCGATAGCGCTGTCGAGATCGTCGAAGGTCAGCTTGTTGCCGGCCAGCGATACCCGCGAGGACAGGTTGATGTTCTGCGCAAGCCGGTCCGTCGGTTTCAGATCGAGCAGTGGCGCGAGACTGACGCCGCGAAGGTTCAAATTGACGCTGGCCTTGCCGTCCTGCGCCCAGGGCTCGGCGGTGCCCTGCGCTTCGGCATCCAGTCCAGCTCCGGACAATTTGGCCTTCAGCCGCAGCGGCGCGCGCCAGACGCCCGCCACCGATCCCTCGAACTGCGCCGGGCCTTCGCTTGCGGCGATGACGCGGTCGAGCCCGAGCAGCGCCAGCAAGTTGCGGCCCTGATCCGACGACAGTTTCGATTCAAGGCTGAACTCGCTGCGCCGGAGCGCATCGAGATCGATACCGCGCAGCGCCGCGACATCGGGCGTTGCGTTGAGCGTGACGGCGCCCTTGAATTGCGGCGCATCGAGGCCGAGTTCGGCATATGCGACGGGGGCATCGGCTCGTGCTTTATTCTTGTTGAGATCGAGCACGAGTTTTGTGCGCACGGGGCCCGGACCCGTTCCCAACGCGTTGAGCCGCGAGGCTAGCGACGGCGCAAACGGGGCGATAAGCCCAGTGAGCTGGCCGAGCGACGCCGCAGTCGAATCAAGCGCCAGCCTTCCGGTCAAACTGACACGATCGAAATTGCCCCCACCCTCCAGCGTTACGCCATCAGCCTGACCGATCTTCAACCGGTCGAGCAAGAAAAAGTTCGGACCGTAGCCCAGTTTCGCCGAGAACGGCCGCAGCTCCTGACCGGCCGAAACGGCACGGCCGATGTCGAGCGACAGTTGCGCCTCGTCGGGCCATTCGCCGGGCGGGCCCGCCAGCGAGCGCGCAAAGGCGGCCGCGGCATCGAGATCGAGGCGTTCCCCCTTCAGCTCCGCATCGAGGCGGGAGCCAGCGCCGGACGGTGGATTTGACAGCGCAACCCGTCCCTCGACGGCGCCGCCGTCAATCTCCGCCTTCATGGCTTCGATGCTGAAGCCACCTGCGGCCACGCTGACATTGCCACGCAGGCGCAGCGGTTTCTGGTTGCGATAGACGGCCTCGCTGCGGCCCTGCAGCCACGCCGCCAGCGCGTCCGGGTCGGACGATTCGACGCTGAGCGCGCCCTTGAATTCGGACGGATTAGCCGGCGCGTTGGCGCCGGTCAGGGACACCAGCGTCGCGCCCGGCGCGCGAAAATCCAGCCGTTCGATGGTCCATGATTGGGTGTCGCCGCTGAGTTCGGCGGCAAGATTCTGCACCGGACGGCCGCCCAGCATGATCTGCTCGGCGCTGAATTCGATGTGCGTCGGGATCGGCGCCTGCGGAATGCCGGCCGTCAGCGCGCGCAAAGCCGGCACCAATCGCAGCGGCTCGGACCCGCTGTTGTCTCTGGCGGCAAACCTGTCGGCATCGAGCTGCCTTGCCGTGAGCGCGGCATGCAGCAATGGCGACGCACCGAAGCTGATGTCCCCGAGGCCCGAAAATCTCAGCGCACGCTCTTCCGCACCGTAGCTGACATCGAGCTGGTCGAGCTTTGCTGCGGCCGGGTTGGCCTTGACCTTGGCCGATATTTTCCAGGGCGTGACGGGGACATCGCCCCTGACGTTGCCTTGGGTCTTGAGCCCGGCGGGAACAGCCAGCACGAGCGCGCCGTCGAAGCGCGGCGCGCGCGCCTCGAAGGAAAGCAGGCCATCGAGGTCGACCGACAGGGCACGCGCACCGGGATCGATGTTGAGATGGACGCGGGTGCCATTGCCATCGACGCTTTGACTGGACGAAACCCGAAACGGGTAGCGCAGCCCCGACAGCGTGAAGTTGCCGTCGCCGCGCACCGAGCCTGCCAGCGAGCGCACGTCGCCAGAGAAGGCGATATCGTTCAGCTCCAGCGTGCTGCGGCTTGCCGCATCATGCAGCGCGATGCGGCCGGTCAGGTTCAGGCGGTCGATCGAAAGCGATGCCAGATTGAATTTCCCGGTCGACGCCGGCAGTTCGACCCGGCCCTGCGGGTCGAGGCCGAGATCGACCGACATGCCGTCGATGGTCAGTTGGTCCGCGCGCCATTCGCCGCGCATCAGCGAGCCCAGGCTGAACTCGACATCGAGCTTGTCGGCGCGGATCTTGCCGAGATCGTTGGCGCCGCCGACCGTCACCGAGCGCAGCCGCAGCGACGGCGTCGGCAACAGCCGCGCGTCCAGCTCGCCGCCGACGCGCACCGGCGCGCCGATCACCCGCGTCGCCTCCGCCTCGAATTGCGGCCGGAACTGATTCCAGTCGATGAAGTACGGTCCGACCAGCGCGGCGATCAGCGCGATGATAAAGGCGATCGCCAATCCGAGCAGCGTCGTCTGCACGGTGTCTCCCTTCGAGCACGCCCCGGTGTGGTTCCCCGCGGCGTGACACGGCCGATCCGCCGGCCAGCACGCAATCGCAATGGTAAGCCGGCGCCCCGCGCCCGCCGCCGCCCGAAATCACCCCAGGAGCAGCGCTATATATAGAGACAACTGTGGCGAAGTCACAGTGCCGTCGTGCGCAGACCTCCTCACCAGCTTGCGGGCAGCCGTTTCAGGCCACGCAGCACGAAGGTCGGCCGCCATTCCGGATTTTCGGCGTCGTCCAGCCGCAAATCCGGCAGGCGGCGCAGCAGGGTCGAGATCGCAACCTCGGCCTCGATGCGCGCCAACTGGGCACCGAGGCAAAGGTGGATGCCCCCGCCAAAGGACAGCGGGCGGATTTTGGGGCGGGTGATATCGAGCCGGTCCGGCCGGTCCGGATAGACCGCCGGGTCGCGATTGGCCGAACCCAACAGACACAGCACGCTTTCACCCTTCGGGATTTTCTTGCCGCCGAGGTCGTCGATGTCCTCCAGCGCCACCCGGCCGGTCATTTGCACCGAGGAATCGTAACGCAGGAATTCCTCGATCGCGTTGGTGATGAGCTCCGGATTGGCCTTGAGCAGCGCCAGCTGATCGGGATTGCGGTGCAACGCCAACAGCCCGTTTCCGATCAGGTTGACGGTGGTCTCGTGGCCGGCGCCGAACAAGAGGATGATATTGGCGGTCAGTTCCTCGTTGGAGAGCTTGCTGCCGTCTTCCTCGGCCTGCACCAGTTGCGTCGTCAGGTCGTCGCCGGGGTTCTTCCGCCGCAGCTCGAACAGCTGCTGGAAATACATCCGCGCCATCAGGTTGCTGGCATTGCCCTGTTCGATTTCGGCTTTCGAGAGCGGCACCGGATCGAGCAGGCGTCCGCCGTCGCGCGAGCTGGTGTAGAACACCTCGCGATGTTCCTCGGGAATTCCGAGCATGTCACAGATGATCGTGACCGGCAGCCGGAACGCGAAATCCTCGATCAGGTCCATATGCCCCTGGGGGGCAATGCGATCCAGCGTCTGATCGACGATCTCTTGGATGCGCGGACGCATGTCCTCGACCCGGCGCGCGGTGAAGGCTTTCACCACCAGGCCGCGCAAGCGGGTATGGTCGGGCGGGTCCTGCTGCAGCATCCAGTGGCTCATGCTGCGGAACACCGGCTCGTTCATGATGTCGGGCCCGTAGCGCCGCTTCGACCGCTCGACATAGTCCTTGCCGAAACGCTTGTCG
>Ga0153916_10003011_pt1 | contig 12408 bp, 8 predicted proteins | sample Opewatmetagenome_FD_109642 | JGI IMG/M metagenome (GOLD analysis project Ga0153916, IMG submission 109642) | Freshwater wetland microbial communities from Ohio, USA - Open water 3 Core 3 Depth 4 metaG | ecosystem: Environmental > Aquatic > Freshwater > Wetlands | place: USA: Ohio, Lake Erie, Old...
TCTCGGCTCCTCCGCGCGAACCGACAAATCCGACATGTTGACGCGGTAGATCACGGGCATGATCCTTCCCCCTTTTCCTCGAGCGTACGGCGATGACTCCTCGCACTGCTGACCGTAGCCTAGGGGCCGGGGCCGGGTTTTGTCAAGAAGTCGCGCTGGCCGGACGCAGGGGGGATTCCGGGGAGAGCGATTGAACCGCCGGACCGTTTCCGCGAGAATGAACCGATCGGGAGCGCCTGAAGTTTGAGCCGTGGCCATGACTTACGTGGTACCAGTCCTGTTGGCATCCGTAGGGCTGCTTGCTGGCGGCCTCGTGGTGTGGCTCGTGACGCGGGGAAACGCCCGGCACGAGTACGCGCGGGGAAGAAGCGAGGGGGACGCCGAGCGGGCTGCGCTGGCGGAGCGGGTCAGCGCCCGGCAGCAGACCATCGACGACCTCGGCGCCAGAATCCAGCAACTTGAGCACGAGGCCCGCGAAGCCCACGAGCGGGAAACGCAGCTCCAGGCCAAGGCCACCGAGCTTGATACGACCCTCCAACAAGAGCGGAAGCAGGCCGAGGAGAAGCTGGCCGTGATCGACCAGGCCCAGCGGAGACTCGCCGACGCCTTCAAGGCCCTCGCCGCCGAAGCCCTCAAGAGCAACAACCAGTCGTTTCTGGAGCTGGCCAAGGCCACCCTGGAAACCTTCCAGGAAGCGGCCAAGGGCGACCTGGAGAAGCGGCAGCAGGCCATCCAGGAGCTGGTCAAGCCGGTCAGAGAGTCGCTTGACAAAGTCGACGGCAAGATCAACGAGCTGGAAAAGGCCCGGGCCGGAGCGTATCAGGGACTCACCGAGCAGGTCAGGTCCCTCGTGGACACTCAGCGACAACTGCAATCCGAGACCTCGAACCTCGTCAAGGCCCTTCGAGCGCCCCAGGTCCGCGGCCGCTGGGGCGAGATCCAGCTCAAGCGGGTGGTCGAGATGGCCGGAATGCTCGACCACTGCGATTTCTACGAACAGCAAACCGCCGACACGGAGGAAGGCCGGCTCCGTCCCGATCTGCTCGTCCGCCTGCCCGGCGGAAAGCACATCGTGGTGGACTCGAAAGTGCCGCTCCTGGCCTACCTGGAGGCGATCGAGGCCCCCGACGACGACACCCGGAAGGCGAAACTCCAGGAACATGCCCGCCAGGTCCGCACCCACGTCACCAGCCTCGGCAGGAAGTCCTACTTCGAGCAGTTCGACCCGGCCCCCGAGTTCGTGGTGCTCTTCCTTCCCGGAGAGACGTTCTTCTCCGCGGCCTTGGAGCAAGATCCGACCTTGATCGAGTTTGGCGTCGGGTCCAACGTCATCATGGCGACGCCGACCACGCTCATCGCCCTGCTGCGTGCGGTCGCCTACGGGTGGAGGCAGGAACTCCTCGCCCAGAACGCCAAGGAGATCAGCAACCTCGGCCGGGAGCTCTACAAGCGACTGTCGGACATGGGCGGGCACGTCGCCAAGGTCGGCAAGAGCCTCCACCAGGCGACCGAGGCCTACAACAAGGCCGTCGCCTCGCTGGAGTCCCGAGTCCTTCCCAGCGCCAGGAAATTCAAGGACCTGGGGATCGCCGCCGGGGAAACCGAGATCGAAGAGCTGATCCCGGTGGAAACCGTGCCTCGTGCATTGCGGGCGCCGGAGGCACTCCCTGCACCGACAGGCGAAGTAGCGCAGGAAGAAGAACACAAATGACCAACCGCAGAGTCGCAGAGATGCGCTTTGTGCGTTCGGCCCCCAGACCTGCCCCGAGAACGCATCCTACACGAAGATCTCACGTTTGCCGTGCGTGATACTATAGCTCTCGTAGTTCGGTAGGTCATCAAAGCACCGGAAAACGTGGCCTCCCTCGAACTGAAGCGTCAGCGTTCCTTGCTGTTCGCCGCGAACCGACGTGACCTTGCGGCCCAACAACTGCATGAGCCTCGATGACGCAATCGGAGCTTCAATTCGTTGCGCCTCGACGTACTCTTCGGCCCCAACGAGGCGGCATTCGTAGGACGATTGAACTCCTATGGAAACGTCCTCGTCGAAGATCAGTTGCACCATATTCTGGGAAAACGCAACCGTTCCGAGCAAACGCCCGACGAAAAAGGAACCGTCAAAGTCTTCCGGCAGTCCGTACATCAGTTGCCAGCCTCCTACGTTGGGGCCCGTTGGCTTCGCGCCGTCCGACCAGCATGCCAGCCTGAAGCTGCACCCAAAGGTTCTCCGTTTCTCCGCGGCTCTGCGGTTGCCTATCCTTTCTTCTGCACCTTGAAGTCCCGCAGGCTGCGGATCGGCTTGCCGTCGGGGCCGACCAGCTCGGCGATGATCGTGTAGTCGCCCGGCTTCTCCGGCGCGGCCTGAGTGAAGGTGATGATCTCACGGCCGAGGGCCGGGATCTTCACTTCCCGCGACTGCGCGGCCACCTCCGCGTCGCCCCGCACGATCCGCAGGCGAATCGTCCCCTGCCAGTCCTGGTAGAGGTCGTTGATCGCGAAGACCTTGAACTCGCGGGTGGCCCCGGGCGGGAGCTGCTCGGCCCAGAAGTCCAGCATCAGCCCGACCGGGTTGAAGGCCTCGCGGACGTATTGGGCAAAGTTGGGCTCGAAGGTGAGCTTCTCCAGGTCGATGAAGTCGTCGCTGGTGGCCCCGCCTTCCGGCCGGGGCTTGTCGCCGGCCCGGGCATAGCCCAGCCCGCAGAAGTGCAGCACCCCAGCGCACTCCCGGTGGCACCGCCAGAACTCGGTCAGCGCGGCCACGAGGCGGGCGCGGAGCAGCCGCCGCTGGTCGGCCGTCGAATTCGGCCCGAGCAGGTTCGCGTAGATCTTGTCGGTCAGGCAGGTCGGGGTCCCATCGCGATTGAGCCACAGCCAGCAATACTCGTTGATCACGATCGGCACGCGGAGCTTCTTCTGGGAACCGTGCAGGAACGGCACGGGGGAAACCTTCTCCATCTCGGACAACTTGAAGAAGTTCTTCCCCTGCCAGCCGCGGCTGAACAGATAGGGATGGGCCTCGACGCAATCGGTCGGGCTCTGCGGCTCGGCCCAGCCGTTCTCCCAGGGCCGGTTGGACAAATCCAACTGCCGCACCGCCTGGAGGGCCTTGCCCGTCTCAGCGGTGAAGCTCTCGTTCTGCGCGTCCCAAATCACCACGCACGGATGGTTCCAACGCTCCCGCATCCACTCGGTGTACTCCGGGATGATCTTCTCGGCCTTCGGGTTCTCCGGGGCCTTTCCCAAGAGCCAGATGGGGAACTCGTCCTGGATCAAAAGGCCTTCTTCGTCGGCGACGTCGTACCATCGCTCGGGCGGGAAGCCGATGCAGTAGCGGATCGAGTTCCAGTGCATCCATTTGAACTGCTGGTGCAATCGCCGGACCCAATCGGCCCGCCAAGGCAAATCGCCCCGCCGGGCGTCCTCGAAGAAGCGGTAGATGCAGACGTTGGTGCCCCGCAGGAAACAGGGCTTGCCGTTAAGAATCGCCCGCCCGCTGTCTTTGTCGAAGCGGAACGACCGCATCCCGAAGCGAAGTCTCACCTTGTCGAAGTAGGTGCTGACCTCGACTTCGTAGAGGAACGGATCTTCGGGCGACCAGACGCGGCAGCCCTTGATGGGAACGGCAAGATCGAACGTCTTCTCCTCGTTCGCACCCATAGCCGGGTTCGCCGGCTCCCGGCCCACCTCCCGGCCCGATGCGGCTTCGCGAACGATCAGGTCCAGGGGGAACATGCGGGTCTCGCGGCTGCTGCGCGCGGTAACGAGGACCCGGACGCTGCCGTTGGCGAGGTCGGGAACGGTCTGAACGTTCGCGATGTACGGAGTCCCCGTGAGGATCAGCTCCACCGAGTCGTAGATCCCGGGGATGTAGAGGTACTTTTCGAAATCCCAGCCGGTGGGCATGTCCTGCGGGATCGACTCCCGGTTGGCCCCGACCCGGACGACCAGCTCGTTCTCCTCCCCGCCGCCCTTCAAATGTCCCTTGAGGTCGAAATACCCCGGCGTGAAGCAGGGGAGGTGCTCCCCGACGAGTTGGCCATTCAAGAAGACCTTGGTCCCATAGCGGGCCTTGTGGACCTTCAGCATGGCGACATCGGGCACGGGCCCGTCGAGCTTGAAAGTCCGCCGATACCAGAACGCCTCCCGCAGCTTGCTCTTCTTGCCCACCTCGGCAAACACCGGCTTGGCCAGGTCCACGAGTCCGGGCACGACCACCGTGTGCGAAAACTCCTTGGGCACCGCCTCCATGCCCCCTTCGCCGATCTGCCAGGTGCCGTCCAGCGGGATGACCCTCCTCGGGGAAAGCGGTCGGGGTCCGGCCTCCGCAGAGACCGCAAAGCACAGGCCGATCGCCAGCCAGGCGATCGCTGTTCGTCTTGGGATGTTCTGTCGCATGGGAATCATCTCGGGAGAAGCGTTCTGGCTGCACCCTGAGTATCCGGCTTGCCAGGGCACCAGGCAACACCCCGGCTGCGAGTCCGGCCCCCTTGTCAGGATTCGGGGGTCTGCGGCCTATACTGAGCCGAGACACGTCGTTCCGGGCGAAGACGTTGTGTTAATGTGGGGCATCTGGGAATGTAGGGCTGAATAAGAAATCCTGGAAAATACGAATTCACGGTTTCAATGTCCTGTACCTGCTCGATTCGGAGTGGATTCAGGCAAACCGTAGCAGCAGAGAGATTCTTGGCAAGACGCGGGATTTTTTCGGCCAGCGGGACGCCGGAGACTTGACATCGCGGCGCGGGCGACTAATCTGGGCTTCCAGCTTACCGGGAGGTACTACCAGCGGTCATGCTAACTTCGGAGGAGGGACACACGATGAGTGGCAGCACACTTGGGACGGTGTGGAGGAGACCGGTTATGAAACACCTTGCACTGATCTGGGCGGCCGTGTTGCTGGCATGCGCAAGCGCGTTGGGCGCCGACTGGACGGCCTACAACGACTGCATTGGCGTGTCAGGTGCCTTCCCGGACAACACGGCCGCTAACGCGACCAAGTACTATCCCGGCGTGACCGGGGTGCTGAAGGATTTCGACACCGGCTGGCTCGTGCCCGCATCGGTGCAAGTGGCGGTGAGCAACGTCCAATACACCGGCTCGGGCGCCGCGCTGGAGTTCGCCGCCGGGACCGACGCGTACAACATGTTCCACGGTAAAGTCGACGTCACCAATGGCGTGATCTACTACGGCTCGACGGGTGACTGGAACGTCGACCTGATATTCAGCGGGCTTGCCCCGACCGCCAGCTACGAGGTGGGGACGACGTTCGACCGGGGCTCGTACTCGAACCGCTGGTCCGAGGTTTCCATCACCGGGGCGGATTCCTACACGTACGCCGCCAGCGCCGGCGCCTTTAAGGTCGCCGAAGACGCGGTGAGGATGGTCTCCAACAACACGGCCCTCGGGTACGTGGCCAGGTGGACCGACGTCAAGCCCGGCGCCGACGGCTCCTTTACCATCCGCCACACGTACGACCCCAGCGGGCCCGGCCAGGACGGTAACAAGGCTTACGGTCCCGGGGCCGTCATGCTTCAGCAGTTCAACGGCCCCCCGCTGGTCCAGCGCGTGGTCATCGCGCAGAACCACTTCCTGGAGCAACCTTATATACCCACCGGCCAAGAGGTGGGAACCGTCAATTGGACGCCCGCGGCCGGCGATACGGAACTGGGTTTCTCGACCACCTACGCCGAGCAGGCCAAGACTTCCGGGACGCGGGCGCTAGGGCCGTATGATTCCAGTTCGTCGCCCCACAGATATCGGATCCGGAGCTTCCAGGCCGACGTGGTGTTTGACACCGTCGATATCTCCCTGTACAAGGACGTCGAGGTCAGCCTCGACATCCTGCGGAGCAGCGGCTTTGAGGACACTGAGTACTTCCGGGGCGTTCTCTCCAACGGAGTGGATACGATTGATCTGTTCCGCTTGGATCCCGCCGGGCTCAACGCTCTCACTGAAAACACCTGGTACACGGTCACTGCGACGGTTCCGGACACCTGGACGTCCCTTTCGCTCACGGTCTCCGGCATGAACAATTCGAGCACATGCGCGGAGACCTTCAATTTCGACAACCTCAAGATCACCGGGAGCCCGGTCCCTGAACCGGGCACCCTGGTGATGCTGTTGGGGGCGGCCGTTTTGGGCCTCGTCGCCTGGCGGCGGCGGCGGAAGTAGAAGTAAGCGACGCGGCGCTGTCGGCGCGTTCACCGGCAAGCATGGATATCCGGGCCCAGCGCCGTTGACCGAGGAATTGTCCCGCCCGCTCCTTGGCGGAGCGGGCGGCTTGGTATTCACCTTTCGATAGGAAAACGGCAGAGATGGGCAAACCCAACACCACCTGCGGCATCCTCGGCAGAACAGTCCTCCTCGTCGGCATCCTCGCCCTCTGGGGCCCCGCCTCGACCTGGGCACAGCCAGTCAGCTACCTGATCAACATCAGCGTGGACGGGCTGGGCTCCAGCTACCTCCAGGCGCTGGTCAACGCCAATCAGGTCCCCAACTTCAAGCGATTCCAGACCGAGGGGGCCTGGACTTACAACGCCCGCGACGACTACTACTCCACGGAAACGCTCCCCAACCACACGACGATGGTCACGGCCCGCGGGGTGCAGGACACCGGCAGCATCCTCGGACACCGGTGGACCGCCAACAGCGATCCCGCGCTCGGCCAGACGATCCACAACAATTTCGGCGTCGGCGCCTACGTGGCCGGCGTGTTCGACGTGGCCCACGACAACGGCCTGCGGACCGCCATGTATGCGAGCAAGTCGAAGTTCTCGCTGTTCGACACCTCGTACAACGCCACCTACGGCGCGCCCGACGTCACCGGGCCGGACAACGGCCGCGACAAGATCGACGTCTACTACAACAACTCGAACACGACGACGATGACCACGAGCTTCATCGCTGCGATGAACTCGAACCCCTACCAGTACAGCTTCCTCCACTACGTCGATCCGGACGCCGCCGGCCACGGCAGCGGCTGGGGCAGCACGGCCTATAACAATTCGCTGATAGCGGTCAACGGCTTCCTGGGGCAGATCTTCAACCTCGTGGAGACCAACGCGACGCTGAAGGACAAGACGATGATCGTGCTCACGGCCGATCACGGCGGAACCGGGGGCGGTCACGGGGACCCCTCCGTTGCGCTCAACTATACGATCCCGTTCTTCGTTTGGGGGCCCGGCGTCTTGGAAGACACGGACCTCTATTCGCTGAACCCCACCAGCCGGCTCGACCCGGGCACCGGCCGCCCCCTCTATAGCGCCGCCGTCCAGCCGATCCGCAACGGCGACATGGGCAACCTGTCGCTGGACCTGCTCGGACTGCCGCCGATCCCGGGCTCGACGCTCAATTTCAACCAGAGCCTGGTGGTGCCCGAGCCGGCCGGGATGACGTTGCTGGCGAGCCTGGCCGCCGTCGGCCTGGTCGGCGTCTGGCTGCGGCGCAAGAAGGCGGCGGCCGCGGGCCGGGCGGCGTAGGTCTTGTTCCCACGCTCTGCGTGGGAACACACCGGCTGCGACGCTCCGCGTCGCGGGAATCCACGCGTGGATCGAACCCAACGCCCTGTGCCAAGGACGCAGAGCGTCCCGGTCGTGCGTTCCCACGGGGACCGTGGGAACGAGAATCATGAGCGGCGGGCAAGCCCGCCCGCCTCCCCGATGCGCTCTCCTCGAAACCACGTGGCCACCACCGGCGCATCGGAGTCGAAGAGCAGCTCGTGCGGATCGGCCGCGTCGCGGTCGGGCAGGCGGACGACGGCGAGATTGGCCCACTTGCCCGCCTCCAGGCTGCCGGCCTCCGCATCTAGCCCCAGGGCCCGGGCCGCGCTCAAAGTGCCCAGCCGCAATAGCTCGGCGGGAGGCACGGGCGGCCCTCTCCGGGCCACCAATCGCATCTCGGCCAGCACGCTCAGATCGGGGGACGAGGCCCGGCTGTCGGTCCCCAACGCCACCGTCACGCCGGCCGAGAGAAACTTCGCCAGCGGGTACTCGTCATGGCCGAAGTAGGCGTGCGTCCGCGGGCAGTAGACCACCGCCATGCGGTCGCGACAGTCCGCCACGAGCGCGATCTCTTCGTCGTCCAGGTAGTTCCCGTGGATCACCAGGAGCCGGCGGACCGGGCTCAGCATGCGGAGGTAGTCGAGCGGCCGGGCGCTGGGCAAGATGACGCTTGGGTCCCAGCCCTCAATCCGGCCCAGGAAATCCCGCAGCGGCCCGGAGCGGAATCGCAACAGCTCGATCTCTTCCCGCGATTCGGCCAGGTGGAAGGCGATCGGGACGCGGCGCTGCGAGTACACCGCGACGAGCCTGCGGAGCAGCTCGGGATGGACGCTGTAGGGGGCGTGGGGGCAGAGGCCGGGGTGCCACGGCCGGCGCGTCCCCGCCGCTTCGACGTGGGACTTTGCCGACTCGATCGCAGCCGGCACCCGGCCTTCGCTCGGCGCGATCAGCTCGAGCAGCACGGTGGCCTCCAGCGGGGCCTGCTCGAAAGGCTCGGTCTTCCAGCCCGGCTGGGCGATCTCGCCCAGCGCGGTGGTTCCCGCCCGAATGCTCTCCTGAAGGCCAAGCTCGACCGGCTCGCCGGCCCGGCCGCGCGCCTCGCGGCGGAGCCGGATCACCGCCTCGATCCACGCGACAAAGTCGATGCCCGGGCGACCCAGGGGCTCCGCCAGGTCGCTGAACTCCAGGTGCGTGTGGGCATTGACGAGCCCGGGGAGGATCGCCGCGTTGCCCAGGTCGAGCACTTCCCCTTCGGGCATTTTGCCGCCGACCGCCGCGATCCGCTCCCCTTCCACGGTCACCGTGCCGTCGCCAATCGGACCGGCCGCGACCGGGAAGACGTAGCGGGCCTTCAAGGTGCGGCGTTTCGGTCCGCTCTGGGGAGCGATCATTGCGCGATTTCCGAGGTCCGGGGAAGACGGTGGAACCAGGCCAGGATCGCCACGGCCGCCAGTCCGCCGGCCAGCACCGCGGGCCAGCGGAAGACCTGGCCGTCCTCGGTCCCGGGCCGGAGGAGGCACTCCAGCGCCGGCCAGCGGTCGGTCACGTAGCGGCTGACCGAGACGGCGGTAGCCGCGAGCGTGTTGTGGACGAAGTGGAACACCATCGCCGGCACGATGCTCTCCGTCCGCACCGCCAGGTAGCCGATCACCACCCCGACCGCCGCGGCCACCAGCGACTGCTGGAGGATCGAGTGGGTCAGTCCGAAGAAGATCGCGCTCAGGACGATCGCCCGCCACGTGGCGCCGCCTTGGCGGAACCCCGAAAGGATGAAGCCGCGGAAGGCCAATTCCTCGCAGATTGCCGGCGTCAGCGCGAGGATCGCGGCCACGGCCCAGAAGGGAGCCGCGGAGAGCACGGCGTCGAGGCCGCGCATCGCCCCTTGGACTTCTTCGCCGAGCGGATAGAGCCGGAACACGCCCGCCTGGAGCACCTTGACCGCCGGGTGCAGGGCCACGGCCAACGCCGCCGCGGCCAGCGGCGCCAGCCACGGCGGCCAGCGCAAGAGGAGCGTCTGCCGCGGGCTGCGGGTCAGGAGAAAGCCCATCAGCAGGGCGGGCCCGGCAATCAACGCCACCTGGGTCGCCAGCACCGTCACGGCAAAGCCGCGGAAATCGCCAGGCACCGGCATGACGACGCCGGCGAAGAAGCGGACCAGGAGGATCACGATCCCGCACCAGGCCGCGGCGGCCGCGGTCGGCGTCGGCCGGCGATCCCGCACCAGGTGGCGCAGCCACAGTCGCACGTCCAGCCGCTCGCTCTCGCGGAACAGCACCGATTCGCAGTTGAACTGCGCTACCGCCCAGCGGATCGCCAGCAGGCAGGCCCCCAGCGTCACGGCCGCCACCGGTGGGAGGAATAACAGCGCCTCGGCGTAATTTCCCTCCAGCGCGGCCCGCAGAATCAGCACCATCCCCATCACCGGGATCAGGCTGTTGCCGAGGTTCAGCTCCATTCCCGAGACCGCCGGGAGCACGGCCAGGGGGATCGTGCCCAACAAGAGCGGCATCAGATAGTACTGCCCTTCCTTGGTGCTTCGCGCGAAGGCCGCGATCCCCAGGCACAGGGCACTAAACAGGGCCGAGGCGGGCACGAGCGCGATGGCCATCCACGCCGCGCCAGCCAGCGGCACCGGGCCGAAGCCGGGCAGCTTGGACAGCACCACCCAGCCCAAGGTTCCCATGCTCACGACGTTGAGCAAGGCCGTCAGGCCGCTGAAGAGCATGATCGTCAGCAGTTTTCCCAGCACGATCTCGCTCCGCTCGGCGGGACTGGAGAGGAGCGTTTCCAGCGTGCCCCGCTCCTTTTCCCCGGCGCAGAGGTCCACGGCCGGGTAGAAGGCGCCGGTGAGGGCCCACATGAGGAGCAGCACCGGCAGGACCTTCGACCAGATCGCCGCGCCCGAGTGCCCCGTTGCCTCGGCCACGTCGATCGTCTCCGGCTCGATCGGCGCGAAGATCGACTCCGGCAGATCCAGCGCCGCCAGGTTCGCCCGGCGGAACCGGTCGTTCCATCGCTGCCAGACGTCCACCAGCCGCGCAAAGGCCCGCTGCGATTTTTCGGTCGCGGTGGTGTAGATGAATACCGGCCGGGGCACCTCCAGGCCGGTCGCCCCGCGGCGAAGGGCCTGGTGGAACTCGTCCAGCCGCTTGCGGAAGTCGGAGGGGAAATACAAAGCCGCGTCGTACTGGCCGTACTGGACCGCCAGACCGGCCTGCAACCGCGGGTCGGCGGGGCCGGCTACGGCGGCGGGCTGATCGAGCGGCGCAAACGCCAGCTCCAGGAGCCTCGCCCGCTCCGGCGGGCTGAACAGCCCTTCCACGAAACGATGGCCCTCCACCAGCGGCGGATCGTCCGGCACGCTTGCCCGCCCCACGATCAGCACCCGCGTCGGCGCCTCCTCCGCGAGCTGCGAGACCTGCACGATCGCCACCCCCAGCAGCGGATAGAGCAGGATCGGCAAGACCACGATCATGAACATCGTGCGGCGATCCCGCAACTGGTCGCGGATCTCCCGGGCGAGGGTCAATCGAACGTTCGACCAGCTCATGCCGCCTGCCCCGAACGGGTTTCTTCGTGACGCGAGATCAACTGGAAGAAGAGCTCCTCCAGGTCGTTCTCCTGGTACCTCTCGCGGAGCTCCGCCAGGGTGCCTTCGGCGAGCATCGCTCCGCGGTGGATGATCGCCACCCGGTCGCAGAGCTTCTCCACCTCCCGCATGATGTGGGTCGAGAAGACCACGCACTTGCCCTGCTCGCGGAGCTCGGCGACGGTTTGGAGGAGGGCGCGGGCCACGAGCACGTCGAGCCCCGCGGTGGCCTCGTCGAGGATCACGACGGGCGGGTCGTGGACGATCGCCCGGGCCACGGAGACCTTCTGCTTCATCCCCGTCGACATCTTCGCTCCCAGCAGGTCGCGGATCTCGTTCATCTGCAGCCGGTCGAAGACGTGCTCCATCCGCTGGCGGAGCGGCTCGGCGGCAAGGCCGTGGAGCCGGCCGAAGTACTCGACCATCTCCCAGGCCGTCATCCGGTCGTAGACGGCGGTGTTGGCCGACATGAAGCCGATCTGGCGGCGGACCTGGGAGGACTGCGTCGTGACGTCGAAACCGTTGACCGTCACCGTTCCCGCGGTGGGCTTGAGCAGCGTGCTCAGGACCCGCAAGGCGGTGGTCTTCCCCGCCCCGTTCGGGCCCAACAGGCCGTAGATCTGCCCCGGGGCTGCATCAAAGCTGATCCGGTCCAGGGCCACGAGCGAGCCCCGCTGCAAGTCGGCAAAGTGCTTGGTCAGCCCGCGAACGTGGATCATAGGAACCGTCCGCCCCACCTTAATGGACAAACGCCAGGGGGTCGGGAGTCGTTTTTCATGTCGGCGAGAGAGTCAACCTATCCTCAAAAGCCATTCCCGCCGACATGAAAAACGACTCCCGACCCCTTTGGTCTCCAGCCGCCGTAGCTCAAGCTTACCTTACGGTGTGCGGATCGCTACTCCCCGGGGGGTTCCTCGAGAAGCTGATAGAAGACGTTCCGCCGGCAGGGAGCGAAGCCGGCCTCCGCGATGGTCCGGCGGAGCTCCTCGTGGCTGGTGCGGAACCGCGTCCCCGCGGCAGCGACGACGTTTTCCTCGATCATCAGGCTTCCGAGGTCGTTGGCCCCGAACCGCAGGGCCAATTGGCCGATCTTGAGCCCCTGGGTAACCCAGCTCGCCTGGATGTTGGGGAAATTGTCCAGGTAGAGTCGGCTGACGGCCAGGGTCTTGAGGTACTCCAGCGGCCCCACTTTCCGAAGCCCCTCCAAAGCGGTATTCCCCGGCTGGAAGGTCCAGCCGATCATTGCCGTGAAGCCCCCCGTCTCGTCCTGCAGGGCACGCAGCCGATCGAGGTGCTCGATCCGCTCGGCGAGGGTCTCCA
>Ga0153916_10003012_pt1 | contig 12403 bp, 9 predicted proteins | sample Opewatmetagenome_FD_109642 | JGI IMG/M metagenome (GOLD analysis project Ga0153916, IMG submission 109642) | Freshwater wetland microbial communities from Ohio, USA - Open water 3 Core 3 Depth 4 metaG | ecosystem: Environmental > Aquatic > Freshwater > Wetlands | place: USA: Ohio, Lake Erie, Old...
CTACATGGAGAAGCAGACCGGCGTGACCTTCGGCGATGTGGCGGGGGTGGACGAAGCCAAGGAAGAACTGAAGGAGATCATCGAATTCCTGAAGAACCCGCAGGCGTACGGCAAGCTCGGTGCGCGCATGCCGAAGGGCGTGCTGCTGGTCGGCCCGCCCGGCACCGGCAAGACGCTGCTGGCGCGCGCCGTGGCGGGCGAGGCGAGCGTGCCGTTCTTCTCCATCAGCGGCGCGGAGTTCGTCGAGATGTTCGTGGGCGTGGGCGCGGCGCGGGTGCGCGATCTGTTCGAGCAGGCACGTAAGCGGGCGCCGGCGATCATCTTCATCGACGAGCTCGACGCGCTCGGTCGCGCGCGCGGCGCATATCCGCTCGGCGGTCACGACGAGAAGGAGCAGACGCTGAACCAGTTGCTCTCCGAGATGGACGGCTTCGATCCGGGCGCCGGGCTGGTGCTGCTCGCCGCCACCAACCGCCCCGAGATTCTCGACCCTGCGTTGCTCAGAGCCGGGCGCTTCGACCGCCAAGTGCTGGTGGACCGCCCGGACAAGAAAGGACGCATGGACATCCTCAGGGTACATTTGAAGAAGGCGCGTCTGGCCGCCGATGTCAATCCGGAGCAGATCGCCGCGCTCACCCCCGGCTTCTCCGGCGCCGACCTCGCCAACTTGGTGAACGAGGCGGCGCTGCTTGCTACGCGCCGTGGCGCCGAGGCCGTCGAGCCCGACGATTTCACCGCGGCGGTCGAGCGCATCGTTGCGGGTCTGGAGAAAAAGAACCGGCTGCTCAACCCGAAGGAGCGCGAGGTGGTCGCCTACCACGAGATGGGCCACGCACTCGTGGCGCTGTCGCTGCCCGGCAGCGACCCGGTGCACAAGGTCTCGATCATCCCGCGCGGCATCGGCGCGCTCGGCTACACCATCCAGCGCCCGACCGAGGACCGCTACCTCATGACGCGCGAGGAACTCGAGAACAAGATGGCAGTGCTGCTCGGCGGGCGCGCCGCCGAGCAGCTCGTGTTCGAGCATCTGTCGACCGGCGCGGCCGATGACCTCGCCAAAGTGACCGACATCGCGCGCAGCATGGTCATGCGTTACGGCATGCACGAGAAGCTCGGGCACGTCGCCTACGAAACCGAGCGCCCGGTATTCCTCCAGATGCCTGGCGCTATGCCCGGAGCACGCGAGTACAGCGAGGAGACGGCGCGCGAGATCGACGCCGCGGTGCGCGACATCACGCGGGCGGCGTTCGACCGGGCGGCCGCGATCCTGAAAAAGCGGCGCGAGACACTCGAGCGCGGCGCGCGCGAACTGCTCGCCAAGGAGACACTGAGCGAGGAAGATCTGAATAAACTGCAGGTTCCCGGCGTCGCGACGCCGCCGGACCGGGAAGGCGCCCGTACCGAGACCCGGCCGGCGGGCTCCGGGGATCGCCACGATGCACGCGGCTGAAACCGTGGAATGTGCGCCCGTGGTCGATCAAGGGGCGTCAAGGACTAACGAGTGGGGCAGCGCATGGATATTCCGAAGGCGATGAAGATTCCATTTGCCAAGCTTATTCATCTCACGCTTTTCGAGCGCGTCATTGAGATCGTGTTCGGCATCATGCTGCTCTTCATCACGCTCGGCGTCATCATCGGCACCGTGCATCTGTTTCTGCGTCTCGGCGACCTGCTCACCTGGGAGGACAGCACGCGCCACTACGTGCGCATCGTCTCGGACGTGCTGACGCTGTTCATTCTCGTCGAGTTGTCGCGCACGCTCGCCGATTACTTCACCGCCCACCGCCTGCGGATGACGTTCATCGTGGACGCCGGCATCGTGTTCATCCTGCGCGAGATCGTGATCAAGCTGTTCGAGGCGAAGATCGATACCGCGGAGATCTACGCGCTCTCGGCGCTGATCGCCGTGCTCGGCGCCCTGCGCATCGGCTCGGTGCTGGTGTTCCAGCGCGAAAAGACCATGCTCGAGCATTTGGCCAAGGGCACGGCGGAGAGGCCCGGGCGCGACCCCAAATCGCGCGAAGAATAATAGTACGGAGACCGCGTTGGAGATGAAATCATGAAAACCAGCGTTATAGACATCGGCGGATTGTTTTCCGCGCTCAGCGCGCGCGGCGTGGAGAAGCAGCTCGCGAAGCTGCCGGGCATACACAAGGCCGAGGTCAACTACGTCGCCGGCAGCGCGACGGTGGTTTACGACGAAACCGTTACCGACCTTAAGACCATCAAGGCCCGGGTACACGAGTGCGGTTATCACTGCGCGGGCGAGCGCCTGCCAAAACACGTCTGTATGCCTGAGGACCCGCCGGCCGCGGCCGCCGAAATTGCGATCGCGCCCCCCGCCGGCCAGCTGCACGAAGGCCACGTCGTCCATGCCGGGCACGAGATGCCCGCCGAGCGCGCCACGCCGGCGGGCAAGTCGGAGGCGATGGCACACGAGATGGGCCACGGCGCCGGCATGGACATGCATGCGATGGCGCGCGACATGCGCAACCGCTTCTGGATCGCGCTGGCCTTCACTATTCCGGTTTTCGTGTATTCACCGATGGGCGGAATGTTCACGCCGCCGGCGCCGCCGTTCGGGCTTCCGCTCAACATCTGGCTGTTCCTGCTGGCGAGCGCCGCGGTGATCTACCCGGTCTGGCCGTTTGCGGTCGCGGCTTGGCGCGCGCTCAAGAACGGCGTGCTCAACATGGCGGTGCTGGTGATGCTCTCGGTCGGCACTGGCTACGTCTTCAGCGTCGGCGCGACCTTTTTCTTCGAGGGCGTGCAGTTCTACGAGGCGGTGGCGGTGCTGCTGGTGTTCATCCTGCTCGGCCACTGGCTGGAGATGCGCGCCCGCGCCGGCGCCTCCGAGGCGATCCGCGCGCTGCTCGATCTCGCCCCGCCCATGGCCACGGTGATCCGCGCCGGCAAGGAGGTCGAGGTGCCGACGACCGAGGTGGCGGCGGGCGATACGGTGCTGATCCGCCCGGGCAACAAGATCCCGGTAGATGGCGAGGTGCTGGAGGGCGAGTCGCAGGTGGACGAGTCCATGGTCACCGGCGAGTCGATGCCGGTCGGCAAGAAACCCGGCGACACGGTGATCGGCGCGACTATTAATAAGAGTGGCAGCTTCCGCTACCGCGCCACCAAGGTCGGCGCGGATACGGCTCTGGCGCAGATCGTGAAGCTGGTGCAGGAGGCACAGAACTCCAAGGCCCCGGCGCAACTTCTTGCCGACCGCGCCTCGCAATGGCTGGTGGTGATCGCCGTGGTGATCGGGCTCGCGACCTTCGCGGTCTGGTTCTGGGGGATCGGCCAGCCGCTGCTGTTTGCCCTCACTCTTACTATTACGGTATTCGTCATCGCCTGTCCGGACGCCCTCGGGCTTGCCACGCCCATGGCAATCATGGTCGGCACCGGTCTCGGTGCCATGAACGGTATCCTGTTCAAGAACGCCGCCGCGCTCGAGGACGCGACCCGGCTCGATGTTGTCATCTTCGACAAGACCGGCACGCTCACTCTGGGCCAGCCCGAGGTTGTCGAGGTGGTGGCGGCGCCGGGGACGAGCGCGGATGCCGCGCTCGCGCTGGCGGCCGCGGTCGAGCAGGGCTCCGATCATCCATTAGCGCAGGCCATTCTGCGCCGCGCCGCCGGGCTCGCCACCTCGAAGGCGAGTGGCTTCGCCAATATCGAGGGCAAAGGGGCACGGGCCGAAGTGGCCGGTCGCACGGTGTTCCTCGGCAACCGCCGGCTGATGGACGAGCAGCGGGTCGACATGGCCGGTCTGGCAGAGAAGGCGAAGGAACTCCAAGGCGGTGGGCGGACAGTAGTGCACATAGCGCAGGGCGACAAACTTGCCGGGCTTATCGCCATTGCCGACGCGGTGCGGCCAACCTCGGCGGCGACCGTCAAGGCGCTGCAGACGCGCGGCGTGCAGGTGGCGATGCTCACTGGCGACAACCGCGGCACCGCCGAGCGCATCTCCAAAGAGCTCGGCATCGACATCGTGCTGGCCGACGTGCTGCCGGGGCAGAAAACCGACAAGGTGAAGGAACTGCAGGCCGGCGGCAAGAAGGTCGGCATGGTCGGCGACGGCATCAATGACGCGCCGGCGCTCACCCAGGCCGACGTCGGCTTCGCCATCGGCGCCGGCACCGACGTCGCCATGGAGAGCGCCGACGTGGTGCTCATGAAGAGCGACCCGTTCGACGTGGTCGGCGCGATCGTGCTGTCGCGCGCCACGCTGCGCAAGATGCACCAGAATCTGTGGTGGGCGGTGGCCTACAACGTGATCGCCTTCCCGGTGGCGGCCGGCGTGTTTTACCCGTTCGTCATCAGCCCCGAAGTCGCGGCGCTCGCCATGTCCGGCAGCTCGGCGCTGGTGGCGGTGAACGCGCTGCTGCTGAAACGCACCCGGCTCGAAGGCATCCGCGCGCACGTCCCGGCGGCGCACACCACCGTGGGTGAGGTCGCCAGCGCATGAACGCGCCAGTGATCGCCCGGCGCCAGTTCGTCATGGGCCTGACCGTGCCGCTCGCGGCGGTGTTCGTGGTGGCCGTGGGCTACGGCGTGGTGCTGCCGGTGTTGCCGTTCGTGCTCGCGCGCGCCCTCGGCGAGGCGGCGCGTGCCTCGGTCGCCTGGCACACCGGTCTCTTGACGGGCGTGTACATGCTGGCGCTGTTCCTGTTCGCGCCGCTCTGGGGATACGTCTCGGACCGCATCGGACGCCGCGCGGTGATCCTGTTCGGGCTTGCCGGCTTCAGCGTCGCGATGCTGTGGTTCCCGTTGGCGCGCGGTCTCGTGTTCGTTTACGGTGCTCGGGCGCTCGCCGGCGTGTTTGCGGCGGCGGTGCTGCCGGTGGTGTTGGCCTGGGTGAGCGATGCGGGTACGTCGCGCACGCGGGCGCGGGCGTTTGCGTGGCTGAGCGCGGCGAGCGCGCTCGGTTTCCTGTTCGGTCCGGCGTTGAGCGGCTGGCTGGCCTCCATCGAGGTCGTCGCGCTGGACGACGCCCTGGCGCTGCCGTTCTACGCGGCTGCGGCGCTGGGGGGTATGGTATGGCTCGCAGCTTATCGGTTCCTTCCGGAGAGCGCACTGCTACGTGCCCGCGACAGCGAGCCAGAACGGAGCGCGCCGTCCTTAATATGGCTGCTCGGGTTGTCGCTGCTGGTGATGTACGGTATCGGCAGTTTCGAGGTTGGCGTGGCATTGCGCGGCCAGCAGGTACTGAACCTGCCACCACGCGAGATCGGCTGGATGTTCGCCGAGTGCAGCCTGGTCATGATTCTGGCGCAGGTCTTCGTGCTGGCGCCGCTGATCAAGCGCATTGGCGGTGGGCTGCTGGCGCCGGCCTTCCTCGCGATGGCCGTAGGTGTTGCACTGCTGCCATACGCCGCGAGCTATCCGGCGATGCTGCTTGGCGTGGGGTTGGTCGCCGCGGCCTCGGGCCTGCTGATCCCGGCGCTCGCCTATCTGGTGTCGCTCGCCGCCGGGGCCGCGCAGGGCGCGGCTCTCGGCCAGCAGACCGCCGCCGCGAGTCTCGGGCAGGCCGCGGGCTCGGCCGCCGCCGGCTGGTTGTTCGCGGTGCTCATCGAAGCGCCGTTCTGGGCGACCGCCGGCCTGCTCGGGCTCGGCGCGGTAGCCGCTCTCCGCGTCTCGAATACCTTGAAGGAGGTGACTCATGAGCAATAGTGAACTCCCTGTCGCGCTGTTCATCCTGCGTCTCGGTCTCGGCGCGTTTCTCCTGTTGTTCGGCATCGACAAGCTCGTCGCCCCTGCAACCACCGTGGAGGTGTTCGCGCAGTTCTACGGGTTGATCGTCTCCCACGGCATGGTCTATGCCACCGGGGCGCTGGAGATTCTGCTCGGCCTCGCGTTCCTCGCGGGGCTGTGGAAGACGCTGAGCTACGGGCTCGGTCTGCTGCTGCACGCGGTCTCCACGCTGGCGACATATCATGAGCTGCTATCGCCGTTCGGCGCGAATCATCTGTTCCTCGCGGCGCTTCCGGTGCTCGCGGCGTTCATCGCACTGTTCCTGCTGCGCCGCCACGACACGTTGTGGAGCGCGGGCAAGGCTGCAGGCCGAGCGCCATGACCGGCGTGGTTACCAACACAGGAGAGAGGCCATGAGACAGATCTGGCTTGTGATACTGATCGCCGCGCTGTCTTCGCCGACATGGGCCGAGGAGCCGCCGTCCGAGGGCCTGACCCTGGCCGAGGCTTACCGTCTGGCGCGCGCGCACGACGCGCGCCTCGCCGCGGCCGCGGCCGCGCGCGAAGCCGGCCGCGAGAAGCTGCCGCAGGGGCGGGCGCTGCTGCTGCCCTCTCTCAATCTCGCCGCCGACAGCACCTACAACGATCTCGACGTGAGTTTCCGCCAGCCGAGCCTGCTGATGCAGAGCGGCACGCGCCGCTACAACAGCCATCAGTACGGCGTGGCGCTGCGCCAGCCGCTCTACCGCAAGACCAATCTCGCGCAGTACCGGCAATCGCAGGCGCTCGCCGCCCAGGCCGACACCGGCTTCGTCGTTGCGCGCCAGGACCTGATCCTGCGACTCGCGCAGGCGTATTTCGACGTGCTGCTCGCCGAGGACACGCTGCGCTATCTGGAGGCGCAGCAGGCGGCGATTGGCGCGCTGCGCGACCGCATGCAGCGCGCCTTCGACGCCGGCACCGTCGCGATCACCGACGTGCGCGAGGCCGAGGCGCGCGCCGATCTGGTGCGTGCGCAGGAGATCGGCGCGCGCAACGAGCTCGAGTTCCGACGCGAGGCGCTCGCCAAACTCACCGGCGAGCCGCCGCGCCCGCCCGCCCCGTTGCGCGCGCCGCTCGCGTTCGCACCGCCGCAACCACCGGATCCGCGGCACTGGATGGAGGCGGCCGAGCAATCGGGCCTCGCGGTCGTGCTCGCGCGCGAGACCGAGGAGATCGCGCGCCAGGAATGGGAGGGCCGCCGCGGCGCGCGTTATCCGACACTCGATCTGGCCGCAGGCTACGGTGACGCCAGCCAGAACAACAGCCTGTTCGGCATCGGCTACGATACCACCGCCCGCAGCATCGGACTTCAGTTGCAGATGCCGCTGTACGCCGGCGGGGCCTTGAGCGCGCAGGCGCGCGAGGCGGCGGCCCGCTACGAGCAGGCGCGCCAGGAACTCGCCGAAACACGGCGCCAGGCGCGACTCGACGCAAGCGAGGTTTATCTGCGTCTGGCGAGCGGCCTTGCCCAGGTGCCGGCCTTCGAGCAGGCGGTGGTCTCGAGCGAGACCTCGCTCGCCGCGACCGCGCGCGGGCTCGAAACCGGCACGCGCACCGCGCTCGACGTGCTGAATACCCAGCAGCAGCTGTACGGCGCGCGGCGCGACCTCGTCCAGGCCCGCCACGCGGTGATCCTCGCCGGCCTGCGACTCAAGGCGGTGGTGGGGCAGCTTTCCGAGGAGGACCTGGCGGCGGTAAATCAGTTGCTGGAGATGCGAACGCAAAACTGACGGGAGAACGACGATGCGCAAGACCTGGTTGTGGACACTAATAGGAATGATCGGCCTCGCGGCGGTGTCGTACGCGTTGTTTCTGTGGCTGTCGCCGCCGGCGCTGCCGGAGGGTTTTCTCTACGGCAACGGGCGCATCGAGGCGACCGAGGTCACGGTGAGCGCCGAGGTGGGTGCGCGGGTGCTGGAGAGCAACCTGGTCGAGGGCCGCACGGTGCAGGCGAATGACCTGCTGGTGCGGCTCGACGAGACCGACCTCAAGACGCGCCTCAAGCAGGCCGAGGCCAACGCCGCCGCCGCGCAGCGCGCCGAGGCGCAGGTCGCGCGCCAGCTCGACACCGCGCGGCACCATGCGCAGACCGCGGACGCCGACCTCGCGCGCTACCGCAAGCTGCGCGAAACCGGCGACGTGTCCGCGCAGATGCTCGACCGCGCCGAGAACCAGCAGCGCGAGGCGCGCGGGCAGGTCGAGACGCTCGCCGCCCGGCTGGCGCAGGCGGCGGCGAGCCGCGAGGCGGCCAGCCGCGAAGCCGAGCTGCTTCGCTCGCAGGCAGGCAAGACCGCGATCCGCGCGCCGAGCGCGGGCACGATCCTCACCAAGGGCGTCGAGGCCGGCGAGCTCGCGGCCCCTGGCCGGACCATTGCGGTGATTGCCGATCTCGCGCGCATCGAGATCAAGATCTACGTCCCCGAGAGCGAGATCGGCAAGATCAAGCTCAACGATCCGGCGCGTGTGCGGGTGGACGCCTTCCCGCAGCGCAGCTTCGAGGCGCGCGTGGCGCGCGTGGATCCGCGCGCGCAGTTCACGCCCAAGGACGTGCACATGCCGGACGAGCGCGCGCGCTTGGTGTTCGGCGTGACGCTCACGGTCGATAACAAGGAAGGTTATCTCAAACCCGGCATGCCGGCCGACGCCTGGGTGCGTTGGAAGCCCGAGGCGCCATGGCCGGAGAAACTGGCGGTGCCGCGTTGATCATGGACACGCACGCCGAGGACTGGGTAATCGAGGCCGACGGCCTGGGCCGGCGTTACGGCCGGCGCACGGCCTTGAGCGGCCTCGCCCTCAAGATCCGTCGCGGCGAGGTGTTCGGGCTGCTCGGCTCGGACGGCGCCGGTAAAACCACGACGCTGCAGATCCTCGCCGGTATTCTCGACCCGAGCGCGGGACACGCGACGGTGCTCGGTTGCGACAGCGTGCGCGAGGCGGCGCAGCTCACCGCGCGCATCGGTTACATGTCGCAGGTCTTCAGCCTCTACGGGCGTCTGACCGTGCATGAGAACCTCGACTTCTTCGCCGCGCTGCACCGCGTGCCGGAAGCGGAACGCGCCGAGCGCAAGGCGCGGCTGCTCGCGTTCGCGCGTCTTACCCAGCATCACGACCGGCCGGCGCGTTTTCTCTCCGGCGGGATGCAGAAGAAGCTCGCGCTGTGCTGCGCCCTCATTCACGCGCCGCCGCTGCTGATTCTCGACGAACCGACCACCGGCGTGGACCCGGTGTCGCGGCGCGAGTTCTGGAACATCCTCTATCAGGCGCTCACCGAGGGCACGACCATCGTGTTGTCCACGCCCTACATGGACGAGGCCGAGCGCTGCACGCGCGTGGCGTTGCTGCACGAGGGACGGCTGATCGCCAGCGATGCGCCCGGGCAGTTGCGCGCGGGCCTCGCGGGAAAGATGTACGAGCTCGACGCGCGTCCGCAGCGCCGCGCGCTCGCCGCGCTACAGCGCGTACTGCCGCAGGCCGCGCCCTATGTGTTCGGCGAGCGTCTGCATCTGCGCGTGCCCGAGGGCGGCGGCGAGGAGGGCGACTGGCGCGCCGCGCTCGACCGCGAGGGCATACAAATCGAGGCGGCGCGCGCGATTGCGCCGAGCCTCGAGGACGTGTTCGTCGCGTTGCTACCGGCCGCACCGGCCGTGCCCCCGCCAGCCACGGAACCGGTGATGGGTGAGGCCGGGGCGGCGGTGGAGGTGCAGGAGCTCAGCATGCGTTTCGGCAAGTTCACCGCGGTGGACGGCGTGAGCTTCAGCGTGCGCCGTGGCGAGATCTTCGGCTTCCTCGGCCCGAACGGTTCGGGCAAGACCACGACCATCAAGATGCTGTGCGGGCTGCTCGCGCCGAGCGCCGGACGCGCGACGGTCGCCGGGATCGCGCTCGGCGCCGATCCGCGCGCGCTCCGGACGCGTATCGGCTACATGTCGCAGCGCTTCTCGCTCTACGAGGACATGACGGTGGGCGAGAACCTCGACTTCTTCGCCGGCGTGTACCAGGTCCCGCGCGCGAAGCTGGCGGCGCGCCGCGACTGGGCCTTGCAGCTTGCCGGCCTGCGCGGCGAGGAGGCGCGGCTCACGCGCACGCTTTCGGGCGGACTCAAGCAGCGACTGGCGCTTGCCTGCGCCGTGCTGCACGAACCGCAGGTGCTGTTCCTCGACGAGCCCACCGCCGGGGTCGATCCGCTGTCGCGCCGGCGTTTCTGGGAACTGATAGGCGATCTCGCCGCGCGCGGCGTTACGGTGTTCGTGACCACGCATTACATGGACGAGGCCGAGCACTGCCACACCCTCGGGCTGTTGTACAACGGCCGGCTGATCGCGCTTGGCTCGCCGCACGAGCTGCGCGAGGGCATGCGCGCCGGCGAGATGCTCGAGCTTGCGTGCGACCAGCCGATCCCGGCGCTTGCGCTGTTCCGCGACGAGCCCGGCGTGCAGGCCTCGTTCTTCGGCGACCGCCTGCACCTGCTGGTGGACGACGCCGTGGCCGCGCGCCCGCGTCTGCTCATGCGCCTCGAACAGGCCGGTCATCGCGTGCAGCGCATCGAGACGGTCCCGCTCGGGATCGAGGACGTGTTCATGGCTTTCATCCAGATGGAGCAGGCGCGCCTGGAAGCGGCCGGCAACGGAGGGCAGGCGTGATGAAAAGCCTGATCTGGATAGTGGTGTGGAAAGAAGTGCGCGAGATCCGCCGCGATCCGATCACGATATCGGTCGCGGTGCTGCTGCCGCTGCTGATGCTCTATCTGTTCGGCTCGGCGCTGTCGCTCGACGTCAAGGACGCGAGTCTCGCAGTCTACGACCAGGACCGCAGCGCGGCGAGCCGCGCGCTGATCGAGCGCTTCCCGCACTCCGGCTACTTCAAGCGCGTGCACGACATCCGTGCCGAGGGCGAGATTGCCGAGCTGCTGGACCGCGGTCGGGCGCGACTGGTGCTGATCGTCCCGCCGGATTTTTCGCAGAAGCTTGCGCGCGGCGAGAGCGCCGAGGTGCAGACTCTCGCCGACGGCTCGTTCTCCGCCACCGCGATGGTGGTAGTCGGCTACGCCGAGGCCATTATCCAGGACTATGCGTTCGAACGCGCGCGCGAACGCCTCGCCGCGCACGGCGCCGGCATTCCGCTCGTGCCGGTGCGCGTCGAGAGCCGGGTGTGGTTCAACGCCCCGCTCGAGAGCCGCAACTACATCGTGCCCGGGCTGTTCGGGGTGATCCTGATGGCCTTCCCGCCGCTGCTCACCACGCTCGCGGTGGTGCGCGAGAAAGAGGCCGGCTCGGTGCAGCAGATCTTCGTCTCGCCGATCCGGCCGTACGAGTTCATCGCCGGCAAGATGATCCCGTACGCCGCCATCGCCTTCCTCGAGATGCTCATGATCCTGGTCGCCGGGCTGTGGTGGTTCCATATCCCGTTCCTCGGCAGCCTCCCGCTGTTCCTGGCCGCGACCGTGATCTACGTGTTCTGCACCGTGGGTCTCGGGCTGCTCATCTCGAGCGTCACGCGCAGCCAGCTCGTCGCCATGCTGCTGTCGCTGCTCGCGACGCTCATGCCCTCATTCCTGTTCTCCGGGTTCCTGTTTCCGATCTACACCATGCCGATGATGCTGCAGCTCTACACCTATCTTTTCCCGGCGCGCTACTTCGTCGAGATCTCGCGCGGCATCGTGATGAAGGACGTGGGCCTGGAGGTTCTGTGGCCGCAGTTCCTGGCGCTGCTGCTGTACACGGTGCTCGTCTTCGTCATTACCACGCGGCTGTTTCGCAAGAAGGTGGCGTGATGCAGGCGGGCGAGACGGTGAAGCAGGGGACGATCATGAGGCAGCCAAGGATCTTTGGTCTCGCCGGGCTGCTCGGCGCCTCTGTATTCGCGGGATCGCTCATCCTTCTGCACCTGACCCACACTGACATCAACTGGACGAGGCATTATGTCAGCGATTTCACGAACGGTCGGCTGGGATGGGTCTTCGTCCTCGGCGCCGTCGTCCACGGCTTCGGGAACCTCGGTTTGAGCCTGGGTCTCCGCCAGTCGCTCGACCCGGGTTCGCTGCGCGCCTGGGCGTTCCTGCTCTTCGGTCTGGCGGCGGCGGGAATCATGGTCGCGGCGCTCTTTCCCATCGATCCGGTCGGACGGTATCCGACCCTCGTAGGACTCGTTCATCGCGTGGCCACCATCGCTACCTTCCCGCTGGAGCTCGTCGCCCTGTTCTTGTTCTCGGCGGCGTTCGCAAGACATCCCCGCTGGCGCCGGCGCCGCGTGACTTCCTTCGTGTTATCGACGGTCGCCGCCGTCGGGCTGGCAGGCTTTCTTCTCGCCTTTGTCTTGAACCGGATGGCAGGTTTGGCGGAGCGGTTGGCCTTGGCGAGTTTCCTCGCCTGGGAGTTGTGGGTCTCCCTGCAGCTCGCTCGATCGGCCTCGGGCGTTGAGGTGGCGCGATGACGGGACGTGGACGCATGGCAGCGCTGTTTCGCAAGGAGCTAATCCAGTTCCTGCGCGCCCGCTCCATGCTGGCGCTGATCCTGTACCTCTATACCGGCGAGGTCATCATGTGCACCTATGCCATGTCCTTCGACGTGCGCAATCTGCCGACGGTGTTCGCCGATCTCGCGCGTTCCGCCGAGAGCCGCGCGCTGGTGCAGGACTTCGGAGCCTCGGGCTATTTCAAGATCACCCGCAC
>Ga0153916_10003013_pt1 | contig 12401 bp, 9 predicted proteins | sample Opewatmetagenome_FD_109642 | JGI IMG/M metagenome (GOLD analysis project Ga0153916, IMG submission 109642) | Freshwater wetland microbial communities from Ohio, USA - Open water 3 Core 3 Depth 4 metaG | ecosystem: Environmental > Aquatic > Freshwater > Wetlands | place: USA: Ohio, Lake Erie, Old...
TGAGAACCTTTGGCGGGAGTTGGCTTGGGAGCAAGCATTTAGTGATGTTCAGGTTAGGTTCTTCGCAGAGGTTGATTATTAATGGTTCTTCTTGGCTGATGCGCGGGTTGTGCGCCATGACGAAAGGCCGCAACGGCCTATTGGGATTGACCGAGATCACTATAGCGTGCATTCCGCTGGAAAGCTGCACGACACTGCCGGGGGGATAGACCCCCAGTGATTTGATCAACAGGTTGAGCAGTGGCGCGTCGAATTTTGAGCGCTGGTTGGCAAACATATGCGCCAGTGTTTCATAGGGCGTCATGGCGTTGGCCGGATTGATTGGGTTGCACAGGTTGTCATAAGTATTGACGATGGCCAGCAGCCGCGCCAGTGGGTCGGTTTGCGCTGCCTTGAGATGCGAAGGGTAGCCGGAGCCATCGGCGCATTCATGGTGCTGAAGAATGATGTCGGCAACGTGCTCCGGCATGCCGGATTTTTTGGCGATGCGTGCGCCGAATTCGCTGTGCTGCTCCAGATAGGACTGCTCCGGCTTGGTCAAGGGGTCGGATTTCATTAGAATCACGTTGGGTATTTCGGACTTGCCGATATCGTGAAATAAAGCTGCCATACCAAGGTGAGATAGATCCTGTGTTGTCACATCGAGCGATTTTGCCAATATCAGCCCCAGTACGGTGACATTGAGCGCATGGGAATAGCTGTCATCTCCGGAACGGTTTCCGTTGATGGCATGGATGGCAATATCGCCTTCCATCAACATGGAATCCAGAATGCCGTTGATGAGCGTTTCTGCTTGTTGTATCGCTGCTTGCGGTTGTGAGTGTATCTGGCGCGTAGCTCGGCGCGTCGTGTCGGTAGCGACCAGGAATTTTTTCTCGCTTTTGTCGATGGCGCGGCGTAACTGATGGAGTCTTTCGATTTGGCGCCGCTGCATTTGCACGGCCGTATCGGGCTCTGGGGATGATGTCGTCGGCGCTGACGCTTCATTTGCTGCAGCGAGCCCGGATGTAAACGTCGACGGTGCTGATTCCGTAGCGAATGCGGGCGATGGTGTCGATGGCGTTGACGTTTTGGTTACTCTAGCGGGGGCGGGCAAGGGCCCGCAGTCGCTGCGTAGCGGGGAGCAACGCACTATCTTCAGGCCCAGGCTTTTGATGGTGGCGATCTGGTCCTCGGTCTTGATCTTGAAGTTGCTGAAGGGGAAAGGGTGATCCATCCACCCCAAGTCAAGATGGACATAGAGACCGACCCGAAGCTGTTCAATGTCAATAAAACAATTCTGGTCATCTTTCATATTGTTATTGACCTTTCACCCTGTCGGCTGCCAGCAGCAAGGCGAACTCTGATGCCGGGATGGGGTGGCTGTACAGGTATCCCTGTGCTTCGTTGCAACCTATCTGACGCAGAAAATCTGCCTGTTCGGTGGTTTCCACACCCTCCGCAATGACGGTAAAGCCCAAATTGCCGGCCAGCGCGTTGATGGCGCTTGCAATGGCGATATCATTGGCGTTGTGGGGTAGCCCACGCACAAAAGACTGATCTATCTTGAGTTTGTCGAGCGGCAGCCGCTTGAGATGGGACAGCGACGAGTAGCCGGTGCCGAAATCGTCAATCGCCAGCCTGACGCCCATCTGTTTGATGCGGTCGAAAACGCCGATGACGAATTCAGTGTTATGCATCACCGTACTTTCGGTGATTTCAAGTTCCAGCAGGCCTGGCTCGCACCCGGTTTCGACCAGGATGCCGTAAACCGTATCGGGAAAATTACTGCGCTGGATCTGTACGCCGGAAACATTGACGGAAATCCATTGTAAGGCATGACCCTGCGCGACCCATTGCATGGCTTGCCGGGCGGATTCACGCAGCACCCATTCCCCGATAGGCACAATGAGGCCGGTTTCTTCTGCCAGCGGGATGAATTTGACGGGCGATACCATGCCAAGCTCCGGGTGGCGCCAGCGTATCAGTGCCTCGGCGCCAACGATACGACCGCTTTCAAGCGAGATTTGGGGTTGGTAGAAGACCTCAAACTGGTTACGCTCCAAGGCGCGTCGCAGCTGGTTTTCTAGGGTAAAGCGCTCAACCGCGTTTTCGCTCAGGTCAGCCGAATAGAAACAGTAATTATTTTTGCCTTCATGCTTGACCTGATACATGGCGATGTCGGCCGCCTTGATCAGACCGTCCACATCGGCGCTGTCTTCAGGATAGATGGCGATGCCGATGCTGGCGCCGATGAATAGCTCGCGACCATCAATAATGAACTCGGTTTGCAGCGTGTTGATAATCTTTTTCGCCACCATGGCGGCATCTTCGGCGTCGCGCAGAAGGTCCATCATCACCAGAAACTCGTCTCCGCCCACCCGTGCCACGGCATCGCTTTCGCGTACGGCACTGCTGATGCGCCGTGAAACCTCGAACAGCAACTTGTCGCCTACCTCGTGACCGAGTGTATCGTTGATGGCTTTGAAGCGGTCGAGATCAACGAACAGCAGTGCAATCCGGTTTTGCTCGCGCTCTGCACGCTTGATACCGTGTCCCATCAACTCATTAAACAGTTGACGGTTGGGCAGGCCTGTCAGCGCGTCGTGATTGACAAGTTCATAGAGACGATCCTGCGAATGCTTGCTCTCGGAAACGTCGGCAAAAACCCCTACATAGTTGACGACTTTTCCATCTGCATCCTTGATCACGGTCAGGGTAAGCGATTCCGGGTAGATTTCGCCGCTCTTGCGTTTGTTCCATATCTCGCCGCGCCAGCGCCCATCCCGCTTTAGAGTACTCCACATTTCCTGATAGAAATGCACATCATGCTTGTACGAGCGTAGTGCATTAGGGATGTGGCCGAGGACATCTTTTTCCGTGTAGCCGGAGATTTCAGTGAAGCTTTTGTTAATGGCGATAATACGGGTATTTTCATCAGTAATCATGATGCCTTCGGCGGCGCTTTCGAAAGCAATCATGGCTTGGGACAGACGTCTGCCGGAGGCCTCGCGCTGGATCGCCGCGCCGAAGGAACGGCCTGCCGCCATAAATGCGCCGAGCTCCTGCGGCGATATCTTGCGTAAGGCATGGCATCGATCGACGACGATGACTCCCCACCATTGATCGCCTGCAAAAATCGGAACCAGAAGGATGGTCTGAGTACCATGACGTTGCAGGAATTTCCGTTCATCCGGAGGAAAATCTTCCAGTGTGCCGAACACGGGGTTACCTTGTTGCAGCACACCGAGCCAGCGACTGCAGCCGTCTGCTTCGAAATGAATGGTTTCGTATTCATCCGCCAGCATGGCTTGGCCGGGCAGTGACCACCTGAAGAGTTGGGTTGCGCTGGCTGTCTGGCTGCCGTCTTTTGTGTGCGTCTGGAACAACAGGGCCCGGTCGAACCCGGAAGCGGTTCCCAGCAGCTCCAGCACGCTCGGTGAGACTTTTTGCCAGGATTCCGAGGAGTGCAATAACCAGTCGCAGAAGATCATCGCATCCAGAATCGCGGTGCGGTCATTGAGGCATTTTTCAGCGACCTTGCGCTCGGTGATGTCGCGGCCCAGCGCGACAAGGCCGTACCGGCTACCGGTATCGCTGAACAGAGGCACTTTGATGACGTCGAAAACCTTCTCTCCACCTTGCGGCAAAAGGATCGTTTCTTCCTCGCGCACCATCTCTCCGGTATTCCAGGCGTGTTCATCCGAGGCTTGGCTATTGCGAAATGCTTGCCGATAGATCGGGTGTGTGGTGTCGGCCAGTTCGGTATCGGTTTTCTTCAGGTAGTTCTTATGATCGAGTTGAAACAATTCCAGACCACTAGTGTTTGCCTCAAGCCACCGGCCTTTTCCGTCCTTGAAACAGATGAAGTCAGGGCTGGCGTTGATCAGGCTGCGTAGCATTGTTTCGGTATAACGCAGCTCCAGTTCGATTGCGATACGGTCGGTGATGTCGTGCATGTGGAACACATAACCTGAATCCTCTCCTGCTTCATCCTTCAGGCAGGAAGCATTCACCTTCAATGTCCGGAGTTGATCTTCCCGCGAGTATTGCAGGATAAATTCTGTGCAGGATTTTTTAAGTTCAACCAGAATCCGCTTGTGCATCACGGTGGGCAATAGGCCATTCCCGGACTCGACTTGCCGGATATCCAAGCCCAAGATTTCGCACGCATAAGGGTTGGCATAATTGACGTGCAGCTTCAGATTGGTGGCAACGAGCGCAACCCCCTTTAAAGCTGTCAGGAAGCAGTCGATCAGCGGGTTTTCGCGGAATCTGCCTTGGTTTGCACTCGTCTCAACTATTGCATTTTGTGTTGCCATGGCCTGCGCTTCCCGCGAGTTTGCATTATCCTTTTCCTGGGCTGTTTTTTTTGCCAAGTTTTTATCCCATTGCTTATTTAGCATGCTTTTCCGGCTTCTGATGGGTGATTGTTATCGTCGGGTGGCTGCTGGTTCGGAACCTCCACCTTGCGAGGATAAAAAACATCCGCCGTGATTCATCGGCAGCATTCAAAGAAACTTGAAAAATTGAAATATTGCCTCACCTAGAAAGCAGCCGCTGATTAAACCGGAGAATGCCATGCGTTTCGACAAATTGACTACCAAATTTCAACAAGCCTTGAACGATGCCCAGAGCTTGGCTGTTGGCAATGATAACCCTACCATCGAAGCGCAGCACCTGCTGACCGCGCTGCTGCAACAGGATGACGGAGGCACCGTGCCGCTCCTGCAACGTGCCGGCACCAACCTTGTACCGCTAAAGAGCGGCCTGCAGCAGGCTATTGCGCGCCTGCCCAAGGTGGAAGGGCATAGCGGCGAGGTGACCATTTCACGCGAACTCAACAATCTTCTCAATCTCACCGACAAGGAGGCGCAAAAGCGCGGCGATGCTTTTATCGCTTCGGAAATGTTCCTGCTGGCGTTATCCGAAGATAAAGGTGAGACAGGGCGCCTGTTGAAAGAAAACGGTCTTGATCGCAAGGCGCTGGAACAGGCCATTCTGGCTGTACGCGGCGGCGAGAATGTGCAGAGTGCGGAAGCCGAGGGTAGCCGCGAGGCATTGAAAAAATACACCCTCGATCTCACCGAGCGTGCGCGTATGGGTAAGCTGGATCCGGTGATTGGCCGCGACGATGAAATTCGCCGCACAATACAAGTTCTCCAGCGCCGCACCAAGAACAACCCGGTGTTGATCGGTGAGCCTGGGGTGGGCAAGACCGCCATCGTCGAAGGCTTGGCACAGCGCATCGTCAACGGCGAGGTGCCGGAAACGCTGAAGAGTAAACGCGTCCTGTCGCTCGACATGGCCTCGTTGCTGGCGGGCGCGAAATACCGCGGTGAATTCGGGGAACGCCTGAAAAGCGTGCTCAAGGAAATCGCCCAGGACGAAGGCCAAACCATCGTTTTTATCGACGAACTCCATACCATGGTCGGTGCTGGCAAAGCGGAAGGCGCCATCGATGCCGGCAACATGTTGAAACCAGCCCTGGCGCGCGGCGAGTTGCATTGTGTCGGTGCCACCACGCTGGACGAATACCGCAAGTACATCGAGAAGGATGCTGCGCTTGAGCGCCGCTTCCAGAAGGTACTGGTGGATGAGCCGACAGTGGAGGCGACTATCGCCATCCTGCGCGGTTTGCAGGAGAGGTATGAATTGCACCATGGCGTCGAAATCACCGATCCGGCCATTGTCGCCGCGGCGGAACTTTCCCACCGCTATATCACCGACCGCTTCCTGCCGGATAAGGCTATCGACCTGATTGACGAGGCTGCCGCGCGCGTCAAGATGGAGATCGACTCCAAGCCCGAGTCAATGGACAAGCTCGACCGCCGCCTGATTCAACTCAAGATCGAGCGCGAAGCGGTGCGCAAGGAAAAGGACGAAGCTTCGCAGAAGCGTTTTGCCTTAATTGAAGAAGAAATCGTCAGGCTGGAACGTGAATACGCCGATCTGGAAGAGATTTGGAAGGCCGAGAAGGCACAGGTGCAGGGTTCTGCCCATATCAAGGAGGAAATTGAAGCGATTCGCCTGCAAATGGAAGAGGCCAAGCGCAAGGGCGACTGGCAGCAGATGTCCGAGCTGCAATACGGCAAACTGCCGCAGTTGGAAGCGCAGCTGAAGCAGGCCGCCAGCGTCGAGCAGACGCAGACCAAACATACACTGCTGCGCACTCAGGTGGGTGCTGAAGAAATTGCCGAGGTGGTGTCGCGCGCAACTGGGATTCCGGTATCCAAGATGATGCAGGGTGAGCGTGACAAGCTGCTGCACATGGAAGACAAGCTGCATGAGCGCGTAGTGGGGCAGGACGAAGCCGTACGGCTGGTGGCAGACGCCATCCGTCGTTCGCGTTCCGGTCTGAGCGATCCCAATCGGCCTTATGGATCCTTTTTGTTCCTCGGCCCCACCGGTGTGGGCAAAACCGAATTATGCAAGACGCTGGCCAATTTTCTGTTTGATTCTGAGGAACACCTGATTCGTATCGATATGAGCGAATTCATGGAGAAGCATTCCGTCGCTCGCCTGATCGGCGCGCCGCCGGGTTATGTGGGTTACGAGGAAGGCGGTTATCTCACCGAAGCGGTGCGCCGCAAGCCGTATTCCGTGATCCTGCTGGACGAGGTGGAAAAAGCGCACCCGGATGTGTTCAACGTGTTGCTGCAAGTGCTGGACGATGGCCGCATGACCGATGGCCAAGGCCGTACCGTGGATTTCAAGAACACCGTCATCATTATGACCTCGAATCTGGGCAGCCAGATGATCCAGCAGATGGCGGGCGACGATTACCAAGTGATCAAGCTGGCGGTGATGGGCGAGGTTAAAAGCTATTTCCGCCCCGAGTTCGTCAACCGGATTGATGAAGTGGTGGTATTCCATGCGCTGGGCGATGCGCAGATCAAATCCATTGCTGCCATCCAGCTGCAGAGCCTGGCCAAGCGCCTCAAGGCGATGGAAATGGAGCTGGTGGTTACCGAAGCCGCCCTGTCCGAAATCGCCAACGCCGGCTTCGATCCGATCTATGGTGCCCGTCCGCTGAAGCGTGCCATCCAGTCCGAGATCGAGAATCCGCTGGCGAAGGAAATTCTGGCCGGCAACTTTGCCGCCAGGGATACGGTCAAAGTGGATTACAAGGGCGGGCGGATGGTTTTTGCCAAAGGGTGATCAGCAGTTCTGTCTTTGGCAGTCTCTAACAGGAGATGGCGATGCGGTTAATGATTATTCTCGTGGGATTGCTGGCGCTGTTGTCCGGTTGCGCCAGCAGTACATCCACGCCGGACGCTCGCCCGAAAATTGATCGCATCACGCCGGAGGAGCTGGAAAGCCTGCTTCCCAAGCCGGTTCCCAATCTGACGCAGGACGAACTGGTTCGTTTGTCAAAAGCAGGAGAAATCCCAGATGCAATCATCGCCAAAATTCGCGATTCACATTCCAGCTACGCGCTCACCCCGGCGCAGATGATCGACTTGAACCGGCAGGGGGTGGATCCCAAGGTGCTCGACTACATCCAGTCATCGCGGGAGCAGGCGATGCGCGAGGGGTTCGCTGACGAGTTTAACCAACGCGAACGCAAGCACCATGAAGAAATCGAGGCGCTGCAACGAAAACTGCTGCAGCGCCCTTACTTCTACGACCCTTACTGGCCTTACCCTTATTGGGACTACCCGCCGAGATTGCGGCATTGGTAGCTAATTTTCAGGCTGGAGGTGCAAACCGTTTATCATAGCTTTTGTGGGTATGATATTTGCCAGAGGCTGATGCTTGCAATGCAGGTGGAATGCGTGCAAACTGGTTTATGAGTTTTTAGGGAATTTGCCATGGATATCACTGAACTCACGGCGGCGGGGGTTGCTTCCTCGCAGTTGGGAACCCGGCAGCGACAGGCACTCTTGGCTATCGGGAGTGCGGCCGATGCTCAGAAACAGGTGGCAAACGTTTTGGAACAGGCTGCTCAGGATCAGTCAAGGCTGCTTTCCAGCGGGCCCATCGGCACTAAGATCAACACCACGGCCTGAACCCCGTAAGGCCACCGCAAAAAAGCCCGCACAAACGGGCTTTTTGTTGTCTATTCAGGGAAACCGCAGATCTCGTTCCGACGCCTGCTTATGCAACGTAAGGGCAAAGGCATGACGAGCCCGCAGACGGGGGTCGGTCAGGATAATCTCCAGAGTCTCGCCCAGCAATATCACCACGCCCAGCATCGGCATTACCAGCATCAGCCCGGCCACACCGGCAATGGTTCCGCCGATGAACAACATCAGCACCGACAGCAGCGGATGGATGCGCAAACTTTTTCCGATGACGAGGGGGATAAAGGCAAAGTCGTCGAGCAATCTCACACCTGCAAACAGCCCGATCACGCCGTAAGCCAGCGTGATGTTGCCTGGAGAGTCGGTGCCTGTCACCAGCAAAGCGACCAGGCATCCCAGCAGCGGCCCGACGAAAGGAATCTGCCCAACGAATGCCCCTACGCCGCCCAGTATCAATGGCGAAGAGATACCCAAAAGCCAGAAACCGGCCGATAGCAGCGCCATATCAATCAGTGTCAGCTTGACCAAACCAATCAGGTAAAGCCGTGCGGTGCGATCGATGGCGTGGGTGAGGTAGAGCGTTTTTTCGAAATAGGCATTGGGTACGGCCGCGCCGAGAAATTTTCGGAAACTGGCGCCTTCCTTGAGCAGGAAGTAGGCGATGATCGGCACCAAGAGCAGCGATGGCAGCCACGCCGCAGCTGTGATGATGAATGCGCCAAGATATTCTTCGGCGAAGTGGTCCTGCACGCTGGTGAACTTCTGGTGGACGGCCTCGGAGAGATGGGCACCGGTGAAAGCGAATTTTTTCTCAAACGTAGCCAGAATCTTGTCCACCAGAGAATAGCCGCCAGCCATATAGCGCATCAGCGTGGTATGCCAGCCTTCGGCATTGGCCAGCGCCCAAGGATAGAGCAACAGCAGCCAGCCGGCCAGCATCAGTAAAAATGCGCCTGACAGGGCCGCCGCCGCGAAGTTGCTGCTGAATCCGGCCAGCACCATGCGTTTTGCCAGCGGTGCCAATAGGTAGTACAGCACTAACGCCAGCAAAAATGGCACCACCAGCCACAGGATTTTCTGGAACAGAAACAGTAGCAGACAAGTTGTGGCAATGATGCCACCCCAGGAGATCGGTCCAAGCTCTTGTGATTGGGACATCAGACGGTGTTGCTTAGGACGGCTTCTCGTAGCCGCTTGCCGATATGGCGCGCCAGTTGCAGCGAAATTTTGGAGGCGATGCCAGCGTGGGTTTGCAGCAGGCCGAGGAAATCCTCGCGGAAGAACACTGCCAGCGTGCAATCCTCGGCAGCGCGTACCTGCGCCATGCGTGGCGCATCGTCCAGCAACGCCAGTTCGCCGAAAAACTGCCCGGTGGATAGCTCGGCAATGGCGCCGTCGATAGGCCTGCCCTGGCGGCAGATCAACACCTTGCCCTTGAGAATGAAGTAAATGGCTTGGCCTTCCTCGCCCTCGTCAAACACGATTTCATCCTTGACGTAGTCGCGCTCGTGCAGCAGGTTGTCCACGATGCGCAACTCGCCTGCGGTGAGCTCCGCGAATAGCGGAATTTCGTGCAGGCGGGCGAGGGTGGGGGATTCCAGCCTTTCCCGCAGGAAGTTAAGAAGCATGGCGGCGAATTGTTTTTTGTAAACGTGTGCCATGTTAATCTGAAACGGCTAAATCAGACAACGAGGCTTGAAGAAACATGCATCCCGATTTCTGGCATGAACGCTGGCAGAAAAATCAGATCGGCTTCCATCAGGGCGAGATCAACCTGCACCTGCAACAGTTCTGGTCAAAGTTAAATGTTGCGCCCGGCAGTCGGGTGTTCGTCCCGCTGTGCGGTAAAAGCGGCGACATGCTGTGGCTGCATGCAAGGGGATACGAAGTTGTCGGTGTAGAACTGAGCCTGCTTGCAGTGCAGGCATTCTTCGCCGAGAACGACCTACAGGCGACGATCTGTACGCAAGGCAGCTTCAGCTTGTACGAAGCGGACGGCATCCGCATTTACTGCGGCGATTTCTTCGACCTCAACGCCGACGACCTGACCGGGCTAAGTGCCGTGTACGATCGCGCCTCGCTCATCGCCCTGCCGCCGGAGACGCGGAAAGAGTACGTGTCTCATCTATGCAAGCTGTTCCCGGCAGGCTCGCATATGTTGCTGGTCACTCTGGATTATCCACAGCTTGAAATGGATGGTCCGCCCTTCGCGGTATCCGATCAGGAGGTTCGCTGGTTATATGAGGGCAAAGGCCGTATTGAACAGCTCGCCAGCTGTGACAGGCTAGCGGAGAATGAAAAATTCCGCGAACGTGGCATCACCAGCCTTTATGAAAACGTTTACCTGATTGAACTTTCCGGTTGATCGCTGGAAGGGAAACAAGGTGGCAAGGAATGAGGCGATAACGAAGACACAGCCAACACTGTTATTATTTTGGTTGAAATTGAAACACTATGCGTCAACTGACTACCACGCTTATCATCAAAACCCACGGCCGCCGCCTTTACGACATCACCGGCGAGTTAACCAGGTGGGCAAACGCCAGCGGCATGCAGACTGGCCTAGCCACGCTTTACATTCAGCACACCTCGGCCAGTTTGCTGATCAACGAAAATTACGATTCCGATGTGGTGGACGACCTGGAACGCTTTTTCGCGCGGCTGGTGCCGGACGGCGATCCCTTATTCGTACATACGGCCGAAGGCCCGGATGACATGCCGGCGCACGTCCGCACGGCACTGACACAGACACATCTTTCCATCCCGCTGATCGGTGGCAAACTGGCGCTGGGTACCTGGCAGGGTATATTTCTGTTTGAACACCGGCATGTGTCCAGTACGCGTCGGGTGGTGGTGCATTTGATGGGAACGTAGTCTACCCTGTTATTTCTTTCAAGCAGCTGGGGGCGAGGGTGCAAAAGCTCACCCCCGTGGGTGATGCTTGGCATGTAGCTGCTTCAATCTTTCCCTCGCCACATGCGTATAAATCTGCGTTGTCGAAATATCCGCATGCCCTAACAGCATTTGCACCACCCGCAGATCGGCGCCGTGATTCAGCAAATGAGTGGCGAAAGCATGTCGTAGCACATGCGGTGACATCGGCTTGGCAATGGCGGCCAACCTGGCGTAGCGCTTGATGAGATACCAGAACGCCTGACGCGTCATTGCCGCGCCGCGCTGGGTGACGAACAGGCTGTCGGACAACTGGCCATCCAGAATGCTTCGGCGCGACTCTTCCATATAGCGCGTAATCCAGTCCAGTGCTTCTTCTCCCAAAGGCACCAGCCGCGTTTTGCTGCCCTTGCCGACAACACGCACCACCCCTTCCTGAATACTCACTTCACTCACCTTCAGGTTGACCAGTTCGGATACGCGCAGGCCGGTGGCATAGAGCGTTTCCAGCATTGCTCTATCACGCAGCCCCAGCATTTGTTCCTTATCCGGTGCATTGAGCAGCGCCACCACGTCTTCCTCGGTCAGGCTTTTGGGCAGGCTGCGCGGCAGTTTGGGCGAATCGAGCTGCAGTGTCGGGTCAGTGTTTATTCTGCCCTCGCGCATGAAGTGTCGGTAGAATCGGCGCAGACTGGCGATGAGGCGGCTGATGCTGCGGGGTTTGGAAACAGGGCTTTTGCGCGCGAGGTATTGTTCCAGATCGCCGCGGCTGGCTGCCAGCAAGGCTACTCCGCGTGATTCCAGCCAGGTTGCCAGTTGGGCAAGATCACGGCGGTAGCTTTCCAGCGTGTTGCGTGCCAAGCCGTCTTCAAGCCATAGCTGATCAACAAACTCGTCAAGCAGGGATTGATGCGCTTCGTTCATGCTTGAGCAACCAGCGTTTGTTATCCAGCGAGGTTCCACACCGCTTGGGTTCGTTATGTGATAGAAATGGCAAAGTGCCCAGCGGCAACAAATCAATGCCAGCAACAGAGTTTTCCATGCAGCGGATACCGGGAACGGCAAATGGTGCGGGAAGATAGCCTTGATATTTCATTGATCAATCTTACCCTGAAAAACAAAAAACCCGCGTCATTCCTGATGCGGGTTTTCAGTTTGCACAAAGATGCGCGAGCTTACTCGTCGGCTACATCGCTTTCCACAAGCTTGGCACGGTTCGGCAGCTTTTCCTTGATGCGTGCGGACTTGCCGGAACGCTCACGCAGATAGTACAGCTTGGCGCGACGCACATCGCCGCGGCGTTTCAATTCGATGCTGGCGATCAGCGGAGAATAGGTCTGGAAGGTCCGCTCCACACCTTCGCCGGAGGAAATCTTGCGCACGATGAAGCTGGAATTAAGGCCACGGTTGCGCTTGGCGATGACCATGCCTTCATAAGCCTGCAGACGCTCGCGATTACCTTCTTTCACTTTGACCTGCACCACCACGGTGTCGCCAGGGGCA
>Ga0153916_10003014_pt1 | contig 12399 bp, 8 predicted proteins | sample Opewatmetagenome_FD_109642 | JGI IMG/M metagenome (GOLD analysis project Ga0153916, IMG submission 109642) | Freshwater wetland microbial communities from Ohio, USA - Open water 3 Core 3 Depth 4 metaG | ecosystem: Environmental > Aquatic > Freshwater > Wetlands | place: USA: Ohio, Lake Erie, Old...
AGTACCAGGTCAAGGCCGCGTTTCTCTACAACTTCGCCAAGTTCGTGGACTGGCCCGCCGGCGCCGGCCCATCGGCGTTCGTCCTCTGCATTCTGGGCGACGACCCGTTCGGCGCCGGGATCAACGTCATCGCGGGCAAGCAGATCGGCGGCCGAGTGCTGCAAGTCCGCCGACTGGCGTCCGCGGACGGCGCGGCCGCGTGCCAGATGCTGTTCATCTCCGGCTCGGAGTCTGAAGGCCTCGCCCGGGCCCTCGCCGCAGTCCGAAACCGCCCGGTGCTCACCGTCGGCGACACGCCCGGGTTCGCCGAACGCGGGGTCGCCATCAACCTCTACGTCGAACAGAGCAAGGTGCGCTTCGAGATCAACCTCGACGCGGCCAAGCGCGCTCAGCTGAACATCAGTTCGCAGCTGCTCAAGCTCGCGAGGATCACCAAGGACCGAGGCGCCGCCAATGGATAAAGTTCGATGGTTCCGCGACATGTCGATCAGCCGCAAGCTGCTGCTGGTGGCCTTGCTTGTGACGGGTATGGCCGTCGCGGCGGTTTCGGCGCTCACCATCACCAAGGAGGTGATCGACTGGCGCACGCGGACGGTCTCTGACTCTTCGACCTATGCGAAGATCATCGGCGCCAACGCGGCGTCGGCGCTGCTCTTCAACGACCGCACGGCGGCGACAGACACGCTGTCCGCCCTGTCGGCGACGCCGGACGTCATCTACGGCGGGGTCTACGACGACCGCGGCGACGTGTTCGCCGTCTATGGCCCGGCGGCCAAGGGCCCCAAGCGGCTGACGCCGGCGCGCCCGCCCCTGGGGCATCAGTTCTCCGGCGGCTATCTGGTCGTCTCCGGCCCGATCGCCTTCAAGGGCGATCGCGTGGGGACGATTTACATACGCACGGACCTCAGTCGGCTCTACCGGGACGTTCTGGTGGGCGGCGCGTTGACCCTGTTGGCTGGACTCGCGGCCTTCGCCATAGCGGCGCTGTTGATCACCCGGCTCCAACGGTCGATCGTCGGCCCGATCCTTGAGCTGTCCACGGCGATGGAGGGCATTTCCCAGAGTCGCGACTACGCCGTGCGCGTGACCCCCCGGGGCGACGACGAGGTCGGCGCTCTGGCGAAATGGTTCAACTCCATGCTCGAGACAATCCAGGCCCGCGACGCCGCCTTGGCCGCGCACGGCGAGGAGCTGGAGAAGACTGTCAAGCAGCGAACCGCCGACTTGAAGGACTCCAACGCCCAATTGGAGAAGGAGCTGATCGAACGGAAGGTCGCCCAAGACGAGCTGCACGCCCACGACGCCATGCTCAAGACCGTGGCCCGCAGCGCCCAGGAGCTGTTGGAGGCGATCAATCTTGACGACGCGATCAATACGGTTCTCGAACTGGTGGGTCAGACCCTGGTGGTGAACCGGGTCGAGCTTTGCGACATCAAGACCGATACAGCCGGCCATCTTCGCATGTCCGTCCAAAACGAGTGGGTGGCGGCCAATGGACGGCGTTTCTTCACCGATCCTGCGGTCCGCGACGTCGACCTGAACGTTGCGTTCTCCGCCGCGGTCTCACCCCTGTTGCTCGGCGAGCGCGTCAGCTTCGTCCGGGACCAGTTCATCGAACCCTTCAAGGTAATCGCCGAACAGAGCGAGATCGAGTCGCTGCTGCTCGTGCCGGTGATGGTCGAGAGCAAGCTGTGGGGAACCTTGGCCTTCACCGATCCTTCGCCCGAGAAGCGGCAATGGACCTGGGCGGAGACGGACACCCTGGCGACCCTGGCCAGCCTGATGGGCGTCTCCATCACCCGCGCCAAATTCGTGAAGGAGTTGGCCGACGCAAACCGCATCGTCCAGAACAGCCCCACGGTGCTCTACCGCCTCAAGGGCGAGCCGCAGCTGCCACTGACCTACATCTCCCATAACATCGTCAAGTTTGGCTACGAGCCGGACGAGCTGGTCGCCTCCGGAAAGTTCTTCCAGACCCTCGTGCATCCCGAGGATCAGCAGAAGGTTCTGGACGCCATGGCGGCGGTCACCGAACGCGACGCCCAGGGCGCGACCATAGAGTTCCGGCTGATGCAGCCGTCGGGGGCGTTCCGCTGGGTCGAGAACCGCTACACCCCGGTCCGCGACGATGTCGGCCGCTTGATTGAGATCGAAGGGATCATCATCGACGTCACCGAGCGCAAGGCGGCGGAGGATAAGATCGCCCAGCTCGCGCGCACCGACGCCCTGACTGGTCTCGCCAATCGCGCGACTTTCCTGGAGCGTCTGCACCAGGCCTTCATCGCGACCAAGCGGGGCGGGGCGGCCTTCGCCGTGCTCTACTTGGACCTCGACCACTTCAAGGACATCAACGACACGCGCGGCCATCCGGTCGGCGATCTGTTGCTGCGCGAGGTGGGGCTGCGGCTGCAGAGCCTCGTGCGGGAGTCCGACCTCATCGCGCGCCTGGGCGGCGACGAGTTCGCCGTGCTGCAAATGGATCTCTCCGATCCAGCCGACGCGGGGGCGCTGGCGTCCAAGGTCTGCGCGGCCCTCGCCGAAGTCTACCCGATCGACGGCGCGCGGCTGCACGTCTCCGCCAGCGTCGGGATTTCGCTGTCCGGACCGGACATCTCGGCGCCGGATGTCCTGCTTACCCAGGCCGATCTGGCGCTCTACCGGGCTAAGGAAGACGGCCGTAACCGCTATCGCTTCCATTCGGACGACATCGACCGTCTGGTGAACGAGCGGGTGGTCATGGCCGACGAGCTGCGCGAAGCCATCGAGCGGCACGAATTCCAACTCCACTACCAGCCGCAGGTGGAGCTGCGGACCGGCCGCATCGTCGGGATGGAAGCACTGGTCCGCTGGAATCATCCTCGGCGGGGTCTGCTCCAACCGGCCGACTTCCTTTCCATCGCGGAAAGGACCGGCGTCATCCAAGCGCTCGGCCACTGGGTGCTCGAGGAAGCCTGTCGGCAGATGATGGCTTGGCGCGAACAGAAGGTGGCGCCGCCCTCCATCGCAGTGAACGTGTCCCTATACCAGCTGAAGACCGGCTCGGCGTTCGTCCAGGATGTCGCCGATACGCTCGCCAAGACAGGACTTCCGCCCGACGTGCTGGAGCTCGACGTGACGGAGTCGATGCTGGCGCAACTGACCCTTGCGCGTAACGATGTCTTGGACCGCCTGGCGAAGACCGGCGTGAAGATCGCTCTGGACGACTTCGGCACAGACTATTCGTCGTTCGACTATCTTCGGACGTACCGGGTCAACCACCTCAAGGTGGCCCGCGATTCTGTCGAACGCGCGACGAAGGACACCAAGCGGGCGACGACGATCCGGGCCATTCTGGGCATGGCCAAGGAGCTCGGCATCCAGGTCATCGCCGAGGGTCTGGAGACGGAGGAGCAACGGGCGCTGCTGCTGTCAATCGGCCCGTCCACCAAGGCCCAGGGGTTCTACTTCAGCGAGGCCGTGGAGGCCGGCAAGGCGACCGAGCTGCTCGAACACAAGGTCATCGAGAAGCGCGCCCAGCGCAAGTCCGTGGCCTGAGGGAGCGTCAGTTTCCCGTGGGTAGGACCACGCCCGGAGGCGGGGGGCCGTGGCGGAAAGTGAGCACCGCGCCGTCGGCCTTGGTGACGCCGATCAAGGCGCCCGCCGGGCGACCGTCGCGCATGGGGTAAGCCTCGGCTGTCACCTTGTCGCCCGGCAGCAGGGAGCTCTTCTTGATGCCGGCCCGCAGCAGCGTGCTCGGCCCCTCGGACTCGAAGGCCCACTCCACCGCCGAACCGTCTGGCCCCGGCGCCGCGACCAGGATCCAGGAGTGGGGGTTGGTGTACTGGAACTCCTTGACCGTCCCGCTTACGTGGATCGTTTTCGACGTATCGAACATGGCGAAGGAATGGTGGGCCAGGGCCGGCGCGGCGCCAGTCGCCAGGGCGGCGGCCGCGAGGGCTGCGAGGGTCGCCTTGTTCATTTCGGATTTCCCGGTTGGGTGTTGGCGGTCGCGGGGTTCCCGGTCCAGGCGCTCGAGCCGATCTTGTTCGGGTCCTTGTAACCCGGTTCGCCCGGCAGGATGAAGGTGGATGAGCCGTCGGCGGTCGGCACCACGTTATTGTTCTCCTCGCAGACCCACTGGTTGATGCGCAGGTCCGGCGTGGTGACGCGGCTATAGGTGTGGCGCACATGCCAGGGCTTAACGAGCGCCGGCGGGTCATAGACGGTGACGAGGTCCTCGATGACGTCCGGCCCGATCTTGCGGATGCGCTCCACGGTACTGACCTGGTCCGAATAGTCAGGCTGCAGCCGCTGGTAGGCGCCGGCGCGCAGGTGGTTGGTGTGCACCACTAGAGTGTCGCCGTCCCAGAAGCCGATCGAGTCGCCCTCCCACAGGGGATAGGCCTCGTCCTCCGGCATGTGGCCACGCCCGTCGGTGTAGACGCGCCGGATCTCGTCCTCGCCCTCATTGATCAGCCAGGTTTCGTCCGGCGTGACGATGAACTCGCGCAGGAACGGCTCCACCAGCCAGCGCGGATAGCCCGCGGGCAGGCAGGCGCTCAGCGGGTCCCACTCCTTGCCGGCGGCGACGCGGGCCAGCTTCTCTTCATAGCGGCGCGCGTATTCCGGCGTCAGCTTGGCCGTGGCGCGCGAGCCCGTCTGCTCGGGATCGAAGTTGAAGCCGCGCTCGTGGTTCCACAGGCCCCGCCAGTCCGGCAGCTGTGCGGGGTCCAGCTTGCGCCCGCCGTGGGCCGCGGTCCGCATGGCTTGATACTCGTCCCAGGAGGTCGCGTAGTCGCCATGTGTCGGGCTGGCCGTCCGGCTGGGCGCGGCGGCCGCTGACTTGTGGCCGAAGAGGCCCGCGAGCGGACTTCGCGCGAGGGCCGGGGACGCCGCAGACAAGGCCAGAACCGCGGCGCCGACCCGCGCCGTTACGCTCATGGGACGCATCGTTCCTCCTGCAGCCGGTTCTGAGCCAGCTGTCTGGATTATGAGATCACGCGCTCCGGCGGCCGGCAAGCCGATCGTTGAGGCCGCAACGATCCTCCGTCAGGCCTGGCTCGCTTTGAGCGCGGCGATCGCCGCCCGCGCCCGCCCGCCTGGATCGCGCTCGACCCTGCACGTGGTGTCGAACACCATGACCGCGCGATCCTCGGCCGAATAGGCGGGCCAGGACGCGAGGCCCACGCCGCCCGGAACCCCGGTGCGCGCGAAGCCGGCCCAGGCGGCGCTCATGACATCTGCCAGCGCCTGGGATTGCGGCCCCACGCCGCAGAGATCCTGGGCCGTGGCCAGGTTGTCGAACACGAAGGGAATCTCCGAGCCATGCGGGCAATGCAGCGCCCCGCCGCGCGCCGGGCTCAGCTTGTTGAACTGGTAGACATAGGCGGGCGCTCGGCCCTGCGCCGCCTTGCGCTCGGCCTGGGTCAGCACCTGGTCCCGCATCCACCAGTCAGTGGAGATCAGCTGGAAGATCCAGGTGTTGTCCCGGCCTGGGTTCTCTTCACGGAAGAGGTCGATCAGCCTGCTCGCGGTCGCCTCGTCCGCATGGACATAGTCCCCGACCTGGTGGAGCAGGGCGTCGTCGTCGAGCGGTCCCAGCGGCGTGGTCGGGAAGAAGGTGGATTCGGTCAGGTTGGTCCCCATCATGAAGGGGACGTCGGCCGACATGTCCGGCCCTGCGGGATCGAAGGGGTTGGCCGGCAGGGCGGCGCCATCCACCACGGGGCCGAACCCGGCCGGCGGGCGCAGGGCGCCCATGGCCTTCACGATCGCCTCGGGAGGCAGGGCCTGCAGCTTGTCCGCGTCGCCGGCGCCCAGGCCCAGCGCGTCCAGCAGCGTCCGCGCCGAGCGGGCCGCGCTCTCGGTCGTCGTGTGGCGCAGGGCCGCGCCGCTCTCGGCCACCGCGCGGTGGAACAGGCCCTTGGCCGCCGGCATGGCCATCAGGGTCGAGACCTTGCCCGCCCCGCCGGACTCCCCGAAGATCGTCACATTGCCGGGGTCGCCCCCGAAGGCGGCGATGTTGCCCTTCACCCAGGCCAGGGCCGCCGCGCAGTCCAGCATGCCGACGTTGCCGGACTGGGCGAACCGCTCGCCGAAGGCGTCGGCGAGATAGAGGAACCCGAAGGCGTTCAGGCGGTGGGTCACCGTCACCACCACCACGTCCTGGCGGGCCGCGAGGTTGAAGCCGTCATACCAGGGCGAGCCGCCGGCGCCGACCGCATAGCCGCCGCCGTGGAACCAGACCATCACCGGCCGCCCGCCCGCGCCGCCTGCCGGCGCCCACACGTCCACGGTCAGGCAGTCTTCGCCCTGGGCCGCCCCGAGGGGCTGCGAGCCGTTCTCTTCGGGGATGACCGCCATGATCGGCTGGGGACAGATCGGGCCGGAGGCCAGGGCGTCGCGCACGCCCGTCCAGGGCTCGGGCGGCTTGGGCGGCATGAAGCGGTTCGCCCCGCCGGTCGATGCGCCATAGGGCACGCCCTTGAAGATCAGGACGCCGTCACGCTCAACGCCGCGCACCTTGCCGGCCGTGGTCTCGGCCACGGGCGCCGCGCCCAGGACCCGCCGACTCATCCACCGCCACGCCGAGGCGGGGTTGACCGCCGCCACGGCCGCGCCGCCCTTGACCGCCCACAGCGCCGCGCTGGCGCTGCCGCTGATCATCCGGCGTCGATTGACCGCCCTGGTACGTTCGTTCATTCGATCCCCGCCCGTGTTTCCGACCCCTGCCTCACAGTGGCGCGCGGCTAGCGTGATGGCAACGGGGGTGAGGGGACGCGCCGGCAAGGTCAGGTGGGCAGGCGGGCTTCTCGAAGTTCGGGGGCCCGGGCGATCTTGGCCACTTTCGCGGCGCTTTCCGGATCGTACGGCGTGAAAATCACGACCCTGAGCGTGGGCGCGCCTTCCACCACATAGGACGTGTGCTCGAAACTGATGCCGCCAAATTGTGGGTGTTTCAGCAGTTGCACGCCTTCCGAACGGCTGCGGATCTCGGGACTGCGCCACAGGTCCCGGAACAAGGGAGAGACGTCGCTCATCTCCTCGATCAGCGCGTCGAAGGAGGGGTCGCCCGACGCCTGGCTATAGTCCACGCGCAGCTTGGCGGTGATCCGGCGCGCCATGGCCTCGAACTCTTCCGGATCTTCCTGATATTCTGGACTGGTCATCAGGATGCGGATGAGATTACGCCGCTCCGGCGCCAGCGCGTCGTAGTCGCGGAAGAACAGCTTGACCATCGGGTTCCAGTAAATCACGTCCCAGCGGGGCGTGATGACTTCGGCCGGCACGTTGAGGGCGTCCAGGCTCCGCTTCACCGTATCCGGAACCACCTCCACCCGAGCGGATTGCAGCGGCGCGGGCCGGTTCTGGGCAAGGGAGAACAGGTAGTCCCGCTCCTCTCCAGTGAGCCGCAGCGTCCGGCTCAGGCCTTCGAGCACGCGGTCGGAGGCGCGCACATCCCGCCCTTGCTCGAGCCAAGTGTACCAGGTGGCCGAAAGCCCGGCCAAGGCGGCCACGTCCTCGCGCCGCAGCCCGGGCGTGCGTCTGCGCCCGCCTGACGGCAGGCCCACCGCGCCCGGCGACAGGCGCGCGCGGCAGCTCTTCAAGAATTCCGACAGCTGTGCGCGTTGCGCTGCGCTGGTCATGTTCATGAGCGCCTCTGCGAACGTCGTTCTAATAATAGCGTCGCTACCAGTATAGACGCATCGTCAGTCGCGGAGCAATCGACGCCCCCCCCGGAAGGGACCTCGCGTCTGGCAAGGAGAGGGGTTGTGTCGGGAACCCGCGGCCGCCCCGAACAGGCGTCTCTGACCGAGGCGGACGGCTCGAGGTAAGGCGCCGCCACGCGAGTGTTCAAGGGGGGGGCGGCTAACTCGGCGACGGATCGTTCGTTGCGCCAGGAACGACTGCACGAAATACGCCCGCGCGGCAGGCTGGAGCCTGCCGCGCGGTAAGTAGCGCTAGAACTTCTTGGTCAGGTCCACGCCCCAGCGCCGGGGCAGGGCTTTGAACACGAAGCCGCCGGGCGAGTACTCGGCGTTATAGATGTGGTCGTTGAGGTTCTTGGCCCAGACGACCAGGGACCAATCGTTCCCCTGCACGCCGACGCGGGCGTCCACGAGATCCACGGGGTTACGCGAGATTATGGTCGGCGTTCCGGCCGGAGCCGTGTCCGCTTCCCAGAAGTACGTCCGGCCGATCCGATTGTAGTCGACCCGGAACAGCCAGTTCAGGCTGTCGTTCAGGCGGGGCGTGTACTGGGCGCTGGCGTTGAAAGTGTACTTCGACACCAGCGGCGCCTGTTGGCCAATCCGGAAGCCATAACCCGCGTAGTACTTCTTCACGGAGCTGTCGGTGTAGCCGAAGCCGGCGTTGATCTGGAAGTCGTCGGTCACGCGGACCGAGCCGTCCAGGTCGAAGCCCGTGTAGCGCACCTCAGGAATATTGCCGAGGTTCTGGGTGGAGTTGGAGGCCAGATAGACGAAGAAGTAGCCGTTCTTGGACGTGGTCGAATAGACCGAGCCGTTGAAGGTGACGCGGCCGCCGGCCCACCTGCTCTTGAACCCGCCCTCGAAGGATTCGGCGTGTTCGGCCTTGAACAGATCGGTCACGCCCGGGAAGCCGGCCCCCGCCGCCGCGGTGGCGACGCCCGTCTGATTGAAGCCGCCGCTGCGGAAGCCGCGGCTCCAGCTGGCGTACAGGTTCAGGTTCGGGTTGACCTCGTAGCGAAGGATCGCCTGGGGCTGCCAGCCGGTCCAGGTGTGCGTGCGCTGAAGGCCCGTCGCAGCCGGAATGGCGAACGCGTCCAGGAACGCCTGCGGCGTATCGGTCGTGTTCTTGCGGTGGTCATGATCGTAGCGGACGTTCAGCGACAGCTCGAGCCGGTCGGTGATGCTCGTGGACGTGTCCAAGTAGCCAGCCCAAGCGAAGTTGCTCTGGCTGTCCGACAGGAAGCTGTATTGCGGATTGAGGCTGGTCGTGAAGCCCGGATAGGCCTGCGTCGGCGTGGTCGGGCTATAGAACGTCGGCACGACGCCATTGCCGGTGTCCCACTCGTTCCCGGTGGAGATGAACCGCTTGGTGCCGAACACCTGCCCGCCCGCGATCCAGCGGAACCGCCGGTCGGCGCGGGAAGTGAACTTGAGCTCCTGCGTCAGAGTCCGCACCCGCAGGAACTGGCTCTGGTTCTGGTCGTAGCCGTAGAACAGCTTCAGCAGCGATTGGTTCGTCGGCAGGAAGTCGTAGGAATCCCCGGTCAGGATCTCCTTGGTCAGGTTGTAGCCGGAGATCGAAGTGAAGGTGCCCGCGTCGGTCTCGTAGTCCATCTTCAGCGAGACGTCGTAGATCGCCCGGTTGTCCTTGCCCGGATTGTTTACTCTCACCGGCAGGGAGGCGTTGTTGACATCCGGCACCGACAGGCTGGCGTACGGTTCGCCCAGGAACCCAAGGCCATTGTAGTAGGTGATGTTGTAGTAGAACGCCTGGGTCCACAGCCGGTCGGCCGAGAGCCGCAGGTCGGCGGTGAAGTTGTCGTTCGGCTTGTAGACGAACTTCATCCGGGCGTTCAGGTCGGTGACCGGATCCGCCTTCTGATGCAGATAGGTGTTCTCGATGTGGCCGGAGGTGTTGTTGTAAGAGATCGACCCACGGAAGCCGAGCTTGTCGCTCAGCGGGCCGCTGATCACGCCCAGGGCCTTGCCACCGGGACCCGACTCATAACCTGCCGTCACCCGGCCTTCCCAGTGATCCGAAGGCTGCTTGGTGGTGATCAGGATGGCGCCGCCGATGGCGTTACGGCCGTACATGGCGCCCTGGGGCCCCTTCAGAACCTCGATCTGCTGGATATCGACGAGGTCCTGGTTGAACTGGGCCGGCTGGGTTTCGGGCACGCCGTCCACCACCACCGAAACGGACGGCTCGCTGTTGCGCGCCTGGGAGATGCCCCGGATCACGACGAAGGACGTGCCCGCGTTCTGGGTCTCGACCAGCGTCACGTTCGGGGTGGACTGGATGAAGTCACGCGGCCGCTCGATGCCCTTGTCCTCGATGGTCTGGGCGGTGAAGGCGGTCACCTGCGCCGGCACGTTCTGGAGGGTTTCTGAACGCTGGCGGGCGATGACGATGACTTCGCCGACTTGGGTAGGCTGCGTCGCGACGGCGCCGTCGCTCGTCGACTCTGCCTGGGCGGCGCCAGCGCATGCGCCAAGCACCGCAACGCTGGCCGCAGCGAAGAGCCGCAGCCGCGCAACATCAACAATTTTCATTGTAAATAGTCTCCCCGTGTTTTGCCGGATTGATAAGGGCGCGCGTGCAAAAGGCTAGGAAGATAAGTGACGACATTGCCCATTATGACGTCTTCTCGTGTCATGGAATAAAACATCCGGGTATTAGAAACACCCGACACTTCCCCAGTTCACAGCTTGAAGAGGCGGCGGCGAACCCGTATTCAGCGGCCAAGTCAAAGAGCCAAGGGAGTGTGGCCAAATGGGCACGCAAGCGCGACTGCCGAGCCGTCTGCACCATAACGCGTATGTGACCGCCGACATGGAGGCGACGCGGAAATTCTATGAAGACGTCATTGGCATGCCCCTGGTGGCCACATGGTCGGAGTCCGATGAGCTGTTCGGCGCTCTGCGGACCTATGTTCACTGCTTCTTCGGTCTGGGCGATGACGGCGCCCTTGCGTTCTTCCAGTTCGAGAAGCCCGAGGACCAGGCGCTGTTCGGCCCCAAGATGCCGGCCTCGCCGTTCCACCATATCGCCCTGAACGTGGACGCCGAGACCCAGAAGGGCATCGAAGAGCGGATCAAGGCGGCCGGGATCAAGGACACCTATGTGCTCGAGCATGGCTACTGCCGCTCGGTCTACGTCACCGATCCAAACGGCCTGATCCTGGAGTTCACCCTGGACGCGCCGCAGGCCGAGCAGATCAACAAGGACCGCCGGGCCGATGCGCACGAAACCCTCAAGCGCTGGCTCAAGGGCGACCACACGTCGAACAACGACTACCGCTGAACCCGCTGGCCGGCGCTTGGCCGGACCTCGGCGGGGGGCGACAAGGGGAGGACATTGCGATGAAGTTCATCGGTCTATTGGCCGGGGCGGGGCTGCTCGCCGCCGCCGCAGCCGGGCCCGCGGCCGCGGAAACTTGGTCCGGGGCCTTTGGGAACACCATCGTCGCCACCTATAGCGATGGGCGCGTGGTGAAGGTCTATGTGGAGCCGGACCATAGTTACGCCATCGCCACGGTGGACGGGCAGACCATCAAGGGGACCTGGGCCGACGCCGCCGGCCAGAGCTGCTTCACCATCACCGCGCCGGCGTCCTACGTCGGCTCCGCGCCGACGTGCTTCCCGGCCAAGGACTACAAGGTCGGCGACGGTTTTGACGGTAAGGACTCCTCAGGCGCCTTCCACGGCGTGGTGACCGCCGGACGCTAGACGGCCCACGGGCGCCAGGCGGCGCGCGGCCAAGTCTGAACGAATGAGAAGGGCGGGCGTCCGAGGGGACGCCCGCCCTTTTTCGCGCCGTGGCGGACGCGCATCTCCAGGTCGACCGATAGACATAGGGTGGAAGGGGGCAGGGGGAACGCCCGTGGCGTCGAGCCGTGTGCTCGCTCCGCGCGACGCGGGGCGTCCATGCCGCCGGTGCTGAGGCCCCAAAGAAAAAGGGCGGGCCGCCCGAAGACGACCCGCCCCTTCAAAGAGGGGAATGTTCCCCTGGTTTAGAAGGTCTTCTTAACCGTGACAGCCCACTGCCGGCCCATCGCGGGCTGGGCGGCCGAGTAGCCGGGCAGACCGCCTTCGGACAGATCGAACTGCGTCAGGTAGTAGAGCTTGTTGGTCAGGTTGGTGATCTCCAACGAGGCCTGCCAGTCCTGTTCCCGGTTCTTCCAGGTGAGGCGGGCGTTCACGAGGGTGTAGCCCGTGAGGCGGTCGGTCCGCTTGGTCGGCACGCCGCCGGCATCCACCGGCACCAGCGTCGTGGCCGGGTCGATGTCGCCCGGCTGGTTCAGCGGGCTCGTGAAGATGTCGGACTGGTGGGTGACGTCAACACGCGGCGTCAGCGTACCCTTCTGGCCCAAGACCATTTCGTATTGGGCGCCGAAGTTCCACTTCCACTTCGGCGTATAGGGCGTGACGCCGTGGATCGAAATTCCCGTGGTCGTCGACTGGCCGGTGAGCGGGTCGAGGTTCGGGATGGAGGTGTACTTGAAGTCAAGGTAGCTCAGCGAGCCGTCGAGTTCGAGCCCGGCCACCGGATGGGCTTCCGCCTCGAATTCAACACCCTTCACGTGCGCGCTGCCGGCGTTGACCGGCAGGGCGCAGGGTTGCGCAGCCCGAGCGGCCAAGGTCGCGCCCGGCGAGTTGTTCGGGCAGGAGCTCAGGCTCAGGATGATGTTGTCATAGTTATTGTAGA
>Ga0153916_10003015_pt1 | contig 12397 bp, 5 predicted proteins | sample Opewatmetagenome_FD_109642 | JGI IMG/M metagenome (GOLD analysis project Ga0153916, IMG submission 109642) | Freshwater wetland microbial communities from Ohio, USA - Open water 3 Core 3 Depth 4 metaG | ecosystem: Environmental > Aquatic > Freshwater > Wetlands | place: USA: Ohio, Lake Erie, Old...
AAATGCCCGAGCCCAAGGAAGCCGCCCCCGTCGGGGAAGACCAGGAATCCTACGTGCTTTTAAAAAACCTGGTCGCCCTGCTTGTCGCCATGTGGGCGGGGTCCTGGCTGAGCCGGGGCTTCGCCGCCTTGGGGTTCACTCTGCCCGCCTACATCGGTGCCATGTTCGTCGCCGCCATCATCCGGAATTTCGATGACCTCACTCACTGGATCGGGCTCTCCCAGCGAACCCTCGACGACCTCGGCCACGTCGCCCTGTCCCTCTTCCTCGTCCTGGCCTTGATGACTCTGAAGTTGTGGGAGCTGGCCGGGCTCGTCCTGCCGCTTTTTGTCGTCCTGGTGGGCCAGGTGATCCTGATCGCCGTCTTCTGCATCTGGCCGGTCTTCAAGTTCATGGGCCGCGACTATGAGGCCGCCGTCATGGCCGGCGGATTTTACGGGTTCATGATGGGGACGACGGCCAACGCCATGGCCAATATGAAAGCGCTCGTGGATAAATTCGGAAGGGCGCCGCGGGCCTTCCTTGTGGTTCCCATGGTGGGCGCCTTCTTCATCGATTTCACGAACGCCCTGCTCATCACGGTCTGCCTGAACATCCTTAAATAGTCCTCCGGCTGACAATGAAGACCGTCGGGCCGGCCGCTCCATACGCTCCGGTTCTGCGGGTTGACTTTTTTTGCCAAATCGCATATCAACAAAGCAGTGTTCTATTTCCTGCCTCAGGAGAAACCAAATGAATAAACGGGTGGCTATCACTCTATCCTATGTCGGCCTCGTGCTTTGCTTCGCCGCGGCGGCAGTGACTCAGGACAGCTCTACCAACAAAGCGGCCAAGGCCAGTCTTACTAAATTTTCCCTAGACGCTGAGCTCGCCGGTCAGGCGGCTCCCCAGGGGAAAGTTTACGTCCTGCTCCAAACAGAATGGGAGAACATCCACCCCAAGCAGAAGGTCAAAAAGAGCGACCTGGAGGGAAAGCCGGACAGAACGATGGGAGTCGGCGCACTGAGGGAAGGGAAAAAAGAAGAGAAGAAAGAGGACTATGTGGACATGGACGTCCCCTATGTTATTCCTAATTTCTTCGACCATGCCTATCTTCTGGCCGACGGCCAGACCTATTCTCTCGACAAGCTGACCGAAGTCATCCCCGGTGGGTATGCCCTGAACAAGGATTTCGCCATTCCCAAGCTGGGCGACCGTAAAAAGGTGCAGTTCGTTTTTCTCGTGCCGGCAGAGGCCAGGAACATGGCTTTCCAGTTTTTTGATTATGCCAACGGTCACATCCAGATCCCGGTCCAAGGCGACCAGAAGCTCGCGGTCGGCAAAGGCGCTCCCGCCGGACGCTATCTTGATCAAATCAAAGACAGCATGGTCGAGATGGCCGCTCACGCCGTCCATTTCCAGGATGCGTACAAAGAGGAAGAGGCTCCGGAAGGGTGGCGTTATGCCGTTGCCGAGCTGAGCGGCAAGAGCCTTGCCGGAGACACGCAGATGGGCAACATCATCCAGGTCGAGCCCGGAGAGAATATCTGGGTAACGACAAAAGAAGGGTATCTCTATTACAGCTGCGGAGGCTCCACGACGGAGGACGGCTTTATCCGTTTCACGCCTGAGTTTTCCCAAAACCAGGAAGTCGCCTTTCTCGTGCCCTCATCGATAAAGGATTACGCCCTCGGCATCCGCCTCCAAAACAGGGTTTACACGCTCAAGCTCGACCCGAAATATCAGCCGGAGGCTCCCAAGGCCTTGGCCTCCCATCGCGACGGCAAGACAATGGAGGTGTTTCTCTACGGCCTGAGAAAAGAGGGGGAAAACATCGTTCTGGACCTGGGCATAAAATCGCTGGTCAAGAGCGGGCTCGAAATCCAGAGCGACCAGCAGTTCATTCTCAAGGGCGGCGAGGAAGATGTCTATCCGGAGGAAACGGTCACTCAGGCTCTTCCCCACCGCCCGCCGACGCCGTTCGTCATCCCTCCGGAGACCTTTGTGCGCTTCGAGCTGGCCTACGCGACCGAGAGCGTCCCCACGACCTTATATTACCGCGGCTATGAGAGCGAGCAACACTTTGACCTTAAGAAACTTAATTGATCGATAAAGCTGAAATATAAGCAACGAGGAAATCAAATGAATTCCTTCAGCGCCCTCAAGAAACAAAAGAAATGGGCCTATGGGTTCATCGCTCTATTTTTCTGCATAACCGGCTTCATCGCATGTTCCGGCTCAAAGAAATCGGACCAGGCGGAGAACTCATCACCAAACGCGCTCTCTCCGGCCCTGTCATCGAGCGCGGAGCCTGGGCCATCAGTTGAGCCGGAAACGCAAGAAAGTGAGCCAGACCCCCAATCTGCACAAGAAGGGACAGATCAAACAGCGGGAGAACTGGAAAAGTATTTTTCGGCGATTGAGGACGCAGCGACGCGAATCCCCCGGGAGACCTTTGATCCGGAAGCTGTTGTTCAAAGAATCGGGCAAGATCCCATCAAACTTTTCGAGTGGGTTCGCGACGAGACGGGCTTTGTCGCCTATCAGGGCTCTCTTCGAGGCTCCATCGGCGTGCTGATGGACCGTCGCGGTAACAGCCTCGACAGGGCTCTCCTTCTCCATGAACTATTACTCCTGGCAGGAAGCGAGGTCAGACTGGCCAGCGGACGTCTTTCTCCTGAAAAGGCGAAGGAAGTGTATCAAAAGACCCGGGGCAGGAACCTCGCCCAGTTCAATCAGCGTCCTGAACTCCTCTTACAGGATCAGAGAAGCAACCTCGAACTCATGGCTCAGGAACATCAGCTCAATCGGGACGATCTCCTCAAGCTGCTGACTCAAGCTCAGCAAGACCGTGAAAAAGAGGCCCGAGGAATTTCTGAGCAAGTTAAAGAACAGACTTCGGCCCTTCTCGACATCATAAAAGACAACCCGAAAGCGCAGCCGAAGAAGCCGGCCGGGCACGAATACGAAGCATTGGTCAATCACTGGTGGGTCCAGTGGGAAAAGGACGGGGAATGGGAGAACCTCGACCCGACCCTTCCGGGCCTGCAGCCGGGAGAGACGATCGCCGAACCGGAGGACACCCCCAATCCGGAGGATCTGGGGGACGACCTTTATCACACAATATCTATCAGAGTCATCGCCGAGCAGTGGAAAAAGGGACGGCTCGAGGAGCACACGATTCTGGAACATCTCGTTGTCCCATCAAAGACGATCGGCAAGACAATTGTCTTGCGGCAGCTCCCGGTAACATGGCCATCGGACAAGGAGCTTTTCTCTTCCCGGAACCCGATGCAATCCCTTCGATCGGCCGTTCTGGCGCAAAAGCAGTGGAGAGCGGCTTTAGAGATCGAGGGAAAGGCAGTTGCCGAATCCTATTTCACAGCCCAAGGTGATGTCACTGCCGAGCCCATGGAAGATGAATCAAAGGAAAAGAAAGGGGAAGGTATGGAAGGGGGTCTGCTCGGCGGAATCGGAGGTCAAGAAGAAAAAAAAGGTAAGAGTCCAGCAGGAAATCAGGCCCATTTGACGGCCGAATGGCTGGAATATGAGATTCATTCCCCTGGGCAGCCCGTTCAGACGATTCGCCGGGAGATATTCGACCTCCTCGGACCTTCTGCCCGCAAACAAGGGATTCCGGCCAAGTTGGAGATAACCAAAGAGCAGCAGGCCAGGCGGAGTTTTAAGATCCCGGGCCAGACGGAAATCCTGCCTCTCGTTTGCTGGCTGTCTCCTGCCCAGATTGAGACCGTAGCCGCCGAAAACATGCTCTTGGACCGCGGATTCTTCGACAATCTTCAGGAAGAACCCCTGTCCCTGGACCCTCAAGACGTGCTGGCCCAGTTCTCGGAACTCCGGTTTCTCCGTGGAGAATTATATGGCCTTGCCCTGAAACGTTTTGAATTCAGCGCGACTGCCCCAGAGATCTATCTGGACAGCCCCAATCTCTTCGCCTTTCACTCCTTTTTCGGGGAAGATGAGAAAGGAGAACTCGTTGGATCCGAATGTCTTGATATCGTCGCCAACGACATTTCTGTGAGCCCGGCGGCCAAGGAAGACGCGTTCCAGGTCCAGCTCAAACAGGGTGTTCTGGAGACCGTGGTCGAGGCTCAGGAAATGTCCGGCCAGGGAAGAGTCATCAACACGGCCCTCGTTTTTGCCGAATCGAAAGCCCAAAAAATCAGCTGGCTGCTCATTAAAAACAAGGAAGACCCGGACTGGAAGAGCATCGAGCTGCCTCCGGACGTCCGGGCGCGTATCGAAAACGATCTCTCTGCCGGCTATTGGGTCATCGCTCCGGCCCAACAAGTCCTTTTTGGAGGAAAGCCCGAGTCAGCCTGGTGGCGCCTCAACCCGGAGACGGGAAACATACTCGGCCTGGGAGCGAGCGGCATGGGCCAGGCGATGACGCAGTACGCCGCCAAAGTCAACATCGTCCTGCAATTGAAAACGGCCATCCAGATTTATGCCGACATCATGCGCTGCATGGCCACGGCCATAACCAGCCCTCTCCGCGGCGCGCGGCCGCAGCACGACGAACTCACGATCAAGTGTGTCTGGGATCTGGTCTGCAAGAACGGCCACAAGGCCGCCAAGGCGCTTTTAACGATCGAAGTCAATTGGACAAATATCATCATCAGTCAGACAATCAGCTGGGTCATGGGCAAGTTCTGCGCTGCTTTATGGGAGAAAGGGATCAATAGATAAAAGGGTGCCCGTCTGGAAAGCGCCGAGGTGTCCGTCGTCGGAGGAGGATATTCAATGAGAAGAGACTTATCAGTGAGAAGCGCCATGTTGGGATTTTTTGCCCTTATGCTGCTCTTACTTTTTTTTGTCCCCCTCGGGGCGCAGCAGGCCGCCGAAAAAGAGCCGAACAACGAACTGGGCCAAGCCAACCCGATCGAGCTCAACAAGGAGGTTTCCGGCTTTCTCGGGGAAGAAGATGACGAGGACTGGTTCGCCTTGACCATCCCCGCGCCCGGCGTCGAGAACCTGGTCGTCGAAGTCACGGGAGTCCCGGGCGTCGACGTGTGCCTTGATCTCCTGGCTCCAGGCAAAGAAGAAGAATCAAACGAGATCAACCAGGCCGACGAGGGTGGAGGGGAAGCCATCGTCCGATTGAGCCAGAAGGCGGGCAAGTACCTTGTGAAGATCCGCGCCAAATCCGGGCTAAACTCAGATACGCCCTATACCTTGCGTGCCTTGAAATCGCCCCGGCCGCCGGCTTCTCCAGGGGAGGTCGCCGCAGCGCTTCGGAAAGCGCTCGATTTCCTGGAAAAGAGCCAGAAATCCGACGGGTATTATGAGAAGGACCACCCCGGGATAAGCGGTCTTGCCGTGATGGCCTTGATCGGAGGGAAATGCGTCCCCAAGGACTATTCCAAGACCATCCGGGCCGGCCTCCGCTATCTCCAGTCGAGGTTCGACAAAACCCCTCTTTACGAAGGCGGCGCCGGCGAAGCCCCCCAGGCGGGCTGGTCCGGGGCCGACGATAACATGTACACCCATGCTATTGCGACCCTGGCCCTCGTCGAGGCCGTCGCGGAGATGAAGGAAACCGGGCTCAAGCCGATGGCCGAGGAAGCTCTAAAGCTCATTCTCCAGGCCCAGAACACCGAGTTCAAGCCGGTAGGCTTCGGCGGACCGATTGAAGCCGCACCCGAAAACTACGGCGGCTGGCGCTATTCCCCGCGGAACAAAGATAGCGATATCTCCGTGACAGGTTGGCAGGTGCTGACGCTGCGCGCGGCCAAGAACACATGGTTCGACGTCCCCGACCGGGTCTTCGAGGTGGCGGCCAAGTATGTCAGGCACCTGCATGATGAGGAGTCGGGGTCCTTCGGCTATCAAACAGACCCCGCAGGAGGTTCCTGCTGCCGGGCCGGCATGGGCGCGTTTATCCTCGAGCTCTGCGGCCAACCCCAGGACAAGGCCGTGCGGAACGCCTTCCGGTTCATGTGGGACCATGCGCCGGTCTGGAACGTCGAAAACCCGGGGGACGGCTACCCGTTTTATTACTGGTACTACGGGACCCGGGCCATGCTCTTCGCCGGCGGCGACGACTGGCGGATCTGGAAGGATTGGATGTGCCGCCTCCTCGTCGACCACCAGAACCCGGACGGAAGCTGGGACGCCAAGGAGAGGGAGGAAGGTCTGGGGCTGGGGCCCATCTACACGACGTCTCTCGGCGCGATGATGCTCGAGTTCTGCTGCGGTTACCTGCCGGCCTATATGCCGAAGCCGCCCGCGGTGCCGGAGGCAACGACCCTCCGGATCGTTTATGAAAAAGAAGCCGCCCCTGAAATGGCCAAAAATATCGAGCTGATCTTCGATGCCTCCAATTCGATGTGGGGACAGATCGGCGGGGAAGCAAAAATCACCATCGCCCGCAAGGTTCTCACCCAGATCATCAACGGACTGCCGGATTCTCTAAATGTCGGCCTCCGGGTCTACGGCCATCGATACGGACTGAACGACCCTAAAGCCTGCATCGATACCGAACTCCTTGTTCCGATCGGCCCGATCGCCAAATCCCTGCTCATCGATACCGTCAATAAAATTCAGCTCAAGGGTAAAACGCCGCTTGTCCATTCCGTTCTCGAAGCGATCAAGGATTTCGAAAAAATCCCTGGTGGCTCTATCATCCTGGTCACGGACGGGATCGAAAGCTGCAACGGGGATATCAAGTCCATCGCCCCGGCCATTAAAGCGGCCGGAGTTGAACTCAAGGTCAACATCGTCGGGTTCGACATCAAGGAGAAGGAAGCCCGCGCCGAGCTCGAGTCCATCGCCAAGTCCACCGAGGGGATGTATCTGGATGCCAAAAACGCCGGCGAGCTGATGTCCGCCCTCCAGCAGACGCTCCGGGTGGAGTACCAAGTCCTAGATGAGAAAGGACAAGAGGTGGCGAGAGGGACGGTCGGCGGCGAGGCGGTCAAGCTCAAGGAAGGCAACTACACGGTGCGCATCATGCTCGCTCCGCAGCCCTTGGAAATAAAAATCACGGTCAAGTCCGGCGAAGAGACGGTCTTCGTGTTAAAGAAGGAGGCCGAGACCTGGAAGCTGGTCCGCTGATCCTATCACCGCAACCTGGGCTGCCCATACTGCGCGCCGACAAAAAAGCGCAGGTGCGTCGATGAACGGAGGAGGATTTTCGATGAGAACCGATTTATCTAAGAAAAGCTACTTGCCGGGGTTTCTTGCCCTGATGTTGCTGTTATTATTCTCCCTCCATTCGGGAGCTCAGCAAGCCACAGAGAAGGAGCCGAATAATGAAGCTTCTCAGGCCAACCCGCTGCCGCTCAACGGGCAAGTCTCAGGCTTCGCCAACGAAGAGGGAGATGAAGACTGGTATCTGCTGACCATTCCGGCACCCGGGATGGACATCCTGGTCATTGAAGTTGAAGGACCGCCGGACGTCGATTTCATCCTGTCCTTTTGTGACGTCGGAGGAAAGGAGCTTTCCGCCATCGACGGCCGGCACGAACCCGAGGGTGAAACCCTCGTCAGGCTGAGGCAGTCGGCGGGGAAATTCCTGATTAAGGTGTTCACCGCGCGCGGGACGAACACCGACCAAGCCTACATCCTCCGGGCGGGAAAACCCGACCGGCCTCCCGCCACGGACGAGGAGGTCCGCCAGGCTCTGGTCAAGGCCCTTGATTATCTCGCCTCCAACCAGCAGGAGGACGGTTCCTGGCCCAACTACGAGCAGGCCAACACCGGCCTGGCCATCATGGCCTTTATCGGGGGCAAGTGCGTCCAGAAAGACTATTCCGCCAACATTCAGGCCGGTTTGGGTTACCTCAGGTCCGTGTTTACCCCCAGTCCCAACTACCCGCCGGGCTCGGAGGAGGCGGCCAAGCTGGGAGGGGTGTTTGGCACGTCGAGCGCCAATCTCATGTATCAACAGGCGATCGCTACGCTAGCCGTCATCGAGGCCCTCGTCGACCTGAATGACTCGAGCCTCGAGCCGATCGCCGGGGAGGCCATCCAGCTGATCATCCGGTCGCAGAATACGGAACACAAGCCGAAGACGCTGCAGGGCCCCATCCCGACCGACTCCCCCCACTACGGAAGCTGGCGGTACGAACCCGACTATACCGACGGGGATATTTCGGTCACGGCCTGGCAGATACTGACCCTTCGGGCAGCCGGAAATGCGGGATTCTCCGTGCCCGATTATGTGTTTCCCGCGGCCGCCAAATTTGTCCGCTTCCTGCACGGGGCCGACGGCTCTTTCTGTTATGAATCACCTGGAGACGCCGGTGATTCCTGCGCCAGGGCCGGAATGGGAGTGTTGGCCCTCCAGCTCTGCGGTTATCCCAAGGATCCCTTGATCCCGGCGGCCATCCGCTACATGCAAAACTACGGGCCGGCCTGGAATCTGGAGTATCCTGGAGAGGGCTATCCCTTTTATTACTGGTACTACGGAACTCGAGCCATGTTTATGGCCGGCGGCGAGGACTGGAGAATCTGGAAGGACTGGATGTGCCGCCTCCTGGTGGACCATCAGGGCGACAAGGGAAGCTGGGAGGGCACCCAGCAAGAGGAGTCCGAATCCCTGACCCTCTACAGGACGGCCTTCGGCGCCCTGATGCTCGAGTTTTGCTGCGGCCATGTCCCGATCTACATGTCTCCCGTCAAGCGCGGGGTCCCCGGCTCAATCCAGGTCAAGTTCGAGAAGGAAGAGGAGAAGGAAGTCCCCAAGAGCGTCGAGATCATCATGGACGCTTCGAACTCGATGTGGGGGCAGATCGCCGGAGAAGCCAAGATCACGATCGCCCGCAAGGTCTTGACCCAGACCATCAAAGGGCTGCCTGACTCGATGAACGTCGGACTGCGGGTGTACGGCCACCGCTATGGGCTGAATGAGGCCCAGGCCTGCACGGACACCGAGCTCATGGTCCCTATCGGCCCGATCGCCAAAGCCCAGCTCATCGATACGGTGAATAAAATCCAGCTCAAGGGCAAGACGCCGCTCGTCATATCGGTTCTTGAGGCCATCAAAGACTTTGCGAAGATCCCGAACGGGAGCATCATTCTGGTAACCGATGGTATCGAAAGCTGCAACGGGGATATCAAGTCGATCGCCCCGGCGATCAAGGCGGCGGGCCTCGAACTCGAAGTCAACATCGTCGGGTTCGACATCAAGGAAGCAGCCGCCCGCCGGGAATTGGAGTCCATCGCCAAATCGACTGATGGCCGCTACATCGACGCCCGGAATGCCGGCGAGCTCCTTTCAGCGTTGGAGCAGACGCTCAAGCTCGAGTATGAGGTGCTCGACAGCGCAGGGGCTGAGGTTGGGAGAGGTGTTGTCGGCGGCGATGAGGTCAGGCTCAAGGACGGGACTTACACGCTCCGCGTGCTGCTTGCGCCCCAACCGCTGGAGAAAAAATTCAGTCTTAAAACCGGCGAAAAGCTGGCTCTGGTCCTGAAAAAAGCCGAAGGAAAGTGGATCCTTCAATAGGAGAGCCTAACGCCTTTTGACGACTCCCCTGTTCCCTTGACATTTATTCAATAACGGCAGTATCTTTGGGCCAGGATGAAAGGGGCATTTTTGTATTCTTTTCTTTTCAATTCGTTTTATTAGGAGGTTGTCATGGCCGATCTCAACCGTCATCTGAAGAACAACAAAATCTTGGTCTTCTTCACGATTATCGTCTTTCTTTATATGTCCTGCTTCACCTCCTGCTCGAAGCCCAAAAATCGGGAAAAGGCTGAAACGGCCCAAAAATCTGCCCGGATAGAAAAAGGCGATGAACCTCGCGCCGGCTATCCGCCTGGAGTGGATGCGTCGGCTGAGAATGCCGGACAAAAAAAGCCGCTCACTCAAGAAGAACTGAATCAAATGGCTGATAAACTGGATCGCTATTTCCTAGCTCTCGAAGAAGCCGTTAAGGAAATCCCCAGAGATACTTTTGACCCCCAAGCCATGGTCGATAAAATCGGCAAGGACCCTGAAGCCCTCTTTAGGTGGGTAAAGGATAACACGTATTGGGTGCCATATCAGGGCGCTCTCCGCGGCCCCGTGGGCGTCCTGATGGATAGACTCGGAAACAGCCTTGACCGCTCTCTCCTCTTGGCCAAGCTTCTTCAAGAGGCCGGATATCGCGTCCAGCTGGCCCATGCCCGAATTCCGGAGGAACAGGCTAAGGAAATTAAAAAGAATATGAGGTCAATTCCCCAGGATCGATATTCTGTCCAAGGCTCAAGCCGAGGCTCTTTAGAGGAAGTTGTCGGGCAATTTACAAATAAGTATGGTTTGGATCAGGAGGAATATCAAAAATCTCTGAGAGCCGCGGAACTCGAGTCCAAGGCCATGATCGAAAAGTCGAACAATTTGATAAAAACCCAATCCAAATGGCTGGAAGAGTTGGTCGGGATACCGCAAGAGGCCAAAAATCTTGCCGACGAGGAGAAATCTTATGGACTTCAATGCCTGGGTGATCATTGGTGGGTTCAACTCTCCAGAGATAATCAATGGCTTGATTTTGACCTCCTTCATCCGGGCATGACGTCAGGCAAAGCGCTAGCACCCGTCGAAACAACATGTCAACCGGATGAGATCAACGAGGAGAGTATTCACAAATTTGAAGTCCGGGTCATCATCGAAAAATGGAGCGAGGGGGCCGTTAAGGAGAACATTGTTTTTCAGCACAGTTTGAGGCCCCTGGAGCTGGTTGGAGTGCCGATTGTGTTGGCTCATAGCCCTATGAACTGGCCGACAGATCTCAACCTCCTGAACGAGAAAGACCCTCTCGGCAAATTCAGGGACGTGGCAAGGGATGAGAAAGAATGGCTGCCCTGCTTGGTCCTCGGTCAGAAGCAAATCTTTCAATCGAGCTTTACCGATTCTGGTGATGTTAATGCCAATCCCGGGAAAAAAGATGGCGGCTCTGTGGGCGGAATCGCCAAAGGGCTTGTAAACGCATTCGGAGGGGAGGAAGAAGAGACAGCCGGCCAGCAAGCCTTTTTGTCGGCTGAATGGATTGAATACGAAATCCATATTCCAGGCAAGCCGAACCGAATCGTTCGCCGGGAAATTTTCGACCTTTTGGGCCCCTCAGTACGAGCCAAAAAGAATTTCGGGGTGTTTCAATTGGACGATACGAAAAAGGCCGACCGAGGGTTGGCCTTGCTGGGCAGTGTCGAAATCTTGCCCTTGACGGGGCACTTGGCGCCGGAGTTTATCTCATACCTCGCAGCGAAGCGGTTGGTTGAATCCAAGGTTCCTTTCTTATCATTCCTGAAATTGGATGAAGGTTCCCGAAGAGCGAAAAGCGGGGAACTCGTCGCCCTGCTCAAAAACATCTCTTCCCCGCTGTCCGCCCTGGAACTGGCCAGGCAGACACTCGGCCCGTATTCGTATTTTCACTACCTGGACTGTCTCAATATCTTCAATTTTCGGGCCGGATACAGGCAGGATGCTAACGGCAAAGTCCGGCTATTTGAATTTTTTGATATTGTTTTGAATCCCGTCGCATTGGCCGGCCCCGACGTGAATTCCTTTTCGGGGCGGATTCGCCAGGGAGTTGTCGATACCGTCTCAGAGGCGATCCTCTACGACCGTCAGGAGGCCGTCGAAAACACAGCCATTCTCTTTGAAAAGGCTCTGAGGGCGGGCGCGCAGGGCCTTACCCTAAATCCTCAACAACAAAAGGATATCCCGGAATTAGGCTTGCCGCAGGACCCCTCCGCAAGGCTCTCTGAGACCTTGGGTCAGGGATATCTGGCAGTTGTCCTCGCGGACTTTTCCTCGGCCCAGGCTCCTGGGGATTTCGGCTGGTGGCGTGTCGATCCAAAATCCGGAGAGACGATCGGGGTCATGGGATCAGGCTTTAACAAAGGGGGGCAGACACCAGAATACACAAAAATACTGGAAAAAATCGTTACGATCGCTCAATCCTTAAAGCCCTATTTCATGGGGGGGGGCGACCCGGGCACGGTTGGCCTGGAGAACATCCAAAAATTGGCTGCCTATATGTGGCAGCGTGGAGTCATGTCACCCGGAACGATCATGGTTTTAGTGGGCTGTGGGATCGTCGTGGGCATTTTTATAGGGATAGTCATTGGATTAGGCATGGGAGGCTAGATCTTGTCCGAGGTCTTATCTGGGTGAGGACGAATTATTACGATTATTCATAGAATGGAGAGAATACTATGGGAAAAAGAAGCGGATCAAAATTGTCCTTGATTGGATTCCTTTCTTTTTTCTTGGCTCTCTCATTGGCCCCCTCGGCCCAAGCCCAGATAAAATCCGAAGCCGAGCCGAATGACAGCCGCGAGCAGGCGCAGGAGATCCGCATTGGGGACAGCGTCGAAGGCTACTTCCAAAAAGATTACGACTACGATTGGTACAAGCTCACTGTCGATAAGTCCGGAAAAAACTATCTTCAGGCCGACCTCACTGCGGTCCCCG
>Ga0153916_10003017_pt1 | contig 12392 bp, 10 predicted proteins | sample Opewatmetagenome_FD_109642 | JGI IMG/M metagenome (GOLD analysis project Ga0153916, IMG submission 109642) | Freshwater wetland microbial communities from Ohio, USA - Open water 3 Core 3 Depth 4 metaG | ecosystem: Environmental > Aquatic > Freshwater > Wetlands | place: USA: Ohio, Lake Erie...
CTGGCTACAATTTTACTGGAAGGAAATAATTCCTTCAAATAATCACCACATGCGATAGTACCTGCCGATCCAGTCGCTGAAACGATTCCTCTATAATGGTCGTTACTTCCCATTGTCTCTTGCAAGACTTCTTCCATTGCATGACCAGTGACCTCGTAATGCCATAAGTAGTTGCCGAACTCTTCAAACTGATTGAAGATCATTAATTCTTGTCCGGACCGGCGTAATTCCCAGCATTTATCAAATATTTCTTTCACATTAGATTCTGTTCCTGGAGTGGCGATTACCTCTCCGGATATTTTCGATAACCAATCAAACCGTTCACGACTCATCCCTTCTGGTAGGATGGCAATCGACTGACATCCAAGGAGGGAAGAATCATAAGCACCTCCTCGACAAAAATTTCCGGTGGAAGGCCACACTGCTTTTTGGTTGGTGGGATCAAATTGCCCAGTAACAAGACGCGGCACCAAACAGCTAAATGCGGCTCCCACCTTATGCGCACCTGTTGGGAACCACTTTCCGACTAAAGCAATGATACGCGCTTCTGTACCTGTAAAACTAGAAGGAAACTCAAGGAAATTTACACTTCCAAAACCGCCCCCTTGGGAAATGGGCTCATTCTTCCAGGTGATCCGAAAAAGATTACGCGGGTTAAGATCCCATAATCCGATTGTTTTTAGTTCATCCTTTACTTTATTGGGTATTATTGCGGGATTCTTCATTTGGGCATAAGTTGGAATAATAATCCCTCTTTCACGCACACGTTGAATAGCATGTTGCCGACGATCTGGGTAGATAGATAGGTCAATCATATTATTCTCTTTTTCCTTTTGGGTTTAAATATATCCAATAGTGTAATTCAGGAATAGTAAGAGATTTATTACAGGTTTACCTCCTGAGGTTCCTCTCGCACTATGTAGAGTGGTCGCCCTTTGGCCTCCTCATTCAATCGTCCAATATATTCACCTAGAATACCTAAGGAAATTAATTGGACTCCCCCCATGAATAATACTACGATAAGTGTAATGGTCTGGCCTAGATTTGCATGTAAACCCATTACCTGCCCGATAATAAAAAATGGAATCGTAATAATCCCGATACTGGCTGCAATAAAACCGAGATACGTGGCGATTCGTAATGGTAAATACGAAAAGCCCGTTATTGCATTAATCGCCAGCAGGATCATTTTCCGATAGGGGTATTTCGTGTGCCCAGCATACCGGGCAGCACGTTTATAAGGTACGCCTATCTGACGAAAGCCCACCCAGGCGGACATTCCTCGCAGGAAACGATGGTGCTCCCTCATCTTCACTAGTATATTCACTACCTTGCGATCCAAGAGCCTAAAATCACCTACATCTAATGGGATATTTACATCCGTCATCTTATAAATAATCCGATAAAACAAGGAAGCTGTTATTAATTTTAACCTGCTCTCACCCTCACGCTCAGTTCGCACTGCATATACCACTTCATAACCTTCACGCCACCTGGTTATTAATTCTAAAATAACTTCCGGCGGATCCTGGAGGTCTGCATCGATCACTACTACAGCCTGGCCGCGGCTGTAATCCCAACCGGCAGTGACAGCAATCTGATGACCAAAGTTTCGAGAAAAGATTACTGATCGAATTCGCGGTTCTTGCTGTGCAAGAGAGCGGATTAACTCAGTTGAGCCATCCGTAGACCCATCGTCCACTAGAATCAACTCCCAAGGTTCTCCAGTTGTCTCCATTACATCGCGAATGCGCGCAATGAGGACAGGTAGATTGTCTTTCTCATTAAATATTGGTGCAATAATTGAAAAAGTAGGCGATGGCATAATTCCTCATAATTATATTAAGTAATCTACAATAGCAAAATTATTAAACGAAACTTATCGGATAGACTTTTTAACTGCTTCCAAAGTAGGTTCGATTATTTGAGCCTCTTTTGTAGCTTGCATCGCAGCTTTTACATCTTTTAAACCGCTCCCCGTATTGATCACAATAATTGGATCATCAGGATTAATTAACCCATTATCGAGGGCTTTTATTAAACCCGCGTAAGCTGTCGCGCCAGCCGGTTCTGCAAAAATACCCACACGCCCAAGTTCAGTAATTGCCTGTAAAATAGCATCGTCTTTTACCAATACAAATTCACCGTCGGTTTCTCGAGCAGCACGCACTGCACGGATACCATCACGGGGTAGATCGACGGAAATACTATCTGCTATAGTTCTCGCTGACACTGGTTTAATTATTTCAGTACCCGAAAAAAAGGCATTCGCGATGGCTGCAGACCCTTCAGCCTGAACTCCGAACAACCTTGGAATTTGCTCTATCCAACCCAAGGAAAATAAATCCTTAAAACCCTTATGTAAACCGGAGATAATATTTCCATCACCCACAGAAACGAATATAGATAAAGGATGCTGGGGTAATGGAGATACCATTTTTGTGTTCCTATCCCTACTTTTTATTGACCATTCCCAAATTTCAAATGCTGCAGTCTTTTTCCCTTCCAGTGTGAAGGGATTATAACCCGTATTCCGGCAATACCATCCAAACTCTTGAGACGCTCGAATAGCCAGATCAAAAGCATCATCATAATTACCTTCTACCAGCATTACTTTTGCACCATAAACCAATAATTGAGCAACTTTTGCTGGAGGAGCATTACGGGGGGCGAAAATAATGGCGTGCTGCCCGAGCGCAGCAGCCATACCAGCTAAAGCAGCGCCAGCATTTCCAGTAGATGCTGTCACCACGATCTCAGCTTTTAATTCGCGGGCACGCGCAACCACAACCGCGCTAGGGCGGTCTTTAAAAGAGGCGGTTGGATTACGACTCTCATCTTTGATCCATAACCAAGGTATGCCTAACCTTGCCCTAAGCTCTACTGGCGCATATATGGGCGTCCATCCTGCTGAACGGAAGGGTGTATTAAATCCACCAGGATCGTCAATGGGTAATAAAGTTAGGTATCTCCAGAGGGATGGTTCCTCACCGGCAAAGATTACATCGGGACTGTAAAGACGTCGAATATTGGCATAATCCAAAACCACATCCAGGTTTCCTCCATCTACCCGGCAATTATATAAAATCTCTCCAGCATCATATTCATGTGAACACAATGAACAGCGGTAGTGATAGTTTCTTGGCATATTAAACAATGACCTCTTGGATGAATTCTAAATATATAAATGAACGAAATTAATCTAAGCTCAATTCTCCAGCCTAAGTAATTACTTCAAATCCTCCCTATTTTAAACGTAGATTTTCAAATGACCTGACAATAACGAGCGATTACTCTTGCTCAAAAGGAACACCCAATGAAGCAGGTGAAGAGGCGCGTAAAGAACGTAAGATGCGTGCAATGATCCTTCTAAATGATTCGGGTAAACTAGCCAACATTCGATTTACCCATTCAGTGTTGCCGATGTTTACCAATAACAAGGTTAATATCATTAATGGAAAAGGCGCTACCTGGAGTATTTGAGACGGAATATCTGGCAATCTGGATTGCAGGATCAGACCTAACCATTGAAGCAATGTAAAGAGATAAGCGCCAAACGCTGCCCGGAGAGGATTCCAACCCCCAAAAATGGTAATAGCGAGGGCGATCCAACCAATCCCATCCAGCCCTGAAATGGAACCCTTCCAGCCAGCTTTAACACTTAATGAATACGTTGGACCAGCCAACCCGACTAAAGCACCACCTAAGATGGTATAAAGGTAACGTAAACGATTTACATTAGCTCCGCGTACAAAAGCCGCCGCTGGACGTTCACCGACTCCCTGCAACATCAACCCAGCGTATGTTTTAAAAATCCAAATCCACGCGATTATTATCAAGATAAAACTTAAATATGTCAATAAATCCTGTGTAAATAATAAGGGTCCCAATAGCGGAATCCGGCTTAATAGAGGGATAGGCATTGAAGATACGCGTTCACCTGATAAGCCCATATATGGATTCCCAAGAAAATAAGCCAGATCACGGCACATTAATGTTAATACAAAACCTACGGCTACTTGAGACTGCTTAAGTGAAATACTCGCAAACGCTACCACCAAGGCTACCAATGCACCTATAAACATACCACTTATAAACCCAAGGAATATATTATTCGTCGTAACTGTTATAGCAAAACTCGCCATCGCCGATAATAAGATGGTGCCATTAACAGAAAGGTTAATAACACCCGAACGTTCAGCAAAGGTTTCCCCGATCACTGCAAAAATAACAGGCGCAGCTGCCGCTAATACTCCTGCAAGACCGGTAATGATCGATGATAAATCCATTACTCCACCATTAACTCCTTCGCATCAAGCGTTGGCGAAGACCATCCATCATTAAAACAAATAAAACCAACGCTCCTTGCAATACTCCAGCCAGGGATGAATCTAGCTGTAACATGATCGGTAATTGAATACTTCCGATATTAAGAGCCGCAAAGAATAGAGCTATCGGAATAATCCAAACTGCGCGTAAATTTATCAACATAGCCACCATTAAACCCATATATCCATAACCACTCGAAATCGATGGGATTAGACGATGGTAAACAGCCGTCACCTGCAAGGCACCAGCTAATCCGCCCAGTGCGCCACAAATGATAAATGATAACAGGATCAACCGTACTGTCGGAATACCTAATAAAAAGGCTGCGCGCATGTTCTTACCCACAGCTTTTAGCTTTAAACCAAAGTGAGTACCATTTAAAATTATATAGATAATGAATAAGCTGATTAGAGCGATTACCAATGTCCAGATACTTAAACGAAGATTTCTTATCGTGGGAAGAGACATCCAATCTGGGAACGGTTCTGTACCTGCCATTGAAGCCACACCAGGTCGTTTCCATGGTCCGAAAATTAACCACAACGTAATGGTAGTAGCTACAAAGTTCATCCCAAGTCCCCCAAAAATTTCATTTACTCCCCCATAAGTTTTTAATAGTCCTACCAGAGAGGACCACAATCCACCACCGATCATCCCAGCTAGGATCGCTAACACCAAAACAATGAAAGGTGAAACGTGCGTGTTGAGAAAAAAACGTAAAATAGCAGTAGTGAATATTGCCCCCATAGTGATCTGACCTTCGATACCAATATTCCACAACCCAGTGATAAAAGTAGCAAGTAAACCTGTTGTTACTATCATTAATGGAACTACAGCCACTAATACATCTGAAAATGATCCAATGGAACCCAATAATATATGACGGAATGCGGCTAGGGGAGGTGCTCCAGTAATTATTAATACTAGGATGGTAAATAGCAACGCCAGTAGGATAGCGCCACCTATAAAACCAAGGTTGATCCAACGTAATAAACTTTTAGTCATTTTATTGCTTTTCCCCCCAGCCTATACCACCAATTAATTGACCTAACTGGTCAACGGACGTACTGGTTGCATCTAATGGTAGTGAAACTTGCCCAGAAAAGAACACCAGGATACGGTCACTATATTGTAAAATTTCTTCAAGATCTGAGGATATAAAAATGATTGCGGTTTTTTGTCGGCAACGCTCTTTTAGTAATCCCCATATATGAATAGTAGATTCAACATCCAAACCCCGGGTAGGGTGTTCCAGAAGCACTATTACGAGAGGTGATTTAAGTAATGCTAAAAGTGTCCGCTGTTGGTTTCCGCCAGATAATGCTTCTACCTTGGTTGATGGCGTGCCCTTTATGTCGAATTGCTCGATCCGTTGTCGTGTCAACTTCTCGGCATCTACCCAATTAATAAACATTTCACTTTTCTCCTCTGCCAGGAGAAAATGTTCCGTTAACGTCAAACCGGTTACTAAACCTTCTTCTAACCTGGAAGCAGGCAGATAAGAAACTCCTTTCTTCCGGAATGCTTGAAAATTTTTACCAGTCATATCTTGCTTATCCATATACATTTTCCCAGCGACTGGTCTGATTAAACCCCCACAGGCACGCAAGAAGGCTGCTTGACCACTACCCTCCATACCGGCTAATCCTATCACCTCTCCACCAAATACCTGTAAATTAACATTCGTAATTCGCAAATGATAATCTTCAATACTCACTCCCTGCAGCTCGAGCACCGGAGGACAGGTTTCGGTTATCTCACGGGTGTTTAATGTAACAAGCTTCCCGAACATCATTTTTATTAACTGATCTGTTTTGTAAGGAGGAGTCGCTTCTCCCACTAGTTGACCTTTACGTAAAACAGCAATCTTGTTACATAATTGCTGAACATCGTCCAGCTTATGGGATACAAATATTACTGTTTTACCTTGTTCCACTAATTTCTTTAATGCAGCAAATAATTTTGTTTTTTGGATGGAGCTAATTCCTGTGGTAGGTTCATCTAAAATGATCACCTTGGCACCTACCCACAAAAGACGAAGAATTTCAAGCTGTTGTCTCTCGCCAATAGTCAAAGAGTCTATATAGGAATTTGGATCGAGGGAGAAATCCATCTGATTTTGCAAGAGGTTAAATTCCCGAATGGCATCTGATCGATTTGGAAATACCCGTTCCCAAAACTTTTGTATTGTTAAAGGTACATTACCTCTTCCCACCAGGAAATTATCAATGGCACGCATGGGTGGAAAGTCTAGTGGATCCTGGTGTAACATTCCAATACCAAGACGGTTTGCATCTGTCGTAGAATGAATAACTACCTCTTTACTATCAAGGATTATCCTGGCTCGATCAGCCTGGATGAAACCAGAAAGCACTTTCATCAATGTGCTTTTACCAGCTCCATTTTCACCCAGAATCCCTTGAATGGTACCAGAAGGTATTGTTAAATGGATATTATCATTCGCATGTACAGAGCCGAATGATTTATCTATACCTATGAGTTCAATATTCATGTGATATAAAAAAGGGGGAAGGCTGGGATACCTTCCCCCAACGGTTGATCTGGAAATTTATTGAGTAGGAACGCTTTGACCTTCCATGCCTTGTAGAAGCTGAGGCAGGTACCAAATTTGCTGGTCAGTGGCTACCTCACCATCCTTCAAATATACTGAACCATCCTGAAGGTTGATAGGGCCTTTCCATAGATTTAAGCCATCGGCAAGTGCTTTTATGAATTTATCTACATTAGTTGATGCATCGCCTGCTAATGCAGCGCCTTTTACAAAACCGACCGCGGTTTTATCCGGGTTATTAATGTCTTGCCAGTATGGGCTATTCCACTCCCAGGCTGCCTTGAATGTACCATTCAGAGCATCCGTTAAATACTTTATATAAGCTGGACCCCAGTTAAAATATGGGACACCCAAGCATACATCGGTAGCTTCCTGGCAACCACCAATATAGTCATAAGGGATTGCATAAACTTTTTTACCAGTTCCGGCAATTTTCTTCGCCTCTACGAGTGCTTCTGTTGTATCAATCCCTGAGACGACTATATCGTAACCTGAGTTAAAGAAATCATCTGCTACCTGGGTTGGATCCGAAGTCACACCAGGAATGTTGAACCAGAAGCCAATCCATGTAACCTTAAACGAGAGAGTAGCTGGATCTTTACCCAGATACTCCTTCCAGCAATATTTCGCGCCCAGGTACACAGAAGAAACCAGACGACGAGTTTCATCATTAATCAATGGACCCAGGTATCCAATCTTACCAGTTTGGGTGGTTAATGCAGCCGCGCAGCCGGCGATCATTTTGCCATATTCCATACGTCCCATGATATTTACAAGGTTAGGAATGTCTTGATATCGCTTTCCATCTTTCCATGCGCTGTCTCCAGATGCATGAATAACGAAAATATCCGTATGGGCCTTGGCAAATTTGATGGCCTCATCTTGCATAGCATCCGAGTTGAAAATGACTACCTTGGCTCCTTTTGTGACTAACTCTTCAGCTAACTGTGATTCGGTAGTACCGGGGCGATCAGCTACATTAACCTTGTCAAGGTAAATAAAGTCTAAATTCGGTAGTTTACTCTGAACATATTTAGCAGCATCATAATGCGCCTGACTCCAGCCATGGTCATTATACGGTCCAACCATGAGCATACCAAAAGTCATTTTTTGAGGTGGGGGGGTCGTTGCTGGTTTGCAGGCTGTGAACAATAATACAACCAGCATAACAGTGCTAGATAGGATCAAAAAGGTTTTACTTCTCATGTTACTCCTCCATAAATATACATAAGATTAGGACAGGTTATTAAACGCTTTAACCTACATTTGGATTCCTTTTGTACTATCTGCCTCCTTTCTCCCTTTTTCCTGTGCTGTTTAATAATAAAAAGTAATTTTACCTCATGGTAATGTATTCCTGCTTATACATATACCTTAAAATATATCTTGTCTGACAACCTGCAGTAACAAATAGGATATTGGGATTTCCGGTTATATCCAAAACCCTTTTTAAAACATACGATTCTATTACGGCACGATAATGGTACCAGTTTCGCCTTTTAATGCCCGACCAATATTCTCTGGATTCGTAATAATCGCCCGATTTCCCGTGGCTTCCAAGAACCAAATAATTGCTTGGATCTTCGGAGCCATGGAACCTTTAGCAAAATGCGTTCCTTCTGCTAGAAACTGCTTCGCTTCATTCATTGTCATCCGATCGATCCACTTTTGATCTGGTTTACCATAATTAAGAGCTACTTTCTCAACAGCAGTAGAGATAAGGAATAGATCAGCTTTTATCTCACGAGCTAATAAACTGCTAGCATAATCCTTGTCAATCACAGCCCCGATACCAACATACTCACCATCCCCTTTATCGATCACTGGAATACCCCCACCTCCAACAGTTATTACCACGACCCCAGCGTCTATCAATGTTTTTACTGATTCAAACTCGACTACTTCTTGAGGAATCGGGGATGCTACCACGCGTCGCCAACCTCGTCCAGCGTCCTCCACGACACTCCATCCCAGATCTCGGGCACGTTGCTTGGCATCCGTTTCGTCCATAAAACCGCCAATTGGTTTGGAGGGGTTTTTAAAAGCCTGATCATTACGATCAACTAAAACCTGGGTGACAATTGTCGCAACTGGTTTTTTTATACCACGTTTATACAGGTCATTTTGAAGATTCTGCTGCAGCGCATACCCAATAGCCCCTTGGCTATCAGCACCGCATACTTCCAAAGGAATTTCGTGCATACCTTCTATTCGATGGGCGATTTCAGACCTTCGCAAGATGAAACCCACTTGCGGTCCATTACCGTGCCCGATCGCCACATCCCAACCTGCTTCAATCATATCAGCAATATGATGGCAGGTTTCTTTGGCTGCCAGGTATTGGTCCTCCACTGTTTGGTGTTTACTGTCTTTGATCAGTGAATTTCCACCTATCGCGACTACTGCAATCTGCTTGTTTTTTACCATATTTAATAACTCCTATATACTCGCTAATCGATGAATACGGAATTCATTAATTACGAATGAGAAAATTGTATAAAAATTACAGATTATGAAAAAATCCCACCACTCTCGTTTATCTCATCGTCAATGCCATGACAGCCTTTTGAACATGCATTCGGTTTTCAGCTTCATCATAGACTACAGACTGTGGACCATCTATAACATTGTCAGTTACTTCAATATTTCGGTCAGCGGGTAAAGGGTGCATATAAATCGCGTCAGGTTTTGCTAACGCCATCCGGCGCTCATCTGTAATCCAGTTGGGATACAATTTGATTATCTTCGCGCCTTCGTCTGGATCAGGTGTATGTACCAACGCGCCCCAGGATTTTGCATAAATGATATCAGCGTCTTTAAAAGCAACATCCATATCACTGACTACCTCAAAACTCACACCAAATTTCCTGGCTTGTTCCTGTGCTTGTTCCATAACCTCAGGCATGAGTTTAAACTCCGGCGGGTGAGATAACACAATATCCATCCCAAAACGTGGCATTTGAAGGATTAAGGATTGTGGTACGGACATCGGTTTTTGATACGAGGCAGCATATGCCCATGACACAACCATTTTCTTGTGACGTAAATCGCGACCCTTCTTTTCAATTATTGTCATTAAATCGGCAAGAATCTGGAAGGGATGGTAGATGTCGCATTGCATATTTAGAACCGGCACACGTGAGGCTTCCGCAACTGCATTGAGATAACCATTACCAATCCCCCAATCGACATGGCGGATCGCAATTCCATCAAAATAACGTCCGAAAATCTCACCTATTTCCTTCGGTGTATCACCGTGAGCAATTTGGGTAGTTTTACTTTCAATAAATGCCGCATGACCACCTAATTGGGCCATCCCCGCCTCGAAAGAACCGCGCGTCCGGGTACTCGAAAAAAAGAATAGCATCGCGAGAACCTTATCTCGCAAGTATGGATGCGGTTCACCTAATGCACGCTTACGCTTCATATCAAAAGCAACGTCGAGAACAGTCTCTACCTCTTCTTTGGAAAAATCGAGGTCGCTAATCAAGTCTCTCCCACGAAGATCAGTTTGCATACAATTACTCCATCGCTCCTAAAACTAAAGCTAACAAAGCCATCCGGACAACAACTCCATTAAATGCTTCGATCCAATAACGAGCATGGCGTGTATCATCCACCTCAACTGGTAATTCATCCATGCGTGGCAAAGAATGTAATACGATCGAATCTTGCTTGGCTTTACGTAATAACTCTTTGGTAACTTTATAGTTTTCCGGGGTTGTCCCTTCTTTGCCAGAGCGTTCATCGCGTGACTTGGTGTAATCGGGTTGGACGACCGGTTCCATATAAATAACATCCGCATCAGCGATTGCCTGTTCCACATGCTCGAGTTCTTTAAAATTCAAGTTAAGATCGTGCAACTCCTGTTTAAATTCAGGCACCAGACACATCTCTGGAGGGGAGACATAAAATGCATTAACATCGAATTTAGTCATCGCATAAGATATGCTATGCATTGTACGCATACGCATATCACCGATTAGAAGGAAATTTAATCCATCCAGCGTTCCAAACTCATTCAGGATCGTATATAGATCGGTGAGGACCTGCGTAGGATGCTCACCCCATCCATCACCAGCATTAATAACTGGGATACTTGCCCAACGGGCAGCCTCGTGAGGGGCACCCTGTTGGAAATGGCGAATAACCAGTACATCACCATAAAATTCCAACATCCGAACAGTATCCTTGATCGACTCCTGGTAAAAATCACCAGCGCGGGTCATTTTAGCGTCAGAGAAACCAAGAACATGTCCACCCAAGCGGTGCATTGCCGCCTCATGAGCCAGGCGAGTGCGGGTGCTGGGTTGGTAAAATGCCGTTACCAAGGTTTTATCCTTTAGTAGATCACTGTTACGGCGATCACGGGCAAACGGCTCTAACTCATCTGCGACCTGGAAAATCCGGAAATATTCTTCCCGTCCAAAATCTTTTAACGAAAGAATGTCACGTCCGAGAAAACTTCTCATATTAGCCTCCTAAGCATGCTATATGCAAGAATTATATTCAAGGTTGGTAATTTTCGGCAATTTGATAACTTTTTAACCCGAATAAAATTGGTTATCTGTTAACCCTTCGGATCACATGAAACCGAAAGTAACCTGGTAAGAAATAACTAACCGCCAGGTTGATCATTCTACCTTTAGTTGTATATAAATATGAATAGAAATGTAATAAAACATCACCACTCTGGATACCCATGGCGCGAGCAATTTTCGGTGTAGATATTGTAGCAGTTATTTCTGCCCGAGAATATGCGAGATTATGGGTTCCTAAATGGGTTAATAAATCCAACATTGATCCACTAAATTCTTTTTGTAAATCATCAAAATCCATTAGATCATCTGGAATGATATCGATTAAGTAAGCAACAGGACGCCCTTCCGCTAATATGATCCGCGCTACTTCATAAACACGGAGGGGTAATGGCAAATTAAACGCTTTACTTTCAACAAGTGTAGCATCTCTACGGGTCACATCAACCTCACCCATAGATATTACTAACTTAGTCTTCTTCGCCATGGTTTGGATACTTTCAAGAAGCTCCAAACCACTTTCAATAATTTGCGTCGGATGGATCACATAAGTTCCCGAACCTTGACGCCGGGTAATCAACCCCTGTGTCTCGAAAGTGCGCATGGCTTCGCGTAAAGTCGCTCGTGATACCCCAAGCTGTTTTGCTAATTCAGGTTCTGTGAGTAAACGTTGACCTGGTTTAGTTTTTGCAATAATCCGTCCTAATTCTTCATGTAATCGCTGGGATTTCGAGATTTTTTGTACCATGCCTTCCCCTTTATGGTTCCAAGAATGGAATCATTTTGAATAAGCTAACATCTACCAAGCCAAGATCGGAGATGCGTAGTTCCGGAATTACAACCAAGGCTAATAAACTAAGCTGCATGTTGGGATTATTTAATTGGCAACCACAGGCTTTGAACCCCTCCAGAACTGAGGCTGCTTTCCGAGCAACGATATCTGCTCTGTTAGC
>Ga0153916_10003018_pt1 | contig 12389 bp, 11 predicted proteins | sample Opewatmetagenome_FD_109642 | JGI IMG/M metagenome (GOLD analysis project Ga0153916, IMG submission 109642) | Freshwater wetland microbial communities from Ohio, USA - Open water 3 Core 3 Depth 4 metaG | ecosystem: Environmental > Aquatic > Freshwater > Wetlands | place: USA: Ohio, Lake Erie...
ACAGGTTGCTTGTCGAAGCTTGGCTGGGCGCCGCCTGCGCGGTAGCCATCAACCGGCCAGAACCGGCTGCTATCTGGGGTCAGAGCCTCGTCGATGAGGATGACCTCGTCATTCCAGATGCCAAATTCAAGCTTTGTATCAGCGATGATGATGCCGGGTTCGAGAGCGACCGCATGCGCATAGATGGCGAGCGTGCGCGTTCTCACGATGTTCGCCGCATCGTCGCCGAGGATGCTCGCCAGTTCTTCGTAGGAGATGTTCTGGTCGTGTCCGACTGCCGCCTTCGTCGAAGGGGTGAAGATGGGCTCGGGTAGCCGCTCGGACTCCTGGAGGCCCGCAGGCAGTGGGACCCCGCAAATCGCCCCTGTGCGCTGGTAGTCCTTCCAGCCGGAACCGGAGATGTAACCGCGTGCAATGCACTCGGCGTCGAGACGCTGAGCCTTGCGTACCAGCATGGTGCGACCGAAGTATCTCGAATCCAGCTTGAACGGCACCAGTGACGCGTTTTCTTCGGTGATCAGCGCGATGAAGTGGTTCGGAACGACTTCCTTGATGCGATCGAACCACCAGGCAGAGAGTCGCGTGAGCACCTCGCCTTTGCGTGGGATGCCGGTCGGGAGGATGACGTCAAAAGCCGAGATCCGGTCGGTGGCCACGATCAGGAGGTTTTCCCCCAGGTCGAAGGTGTCACGAACCTTGCCGCGCGCAAACCGATTGGGAAGGTCGGTCTCGAGAAGGATTTCAGACATCGTTTCCGTCCTTGAGGTGTATTGGGCTGCTTCCTCGCGCGAGGTCACGCCGAGGCGCGAGATCACTTCGCTGACGTGCCACTTCGCCCCCGCCAGGCTGATGCCAAGCGCCCTGGCGATCTCCGGGTTTGTGCGCCCGGCAGCCACCAGGCGCAACACCTGCTGCTGCCGCGGCGTCAGCCTGCTGGACGCGTTGTCTTGGGGCTGTCCAGTCGCTCCCATGCCGAAAATGTAGCCACTTTCAAGAGGGCTGTCCCTAGGCTATGGCAACAATTGCAGTACGTAATGTGCGCCCCAGAGCGCGAGCCCCCGAAGAGGCACCTTCCCAGTACCTCAGTCATGGTCGGTTCGGTTCAGATGCCCGGCGGCCCCGATCGCATTGTCGGCGAGATCCATGTTCAGCGATCTGCCGCAGCTAGCGACCTGGTTCGCCAGTGCGAGCAGGCGCAGCACCGAATCGATGACTCCGGGCAACGATCATGCTCGCGACTGCACTTGTGATGCTCAGTCCACGTTCATAGCGCCCTGATGAGCGGCGGACGAAACCCCTTGGCCAGGAAGGCCCAGTGTTGTCAACAGCGATGGGACGTCTTGGTGAGCCAGCCAAATGAGGAAGCCTCGATCGACCACCTTAAGACGCAAGTTCGTCTCGTCGTAGTCGAGGATAATCGGTTTGATTTCCTTCGTTACCTGCAGCTTCGCCACCGACTGGAGAGCCTGCGTGATATTGCCGGGATTGAGTGGGGACTGGGGGTGACTGCTATTGATAGAGTGCCGTATTTCTGCCTGACGTAAACCATCCTTCAGGATTTCGACTGGCGTAGTGAGCACCGCGAACAGCAACCAGCGATACATTTCCAGCTCAGTTTGTTGGAATCCTTCAGCGAACTGGATCAGAAACGACGTGTACCGCCCGCCCTGCTGGCTGACCACTTCCTTCACGAGTTCCTTCGCATCAACTCCTGCGGCAATCGTTTCATTCTTGCCCCGTGTCTCGAAAACGTTCGCGTTCTTGCAGGCTTGATTTGACGCTTCTTGTAGGATCGCCACGCTACCTTCGCAATTCGAGATTAGTCCATTCACGAATTCCGGGTCGAATGTTACCCCAAGTAGTTCTTCACCGCGTGAGATAACTTCGCGCAGCTCGACGTCCGTCCAGTTATCCGCATTGATTGAGACAACCCTCCCGGATAGGTCGCCGTTGTAAACGGTCAAGCGATTCTCATCAAGCCAAACGCCAACGATAATGAAGCAGAAGTTGGAATTTTCGTGGAACGCCTTTAACGAAACGGCGAAGTCCTTCTGGGTCTCTATCGGTAGATAGTGGAAGTCCTCGAGTACGATATATCGATCGAACTCGGCGGAGTTGAGGGCAGTGATTACGTCGTTCACGTCACCCAGGTCGAGTTCCAGCGGCTTTCGAGTGTTGGTCGTTGAGGCGCCAGCGCCCAGACCGCTTTCCAAGGCGGCGATCCCCACGTGGATTGATGCCTTCACCTTGGCATCGCCGCTTTGCGTTCGGGAGGTAGACTGCGTGATTTCAAAGCCAGCGGCTTTTAGGATTGCCGCGTTTAAGTCCCGGATACTCCATCGATTGGAGCACGTCGCAACGATGTAGTCCGATTCGTTTAGACAATGCTTCCGGAGCGTCGTCTTTCCCTGCTTCGAGCTTCCGTGGACGACCAAATGTTTCTCACGGGTAAGGTTCTCGATGAACTTTTCGTCGACCGCTCGCCGGGCGACATAATTTAGTGGAATGTCACGCGTGATGCCGAAAACGTCATCCGTCTTCTTTTTTACGTTACTCACCGGTGTGCCCCATAGCTACTGATGGAAAGGATCGTCTAGCGCGGTTGCCCTCGCCAAAACGGAACTGCTCACCACTGGACGAACATCGGCATGACCACGTGCACGTAATCGCGCTCATCGACCGGGCGGAACACACCTTGCGATGACGGGCTGGTCATCTCAAGCGCGACCTTGCCGTTGAGCACGTTGAGAACGTCGTTCAAGTAGCGGCTGTTGAAGGCGATCTTCGATGCGTCTCCTTCGATCGCCGCGTCAATCTCACCGTTGTTGTCGCCGATCTCGTCGGCGCGGGCACTGACCGCAAGCCGCCCCGGCATGCCATTCCCCGGTGTCAGCTGCAACCGGATGATGCCGCTCCCGTCCCGCGCGAAGATGGCCGCGATGCGTGCCTCGCGCTTGAATTCCTCCACGTCCACGACGCAACGCGTATTGAACTCGCCCGGGATGAGCTGGTTGTAGTTGGGGAAGGTGCCCTGGATAAGCTGGGCGACGAGCTCGACATCGGTCAGCGCGAACTGTACCTGCGTCCGCTGCGGATTGATCCGCATTTCCACTGGCTCGCTGCCATCGCCGATGAGACGTGCGACCTCGCGAAGGGCTCGTGCCGGCACAATGACGTCGATCGGTTCCTCCGGTGCGGCCGGTAGGGTCGCGTCGGACACCGCCAGCCGGAAGCCATCGGCCGAGGCGAAGGTCAGGCGGGTCCCATCACTCTTGATGCTTATGCCGGTCAGCACCGGGCGCGAATCGTCGCTCGCCGCGGCGAACTCAACGCGCTCGATCGCCTTGCGAAGGACCTTTGGGTCGAGCTCGACCCTCACGCCTTCGGTAATCGTCTGGATCCTCGGGAAGTCCTCCGCATCCATTGCGTTGACGGTCGATTCGTTGCGGGCGCATTCGAGCTTGACCTGACGGCTCCGCTCCGGGATTTCGAGGTTCACGGTGGCGGGCGGCAGCGACGCCACGAAGTCACTCAGCAGCCGGGAAGGAACAGTGGTCGCGCCTTCCTCATCGATCTTGGCGCCGATCCACGCACGAATGCCGATGTCGAGGTCCGTGGCGGCGAGCATCAGCCGGCCTTTCTCGGTCGCCAAGAGGACGTTTGCGGTGATTGGGAGGGTCGATCGGGTCGCGACGGCGCGCCCGACGATGCCGAGCCCTCGCTGGAGGTTTTCCTGGAGCACCTGGACTTTCATGGGTTCACCCGCCTAAGCCAATCGACGAATTATAGGAGCGTCCGCTTGACCGGGACAAGGCGAGCGCATAGGCGCCTCAACAATTAGGTTGGGGTCTGGACAAATCACCCCCCAGTAAGTTAACGTAAAGGTTAGGGTTGGGAGGTTAAAGTGGAGTCGTGGGCGATTGCCCCGGCTATACTTGCAATAACGCGTGTTTATCTTTGACCTGCAGCTGGCGAACTACCGAAACTACGGTCGCGCGGCGATCAAGCTCGACCGCGGGCTGAGTTTGGTCGTGGGCGACAATGCCCAGGGCAAGAGCAACCTTCTCGAGGGCATCTATCTCCTTTCAACCCTGCGCTCGAGTCGCGCATCCAGCGACGCCGACCTTGTTCGCCGCGACATTCTTGCCTCCGATTTCCCCGTCGCGCGCCTCGCGGCCGAAGTCGAACGTTCGGCCGGCAACCTGCAGATCGAGGTGGCGATCGTGGGTCGGACGGCCGATCCGGGCCACCGCGCTGGCAAGCGCGTTCGCGTGAACGGCGTACCGAAGCGGGCTTCCGAGGCCGTCGGGCAGTTGGCCGCTGTGCTCTTCACCACACTCGATATCGAAATCGTCGCTGGTCCCCCCCTCCTTCGTCGCCGCTATCTCGACATGATGATCTCGCAGGTCGATCGCGGCTATCTCCGCGCGATGCAGCGCTACGCGAAGGTACTCCAGCAGCGAAATAGCTTGCTCAAGCGTGTCCAGGCGCGAGAGGCTAAATCCGCGGAACTCAACTTCTGGGATCAGGAGTTGGCCCACTCTGGTGGCGTTATCATGCAGGCCCGCGCAGAAGCGCTTGGCCACATCGCGCCGCAGGCTGCCTACCAGATGGATCGGCTCAGCGATGGCCTGGAAACGCTTTCACTGACCTATCACCCGGCACTTGGCGGACTGGACGACAACGATTGTCCAATCGAAGAGACCGAGTGGGCTTCGAGGATGCTCAAGGCATTGGGCAACCTGCGTAACCGGGAGATCGGCGCCGGCGCGACCCTGGTTGGGCCCCACCGCGATGACGTCGTGGTCGAGATCAACTCTCTCCCGGCCGACTCCTTCGCTTCTCGCGCCCAGCAACGCACGGCAGCCCTGTCCATGCGTATCGCCGAGGCAAGCTACCTCCGCCGTGCGCTCGGCGATGACCCGGTGGTACTCCTGGACGATGTGCTCAGCGAACTCGATGCCCGCCGCCGACGAGGTGTGCTGGAGTTCTTCGACAGCTTCCAGCAGACGATCGTCACAACCTCCGAGCCCGACCGTGTCCGCGAGGTGATGACTCGTGCGTCGGGGCGATTTGTCGTGGCGGCCGGTGCGCTGACTCGTTTCGAGGGCGAATAGCGCCGCTACCCGCTGACACCCACCCGCGATTCGTCTGCACTGAAGATCGCCGGCAACGGTCCTGCGGGGACGCTCACGCGCAGCGCGCCGGGATCGATGCGGAATTCCATTGGCGTCTCGCCGATGAAGTCGCCATCGAGTTGCACGGGAATTCCCGCCGTCTCGATGCTGACTGACCGTGCCCTGCTTTCAAGCACGTGATGATCGCCGCCGAGCCGGCCCGTCAGCGTCTTCATGCCCAGCCGCGCGCCGTCGACGATGCTGCCCGGGCAGAGGGCGAGTACATCCAGCAGCCCGTCATCGGCGTACGCCGACTTCGTGAACTGAACCAGGCCGCCATAGAGCCGGGTGTTCCCGATGACCATGAACGCGAGCCGGCCCTCCTGCGGTTCGCCGTCGATAGTCCAGTGGGCGGGGCTTGGGCGAAGCTGGGGGAGCATGCCAGCCGCCTGGAGCACATAGGCGATGTCGCCCAGGCGTCGTTTCAGGCGCGAGGGTACCCGCTTCGCGACCGCGGCATCCCAGCCCACACCCGCCATGAGCATGAAGCAATGACCGTCCGCGCGCCCGAGGTCGACAGGGACGATCTGGCCGCCCAGGTGACATTCGAGAGCCGCTTCCCACGAATCAAGCGGCAGGCCGATTTCGCGCGCCCAGATGTTTACGGTGCCAGCTGGCACCGCCGCGAGGGCCGTCGACGAACCGGCTAAACCCTTCGCCACGGCTCGGAGCGACCCGTCACCGCCAACAACGAAAAGGAATTCGTCGCCATGCTCAGCCGTGGCTCTGGCGGCATCGGTTGCCTGCGCCGCGGAGGCCGGGACGGTCAGGCGGACCTGGAAACCACGAGCGCTGAGGAACTCGAGCGCCCCCTCCGGGTCGAATCGCCGAATGGAGTGCCGCGCCTCGGGGTTCACGAGAATGGTTGCCTGGCGTCGGTTGTCGTTCATTGCGGCTTGCTCAGGGGGCAACTTACCATACCGTCCTCACCCATACCGACACGGAGCTGCCCGTTGATCCCTTTGAAGCGCGTTGACCACATTAGTATGGCTGCTCCGAGCTGGAAACGGCAGGCCGAGCATCTCGATCGGCTACTCGGATTCAGGCTGCTCCATGACTTCGGCGCTGATTCGAGCGCGGCCGGGTTTCTCGGCTCCGTGAGCCAGGTCCCCGGAACCGATATCGAGTTCGAGGTGATCGAACCGGCCGGCCCGACCAGCTTCGTCCAGAAGTTCCTCGATGAGAATGGGCCAGGGCTCCACCACATCACGCTGGAGGTCCACGACCTCGAGCAGGCCTGCGCTGAGCTCGAAAAGCAGGGGATCAAGCCCTTCGGAGGAATCACCGACGACGGGTCCTGGAGGATTACGTACATCCACCCAAAAGACAGCGGCGGTATCCTCTGGCAGCTCTTCGTTCCGAAGCGCAAGCCCGGGGTGGTCGATCGGAGCACCGGAAAGGGCGCGGTTGGGCTGAAGCGCGTCGACCACGTCTCGCTGGCCGTGCCTGACCTCGATCGGCAGGTGGAATGGCAGGTCCGCGTGATCGGCATGGTCGAACAGGGGCGTTGGACGGACGACTACCTGGGCTACACGGGTTGCAACCTCGACATTCCCGGCAGCCAGCTGAAGTTCGAGATTATCGCCCCGACCCGGCCGCAGAGCTTCGTCCAGCGCTTCCTCGACACGCACCGGCCCGGCATGCACCACATCTGCTGCGAGGTCGAGTCCGTGGAGGCTGCGATGCTGGGACTCCGGGACAACGGCATCGAACCGTTCGGAGGCGTCATCGACAACGATTGGAAGAAGCACACCTTCCTCCACCCGCGAGATAGCGGCGGGGTCCTCTTTCAACTCTTCGAAGAGCGCTCGCAATGAACCCGTCCACCGGCTACGACGGCTATCTGACGATCCACGGTCTGCGCCATCACTACATTCGCTGGGGTGACGAGAAGAACGACCCGCTTGTCTTCCTCCATGGCCTCATGAACAACGCGCGCTACTGGGAGCATATCGCGACCCGGTTCGCGGACCGTTTTGCCGTCTATGCCCCCGACCTCCGGGGGCATGGTGAGAGTGAGCATGCCCCCGGAGGCTACCTGGTCTGGGCATTCGCAATGGATTTGCGTGGATTCGTCGAGGAGTTGGACCTCGAAGGGTTCGATCTCGTGGCCCACAGCATTGGAAGCCGCGTTGCAATGGCCTACGCGAGGGAACATAGCCACCGCCTGAAGCACCTCGTTCTCGCCGACATGGGCCCGGAGATGGCGCCACAGGGAGCTCGTGGAATCCGGCGCAGTACGGGCGAGTCCCAGGCCACTCCCGGATTCCCAACAGAGACCGCCGCGATCGAACACTTCGCCACGCTGTACCCGGGTGCGTCTCACGACTTTCTTGAGCGCCAGGTCGTGGCCTCGCTCGTGCTCGACGAGGCGAGTGGAAATCTCGTTTTCCGCTTCGATCCGGCAATCCATCAGGCGACCGGGCGGGCTGCTCTCGTCGAAATTCCCTTCCTCTGGGAGAGCCTGGAACACATCACCTGCCCGACACTCGTCATCCGGGCGGAGAAGAGCCGGATGCTCTCGCCTGAGATTGCTCAGCAAATGATCGAGCGCCTGCCTCACGGCAAGTTCGTTGAAATTCCCGACGCTGGCCACCAGGTGCCGCTTCATCAGCCGGACGCGTTCGCGACCGCGATTGCAGAGTTCCTCGCCACCTAGGTTCGCCGCTTGTCGCGCGTCGACGGGAGTGGTTCCCTAAGGCCATGCCATTTTCCGCTTCATCGAGACCGGAGATTGCTGGCGAAGCCGGCTACGTCTCGCCCTATCCCTACATGGAGAAGCTCCAGGAGAAAATGGAGGAGCGCCTCGACCGCAAGGTTCCGGTTACGGGGCGGTACTGCGGATTTTGCTACGGCCGGCTGCGTGAGGTGGAAGCAATCTGCCCGTTCTGCGCGACATCAACCAGCGAACGCCCAACGGTCGATGAGATTCCGCAGGCGGTTCTTCGCGCTTACCGGGCGAAACAGCGGACCGAGGCAGGCTGGGTCTATGGCGGCGCCTTCGTCGGCCTGATCATCGCCTCAGTCTTATTCATCGTCCTTGAACTCTGGGGCCCGGGGATCCTCGGGCATCCTGCGACCGGCTTCGCAGTACTGATCCTGGGTGGCTATCTACTCGCGCAACTGTGTGGTCCGCTCATCGCGGGCCAGTTTGGCTACCGGTCTGGCGCTCGCAAGCGCGATTTGGCCTGGGGCCGGTTCCTCGCCGAGCGCGACGGGCCAGCTGCCCCTAGTCGGTAATCCGGACTAGGACCTGGCCTTCGTCGATGCGCTGACCGGTCTTGACCAGGATCTCCGAAACCGTCCCGGCCGCAGGGCTTTCAACAGGGATTTCCATCTTCATCGATTCGAGGATGAGGATCTCCTGGCCACTGGAAACGGACTCACCGACGGCGACGAGCACTTCGCAGATTGATCCTGCCATGGTCGCGGGGACTTCAACCGTTGCCATCTGACCTGCTCCAGCCGGAAGTGAACGTACTCTAGCGTGCCTCGTGGCAACGCGCAGGCACCAAAAAGGCGCCCCTTGCGGGACGCCTTCTGGTTGGTCGGAGGTAGTCTATTGGTCGCATCGCCAGGTCGGTGGCCCGCTCGACACGGGCGCAGATGACCCGAACACCCTCGGTTCGGTGCCGGTGCCTTACGGACCGGGGGCTTCGCGGCTGGCTTCCTTGCGGCGCCTCGCCGGTACAACCCATCCCTTGCGGGACCCCTCACCGTTTGACCAGTCCTGGGAGCCGGAACTCCCGGGAGGGCCTGTCCAACGCTTCCGGGCTTCTGACCTTGCGGCCGGTGGGCCTTTCCACGTTCGCGGGGGCTTCCAACCACCCCGCCTCCAACGCACCGAACTCTAGCGGCGCGCACGGGCGCTGTGAAGCGTTTTATGACGAGAATATCGACCCTTCACAAAGGCTTGATGCAGCGTCGCAATTATCGTTGATCCCGAATGTGTTCGCCCCCTGATCGCCTCGCGACCGGGTCATTCGTTTATGTTTGTGATCGCCCCGTATACTCCCAGCGTGACGACTTTGCCGCAGACTCCGGATGGTCGGGAACGCTCTTCGTTTGACGTTGTCGTGGCCGGCGGCGGCATCGCGGGGCTTTCGGCTGCCATGAGCGCCCGCGATGCAGGGGCCGATGGAGTGCTCCTCGCCCTCGCGACTCGCTAGCCGATGCCGCAATTGATTGGCGTCACCACGTCGCCCACCTCTGAAGGGCGCGAGCGCGTGCAGCTAAGCGCCTCATACATTCGCGCGCTGGAACAGGCTGGAGGCGTCCCGCTCCTCATTCCCGCACAGGCTTCGCTGCCAACCCTGGTCGCCTTGATGGGTGTCGCTGATGGACTCGTTCTTACGGGCGGTGGCGATGTGAATCCTGCTCGCTACGGCAAGGAACGGCACCCGGCCGTTGCCGGCGTGTCGGACGAGCGCGACGCTGCCGAGGAAGCGGTCCTGAACCTGGCGTTGGATCGCGGCCTTCCCATCTTCGCGATTTGCCGCGGTATGCAACTCCTGAACGTCGCTCTCGGCGGGACGCTGGTGCAGGATCTCCCCGGGGAATTTCCGGACGCGCTCGTCCACGGCCCGCGGAGCGACCACTCCGTCAGTATCGCCCCGGACAGCAGGCTCGCGCGGCTCATTGCGATGGAAGCCGCGGGGGTGAATTCGCGCCATCACCAGGCAGTGAAGAAGCTGGGCGAAGGGCTGAAGGCGGTCGCGTGGTCGCCCGATGGCGTCATCGAAGGGATTGAGATGCCGGGGAGATGGGTGGTAGGGGTTCAGTGGCACCCGGAAGACATGGTCGAGGATTCAGAGGCGTCCCGCCGACTCTTCGCAGGTGTTGTCGAGGCTGCGGGAGCGCGATAACGAAAGGGGGAGGCCATGGCCTCCCCCTTTTGAGCGTTGATGATTTTGAGGATCGCTACCCGAGCTTCTTGATCTCCTCGATAAGCGCCGGGACGATCTTCTTGTAGTCCTCGATGATGGCGAACTTGCTGGCTTTCACCATGTTCGCATCAGCGTCCTTGTTGATGGCGACGATGTTCTTGGAACCGGACATCCCCGCCATATGCTGACTGGCGCCGCTGATCGCGACAGCGATGTAGAGATTTGGCGAGACCGTCTTGCCGGTCAGCCCGACCTGCTGTGACGGCGGATACCAGCCGAGGTCACAGGCCGCGCGCGACGCGCCGACTGCGGCCCCCTTGAAGGTGCCGGCAAGCGTCTCCAGCATCTTGAACGCGCTCTCGTCGCCAAGGCCGCGTCCACCGCTGACCACCACCTCGGCATCTTCGAGTTTGATGCCCGTCGAGGCGGCCTTGCTGACGCCAAGAACCTTCACTCGCGTTTCGCCCGCCGCGTCGATCGCCGTGACACTGCCGCTGCGCGACGCATCAGCTGCGAGACCGTCGAAGGTCTTGGCCTTGACGGTCGCGACCTGTGTCGCGGCTTTCCAGGTGATCTCTGCACGAGCGTTGCCGCCGTAGCATCCGCGCGTCGCCCGGAGGCGCCCGCCGGCGATCTTCAGTTCGACGCAGTCCATGGCGACAGCGGTCTTCAGTTTGAATGCCAGCGCCGGTCCGAGGTCGCGTCCCAGGCTGGTCTGTCCGAGAAGCACAATGTCGGCGCCCGATTGCTGCAGGGCGGCCTCGACGGCCGGGAGGTAGCTGTCGACCGTGCCGGCCTCGAGTGCCGGGTTCGACGCGGCGATGGCTGCGTCGGCGCCGTGTGCGATGAGGTCTTTCGCCTGGGCTTCGGTCCCGGCGATCAGCGCGGTCACATTGCCGGCACCCTGGCTGGAGAGCTGGCGGGCTGCGCCGAGCAGTTCGTATGAAATGGGGGCGATGTTTCCCTCGGAGGATTGAGCGATGACGAGAATTCCGGGCATTGCTTTCAGTCCTCCTTAGACCAGCTTCGCCGCGCGAAGCTTTTGGGCGAGGTTGTGAGCCTTTTCGTCAGGCGTCTCACCTTCAATGATTTCGACGTTGCTTACGACCTTCGGCACATAGAGCGCCTCGAGCGGCAGCCACCGGTTGTTGGCGCCGACTTCATCGGCGCCGATCCCTGCGTCGGCGGCGCTCCAGACCTGTACGGTCTTCTTCGCGGCGAGCATGATCTGGCGCAGCTGCGGGTATCGCGGCTCACCAAATTCGTTCGAGACAGAGACGATCGCTGGCAACGGAACTTCGACGGACTGGAAGCCGTCATCCAGCACTCGTTCGACCTTGAGGCTGTTGCCGTTCTTTTCGATCGCCTTCGCGACCGTCACGACTGGCATGCCCAGGATCTGGCCGACGCCCGCTGGCACGACGCCCATGTCCCAGTCCGCGGCAGAGCGGCCCATCAGGATGAGGTCGGCGCCGCCAAGCTTCTGGATGGCCCTGGAAAGGGCCACGGCGGTCTGGAAGTTGTCGATCCCTTCAAAGTTCGGATCGTTGAGGAGGACGCCTTCGTCGGCGCCCATGGCAAGGGCGTGCTTGATCGCGTCACGGGCGCTATCGGGCCCAAGGCTGATGACGGTCACCTTGCCGCCGCCGTCGGCTTCGTTGAGCCGCAGGGCCGCTTCGGTGGCCTGTGGGTCGAACGGATTGACGACTGGTGCGATGCCCTGGGCAGGGATCACTTTCTTGGCCGCTTCGTCGACTTTGAACGAAGCGGAAGGCGTTTCCGGATCGGGGATTTGCTTCACGCAGACGATGATATTCACGCGGTTGCTGGGCCTCCTACAGGCCGGCCGCGGGGCCGACCGATTTCTTATGAGGGGATCGGGTGGGGAAAACCCGGCAGAGGTTAGCACAAAGCGATACCTGTGTGAAATCTTGCACGGATGGCCTTCGGGGCCGCCGCCCGCACCTCATTTGCGGGCAGCTCTCGTCGCACGAAACGAACCCGTAACAGGGCCGCAAACCTGCCGAAACGCGGGGTGACTACATTCGAGCCGTGATTCGCTCGTTCAACCAAATCGAAGCAGTCTGCCCCGAGCCAACGGCCGGGTGGGGTGGCCGATGACTACTGAGCCATTCGCTCGGCGCGTCCAGACTCTGCGCGATTCCTGGATCGAGCGCCGTCAGATGCAGTCTTTCGCCAGTTCCCATGACTTCGACTCCCAGTATCAGCTACTGATCACTCTCCACCGATGGGCCGGAGATGCGATTCGCGAGGTGGAAGACATCTACGGCGAATCGATCGGAGTGGAATTGAGCCCGGTCCCGGA
>Ga0153916_10003019_pt1 | contig 12388 bp, 5 predicted proteins | sample Opewatmetagenome_FD_109642 | JGI IMG/M metagenome (GOLD analysis project Ga0153916, IMG submission 109642) | Freshwater wetland microbial communities from Ohio, USA - Open water 3 Core 3 Depth 4 metaG | ecosystem: Environmental > Aquatic > Freshwater > Wetlands | place: USA: Ohio, Lake Erie, Old...
AGTCGCCGTAAACTGCCCCCATGGGGAAGGCTGTGGTCGGGGTGGTGGGGGTCAACAGAGCATCCAGGCGGTATTTTCCCTGAGGGTCGAACACCTCATCGAAATCGCGACGGATCAGAGTCCGCACCCGAAGAGCGCGGTTATAGTATTGCTCGCTGTATTGAGCCGCGCTGACATACATACCCATTAGTATGCGCAGCTTGGGTTGGAGCCCGAAGCCCTCGGCTCGCGTCTTCCAGTACATTTCCGATAATTCCTCATAATAAGACTTCGTGCGGTAGCCATACTTTACCCCATCATAACGGTGCAGGTTAGAGGCTGCCTCAACCCGCGAAATTACGAAATATGCCGGGATACCGTAACGGGTATGGGGCATGAGCACATCATCGACGATATCCGCACCCAGCTCCGCCAAGCGCCCGGCAGCCCGTAGCACAGCCGCCTGGATTTCATTTATTATCGGTTCCTGATGTAGCTCGCTGGTATGTGGATCGGGATAGGTAATCCGAAAATAATCGGGTGATAGGCCAATGCGTAACCCGCGCACATCTCCTTCCAGCTCAGCTAGGTAATCCGGAATAGAAGCCGTAGCAGCGGTGGCATCGTGGGAATCTGGTCCAGCCACGACCTGCATCATCAGGGCTGCGTCGGTAATATTACGCGCCAACGGACCGGGACAATCCAACGAGGAGCCGAAGGCGATCAGCCCGTAACGCGAGACACGCCCGTAGGTAGGCTTGACCCCCACCACACCGCAGAAAGCCGCAGGTTGGCGAACCGAGCCGGCTGTGTCGGTGCCCAGGGAGAGGGCACCCTCGCCAGCTGCCACCGCAGCCGCGCTCCCTCCTGACGAGCCTCCCGGAACGCGTCCAGGATCCCAGGGGTTGCGTGTACTAGGCTGGAAGGCAGATGACTCGTTGGACGACCCGTAAGTAAATTCATCCAGGTTAGTCTTCCCAAGCATCACACCACCAGCTGCTTCCATGCGCCTCACAGGTGTAGCAGTATAAGGTGCCACGAAATTCGACAGGATGCGTGAGGCTGCCGTGGAGGGTGTCCCTTGCACACAGAAGATATCTTTCACCGTAAATGGCACTCCGGCTAATGGACCCGGATCTTCTCCAGCTGCCAGTTTATGATCAACCTCTATCGCCTGGAGGCGGGCGCGCTCAGGAGTCAGGGTGATGAAAGCGTGCACTCTGCGCGCATCATCTACCATGATCTCCCCGGGTTCCAGGCTGCCAGGTCGACCGTCAACAACATTGATGCGCTGCAGGGCTGATTCCAGGGCTTCCACTGCCGAGACTTCGCGATGGTGAATCATCTCGGATAGTTGATAGGCGGGTAAATCGCACAGTTCCATATAGAAATCCATAACAAAAGATAAACCCAAAATCCCACAGACGGGAAGGATTATAGAGCCTATTTCAAGTCTGTATGAGGAATCTCGGGTACGATGATATAGCCTTCGTCCGTCTCGGGAGCCTGCGCCAGGAGGTCCTGCGATTTTGGATCCGGAATCCACTCATCGAGGCGTGCTGGTGGAGTGATCTGGGGCGGATAAGGCACCCCGTGCGAGGTGGCTGGGGTACTGGCATCCAGGGGAATAGCCTCCAACTCTTGGATCGCTTTAAGCTGGTTATTCAACTGATTGCGTAGATATTCAGCCTCCTCCGGCGACAGCTCTAGCGCCGCCAATTCAACCAGGCGGTTGAATAGCTCAGGGGTGATTGCATCAGTCATTCTGTCTTGCCTCCCTGTTCTTTTCCTTCGGGTGTATTGAACTTTATAAATTTCTCAGCCAGCTCCCTCAGGCGCTTATCAACCCTATCGAACACGCTGCCTTCCTCTAATTCCCCTGAAGGCAACCGCTTCCCAGCAGAGACACCCGTCAGGATCTCGATGCCCTCGTCGATGGTCTTGGCTGACCATATGTGGAATTTTCCCTCCTTGACTGCCTCTAACACCGCCTCCTTGAGCATCAGGTTGGAAACATTGCTTTCAGGAACCATGACTCCCTGTTTCCCAGTGAAACCTTTCGCCTTACACACCTCGAAGAAGCCCTCTATCTTCTCGTTCACACCACCAATCGCCTGTACTTCCCCTTTCTGGTTTACCGACCCGGTGACGGCAATGCTTTGCCTGATCGGCACTCCTGACAAGGCTGAGAGGATCGCATAAAGCTCGGTGCTGGAAGCGCTGTCGCCTTCAACCCCTGAGTAATTCTGCTCGAAGACCAATCGAGCCGACAGGCTGATCGGTTTATCCTGTGCAAATTTGTCCAGTAGATAACCCGATAGAATCATCACGCCCTTGGTGTGGATCGGCCCTCCTAGCTTGGCCTCGCGTTCGATATCGACCAGGCCCTCACGCCCAAGTCCCAAACTCACCGTGATACGGCTTGGTTGCCCAAAGGTAATATCTCCCAAGCCGATCACCGACAGCCCGTTCACCTGTCCGACCTGCTCACCATCGACATCGATCTTGATAATATCGCGCTCAATCATTTCTCGGATCCGTTCTTGAACCAGGCTAGAGCGGTAAAAACGTTCTTCGATCGCCTTTGTCACGTGTGTATTAGTCACGTAGGGCTGGTCTTCCTGGGTGGCGTAGAAGCTGGCTTCACGGATCACATCGGCGATTTCCCCAAAATGGGTGGATAATTTTTCCTGGTCTTCTGCCAGCCTGGAGCTGTATTCGATGATCTTCCCAAGGGCAGAGCTATCAAAATGTTTCAGGTTTTCTGCCTCGCAGACCGTACACACAAAGGCCGCATATTCCTGCATATGCTCATCGGAGCGTTCCATTTGGGTATCGAAATCAGCCTTCACCTTGAAAAGCTCGTCAAATTCCTCGTCATATTGGAACAAAAGCTGGAACACATCCGGTCGACCAATTAAAACAACCTTTATTTGCATGGGGATTGGTTCCGGACGCAGACTCTTGGTAGAAATTAGCCCCAGTTTTTCTCCGGCTTCTTCAATCGTGATCTGTTCCTGCACCAGGGCACGCTTCAGACTTTCCCAGGCGAGTGGGGCGCGCAGCAGCTCTTCTGCCGGTAAAACCAGGTATCCACCATTGGCTTTGTGGAGAGAACCCCCTCGGACCAGGGTGAAATCTGTCACCACCGCCCCAAATTGGAACTCCTGCTCGACCCGTCCGAACAAATTATTATATGTGGGGTTTGTTTCAATAATGACCGGCGCTCCGCTTCGATCAGAATTATTTACCAGGACATTTACCGCGTATTTCTTCAGCATAGCCTGCATAGGATTCTGGGGTGTGGGTCCGGGTCTGGGCTGCTCATCGGGTTCTGCCCTGAACATAGACAGGTTTTCCAGGATATTAGCCTGGATCTGGTCGATATAAACCGGGATCTCTTCCAGGTCATGGTATTTCTCTTTGGCTTCTTCCACCAGGGGCTTAAGAGCATATAAAGCCACTTCCTGATCCAGCTTTTGGACTGCCTCGACCGCTTTTTTATCCACACTCCTGGATTGCCGCATACTTGCTTCCAGGGCAGCCTGGAGCTTATGCTGAGTCTCTTCGATTTGAGCGCGCTCCTCCTGGTTGAGAGCCAGGAATTCTTCTTCATCTAATGGCTTCCCCTTGCGCACCGGGATGGTCAGCACACCCATCGGTGTGGGCTGCAGCATGAAACCTGCTTGCCGAGCCTGTTCGTTGATCGCTTCGATCAACTTTGCTTTCTCCTGCTGGAAGGACTGTACTACCTCTTCCTTATGCCTGGCATATTCTTCGCTCTCGAAAGAGCTGCGGATCTCGCGCGCCGCTGAGGTGACCATTTTCTCGATATCCGCCCGGAAGCCCTCGGCGCGCCCAGCCGGTAGCCGCAGGGCATTGGGACGATAATTGTCGCGGAAATTGTTGACATAGCACCAGTCCGAGGGCACTGGTTTTTTCTTTGCGATTTCCTCCAGAAAATGCTTGATAGCCGTCACTCGCCCGGTTCCCGGACGACCGGCAACGTAGATATTAAAGCCTTTTTCTTTGATATCCAGCCCAAACTTCAAAGACCTGACAGCCCTCTCTTGACCAATGATCGATTCCAAAGCCAGAAAATCCTGGCTGGTGGCGCATCCCAGTTGAGTTGATTCACAGACTCTGCGTAGTCTTTCAATAGACAGTTCCTGGCTCATGGTTGTCGTCTCCTCAGAAAAGAGTATAACCGCCTTTTATGGCGTGTCAAGCGACAAGAGGAACTTACCCATGCTATAATGACCTTACCTAGCATCGATAACTGGCAAAAGGAGGTAAGATGGCTCCCAGTTTATTGTTTCCCTTGAGCGATGAGCATAAGATGATCCAGGAAGCCGCCCGCGACTTCGCCCGTAAAGAGATCGCGCCTATCGCGGCCGAGTTTGATGAAAGCGGAGAATTCCCTTATAAAACCATCATGAAGATGGGTGAGATGGGCTTCATGGGGATCGAGATCCCTGAACAATATGGTGGTGCTGGCATGGATACCCTGGCTTATGTGCTGGCTCTCGAAGAGATCTGTAAGATAGATGCCGCCCACGGCACGATTATGTCAGTAAATAACTCGCTCTACGGCTACGCTATTGAAAAATACGGCACCGAACCGCAGAAGCAGCAATTCCTGATACCGGTGGCGTCTGGCAAGTCGGTAGGAGCCTACGCTCTCACCGAGCCGATGTCAGGTTCCGATGCCGGCACCATGCGCACGCGCGCCATTCTCGAGGGTGACAGCTATGTCATCAACGGGCGCAAGTCATGGGTTTCCAGCGGTCCTGTGGCGGAGTACATCCTGGTCTTCGCCATGACCGACCCTGAGAAAAAGCACCGCGGCATCAGCGCATTTATCGTCGAGGGTAACCGTCCAGGATTCGTGCATGGCAAGAAAGAGCCTAAGCTGGGCATCCGCGCGTCTGCCACCAGTGAGCTCCTGTTTGAGGATTGCCGTCTGCCTGTCGGTAATTTGCTGGGTAAGGAGGGCGATGGTTTCAAGATTGCCATGGCCGCCCTGGACGCCGGGAGGATTGGGATCGCAGCCCAGGCTCTGGGGATCAGCGAGGCAGCTTACGAGGCCAGTCTGGCTTACTCGAAGGAACGGGAAGCCTTTGGTCAGAAAATCGGTGAGTTCCAGGGCATCTCCTTTAAACTGGCGGATATGAAAACCCGCCTTGAAGCCTCCCGCCTGCTGGTTTATAACGCAGCCATGGCAAAACAACGGGCACGTGCCAGCGGAGAGCGTTTCACCCTGGAAGCTTCCATTGCCAAGCTATTTGCCTCCCAGACTGCCGTGTTCTGCGCTGACGAGGCAGTCCAGATCCATGGAGCGATGGGTTACACCAAGGAGCTGCCTATCGAGCGTTATTATCGCGATGCTAAAATCACTGAAATTTACGAAGGCACAAGCGAGATCCAGCGCCTGGTGATCGCGCGCATGGAGACAGAGCTGCGTTAGATGCGTGATAGATATTGAAAGTGGGTAAACACTATAATTTAACACAATTCCATGTCATCTTCGCGCTTCATTACGTATCTTCTCATTGCCATCCTGCTTGCCGTCGGGTTAGACCTGCTCTTATCCCGCTGGCTGAGAAGACACTATCGCCGGGTCAGTCAGGAAGCTGTTCCAGATGAGCAAGTTGTAAAATTGATAGGGGTCTACTCACCCATTCTTACCTGGTTACGAAGGCACTTACCATCATCCACCACCTTATTAACCTGGGTCAAAGGACTCCCCGGTATATTTGGATCTGCCTGGCGTGCATTCGTTTCCTCTCGGGCACTGATAGACAAAGAAGAAAACTCACAAGAAGAAACGTCTCGCGCGGGGTTAAAATGGTGCACCTTCTGGATTCTATTGGAATGGGTAGTAATCTTCCTGGTAATCCTGTCTTTCAGCAGGCGCTTCCTTTATTCCGGAGCGGGGCTTGAGCTATCCGGGGCAGAGTCAGAAATTTTCCAATCGCTCGATTGGGTGTTGGTTAACTCTTTAAAGTATCATCACCAATTCCCCCTGTGGAATCCCTACCTACACACGGGTTTACCATTCATTGCTGATCCGATGACCCACATCTTCAACCCGCTGGTAACCATACCGGTCTTGTTGCTGGGTGTCTGGAAGGGCTTCAAGATTGGGTTATTTCTAAGCCTCCTGGCAGCTGCGCTGGGCATGTGGCGGTTGGGTAAGATACTCGGGGTTGGAGCGCCTGTACGAGTGTGGATGGCTCTGATGTACGCCCTGGCGGGTCAGCCAATTGGGCGCTTTTTACATGGACAGTACCTATTCATTCTTGGCTTCGCCTGGATTCCATGGATTGTCGGCTTTCTCTTCCTGGTGTACCGGACACACCGGCGATCTGCTATAGTCGGCACAGCCCTAACTCTGGCTTTGCTCTTCTTTTCCGGTAACGCTTATTACAGCTTATATATGCTGTTCGTGGTAGGGATGTTTACCCTGGTCATGGTTTTCGGAGGGCAGCGTCAGAAACCTTTCCTCAAATTCAACCTCAAACTGATCCTTTTCTTAATCATTATCGGTGTTCTGGCGCTTGGTCTTGTGGCAGTCCAACTTATCCCAACGATCGAATTTTGGCCGCGAATCAATAAAGGCATGGATCTGACAGGCTCCCAGACCCTGGTGCAGATTCTACAGGATCTCACCTCCAAACAAGATTACCGCCCCGATGCCTACCCGGGTACGCCCGCTAACGAAGAATATTATGCCTATATCGGCTGGATGCCACTCCTGGCGCTGGCCTTCCTTACAATTGCGATTTGGAAACGTGAGCGCAAGCCAATCCTCTTCTTTTGCCTGCTGCTGCTCTTTGTGGTTCTATGGATCAACGTAGAGCACCTCCCCTGGCATGAGACCTTCCTGAAAACCAGATTTTTTCTCCAGTTCCGCCACCTGTTGCGCATTCTGGTGTATGGGAGTTTTGCCATCTTCGCACTGGCTGGACTTGGGCTAGACTCCCTGGTCAGGTTATTTTGGTCAGCCATTTCTTTACAAACCTCGAATTTCTGGATGAGGGTTCGTTCTTATTTGATGTTCCTGGGGATCGGTATGGTTGGTGTGTGGATGGTCATGGGCGTCTCTGACCTTTATCGTACTAACCAGCGCATCACAGGGCTTCAACAAGTCAACCAGACTGGTTACGAGGCCATGCGTTGGTTGCGTCAGTATGATCTCTCCACATACTACGTGCGCTTCAACCCGAACAACTCAATGCACGATGCTGTGCTTTCATCGAACCTGTACTTTATGGATGCCTGGTACCATTTCCTGGACATCCGCCAGTTCAATGGCATGCTTAACCGCCGTACTGTTCAAGGAAGACCAAACTATGTGGTGCAAACAGTCGCTGAGCCTGCGCCAGAGACTCCTGCTGAGATCATCTACCAAATAAAAGATATCAACGTCTTCTACCTGGCTGAAAGCCTACCGTATGCTTTTAGCGTGAAGAACATTGAATTACAGAAAGGCAGCGAGGCGGGCGAGCTCAAACGTAGCGATGTTATACCCCTCACCCCTTACATTGATGGACCAAACCAGTTGGAAGTTATCACCTCGGGTCAGCCAGATGATTTACTGGTGGTGATGATCACGAATTATCCCGGTTGGAAAGTGATCGTGGACGGCAAGCCTCTCCTCTTGCACAATGTGGGTGGCTATCTCGCTGTGGATATGCTCCCCGGTGTGCACAAGTATGTTTTCTCTTTCCAGCCGCGTACAGTTTATGTTGGTTTGATCATCAGCCTCTTGTTTGTCGGACTCTCTGGTTATTTATTGTTCAGCGACTTGCGAATTAACCTACGCGAGGTTTTTGCTCGTTTTTGGGATAACATACCGCGTTGGTGGGGTGCATTGCCTCACCCCAAATCGAAAATACCCGAGATCCTGAGGCGATTAAGAAGCTCGCTTGATTCGTTATCGAGGGCAGGTAAATTCGAACTGATCCTTTTTATCCTGGCTTTAACCGTCTACGCGATCACGCGCCTGTGGGCACTGGATCGCTTCCCGGTCTATTTCTTTGCAGATGAGGCCGCCCAGGCCTTATATGGGCAAAATTTGATTGCCCAGCACTTCCGCGACGCCAAAGGGATACTCTTCCCCATCTATGTAGAGGCAGCCGGTTTCCGCTGGACGCCCTTGCTGCCCATGTACCTGCACGCTCTCACACTGACGCTGTTCGGCAAGTCGATTGCCGTCACGCGCGCCACCTCATCAATTGTCAGTATTCTGGGGGCGCTGGCTGCCGGGTTAACGCTCAAGTCGGTCTTTAAGGCGCGCTTCAGTTGGGCAGTTATCCTGCTGTTGACTGTTACGCCAGCCTGGTTCTTACACTCGCGCACCGCTTTTGAGACGGTCATGACGACTGCCTTTTATGCCTGCTTCTTGCTGTGTTACCTGCTTTACCGCACCAAATCCCCGCGCTACCTCTACGCGGCGGTGGTATTTGGCGCGGCTACTTTCTACACCTATTCCAATGCACAACTCATCATTATCACTGCCGCCATCCTGCTGCTAATCTCCGACCTGCCTTATCACCTGAAGAACTGGCGTTCATTGTTGCCGGGAGTTTTATTGACGGGCATATTAGCCTGGCCTCTGATCAATTTCCGTTTAAGCCAACCTAAGGCAATTAGCGATCACCTGCGCGCAATCGACTCGTATTGGTTCCACGCCATCCCCATCCAGGAAAAGCTCGCTACTTTTATTCAGAAATATACCTTTGGTTTAAGCCCTGCCTACTGGTTTTTCCCTCATGAGCTGGATCTGCCGCGCCACCGTTGGGATCATCTTGGGCACATAAGCCTGATAGTTTTGCCCCTGGTATTGGTAGGTTTGGTGGTGTGTTTATGGCGCATCCGAAGGACAGAGTACCGAACCCTCATCCTGGCAGGCTTAGCGGTTCCGGTAGGAGCAGCGTTGGCGGGGATCGGTATCACTCGCGTTCTGGCCTTCGTCGTTCCGGCTAATCTTCTGGCAGCCGTAGGTCTGGAATGGCTGTTGGAACGCTTGAAAAAATGGATTCCCCATCCGATCGCCGCACTGGTTATTTTTATAACCCTGGCTGTGACTAGCTTTGCCATGCTGCGTTCAGCTCTAGTCGATAGCCCTCTGTGGTTCAAAGATTATGGTCTATATGGAATGCAATACGGAGCTAAGCAGCTTTTTGTTGAGGCTATCCCACAAGTCCTTAAGCAAGACCCACAGGCACAAATTCTGGTCACCTCCACCTGGGCTAATGGCGCTGATGAGTTCATCAGGTTCTTCTTAACATCCGAGCAACAAAAACGTGTTCACATGGAAAGTGTAGATTCTTACCTGTTCAAGAAGCTTCCACTTGACCCGAACAAGGTGTTTATCATGACCGCCTCGGAATACGAAAAAGCCGCCGTAAGCCAAAAGTTTAAATTGGTGAAGGTTGAACGCCTCATCCCTTATCCGGATGGTACGCCTGGCTTTTATTTTGTACGCCTGGAGTATGCCGATAATGTCGATGAAATCTTCGCGGCCGAGAAGGAGGCGCGCCAAAAGCTACTCGTCGCGAACCTCCAACTATGGGGGCAACCAGTGGAATTGCATTACTCACAGATTGACATGGGTTCGCCCGAATTGATGTTTGATGGCGACCACTTTACTTTAATGCGCGGTCTGGAAGCAAACCCCTTCATCCTGGAGTTTAACTTTTCACAACCCCGCCCAGTCACCGGTCTGGAAGCTGACCTCGGACTGGTAGATATCCAGGTGACTGTTATGCTATACACTGACCCAACTGGTCGACCGATCGTTTACACGCAGAAGCGCCCCAACGAGGGCGACCCGATCCTCAAGATGATTTTTGATAACCCCCCGGCACAGGTTTCGAAAGTGCGCATTGAATTGTATAACTATTTAACGGGTGAGGTTGCCAACATTCACATCGTGGAGTTGAAATTACTGCCGTGAATCCCTATCTGACCGTTTTTATTCCAGCGTACAACGAAGAAGGTAATCTGGCGCATTGTGTGGAAACAGTGTTCGCCAAGCTGGATGAGTTAAAAGTCACGCTAGAGATCTTAATCGTAGACGATGGTAGCCAGGATGGAACATATCGCGTCGCAAGTGAGTTGGCAAGTCGGGATGCGCGTGTGCGGATCGGGCATCATCCAACCAACCAGGGGATCGGTGGCGCTTTCCGTACCGCCCTGGAACAGGCGCACGGCGAATGGCTGATCTTGATACCGGCTGACCTGCCACTCGATCCGGGCGAGTTGTACCGTTATATCGATGCTGCTCCGCAAGCCGACATCGTGGTAGGCTTGCGCTCCGACCGAAGCGATTATACCCTGGCACGCCGGATCATCTCCTGGACCAATATCCACCTGATCCAGACGTTATTTGGCATGCGGGTGCATCAGTCCCAATATATCAGCATGTACCGTATGTCGGTGTTTCAGCAAATAAGGGTCGAATTCTGGCGTAGCGCCTTCTTTCTAGCCGAGATTCTAGTGAAAGCCCAGGCACTCGGTTTCCGCCTGGTCGAGGTAGAGATCCTTTACGCTCCCCGTCTGACCGGGCGTGCTACCGGGGCGAAATTGGTGCTTATTCTCAAAACAGTCTGGGACATATTTCGTTTCTGGCGGCGCTGGGTCTTCCTCGGTCCAGTCAATGCTTCTCAATATAAGCATGGTAATCAAGAAACTGACAAGCAAGATGAAAACAATCAGCAATCACTCGGAAGAAATTCGGGCAAAATTAGCAATCAACCCTCCCCAAATAATCATCCTAAATCACCAATCCCAGATCAACAATCTAAAAAGCGTCCCACTGGCGTAACCCTGTTAGCCGGAGGGGTTTTAATCATAGCAGGTCTTAACCTGGTGAGGTTGGTGCAAGCGATCAAACAGTGGAGTTTCCTCTCCGATCTTCCATCAGTGCACCCGTGGTATCAGGTCCTCACCGGGTTGGTTTGGAGTGCGGTCTTTCTACCTCTGTTCTTCCGGTTGTGGAATGGATGGCGTAAGACCCCTCTCATGACTTTTGTAATAATGATCGCCTATACGATCTATGCCTGGGTGGACCGGATTTTCCTGGAAAAACAGGTCGCCAACCTTTCGTCTGGTTCGAATTGGCCTTTCATGGTCAGCCTGACGATCATTCTGTTATTATTATCTGTCTGGATATTGACGCGCCGGAAGGCGCGCGCCTTTTTTAGTTAAAGTCTCTATCAGGGATATAAATTGATTGTGAAGCCACCAATTGATAAAACCCAGGCAAGCATGATCCTTTCTGGAGAGGTAAATGAGCGAAAATCCAAAAATACAAGAACTGCGGAATAAGCGAGCCGAAGGTCATTTGGGCGGTGGGGCGGAGCGCATCGAAGCTCAGCATAGCCGCGGTCGTATGACTGCCCGTGAGCGTATTGACCTCTTGTTGGACAAAGAATCCTTCCGGGAGATTGATGCGTTCGTCACACACCGCACGAGTGATTTCGGTTTAAGCCAGCAGAAATACCTGGGTGACAGCGTTGTCACCGGCTGGGGGACGATCGAAGGTCGATTAGTGTATGTCTTTTCACAGGACTTTACGGTGATCGGTGGTAGCCTGGGAGAAACGCATGCTGAAAAAATTTGTAAAATCATGGATATGGCGCTCAAGAATGGCGCTCCCCTGATCGGTTTGAATGACTCGGGTGGGGCGCGCATCCAGGAAGGAGTGGTTTCTTTAGGAGGTTACGCGGAGGTTTTCCTACGCAATACACTGGTTTCCGGCGTCATCCCCCAGATCAGCGTGATCATGGGACCTTGCGCCGGTGGAGCAGTTTATTCACCTGCCCTCACCGATTTTATCCTCATGGTGCGCAACTCATCTTACATGTACATCACCGGTCCAGATGTAGTCAAAGCCGTCACCCACGAGGAGGTCACACACGAAGAGCTGGGCGGTGCTAACGTGCATGCTGAGTTGTCAGGGGTTTGTCATTTACTGTCTGATACCGAGCCAGATGCCCTATACCTGGTGCGCAAACTGCTCTCCTATATTCCGCAGAATAACATGGAGGATGCTCCTTTCACCCCCGCATTGGATGATCCCCTGCGCATGGAAGAAGCACTCGATAACCTGGTTCCGGACGATCCCAGCAAGCCCTACGATATTAAAGATATTATCCACATGGTTGTGGACGACCGTGAATTCTTCGAGATCCATGAAGCCTACGCGCAAAACATCGTGGTGGGATTTGCCCGCCTGGGAGGGCACAGCGTAGGCATAATCGCCAACCAACCGGCAGTGTTAGCCGGGGTATTGGATATCAAATCCAGCGAGAAAGCCGCTCGTTTCGTGCGCTTCTGCGATGCTTTCAATATTCCCCTGGTCACCTTCGAGGATGTGCCTGGTTTTATGCCTGGTACC
>Ga0153916_10003020_pt1 | contig 12383 bp, 8 predicted proteins | sample Opewatmetagenome_FD_109642 | JGI IMG/M metagenome (GOLD analysis project Ga0153916, IMG submission 109642) | Freshwater wetland microbial communities from Ohio, USA - Open water 3 Core 3 Depth 4 metaG | ecosystem: Environmental > Aquatic > Freshwater > Wetlands | place: USA: Ohio, Lake Erie, Old...
CCCGGCCGCGGCTCTCGGCACGCCGGTTCGCCGAGGCCCTCGTCAACCTCCGAGGCGGCATCAACTCCGCGGGCCACGGCCCGCCGTCCGCGCGGCAGGAGCAGGCCCCCGGCGTCCCCTTGGCCCTTCTCGGCGGCCCGCTGGTCGAGCAGGACTACCCGCTGTTGGACGCCGTGGAGCAGGCCGGCGGCCGGATCGTGCTCGATGCCACGGAGTCCGGCGAGCGGACCCTGCCGGCGCCGCTGGATCCCGGCCGGCTTCGGGACGATCCGCTGGACGCGATGGTGGAAGCCTATTTCGCCCACATCGTGGACGTTTTCCGCCGGCCCAACCACCGGCTCTACGACTGGCTGGCGGGCGAGGTCGCGGAGCGGGGTGTCCGCGGGCTCCTCTTGCGGCGCTATCTCTGGTGCGACCTCTGGCACGCCGAGCTCCACCGCTTGAGGCAGCGATCTGCCGTCCCGGTCCTCGAACTGGACGCCGTGGACGACGAGCCGGGCTCGCTGGAGCGGACCCTCGGCCGGATCGAAGCGTTCCTGGAGATCCTCCGATGAGCAACCCCCTCCCGCGGATCACGCTCGACCAGTGGGACCGGCGCTACGCCGAGCTTCGCGACGCCGGGCTCCGCGAGCCGTTCTACGGCGGGCCGCTGCGGCGGCACGTCGAGGAGGGGGACCGCCGGCTGCTCAAGCTGCGGATGGACGGCTCGGCGGCCGCCCTGCGGCTGTGGAATTTCCTCCTCACCGAAGAAGACCGCCTGCACCGTGCCCGGGCCGAGGGGAAGAAGATCGTCGGCGCGATGAAAGACCTGGGCACCGTGCCGGTGATGGCCTTCTCGCTCCCCGACGTCGTGGCCTTCTATCCCGACGGCGCCTGGTGGACGCCCTGCATGATGGAATCCGGCGACGGGCTGCTGCGGATCGCCGACGGGCTGGGGATCGACGAGTCGTTTTGCCCGGTGCGGGCGATGCTCGGGGCGTTCGTGAACCGGGCCCATTTCCCCATCCCCGGCCTGCTCACGTGCAGCGTCGGGGCCACCTGCGACGACCTGTCGGCGATTGCCCAGCGGCTGGAAGACCTCGCCGGGCCGATCCTCTGGTGGGAAATGCCCCACCGCCGCCGCGCGGAGCCCGGCGAGGACGCGGTCCTGCTCCCCGGCGGATTCACCGCGCCCGCCGGCCAGGTCGCCTTGGTGAGGTCCGAGTTGGGGCGGGTGCGGGAAGCCCTGGAAGCCTACGCCGCAGAGCCGCTCAGCGACGAGCGGCTCGCCGCGGGGATCCGCCGGGCGAATCGCGTCCGCCGCTTGCTGGCCGAGCTGCGGCGGCTGGCGTTCACCGCCGACAGGTGCCCCGTGCCGGCCCTGGAAATGCTCATAGCCGAGATGCTGGCGATCCATTTCTGCTCCGACCGGCAGGAATCGGCCGAGGTGCTCCAGGAGCTGCTGGGCGAGGTCAAGCGGCGGGTGGAGGCCGGCGCCGGCGTCTTGCCGGCCGACGCCGTCCGCGTGTTCTGGGTCAACCCGGTGGCCGACTTGCGGGTGATGAACCTGCTGGAAGACGTGGGGGGGCGGGTCTGCGGCACGGAGTACATGTTCTGTCACGCCCTGGACCCGATCCCCGAGGACCTGCCGCCGATGGAAGCCCTGGCCCGCATCGCCCTGGCCGACCCGATGGTCGGCTCGCCCGCCGATCGCGCCGAGCGGATCTGCGCCGATGCCCGCCGGTTCGGGGCCCAAGCGGTGGTGATTTCCCGGATTCCCGGCGCGAGCCACTGCGCGTTGGAAGGGGCGGTGATCAAGGAAATCGTCGCCGAGCGGATCGGGCTTTGCGTGGTCGAAGTCGAGGTGCCGCCGATCACCGACGCGATCGAGCCGACCCTTCGCACGCGGTTGGAGGCCCTCGTGGAGAGCGTCAGCCAATGATTTGTGCGGGAATTGACGCGGGATCGCGAACGATCAAGGTGGTGCTCCTGGAGGCCGAGAGCCTCGAGGTCCTGGCGGCGGGCGCCATGGACCAGGGCGTCGAGCAGGAGGCCCTGGCGCTGGAGCTGCTCGAGCGGCTGCTCAAGGGGGGCGGCATCGAGCGGGCCCGCGTCCGCGCGATCGTCGCCACCGGCTACGGCCGGAAGCTGATCCGCGTGGCCGACGCCATGATCACCGAGATCACCTGCCAGGCCTGGGGCGTCCATCACCGCGTGCCCGGGGCGCAGACGATCATCGAGATCGGCGGGCAGGACAGCAAGCTCTTGCGCTTGAGCGCCGACGGGAGCGTGGCCGACTTTGCGATGAACGATCGCTGCGCGGCGGGGACGGGGAGGTTTCTCGAGGTGCTGGCCGCCCGGCTCGGCGTCCGCCTGGCCCGCCTCGGCGACATGGCCGGCCAGAGCCGCAAGCCGGCCATCATCAGCAGCATGTGCATCGTGTTTGCCGAGACGGAGATCATCGGCCTGCTGGCCTCGGGCACCCTGCCCGAGGACATCGTCGCCGGGGTGCAGGCCTCGATCGCGACCCGGGTGGCGGCGATGGCCGGCAGGAATCTTAGCTCGCCGGTCGTGTTTACCGGGGGGGTGGCGATGGTCCCGGGCATGGACGCCGCCTTGGAGGCCGCGTTGGGCAAACCGGTCACGGTCGCCCCCCAGCCCCAGCTCACCGGGGCCCTCGGGGCCGCGATCCTCGCCGCCCGACGCCTGAAGGGCCTGAAAACGCCGGCCCTGTGAATCCAGACTCTCCCGGCACAAGTGCCGGGGCTAAACGAAGTGCCGGGGCTAAACGAAGTGCCGGGGCTAAACGAAGTGCCGGGGCTAAACGAAGTGCCGGGGCTAAACGAAGTGCCGGGGCTAAACGCCGGCGGGATTGCTTTCCTGAGCCGTGCCCCCCGTGCCGCCGGTCGCTTGCGGCCTCCTGCAGCGAATGGTAGGATCAGGATTGGCGTGTACCGCCGTCAGCATCGGTGTGTACCGCCGAGCGGGGACGTTGCGGATGAAGGATTTGGTGAAGCGGAAGCGGGTCATGGCGCGGTCGATGCGGTTGGGCCACTGCATCTGCGACCCCACCAAACCGTGCCCCTGCGACCTCTTCCGCGAGGACGACGTCTGCCCTTGCGCGGGGGAGCGCCTGGAGGCGCCGGCCGGGCCGGTCCGCCTGACGCAGTTGGTCTCCAGCGCGGGCTGCGCGTCGAAGATCGACGCGGCGACGCTGGGGCGGGTGCTGGCCGGGCTGCCGGCCCCGGACGATCCCCGCGTCCTGGTGGGAATGCCCGCCGGCGACGACGCGGGGGTGTACCGGGTGAACGGCCACGTGACGCTGGTGCAGACCGTGGACGTGTTCTCCCCTTCGGTTGACGACCCGTACCTGTTCGGCCAGATCGCGGCGGCCAACTCGCTGAGCGACGTGTACGCGATGGGCGGCCGGCCGCTGACGGCCCTGTCGATCGTCGGCTTTCCGGTCCGCACGCTCCCGGACGACGTGATGCGGCAGATCCTCCAAGGCGGCATCGACAAGATGGCCGAGGCGGGGGTGGCCGTGATCGGCGGGCACAGCATCCACGACAAGGAGGTCAAGGCCGGCTTCGCCGTCACGGGCCTGATCGATCCGGAGCGAATCGCCACCAACGCCGCCGCGGAGCCCGGCGACTGGCTCCTCTTGACCAAGCCGATCGGCACGGGGATCCTGGCCTTCGCCGCCCAGATCGGCCGGGCACCGGCCGAAGGACTGCTGGCGGCGTCGCGCTCGATGGCCTCGCTCAACCGGCGGGCCTCGGAGCTGATGATGGAGGTCGGGGCCCACGCCTGCACCGACGTGACCGGCTTCGGGCTGATGGGCCACCTGGCCAGGATGGCTTCGGCCAGCGGGGTCGACGTGGAGATCCTCTGGGACGACGTCCCGGTGTTTCCCGGCGTGCTCCGGTGCGCGGCCGACGGGATCGCTGGCGGCGCGGTCGAGCGGAACCGGGAGTCGTCGGAAGAGGCGGTCCACGCGGCGGAGGGCGTCGAGCAGGCGATGCTCGACGTGTGCTTCGATCCGCAGACCTCGGGCGGGCTGTTGATCGCCGCGCCGCAGGCGGCGGCGACGAGCCTGCTCGCCCGGCTCCACAAAGAAGGAATGTCCGAGGCGGCGGTGATCGGCCGGGTGCTCGCTGCCGGCCCGGGGCGGGTCTTTGTCCGGACCGACGGCCGGCGGCCGCTGCCCGCGCCGCGATCCGCTCAGCCGGCGGAAGCTTGCTGCCCCCAACGGGAGACCACGACGATGAGTTGTTGCGAGGACCACTCGGGCCCTGGAGGCTTGGCCGCGCCGCAAAGCGGCAATGCCCTGGCGATCCAGGAGAAGTTCCACGAGTTCATGAAGGCCGCCGGGGCGCCTGGGGCGCTGGAGGCGCGGACGAAGCGGGCGATTGCCATCGCGCTGTCGGTCCTGGCCCGCTGCGAGCCGTGCCTCAAGACCCACATCAAGAAAGCCCGCGAGATGGGTTTCTCGCAGGACGAGATCGACGAGGCCGGCTGGCTGGCCGTTTCCTTCGGCGGCTGCGCGGCGATGATGTTCTTCAACGGACTGAGGCAGACCACGTAGGGTGGGTCGAGCCCCTAGGGCGAAGCCCCACCGTTTTCCCATAGGTGCGGAGGTGACTGGTGCCTGGTGGTGCCCCTGGTCTTCAAAACCAGCGTGGGGTTCGCAAGGGCCCTAGGTGGGTTCGATTCCCATTCACCTCCGCCATTTCATTGGGGTTTTCACTATAACACGTCGCAACCTGTTGCGTCGCGCAGCAATCGGGGCACTCGCGCGCATGGTCACGCAGGGCGATTTGGGGCGTGTTGCCGATCCAAGCCGTCACGACGTGGATCGGGTGCTCGGCAGCCAGTTCCGTTTCCCTGGACGCCCGCAGGTTTTGGAAGAGCCAGGGCAACCATCAGCCGCCATTCGCGGTCCGGGCAGGCGTCAAGGACCCGTTGCGTTTCCTCCCGCGTCACGAAGCGGGACCGGGACCGATCGGGGACGCTCCGCAGCTTGATCCCGGCGAAGGGGTTGGCGGGACTGGGACCGCCGGGCCACCGCCGATTTTCCCCGCACAGCCCCTCGGAGGCGATGTCCCCGTAGTTGATCTCCGTCGAGGCGCCCCAGTTGATCTTCATGATCTCCGCGTAGCCGTTGATCGTGGAGGTCGTCGAGGTGGTGGAGATCCTGCTCGTGGAGTCGGCGGAGATCCTGGTGGCGGCGTCTACCGGGTCACTGCCCTGGGCCGCCAATGCCGCCGGCCAGTCCTGCCGGATTGCAGGTCGATCCCCACCTGCCTCAGATTGGGGGCGAGGCGGTTGAGTATGCCCGATAGTCGCGTACCGTCCTTGGGCCACCCGTAAGGAGCCTTATCCTTGTCCCCGATCCCGGCTGCCGGCTTCAGGCGGCTCAGCAGGTCGCTGGCCGTGCCGCTCCAGGTGGTCGTGCCGCCCATCATCTCGATGATGAACTTGGCGACCGGGGACGCCTCCAACGCCGGGTCGTTAGCGCCGGCGCGGTTGTTGCTGTCGCTGTACAGGAAGTCGCCGGGCTTTAGCCCCAGCGCCGTCTCCCCGGCCGCGGACCAGAGCGCGAAGTCCGCCGTGCGCGGCCGCTTGGTGATCATAGTCGCGGGCAACTCTCTCATCGCGGCGGAGACCGCGGTGATCATCGCCCCAAAGATTGCCGGAACTCGTCTGTCAACCGGGCGACCGGCGCGTCCGCCCACACCAGCCAAGTTCAGCGACAGGCGGTGCAGGTGGACGACCGTCAGCTTCAGGGCGGAACGCATGAACGGGCCCACGAGCGCCGCGGGCGGGTGTGGATCGTCCGCGGCGTGCCGCTGCGGTCGCTGGCCCTGGGGCTGGTGGGCAAGGCCGACGTGGTCGAGTTCGAGCCGCCGGAGGTCACTACGCCGGAGAACCTGCCGCCCGGCCGGCTCTTTGAGCATCTTCGGCAAGCCGGCACCGAAGGCTGGCGGGTCACGCCCGTCGAGTACAAGCGCGGTCGGCCCAAGAAGGGCCCTTTCGACGCCGTGCAGCTTTGCGCCCAAGCCGTCTGCCTCGAAGAGATGCTCGGGGTGCGGATCGCCTCGGGAGCCCTGTTTTACGGGCGGACGCGGCGGCGGACCGAGGTCCCCTTGGACGGGGCGCTGCGAGAGCTGCTTGCCGCCACGGCCCGGCGGCTCCACGAGCTGATCGCGTCCGGCCGCACGCCTCCGGCGGTCCGCGAGGCGAAGTGCGACGCCTGTTCGCTGGTCGATCTCTGTCTGCCCCGTGCCGCCGGCTCGCGTCCGAGCGCGGTCGCCTTCGCCGAGCAGCCCCTTGGCGGCGGGCGTCTGGCCAGGGGCCGGACTGCCCAGGAAGACCAGTGCCGCGCCAGCGGCCCCCGCTGTACCGCGAACGAAGTCCCGTCGTGTGATCGGCCGATGATTCATGATCAGTGTGCTTCGATCGTGGCGACCAAGTTCTGAATGTAGAACAGGTCGCCGCGCCACACACCCGGCACGTCGAGGTACTTCTCCAGTTCCTGGCGACCTTCCTTCAGGGCAAACGCCTTCGCGGCAAACAGCGAAGCGTAGTCGTAGAACTGGGCCAGCGACCCTTCAGGGCAGCCCTTGCGAGCGACCGCCCGGCTCACTTCGTCGGCTTCGGAGAGGAACCACATCGGAGCCAAATCGTTGTAGCCGCCGACGTGTTTGGCCACGCCTTGCCGCGCGTGTTGATGGAGGTAGTCGCCGAACTCGGGCACCAGGTAGAGGAACCCGCCGGCCTCGGTAGTGTACACTTGGCGTGGATCCATCGCCAGCATCGCCACGCGGCGGTCCTGGGTCTCGCGCAGCCACTGCCGAACGTTCTCCGAGGGCGGCCGGCCGGCGAGCTTCTCTAGTCCCAGGTAGCCGAGGTAGCCGGCCACGTAGCAGTTGAGCACGTGCGGCTTGTCGCGCGTCACTTTATCGGCGGGCGGGGGCTGAAGGCGGCTCGATATGCGGGCGAGGACCTCTTCCGCCCCGCCAAACTCCCGGGCGTACAGCCAGCAAGCATAGAAGTTGAACGGGTGGAAGGACCATGCAGTCCACCCTGCGGGCGGCTGGGCGCTGGGTTTCTGGGCTGTGCAGCCTCCCTTGCCCGCGTAGTATTCCTGCATTTCCGGCGGGATGGAGAAGATCTCCCGCGACGCACCCCCCCAACCTGTGCTCGTATATTCGTAGGGTGGATACTCTTTCCACTCCCGGTGGATATACTCCTTCAACCGCCCCCGCATTGCCGCGGGCACGTGCGGTAGGGCGCGGAGGAGCGTATAGATCGTCTCGGCGGGGTTGTGCCAGTATTCGATCATGTTCGCGCCGCGGAGGTTCCGCATCACCTGCCAATACTGCTCGCTGGGGTTGGCCACCACCGGACGAAGGTGCCCGGCCTCGATCATCCGCCCGATCTCGTCGGCCAGCAACTCCTCCGCCGAGCGCACGGTGGGAAGATTGCCCGCCGGTTCTCCAGCGACCCCGGGGGCCGTCAAGTGGGTTCTGAACCGACCGCCACCAGCCACGCTCGCTGCTTGTTCATTCTTGGATCCCGCATCCATGCCGTAGCAGATCACCGAGTTGCTGCGATGGAAGTACACCCGGCCGTTCAGCGGCACCGGGGGATTCTGATAGCCGTGGGTGCCGGCGGGTCCCTCGCGGGGCTCGTTGCCGTACTTCCAGTCCTCCCAGCCAGCCGCGTAGTCCGGGAACGCCTGACGGAGCGACTGCTTGTCCCAACTGTCCCTGGACCTGCCGCCACGCACGAAGATGCCACCGCCGTCGGCCCCGTCCCCACCGCGGTTGTAGGCGATGATGTCCTGGCCGATCATCGCGCAGACGTCGATCTCGTCGAACGATTCCGGTTCATAGGTGAAGGGCTTCAGCAGTGCCGTGCCCATCTTCCAGGCTGCGATCCGTCCCTGAAGATAGTTCGGGTCGTAAGCCCAGGCGGTGCTGGTGAAGACGTGCCCCTCCGGCCCCACCAGCGGCGGCAGGCGGTTGTCGTTGGAGTTGCCCCAGAACACGACCGGCGCCGTCTCGGCGGGCTGACCCGTCGCCCGGTCCAGCACGTGCAGCGTCTGCCGCTCCGGGTGCTGCCGGTAGTACTCCACGACCCGCCGGGCGTCGATCCAGCCGTCCTCGTCCTTGGGCCCGATCAGTTCCAGCCGCTTGGCGCCGGCTGGGAACAAATCCTTAATGTTCAGTTCGTGTAGCGACGGGCCTCCCTGGCCCTTGGCGAAATTGTTCGTGCCGGGCACGAGGACCCGTTGGCCGCTCAGCACCGGCCACCAGGAGAGGAAGCCCGCGCCGGGCAGTTGCGGGCTCTTCCAGATCAGCTTGCCGTCCTGCGCGTTAAGGGCATAGACGTAGTTGTGCTTGTCGGCGAAGTAGAGGGCGCCCCCGTCGTAGGCCGCCGAGAACGAGATCGGCCCGGCGGCGCGATAGCTCCATAGCGGGCTGCCCGTCGCGGCGTCGAAGGCATAGAAGTACCCGTCCCGGCAGCCGAGCAGCACGCGGCCGTCGGCCACCACGGGATTGGAGTCGAAGGCCGCCCCGGCCCGCAGGGTCTGCCAGATGCGCTTGCCCGAGGCGGCGTCCAACGCGTGGACCGTCTTGTCGGTCGAACCGAAGTAGGCCACGCCGCCCACCACCGTCGGCGACTGGTCGATCGGCATCTCTGTGGGATAGCGCCACAGTTCGTGGCCATCGGCGGGATCGAGCGCGTACATACCGCGCGACGTGGACACCAGCACCAGCGCCGGCACGCCCCCGGCGGCCGCAACGGTGATGATCTGGACCTTGCTGGGGATGTACGGCCCGATCTTCCGATGCCAGATCGGACGCAGGACGGCCTCCACCTTGTCCTGCGACGCCCGGGAACTCCTAGCCGGATCGTGGCCGGGCATGGGCCAGTCGGCCCTCCCGAGGGAGGCCATGGCCAGGGCCACGAGCAGACCTGCTACGCTCAACGTATTCGGCACACTCCCCGTGCCGCATCGGCTGGCGGCACACGGGGTGTGCCGGATACGTTCGTGACGCTTATGGATTCCACAGTCCCTTGCGGCCGCACGGCAATGGTCAGTTCTGGTCATTGGGCGATCTCCGCTTGTGCCGCGTACTTGGCCAGGGCGTCGCGGCACTTGGACTCGAGGATGCGGCGGATTTGCTCGTTCTTCACCCGGGGCAGCGACCGCTTCACGAACGCGGAAAACTGGTCGTGGAAATAGCGGGCGTCTTCCCGCGAGCGGATCGGCCGGCCGTCCACCAGCACGTAGAAGGGGCTCGTATGTGCGAAGGCAAAGGCGGGCGAGAGGTTGGGGTTCTCGCCTCGCCCCAGACACCGCACCGCCAGCCACCCGCTCTTGGGCACAGTGATCTTCTCGTTGCGGCGAATGTCCGCGGCAGGAGGATCCACGTCGATCTGTTTCAGCACGCGGCCTTGGTGCAAGATATCGACGCGGGAGATGGGCGTGGCCGAGACGGCGTGGATGTCCACATTCAGCGGGGCGGCCTGCGCCGAGCTGATCGCCAACTCCGAGCCCGGCTCCTTGCCATCGACCGTCACGAAGAGCAACGGGCGGTTGGTCACGAAAGTCCTGCCCCGCTTGAGGGCGGCCAGCCAGTTCTCCACCGTCAACGGCCCATCCAGCTTCGCGTAGACGCGGTTGTAGCCTTTCCAGACCCCCACGCCCATGCCGACGTTGTCGGTGCCCGCCGAGGCCGGCAGGCGATAGCCGCAATTGAGGAAGCGGTACCAGACGCCGAAGTTGCCGTTGGTGCCGCTACGATCCAGGGTCTGCCAGAAATCGGCCTCGGTGCCGCGGTTGGCGATGCCGCAATACCCGTTCTCCAGCACGCCATAGACGTCGATCCAACCGTTGGCCACGTACAGCGGGTAATACCAGATCCGCGGCGGGTCGTGCATATAGGCGATCGTGGTGGCGCCGGCCGCGTGCATCTGCTCGACGAGCAGTGGCGTGCGCACCACGAACGAGGTGCGAAGGTCAGCCGACCCGCCGGGCCGGTCCGAGGTGGCGAAATCCTCCTGGGGCCAAGGATCTTGACCCAGGCGCATTTCCAGAGGCTTGGGCAGGTCCCACAGGAAGCAGTCCCATTCGATAGCCGGCAATTCGGTCACCAACAGGTGATTGGCATCGGGCAGTTGCGCGACCCTCTGCCCCGCGCGGTAGCTCAGCTCCACCCCGCCGCAGATGGGGATTGCGGCCAGGTTCAGGTCTTCGGCCAGCATGAGCGCAGCATCGGGCATTTGATGCAGGTGCTCGTCGGCGCTGTACCAACCCATGGCCAGCGGATCGATCAGCCGTCGCAGCGTGTAGGTCTTCTCGATCGTTTGCCCGCTCACGATCGGTATGGCATCGTGCGCTGCGGCATAGGCTGGCCCGTGGGTGATGTCGATCTGCGCCTCGCCGGGGCCGACTTCGATGCTGAAGGAGCCATCGGTATAGAACCAGTCGCCGCACACCGGCCGCGTACCCTTGTATACAGCCCTCTGCCGAGTGGATTGTCCCGCCACGAAGAGGTAGCGGCCCCCGGCGTCGCGCAGGTGGACGCGCGCCGGCAGGGGCTTGCCTTCCCCGTCGATTACATGGACCTTGAGCGTGCCCGCCGCGGGCTGTGCTTCGGCAGGCTTGCCGGCCGGCTCTCCCGAAGCCGCAGACGACGCCACCGCCACCAGACCAACGATTGCGCTAAGGAAAACACGCTCAGTCATGTGGGATCTCCTTGCATGAACATTTGGATCGCGCGGAGAAAGGAGGTCGATTGATACGCGCCCCTACAGCTTCCACCCCTCGCGGTGTTCCCGGTCCAGCGCGGCGGTGGCCTGGTCGTCGCCGGGACAGGTGCCGGACAGCGGGTCGTACTCGATCGGACGCCCCAGCATCGTGGCTACGTTGCCCAGCATGAGCGCCTCGATCTCGCGGCTGGCCACATCGAAGTTGGAGAAGGGTTCTTTCACCTTGCCGCGGATGGCGTCCAGCCATTCCCGCTCGTGGCTGCCGTGGCGCGGGAGGAAGGGCTCCGGCCGCGTCACGCTGCCCCCGCCGGACAGCAATGAATAGGCCGAATTATGGCCCGAGGCCAGGTATTTGCCCTTGGCGCCGACAATCAGGCACGCGCTGCTGGCGGCCTCGCGGCCGGTCAATTGCTGAATCTTGTCGAGGAAGCCGGGCGCATCGTCCCCCTTGAACCAGTGCAGGGTGACCGGCGGCATGTTGCCCCGCGCCGGAAACTCGAAGTCGATGATCTCCCACGTGGGGAAGCTGTGCGCGTTGGTTTCGGCCGAGCGAGGCCGCACGCGGATCCGTGGCGCCGCGCCGGTGCCCGGGCGCGCATCCCACAGGGTGTCGAGCTTGAGTCCGCGGAACACGGCTGCCGTTGCGTGCGCGCCCCAGTTGCCCAGTTGCCCGGTGCCGAAGTCGCGCCACCCGCCCCACGAAAGCCAGAAGCGGCTGTACGCCCTCGCGGCGCGCGGACCCAACCACGCATCCCAAGCGAGCTTGTCGGGAACCCCTTCCGACTCCGTGGGGAGAGAGCGAATGCCCGCATCCCGGAAACGGCACCAGACGTAACTGTCGCGGACCTCTCCCAGGCCGCCGGTTTGAAGCAGCTCGACCTGTTCGCGGAACCGATCGGTGGCCGCACCCTGATTGCCCATCTGCGTGGCCACGCCCGAGTGCTTGGCGATCCGCCGGATGTCGCGCGCCTCTTGCACGGTGAGCGTCAGCGGTTTTTCGCAGTACACCGGCTTGCCCAGCTTCATGGCCAAGGCCGAACAGGGCGCGTGGTGATGGTCGGTGGTGGCCACGATCACGGCGTCGAAGCGGTGGCCGTTCTCCTCGAGCATCTTCCGGTAATCGTAGTGCTTGGGCACGTCGGGGGCCTTCTGGAACGTCTTGCCCGCGCGCTGCTGGTGGTTCGCGTCGCACAGGGCGACGATGTTCTCGCCGATCCGCTGGAAGCTCTCCAGCAGGTTGCCGCCGCGGTTGCCGCAACCGACCAGGGCGAGATTCAGCTTCTCGTTGGCCGTATAGGCCCGCGCGCTGATTCCCGGCAACACCAGCACGCCGGCGCCGAAGCCGGCGGCCCCAGCGACCAGGAGGCGACGAGCGATCCTCGGTTTCATGGCGTTCCCTGGGGCTATTCGACGTTTGTGTCTTATCCGCGCCCTTCGGCTTATCCTAGCCCTTGGGCTTGTCCGCACCCTTGGGTCTGTCCTTGCCGGCCTTTTCGGCGGCAATCTGGGCCGCGGCGGCCTTCTCGAGCGCCGCCTTCTGCGTGGGATTGAGCATCGCCAACACGCGAGTCTGCAATGCCGCCCGAGTGCGCTGTTGGACCTGCTCTCGCCATCGCTTC
>Ga0153916_10003021_pt1 | contig 12382 bp, 12 predicted proteins | sample Opewatmetagenome_FD_109642 | JGI IMG/M metagenome (GOLD analysis project Ga0153916, IMG submission 109642) | Freshwater wetland microbial communities from Ohio, USA - Open water 3 Core 3 Depth 4 metaG | ecosystem: Environmental > Aquatic > Freshwater > Wetlands | place: USA: Ohio, Lake Erie...
CCCCGTCAGTGAAAATATTCTAACGCAAAATCCTTGCCAGCACAAATGTTTTCTTGATTTGATTTGCGGGATTCTGGCTGGATTAACGTTGGCGCCTTTTACTGGTATTTGCTGCCAAGTGTGGCAACGGTCGCAATGACCGGGCAGGAGACAAATTCCTGGGCCTGGGCGCTATTTCAATTCTTCGGCCTAACTGTCTTGGCGTATGTGGTGACGTTAATAGTTTACCAAGTTGGCAGTTTATTGGTCGGTTAGTCTGGCCTCAGGCAGAATAGATAATAATTGCTCCGACGGCCAGAATGAACACAGCCATAAACCGAGAAAGTATAAGTGGCCGTTTTTGATACCAGTCGAGCATCCGTCCGATTTTTGCCGGCCCCAGCATAAAGACCAGCAGTCCTGATATTAGGAAAAGAATCCCAAAGACCAGAATTACCCAGGTAATGTCGCATTCCCGCGCAGCGAGCAGGAAAATCACTGCCAGCGCAAATCTCACTAATCCGGCCAGGTATATGCGGTTGCCCTTTTTGAAGAATTGGATGATGAGTTTCATAACAGTAGGCTTCACCAGGAACACAATCGCAATAGAAACGATGATTACGCCTATGATTTTAATAGCGGTGTCCATAGTGCTCATCCTTCCTTATCGCCTCGCTACTGTGACTTATTGCGAGTTTTCGGCGGCATTTTTGGGCGTCCCATCACCTGTTACAGGCTTCATGGCTGTTTTCATCGATCGGCTCTATCAGATCAATGTCTATCTCCACGCTTGCTGCCTGGCCGAGCATATCTATCTGCAGGACCAAACGCGCGACATTCTTGATCTGGATGACAATTCCTTCCAGGCCGAGCAGCGGTCCAGCTACGACCCGGCACCGTTGGCCGGCCTTGATGTATTTATACGGCGTCAGGGGAGCGCCGGCTCGAAGAGCTCGCTCGAATTGTACCAGCTCGTCAAGCAGTTTCTCTTGATCTTTTACCTCAATTACAGTTGCCACACGGTTTGTCCGCAATAGTTCCACGCGTTCGGTTTCCCGTCCACAAAAGAATAGATACCCGCTGAATAACGGCAGTAATGAGCGGAATGTCCTGTGGCTTCGGCGCTGGACTTTCCAGGTCATAGGCAGAAAGTAACTGATGTTCTTGGCGACCAAATCGTGCGCCAGAGCTTTTTCGTTTCTGCTTTTGGTGTGGGCGACCCACCATAGGCCGGTAAAATCACTGATTGATTGTGCTTCCGGCCAAATGATGGGCGGATTTTCGCTCTCTTTAAGCAAGTTTGTGCTCCTGTGCCAGAGGCATTAAAACCGGTCTCTCTCTACGACGCTCCTACGGGCACAAGCTCCTTTCCGTGCCGGTGACCTGTAAACCGTCATTTCGTTTTAGTCGATTAACCAGACTGAACAATTAGTTTAGATGTGTGCGCGCCAAAAGTCAAAGCAATTGCCAATTTGTTTCTGAGTGTTCTTGCTTGACACTCGAGAGCCAAATTTCTATGATGAATTTGTCCATTTTATGATAGCGGCGATGCACTTGGAGCAATAATGGCTAAATCACGAATCGCGGCGGGTTTTGTCGCCTCGCCAAGTAAAATTCCAAGAGCGGCTGCCAAGGGCAGCCTGAATGTTTTATTCACCTGCATCGGCAGACGGGTCGCCTTGCTCAATTGCTTTCGACAGGCAGCGAGGCAACTGAAAATAGATGCCTCGTTTTTCGGCACCGATACCACACATTTATGCTCTGCTTTGCAATTATGCGATAAGGGTTTTTTGGTTAAGCCGATAACACACGCCGGCTACATAGCGCAATTGCTCAGGATTGTCAAAGACAATGCCGTAAGGTTGCTTGTTCCTACCGTTGATTTGGACTTGAAGCTTCTGGCACAGAATAGGCCAAGGTTTGCTGCCTTAGGTTGCCGAGTGCTGGTCTCCGATACCAAAGTAATCGAGGTTTGTCAGGATAAGAGAAAAACCTATCGGTTTTTAATTAAGAATGGCTTCGATACCCCGCTTACTGTGAGCGTTCGCTCTGCAATTTCCAAGCAGCTCCCAGCACGGAAGCTGACGTGGCCCTGCTTTTTGAAACCCTGGGATGGTTACGCCAGCAGGGGAAATGCAGTCGTGGACGGTCGGAGAGAACTCTTGTTTTTCGCCAGGCGAATACCAAATGTCATCTGTCAGGAGTTTGTCAGGGGCACTGAGTATACCTGCGACGTATATGTAGATTTTGCGATGAAGGTTCGCTGCGTTGTGCCGAGAAAACGTATCGAGGCAAGAGCCGGCGAGGTCAGCAAGGGCCAGGTGCTAAAACACTCCCGCATTATGAACGAGGCCGCCAGGCTGGTTGGTGCCCTCGGGGCAGGGCCAGGCGTTGTAACTCTACAACTGTTCCTGACCCAGGATGGCGAAGTGAAGTTCATTGAGATAAATCCACGGTTTGGGGGCGGTGTTCCGCTGTCAATCAAGGCAGGCGCAAACTTCCCAAAGTGGATATTACAGGAACTGCTTGGCAGACAAACAAATATCCGCTTTGACGGCTTCAAAGACAACTTAGTTATGCTTCGGTACGACAGTGAAGTCTGGCTGGAAAGCCCCGCTGGTGAAAGAGGCAGCAAGTGATATTTGCCAATTTACTCCAGAATATAATTGGGCCGCACAGGTCGCTTGCATGGGTTATCAACTTCTGGCCCGTGTTGGTGGTATCTTTCGCAGGGTCGCTGGCTGCCACTTGGCTATGCAAAAAAATAGCCATAAAATTTGGAATCGTCGACCGACCGGATAATTTGGTCAAGACACACAAAGAGCCGATAGCGTATCTTGGAGGTGTGGGCATCCTAATTGGGCTGACCATTGGGGCATTGGTTGGTATAGGCTGTCTGCGGAACGAAGAATTCTTCAGCCCGGCGCTGAGGTGGCTGCTGGGTATATTGGCTGGCGGAGTTGTAGCATGTTTCGTTGGACTCACCGACGACATATTCAATATGAGGCCGCGACACAAATTTCTCGGGCAAATCTGTGCTGCTATAGTTCTGTTGCTGGTAGGTATTACGCCGAATTTGCATCATGTCGCCGATCCTTTGGGCCTCCCGCTGCCTGAGTCTCTGGATACGATTCTGAGCATCCTAATTGTACTATTCTTCGTCCTCGGTGCGACGAATTCGCTGAATTTACTCGATGGCCTTGATGGACTTTGTGCGGGAGTGACGGCAGTTATTACCGTTGCAATGCTGTTTTTATCCATACATTTGGCGACCTGGGGATACAGCAAGGTCGGTGACCCGGTGCGGATTATAATATGTCTTGGCCTTGTAGGCGGAGTCTGCGGATTTTTGCCCTTCAACAGGTATCCCGCTAAGATATTCATGGGTGACGCTGGCAGTATGCTTTTGGGTTTTATGGTTGCATCGCTGATGCTATTGTTTGCGGAGCGTGTCCCACGGTGGTGGCTGGCTTCAATCGTAGTATTCGGCCTGCCGATCCTCGATACGGCTGTGGCATTGGTAAGAAGGCTGCTCAATCACCGACCTCTGTTTGTCTCTGATCGCGGCCACATCTACGACCAGATGGTTGATAGAGGGATACCGCTGAAAAAGACCGTTGCTATCTGCTATGCGCTCGCCGGCGGTTATGCTGTGATCGGCTTGGCAATGAGCCAAATCAGAACGTGGTACGCTGCAGGTGTGTATGTTATTGTTTTTGTTGTTTCAGGCTTGGTAGTGTGGAAGAAGGGCTACTTGAAGATGGAAGGGCTGCGAGGTGCAATTCGAGGGAAACGCCGGCCTTGCTAACGTACATGAATAGTCGATACATAATGTCAATAATTTTGGCTTTAGCTTTGTGCCGGATGCTCTGTCAGGGCCAAGTCATCAATGCCGGTCCCCTGCCGTCACCGATAGTTACACGAAACTCGGTAGAAGTCTGCCTGAATAGTAGGTACTCACAGCATACTCTGAATAGGACCACAGCCAGCACACAGCAGATAAGTAATGTCCTGTGGGCTGCGGGAAAAGCACCATTCACGGGCTCGTACAGGAATATATATGTCGCCACACTAAGCGGGACATATCTATATGACCCCGTCGGTCATTTACTAAGCTGGTATTCAAACGAAGTGACGTCTGATGGCGCCTTCGCGATTAGATATGAAAGCGAGCTTGATTTCGATGCCGGGGTTTGCTTTATGCCGGCAATGCTTGCCTCTGTCTCTTTGTGGACCAGCACTGAATCGCCAATGGCGAATTGCCCGAAAGGAATCGGATACCCCAAGGTAAGGTTGATTTTCGGAGTGCAGGCGGTAAAAGGGCTGACAACTCAATTGGCAGCGCATTGTTCTGTACCAGAAGGTGAGCCCGGATGGCTGCCGGACCCTTCAACCACGGGCGGAAACAATCTTGAAGAAGTCTTAGCCAATCTGAAGTACGTCAATAGTCTCACTCAAACGAATTTGACGCTGCAGCAAATTTCCCAGATTCTATGGGCAGGATATGGTTGCACCGCGCATACATCAAGTAACGGCAGGGCAGGCTTGACCGTGCCTTCAGCCTACGCTAATTATTATTTGACGCAGAGTATTTATCTGATAAACGAAAATGGCATCTATCGTTATCATAATAGAAACCCGGCCACAAACATGGCCACCAGAGACCATAGAATCGAGAAAATAACCTCTGCTCGTGTTAGAGATCCTCTGCAATCTGATGATGTCAGAGGTAGTCTGCGATCCGCCGTTAGTGGTCTACCTGAGGCGCCGTGTTATGTCGTGCTTTGCCTTGATTCTTCCTACGTAGGGCAGCAGTACGCTCAATTGGAGACAGGTTTTGCGGCCGGCAATATGCTTATCCAGGCCAGCGCAATTGGTTTGGGCTGTCACTTTAAGACTAAGCTGACCTCGGCCGAGCAGAAGAATATTCAAGCCATCACAAATATACCCACGTCACGCATCCCTCAAGCGATAGTCAGCATAGGTCCGGTAGGAGCCGTGGTGTCTATTTCTTTAGTTCTTCAGGGCGATGGCCGGCCTGATGCAGGGTGGGCTATTCCATTGACCGTTAGATTCTTTCCTCCTAGGGCGGACGTATTGAACGATGCTCCGACATACGAATTCAACCTGACCACCGCCAAGTCTTCTGCCGGTGGCTGGGCCATCTGCGATGCTGCGGGTATCGCGCCGGGCAGCTATGATATAACCGTGCGTAGCAACTCAACTCTGATGAATGTCAAAAGAAGCGTAGTCATTTCTGCGCCGGGAATATCCGTGGGCTTGGGCACGCTTCTGGAAGGTAACGCCAACGAGGACAACATAGTCAATCTTGATGATTATGCCATCCTGTCGAGGTGCTGGCTGTCGTCCCAATTGCGGGCGGAGTATGAGGCTCGGACGGATTTCAACCGCGATGGGCTTATTAACGTGGTCGACCTTTGCCTATTGGCGGCCAATTGGCTGAGGACCTCGCCAATAGAAATCACGCCTTAATAACACGGACGCCAACTGCAGAACGGAAAGTCCCTGGTGTCATACCTATAACAAAAAAGGTGTGCTTAGCCGATCTTTCACTTGGCCGACTGTGGCCTCTGTATCCGTTGTGCAACCTGCTCATAGATGATCTGCATTGCATCTGATAGAGGGCCTTGCAGGTAGGTGCCGGCGGCCATTTTGTGGCCGCCGCCGCCAAATTTGGCAGCGATTTGGCTAACATCAATGTCGCTTCTACTCCGTAGGGAGCAGCGGATTCGTCCATCGGCCAATTCCACAAATAATGTAGAAACCTTGACCGTGCCTATGCGGTGACATTCGTTTATTAGATTTTCAGTGTCCTGGTACGCGGCGCTGGCCTGCTGGAAATCCCGCTGCAATAGGTACTGGGTCGCATATCGGCCATCAAAGTGCAGTTGCAGCGTGTTCAGCATGTCGACCATCAGCTTAAAACGAGGATATGAAGAATTTTGATAGAGTTTATCGTATATCTCCGCCGGTTTTGCCCCGGCGTCAATAAGCTCAGCACAACCGCGATAAGCCCTGCTGTCGGTATTGCCAAACTGGAACCAGCCAGTGTCACTGCCTATCGCGACAAAAAGCGCCTCAGCGATCTTTGTAGTTATAGGCCAATCAGCATATTTGAATAGATCCAGCAGGACCAAGCCCGTAGCCGCAGCATTCGGATCAAGCAGTGCCACATCACCTAATTTGTCGCCGGTGACATGATGGTCTATTACAAGGATGGGCATGTCGCTTTGCTTTATGTACCGCTCCAGGTCCGCCAGTTGGCTGAAACTATCGGTATCCACTACGATAATTAAATCAAAGTGACCAAACTTTCCTTCTGCTACTTGCTGTGGAGTTACATCCTCGCCCAGCACGTGAGCTTTCTCTGGGAAAAGAAACTCGTACCATTGCGGTATCGGCGAAGGCGCCAGCAGCCTTACCTTTTTGCCGAGCCCGGCCAGCACATCATGTAGCGCCGCAAGGCAGCCGCACGCATCGCCATCCGGCTTAGTATGCGTCGTAATCAAAATACTGCTCGCTTTATTAATCAGCTCAAATGCTTTTTGAAAATCGTTGCTACGGGACATTCCAGTTTTTCCTGTAAAATTTCAATGCAGAAAGCAATCTTGTCGCGGCCCAACATCTTCTCCTGGCTGCCTCTGCCGCCGGAGATTCGCGGATAGTGCGAGTAGCTCATCCCACCAATTGAAGGTTACGCGTTCTCCTCTTGTTTGCCATCCCCAATTCCACTTGTATTCTCTCGGCCAAAAACATCTTCACAAGGGATTGATATGGAACATCCCTTTTATTGGCAAGAAGTCTAAGTTTCTCGAGCATTATTTCAGGCAGCCTTATGGAAATTGTTTTAACAGATGGCTTTAGATTCAGCAGAGCAACTTTTTTCGCCTTATCCCAATCCAAGTAATCGGTGGAATCGTGTTTGCTCCAGAAACTCCTTTCCTCATCTTCATTTTTGAAGCTTGGTATTTTCTTACGGTTTTTTTTCATATTTCTTCCTTTCTTTTAGGCTCATATCCCTTGCTGATATGATGCGTATCAACTCATTCCTAACCGTAAAAGCAACGAAAAGCAGCCTTGTGGTATCTGTCCGCCCTAAAGCGTAATATCTTCTCTCGCGTTGAGAATGATTAAAGTCCTCGACAACGAGCAAAGGCTCATTAAAAAATATCTGTTCACATTCCAAATTTGTAACACTGTGCTTTACCAGATTCTTATCAATATTACCCTTGTCCCACTGGAAACCTATGCAATCGAATGTCTCTTTTATATCAGCCATTTGGATGAAAGTATATAATAGTTATATACGGCTGTCAATCTTATAATGCAGATTAGTCTTTCGCCGTCACTGTGGCTTCCAGCACTTTTTTCCTGCGGAATTTGCGCGGCAGAACCCGCAGATTGTCAGCCTCGATAGCCTCGCCGCCCTTTAGGGCTGCTCCTGCCTGCTGCGCACACCACTCGGCAAGTGTCGGGACCCGGCCGCTACCAACTGTGCTCTGCCAGGCGATCCCGACCGTCGCCGCGACCGTGCTCATCGGCACGCCGCCTCCCATAATCCAACAAGATGTACCGCAGGTATGAATGTAGCTCGGCAAACGGTCGAATTCATCCTCGATTTCGCCGACAAGCTCTTCGATAACATCCTCCAGCGTCGCCATTCCCAGCACAGCTCCTTCTTGCGAGACAACAATTACGATGTGCGTTTTCTGCTGAATCATCATCTCAAGAAGGGCCGACAAAGCCGTGTCTTCCTTTACCTTTTGGATCGGCCTTGTTATCCCTCTAACGGTCGGATCGGAAGGGTTTATCTTCAGCGCCGCCACGATGTCCTTGAAATTCACATATCCCTGTATGCTCTGGGCGTCGTTTTCCACCTCGCACACGGGAAACCTCGTGTGCATATCAAGATGGGCCTTGACAAGTGCATCCATCAGGCTGCTTCCAATATAAATCATAGATATGTCCTGCGCCGGTATGAAGATGTCACGCACCGGCCGGGTAGACAAATGCGCAGCAGCCAAAACTATCTTTTCCTCCCGCTCGCCCAAAAGCTTTGACGTCCTGGCAAGTGAAATAGCAGCTCTTAGCTCATGCAGCCACTGCTTGCGGCTGCTGATTTCCGCCCCATCCGCCGGCGTCAGCAAGCCGACGACCTTCTTTAGTGTAGCCTCAATCACGGCAACAATTGGATGGGCAATCCGCGACAGGAGCTTCATAGACGGCGATAGTGCCAATACAACCGCCACGTTGTTCCTCAGGGCAATCATCTTTGGAACAAGCTCGGCAAAAACCACCGTGACAAACGTAAGCGGTATTATCAAAACTACAATCGCCAGCACTTCCGAAACCATCCCTGAGACGCCGAGCGCGTGCTGCAGATAGGGAGCGAATTCCTCCTGCACGCCTGCTCCGCCGGTCGCCGCCGCGATAGCCCCAACCACGGTAACGCCGAGTTGCACGACCGCCAGGCTCGCTTCCATCCGCTCTTTCATAAACAATCCTTCAGCCGCGCCTCTTTTCTTTTCATTCTGCAAAGCGGCAAGCCTTGCCCGCGATATGGAAGCAAGCCCCATTTCGTAAGCGGCGAAGATAGCGTTGAAAAAGAGCATAAACACAATAACAGCTAATTCGTAGCCGAACATAATATGTCACCTCAATTCTATCAGTGGCTCGCAGATGAGAGTGCCTTATGCCTGCCATAGCCAGCATTCATGTTTGTGACGCAAAAAATATTTCAGATATTAACACCAAACCTAAAAATCTTTACGCTCGACGCCGTTAGGCCTTTTCTACGGGTGGAAAAACCTTCGCCGAAACTGCAGGCTAAATCGACGAAATAACCCGCAATAAAGAAGGTTTTGCAAATAATTTTCCCGGAATCAGCTTCTCTTTCTTCTTGACCTGCGGCGGTCGGCTTCCTTTAAGTAAAATTTGCGAATACGAATACTCTTCGGACAAACCTCCACAAGCTCATCATCCTGGATATACTCCAGAGCAATTTCGAGGCTCATGTTTCTGGCTGGTCTGATTACCGCCGCTTCGTCCTTGGCTGCTGCGCGAATATTGGTCAACTGCTTGGTCCTTACCGCGTTGACGGGGATGTCTTTTTCCTTGCAGTGTTCGCCGACGACCTGCCCTTCATAAACCTGGTCGCCCGGCTCAACAAAAAATACGCCGCGGTCGTAAAGGGCATCGAGGGCATAAGCTGTCACCTGGCCTGTATTGGTCGCAATCATAACGCCTGCTTGCCTCTGAGGGATATTGCCTCGCATCGGCTGATACCTGTCAAAACTGTGATGCATAACTGCCCTTCCCTGCGTGGCATTTAACAGGCGTGAATGCAGGCCGAAAAGCCCCCGTAACGGGATCGTAAATTCCATATGAATATAATCATTGGCGCCGCTTTTGGTATGCATACTGATAAGCTCGCTGCAGCGGGTTGCCAGAAGGCTCATAACGGCATTCTGGCAGTCAGCAGGGCAGTCGATTGCGAGCAGCTCGGTTGGCTCGTTAATTATGCCGTCTATTCTCCGTAAAATTACGCTGGGCTTACCTACACAAATCTCGTATCCTTCCCGCCTCATATTCTCAAGCAGTATGCCGAGGTGCATCAGTCCTCTTCCGGAGACCTTATACTGATCGCCCGTCTGTCCGGCCTCGACGCGCAGAGCAACATTCTGCTTTAATTCCTTTTCAAGCCGCTCGCCAATCTGTCGTGTGGTGACATATTTTCCTTCTCTGCCGGAAAATGGGCCGTCGTTGACTCTGAAAGTCATCGTCATCGTCGGCTCATCGACGCTTATAACCGGCAATGCTGCGGGATTGTCGGGACAGGCAATCGTATTGCCGATATCCACAGGGTCGAGGCCCGCAACAGCACAAATCTCTCCTGCCGGCATAATATCAACCGCTTTTTTGCCCAGGCCCTGAAACTGATAAAGCGCCTGCACCTTCTGTTTGGTGTACAGACCATTTCTGTCAATAACGGTTACCATTTGTCCCTTTCGAATTTGGCCGGTGAAAATTCTGCCTATGGCGATTTTGCCGACATAATCGGAATAGTCCAGCGTTGTAACGAGCATTTGCAGCGGACTTTTGGGCGACGCATGCGGCGGTTTTATGTACTTTATAATCGCATCGAATACCGGCTGCATATCGTTATTTTTGTGCTTCAGGTCGGTAGTTGCCCAGCCCTCTTTTGCGGAGGCGTAAATAATGGGAAAGTCGAGAGCCTGGTCATTGGCGCCGAGCTGAACAAGCAGGTCAAAAACTTCGTTGACGACATCATTCGGGCGGGAGTCCTTACGGTCAACCTTGTTTATGACAACGACAGGCTTCAGGTTGTACTGCAGGGCCTTGCCGAGCACAAACCGCGTCTGTGGCATCGGGCCTTCAAAGGCATCGACAAGCAGTAGTACGCCGTCGGCCATTTTGAGAACTCTTTCGACTTCACCGCCGAAATCAGCGTGGCCCGGTGTGTCGATGATGTTAATTTTGTATTCCTTTCCTTTTCGGTCTGTGTACAAAACTGAACAGTTTTTGCTCAATATTGTAATGCCCCGCTCGCGTTCTATAGGGTTAGAATCCATAATCAGGCCGTCTTTCCCGCCGGCAAGCTTGTCAAGATCCTCGCTGCGAAACATGCCTGACTGATACAACAACTGGTCGACCAGTGTTGTCTTGCCGTGGTCGACATGAGCAATTATTGCTACATTGCGAATATAATTTGTATACATATAATACTTTCAAGAACGTTTCATAAAAGAATCTACGGAAATTCAAATCTTTAGACGCGGCAATATTTGCTTTGCCTTTTCGCAGTCCTTTGCGATTTGTTTTGAGAGGTCTTGCGGCGTCTTAAATTTATGCTGACTGCGGATATGCTGGATAAAGTCCATCGCCATATATTTGCCTATCAAATCGCCGACATTTTCTATCAGCAAATGCGCTTCTATCAGCAGTGGAAATTCATCGCCGTATGTCCTCGCCTGCCCGATGCTATAGACAGCGGCGATTTTTTCCTGGCAGGCCAGAACGTCGTCTATAGTCTGCCCGATTTGGACAAAGCCGCAATAGACACCCTCGGCAGGGATAACCTGCGTGGGCTTTTTCATATTCAGCGTTGGGAAGCCCAGCTTCTTGCCAATTCCCCGACCGGGTATGATCTTCTCGATCAGCTGATATGGCCTGCTCAGAGCGGCAGCAGCATCAGCTACGTGGCCGCTCTCAAGCATATAGCGAATCACAGTACTGGAAACCCTGACGGTCTGGCCGGTCGAAAGCTTGATTTCCTTCGGGCCAATTACGCAAACCTCAAAGCCTTTCTGTGAACCCAACTCTCGCAGCGTATCAATATTGCCGGCCCGATGCATGCCGAAATTGAAATCATGGCCCTCAACGACCACGCTTGGCCGAACGTTCTCCACAAGAAATTGGCTCACAAAATCTTCGGGCGAAAGGTTCAGCAGCTCGCGGCTGCCCTGTAGCACTATCAGGCAATCCACGCCGCACTTTTGCAGCAAGTGCGTCCTGAACGGCAGAGGCGTGAGGACGCCCGGCGCCCTGTCCGGATGCAAAACGGCAACCGGATGCGGCTCAAAAGTCATCGCGACTAATTCGGCTGCCCTTTCCTGAGCGATTCGTCTGCCGGCAGCTAAGATTTCTTGATGGCCAAGGTGCACACCATCGAAATTGCCAATAGTCAGCACGCTACCCTTCTCTATCCTCTCAAGGTCTCCCATTGTCTCCAAAATTCTCATTGCAGCTTGCCTATCTTTTCGGCTTTTTTGTTCTACAACAAACTGCGGATTAGTTTAACTTGCCGGGCTAAAATCCGCAATGGCTTTCTGCCGGCTGTAGAGGTATGGCCCGTGTGTCTACTTGACGTGCCACGGGCTTAAAGTCGACAAAAACCGCAGGAAAAATTTGCAACTTAGTTGCATTTTTGAACCGCCGTGCATACAATATCGTATGGAGTTGAGCAACAGCCCCAGCGGCCGTCTTGAGTTGGATGAGAAAATGAAACTATCCAGCAGAATTGCGACCATTCTAACCGAGCTCCGGGCCCACGCTCCATTTACATTATTCGGCGCTCTGACAGGTATTGCCCTAATGCTACTATTTAGAAATCTTCCAGAGCAGACAACTTACCGCCTCTTTTACATATTTCATCCGACCCACGTGACACTCTCGGCAATAGTAACCGCATCGCTATTCAGGTTGCACGAAAAGACAAAACGCTTCATCATAGTGCTGCTTGTCGGCTATTTTGGGTCGATAGGCGTGGCTACTTTGAGTGACTCGATTATCCCCTTTTTCGGCGAAAGTATCCTTGGCGTAGCAATACCGACCGAGGCTAAAGTGCACGGCGGTCTACATA
>Ga0153916_10003022_pt1 | contig 12382 bp, 14 predicted proteins | sample Opewatmetagenome_FD_109642 | JGI IMG/M metagenome (GOLD analysis project Ga0153916, IMG submission 109642) | Freshwater wetland microbial communities from Ohio, USA - Open water 3 Core 3 Depth 4 metaG | ecosystem: Environmental > Aquatic > Freshwater > Wetlands | place: USA: Ohio, Lake Erie...
AGCGCGCGCTCGAGCGCCGGACCGAACTCCTCGCGCATCTCTTGCTCGTATTCGGCGAGCGCGCGCGACTCGCCCGACAGCGCGCGCGCCGCGGCGGCGCCGGCGCGCTCGCCCGATGCCACCGCTGGCGCGATGCCCGCGCCGGTGATCGGGTGCGTGAATCCCGCAGCGTCGCCGGCGAACAGCGCGCGGCCCTCGACGATGCGCTCGCGCAGGCCCCCTACCGGGATCGGGCCGCCGGTGCGCAGCAGCACCTCGGCGCCGACGCGCGCCTCGCGCACGAGCGTCGCGTGCAGCGCGTCGAGCGGCGCTTTCATGTCGTCCTCGAGCGCCGGGTCGAGCCCCAGGCCGAGGTTGGCGACGCTGCCCTTGGGAAACAGCCAGGCGTAGCCTCCCGGGTAGCGCGGCGAGAGCCAGATGTCGGTATCGCGCAGCGGCTTGAGCAGCGGCACCGTGTACTGGCGCGTGGTCACGACCGGCAACCTCGGCAGGCCCAGGCAGGCGGCGACCGAGGACAGCGGACCGTCCGCCGCCACCAGCATGCGATAGCCGACCTCGCGCAGGCCCGAGGCGGTGCTGATGCGCGCGACCTGCGCCGCGGCGTCGATCTCGCGCAGCGCGGCGTCGCTCCACAGCAGCGCCCCGCAGGATTCCGCCTCGCGCGCGAGCGCCTGGTCGAAGCGGTCGCGGCGGATCATCAGTCCGCCGAAGGCGCGCTCGGCGCGCGCGCCCGAAGGCAGGAACGTCGCCATGCCGGCGATCGGCTGCGCGCGCACCTCGTCGCGCGCGTAACTCGACAGCGGCAGCGGGATGAACTCGGCGCATTGCACCGGGATGCCGACCACCTTCTTGCGCTCGACGGCGATCACCGTGAGCCCCGCGCGCGCGGCAGCCGCCGCGGCGCTCGAGCCCGCCGGTCCGAGGCCGATCACGAGGACGTCGCAGGCTCGCACAGTCCTACCCATTGCGCGGTGTCCATCTCGGCGAGCGCGGCGGCGTGGCGCGCGCGCTCCGCGTCGTTCAGCTCTCCCACCTCGATCGCGGCGCCGAATGACCTGCCGAAGGCGCCGATGAACGCGCCGCGCAGCGCCGCGGGCGAAGGCAGCGGCGAGACGAGCTCGCTCAGGTTGACCGTGGCGGCGCGCGCGCCGGCGTGCGTCCTCGCGTCGGCCACGCCCAGCGCGCGCAGCATGCGCGCGACGTCGAAATCGATGAGTAGCGTGCCCTGGTAGACGAGCGCGTTGCCATCGATCGCGCCGCCGGTGCCGGAGATCTTGCGCCCGCCGACGACGATGTCGGTCGGGGCGCGGAATTCGGCCGCCGCGCCGAGCTCGGCGATGGCGCGCGCCCCCGCCTCGCAGATGCGCCTGGAGATGGCGGCCATCTCGGCGCTGCCCGCCTCGGCCTTGTCGAGGTACAGCTCCCAGCCGAGAACGTCCGGGTCCATGTAGATCGCGCCGCCGCCGGTGATGCGCCTCTGCACCGCGATGCCCTGCGCCCTGCAGAACTCGAGATCGAGCTCCTTCGCCGGATCGCCATGGCGCCCGACCAGCGCCGAGGGCGTGAAGCGCAGGAACCTCAGCGTGCTCGGGGCCTCGCCGGCCTGGCGCGCTTCCAGAAGCGCGCGGTTGAGCGCCAAGTTCTCGGCCGGGGGCAGCACCCCGGTGTCGATCCAGCGCCACTTGTTCATGCGCTCACCACGGGAATGCGTAAGATGCGCGAAGCGCGGCGCCGCTCGGCCTCGACCACCAGCCGCGGGTCGATGCGCTCGGCCGCCGGATCGGCGAGGGCGAGCACCTCCTCGCCCACCGCGATCGAGCAGCAGGCCGGGGTCACCCTGACGTCGCGCCCGAGCGCGAGCGCGAGCTCCACGCTGCCGTCGGCGGGATGCGCGATGCCCTCCAGCCCCGCCATCACGGCGTAGGCGTCGATCTCGAGCTTGGCGCGCCCGGCGGGCCGCGCGCAGCCGAGCAGGATCGGCAGCCCGGGGAGGGCCGCGCGCGCGTCGAGGAAGAAGCGTCCCACCTCGCGCGACGAGGGCGTCGCGAACGGCCGGCCCGCCGGCGCGTAGAACGGCATCACCACCACCAGCACCAGAGCCGCGGGGCGGTAGCGCGCGATCATCTCGAGCGCGCGCCATTCGCCCAGCATGCGCCCGTAGTGCAGGCCGATGACGATGTGCGGCACCACCTTCATCGAGGTGGCGACGAGGTTTTCCAGGGAGCGCTCGAAATCTTCCACCGGGCGCCGCAGGTGGTAGACCTGCGACACCGTGTCCTGCGCGCCGATCACGTCGAGCATCGCCGCGTCGACGCCCGAGCCTTCCATCGCGCGCGCCGTGTCGGGGTCGTCCAGCGCGGTGTGCATCGCGATGCGGAAGTCCGGGTACGCGTCCTTGATGCGCCGAACGACCGGCAGGAACGGCCCGTACTCGACCTCGTCGCGGTGGTTGGAGCCGCCGGTGAGCAGCATGCCCTTCGCGCCGAGCGCCAGCTGCTCGTTCACCACGCGCCACAGCGCCTCGGGCGTGGTCGCGGGAAGCATCGGCTCCAGGACCTTCGCCTTGCAGTGGTCGCACTGCAGCTTGCACGCGCCCCCCGTGATCGATACCGCCGGCCAGGCGCTCTTGCCGCAGGAGGTAATCTCGCTCGAGGCGTAGGCCTTGAAAGTCGGGGTGTAGAAGTTGATGCCGCGCGCGGCCTGGTCAACGGCGCGCGCCAGCCGCTCGACGAGCACGTCGTCGAGCCGCGCTGCTTCGAGCGCCTCGATTCCCGCGACGATGTCGTTCCAGCTCACGCCTTACGGGCAGCCCGCGAAGCCGTCGGCCGCCATCTTCGCTTCGAAGGCCTTCGTCACCGCCGCGCCGGTCACGAGCGACGCCGCGTCGCCCTCCCAGCTGGCGGGCTTGATCTTCACCAGCCAGCCGTTGCCGTAGGGGTCGGCGTTGATGCTCTTCGGGTTGGCGCTCACCGCGTCGTTGATCGCCACCACTTCGCCTGCGACCGGCGTCTTCACCGGGCCGACCCACTTGCCCGACTCGATGGTCGCCGCCGACTTGTTCAGCTCGACCGAGCGACCGACTTTCTTCGGCGTGTAGGCGACCACCTCTCCGGCGAGCGCGCAGGCGTAGGCGGTCATGCCGATGGTCACCGTGCCGTCGGCCTCCTTGCGCGCCCAGACGTTGCTCTCGACGTTGTAGTACAGGTCATCGGGCAGGTTGCAGTTCTTGACCGAAGCCATCGGAAATTCCTCCTCAGAAAAACAGCACCTTGTCGCACGAAAGGATCATGTCGGCGAGCGCGCCGCCGCTCGACACCTCGTCGACCTCCGGAATCAGGTCGACCGGCTCGATGTCGTAGCCCGGCAGCGCCGGCCTGCAGGCGTGGAACTTCACGCCGGCGGACTTCGCGTCGCGCATGAATTCGATGATTCTTTTCCCGCCCTCCATCGCCGTCAAGCTCTCGGCGACGCCCCGCTGCACCAGACGCACGCCGTCCATGGTGAAGAAGATCGTCACCTCGGCGTCCATCGAGGCGAGCAGCGCTCCGAGGTAGAACGGCGTGCCGCAGCGCCCCGGGCTCGAGGGACCGCTCGTCATCACGATGACGACCGACTTTTCCCCGTGATCGACATACTTGCTCGCGTCGGCCGCGCGGGTCATGACCTATGTCAAACTCGCTTGCACTGGACGCCGTCCGCGCGGCAGCGCTCGCAGAAGCCCGCTTCGGCCGCGGCGCCCGTCACCAGCCCCGCGAGCGCCTCGGCGATCGGCGCCGACGGCCGCACGCGCGCGATCCACTCGCCGTAGGGATCGCGGTTGATGCGCACAGGGTCGTCGAGCACGGCCTCGTTCGCCGACTCGATCACGCAGTCGAAGGGATTGGGCACCGGCCCGGCCCACTTGCCGGTCTCCACGGTCGCCACCGGCTTGCCGCGCGGCCGCAGGCTGCCGGGACGGCGCACGCGCACGTGCATGATCTTTCCCGCCTTGGTCTGCGAAATGTCGGTCATGCCGATGCTTACCGCCCCGTCCTGCTCGACGCGCACCCAGATCTGGTATTCGGCGTCGTAATGCAGCTCGGGGCGCACCTCGCAGCCGTGGCAGATGCCCATCCGCTAGATTATGCCTTTCTCCGCAAGCAGATCGAGCGAGTCGCTGACGTTCTCGTGGATCGCGACCTTGCGCGGCGAAAGCCCCAGGGCGAGGCCGAGCAGCTGGGTGAAGTACAGGATCTTCACCTCGGTCTTGATGCCGAACTTCGTCTCGGCCCTCACCTGGTGCATCTCGAGGCCCGAATGGCAGGTCGGGCACTCGGTGGCGATCACCTCCGCGCCGCAGTCCTCGGCCGCCTGGAGGAGGTTCAGCACCAGCTGCGTCGAGGTGTCGGAGTCCGACAGCGTGTGCGCGCCGCCGCAGCACGCGGTCTTCAGCGGGTAGTCGACGTTCACCGCGCCGGCGGCGGCCAGCAGGTCGTCCATGAAGTGCGGCTTGTAGCTCGACTCCGAGCCCGGGCCCTGGTCCTTCTCGGGAAAGATCTGGCGCGGGCGCGTGTACATGCAGCCGTAGTAGTTGGCGATCTTCACGCCGCGCAGCGAGTTCTTGAGCCGCGCCTTGATGCCCTCGGGGCCCAGCTCCTCCATCAGCCACTCGAGCAGGTGCACGGTGCGCACGTCGCCCTTGTAAACCGGGTCGTCGGCCTTGTGCGCCAGGTCCTGCACCGTCTGCATGGTTTCGGCCGAGGTAGCGCACTCGTACTCGGCATTCTTCAGGTTGTGGTAGCAGCCGTTGCACGGCGCCATCACCGTGTCGAAGCCCATCTTCTCCGAGGCGATGGCGAGGTTCCTGGCCGACATGTAGGTCTGCAGCATCGGGTGGACGTTCTTCACCTCCATGGCGCCGCAGCAGTTCCAGTCGTTCAGGTCGTGCATCTCGAGCCCGAGCTCGCCGACCAGAGCGCGCGTCGAGCGATCGTATGGCCCGCCCGAGCCTTCCAGCGCGCAACCCGGGTAGTAAGCGACCTTAGCCATGTTTCTGCTCCTTGAGATATGCCTGCAGCACCGCGCCGGTCTTGTCCCAGCCGCGCGTGCGCGGCTTGAACAGCATCATCCAGCCCATCTTGAGCGGCCCGACGATCGGCAGCCGCGCGATGAACTTGCCGATCCTGCCTTCGCGCAGCAGCCCGAGGTTGTTCATGCGCGCGATGAAAATGCCGAGCCAGCCCTTCTTCACCAGCTCGACGATATCGACGCCGGTCTTCCTGAAGAAGTTGAACATCACTTCCGTGTCCTCGATGCGCCCGCGCTCGATGCACTGGCGCGTGAACTCCTCGTCGAACACCGACGAGTTGCTCTTCGGCGTGTGGCCTTCCATCTCCAGCCAGTGCGCCAGCGCCTTCATCACGCCCTCGGGCCGCACGTCCTTGGGGCAGATGCTGGTGCACTTGTTGCACGACACGCACTGCCAGATGATGTCCTTGTCCTTGACGATCTCCGACTGCAGGCCGAGGTTGGTGCAGTAGATCCAGTAGCGCGGGTTGAAATCGGTGTTGATCGCGTACATGGTGCAGGAATTGGTGCACGAGCCGCATTGCCAGCAGCGGTGCACGTTCTCGCCGCCGGGCAGCGCGCCGATGGTCTTGGCGAACTCCGGGTCGTAGTCGGACACCGTGCGCGGCAGGATCATCGTGTTCCAGTGACCCGACACGTCGACGCCTTCGACCACCAGCTTCTCGGCGGTCAGCACCTGCTTCGGATCGATGAGCGATTTCTCGTGGATCGGCATGCGTGGTCCCGTGCTTCTAGTGGATCGTTGCGGCGGCCTTCCTGACGCGCGAGCGCCGGCCGCCGCTGTCGACGCCGAGCAGCTTGCGCAGCTGCTCGTCGGGGCTGCTCGAGCGCGTGAAGTCCGAGCCCAGTACGCCGCCCGTCATGGCGCGGAAGTAGCCGACGTAGGCCATCGCCAGCACCAGGTCCGCGAGCCAGTGCTGCTCGCGCCAGATGCCCTGCTCGGCGAAGCGCTCGTACATCCAGCCGCGCACCGTGCCATGGTCGACGACGCCGGCGTGCTCGGCGTTGATCATCTCGCGCAGCGCGCCGCTCGCGCTCGCGGAATCCCATACCCAGCGGGTCCTCAGCGGATGTGCCCGGGGGTCCGAGAAGTGCAGCAGCTCGGCAGCGAAGTCGTGCGCTGCGCCGCGCAGCTTCCGGTGCGCCGCACGCTCCTGCGGATACTCGAGCGAATCGCAGAACGCCTCGATCGTGGAATCGCCTCCCAGCAGCCGCGCGACGCGCTCCGAGAAGCCCGCAGCGCCGAGCGCCTCGATCAGCGGAAAGAGCTTGCGGCGCGCGGTGAACACCGACTCGAGCAGCGCCTCCGCGCCCTGCAAGTCGATGCGCGCGGGCGCGGCCAGCGCCGCGGCGAACAGCCGGTGCTTGGCCTCGAGCAGCTCGACGTAGGCCTGCAAGCCGGGGCCCGCGTCGGCCAGCGCCACGAAATCGGAGAAATGCTTCGCGAAGCGCTCGGCGTCGAGCTGCAGCATCGCCGGTGCGCCGCTCAGGCGGCCTTGCGCTCGAGCGCCGCCAGGTCGCCGACGACCCGCATCGCCATCGCCAGGCCGTGCGACACGCAGGTGTCGATGTCCTCGGGCCCGAGCGCGGAGCCGCCGACGTAGATGCCCGGCCGCGTCGTGGCGAACGAGCTGGTGTAGTGCTCGCCGCGATCGAGGAAGCCGTGGCTCTCCAACCCCACGCCGAACACCTTGGCGATTTCGGGGTTGTCCTCGTTCGGGTCCATGCCGATGGCGTGCACCACCAGGTCGAACGGGATCACGATCGGGCGCTTGACCAGCGTGTCCTCGCCCTTCACCAGCAGCTTCTTGCCATCCGGGGCGATCGTCACCTCGGCGATGCGCGCCTTGACGAACTTGGTGCGGAACTCCTCCTGGGACTTCCAGTAGAACTTGTCCTCGTACAGGCCGAAGGTGCGGATGTCCATGTAATAGATGTACACGTCCGTCTTCGGCGACAGCTCCTTGATCTCCATCGCCAGGTTGGTCGACACCGTGCAGCAGATCTTCGAGCACCACTCGCGCCCGATCTGGCGGTCGCGCGAGCCCACGCAAAGCAGGATCGCGACGCGCTCGGGCGTGCGCCCGTCGGACGGGCAGGCGATCTTGTGCGCGGCCACCATCTGCTCGACCTGCGTGGTGGTGACCACGTCCTCGTAGGTGCCGAAGCCCCACTCGGGCTTGTTGATCGAGTCGAAGTGCGTGAAGCCGGTGCCGAGCACCACCGCGCCGGCCTGCACGGTCCGGCCGTCCGACAGCGTGGCGACGAAGTTGCCGTGGCTGCCTTCGAGCTTCGTGACCTTCGTGTTCTTGAAGGTCGAGATCAGCGCATGCTCCTCGACGCGGCGCACCATGCGGCCGATGGCGTCCTTCGCCCACTCGCCCGAAGGCACCAGCTTGGCGTAGCCCGAAAGGATCGGCGCGCCGCCGAGGCGGTCCATCTTCTCGACCAGCACCACCTTGCGGCCCACCGAGGCGATGCCGTGCGCGGCCGAGAGTCCCGCCGGCCCTGCGCCGACCACCAGTATCGTGTCGTTCATCGAGAATCAGGCGCTGAGCGCGAGCTCGGGGTTATACAGGTACTCGATCCTGCCGGCCTTCACTTCCTTGAGATACTCCTCGAAGCGCTTCTTCGACTCGCCCCAGGAAAGCCCCATCTTCTCGACCACGTCCTCGCAGGGGCTCGCATGCCACTGCAGCTGCACGATCTTGAACGGGTCGGCGCCGCAGGCCAGAGCGGCGAACTGGATGTCGGCCATGATCGGCATGGTGTACTGCTGCTCGTGCGCGCGGCCGATCCACTGGTTCTTGTCCATGGTGGTAATGCAGCCGGTGTCGATGCCGAGCATCAGGTCGGCCTTCGCCTCCTCCTGCGCCACCTTGATCTTGCGGTCGATGGTGAACGAGCGCGTGAACTCGCGCTCGGAGATGATGTGGCGGAAGCCGAAGCCGCAGCAGTCGTACCAGGTCGAGTAGTCGATCACCTGCGCGCCGAGCGCCTCGGCCATCGACGTGCCGACCGCGGCGCGGTTGCCGCCCAGCACCTCGGGGTCGTAGATCGCGTCCTCGTGCACCATCTTCGAGTAGTGGCATGCCATGTGCACCGTGGCGCGCAGGTGCGAGACGTCGATCTTCTGCAGCTCCGAGGCGATGCGCGTGCGCATCACGTGCACCCACTCGGAGTAGTGCACGATCTCCTCGGGGATCACCAGCTTGCCGTCGACCAGGCGCCCGAGCTTGCCGAGGATCTTCTTGACGCGCTCGCGCAGCGTCGCGTTCTCGATCAGGTACTTGCGCACTTCCTTGTAGTTGCCGAACGAGGTGCCGCAATGCACCAGCGGGAAGAAGTGCCCCGTGTCGTGGCCCAGCCTCTTGCCCGAGACGTAGGCCTGGTGGAAGTTGCGCAGGAACACCGCCGCCAGCGACTCGACATTGCCGATGCCCGAGCCGTGGTAGTTCCACGCGGTGCACGAGGTCTGGTCGGTCTCGTCCAGGTAATCGCGGCCCGGCTGCATGCCGAGCTGGTTCATGGTCCACAGGAGCGAGGTCGGGTAGCCGGGGATGTTGCCGCACTGGCCGCAGCTCTTGTGGTGCCAGAGCTGCATGGTCGGGATCTTCTTGTCCCAGCCGAACAGCGTCTTCACCATCGCCGGCTGGTGCGCGTCGGTGATGCGGTGGACGATGATCTCGCCCTCCTTCTCCAGCTCCCACATGTGCTCGCGCACGTCGTCCATGCGCTCGCCGAGGTCGAGCTCGCGCCGGTCGACGCGCTTCTTGACCCACGCGGTGGCCTTCTCGGCGTCCGCCGCCGAAAGCTCGGTGGGCTGGAAGAAAGCCCCGTGGCCTGCGATGCCGCCGCTCACTTCACTCATTCCGCCTCCTTCTGCTCTTCGAGCAGTTCCTCGTACTCTTCGCGCTTCTCTTCGATGAAGTCCTCGATCACGTCGAACAGGTTCTCGTCCATCGTCTCGAGCTGCCTGAGCACCCCGGTCATCTCCCAGATCGTGTACATCTCGACCGAGGTCTTGAGCGCCACTTCCCACGCGGTGTCGGTGGTCTGCAGCGTCTTCATCGGGATCGCCTTGCGCAGCGTCTTCAGGTCGCCTTCGACCTTCTGGATATTCGGGCCCCAGTCGGGGAAATGGTCCGGCTGGATCATGTCGGGCGACAGCTGGTTGCCGGTCGTGATCAGCTTCAGCATCACGCGGCCGAACGGACGCAGCACGTCCTTGGCCGACTGGAAGCCGTGCTTGATCGCCACTTCGCGCATGATCGCCACCAGGCCGCCGGGGGAGTTCTTGAACGGGCAGCGCGCGGCGCAGGTCATGCACTGCGCGCAGGCCCAGATCTTTTCCTGCATGGCGTCGTAGATCTGCTCGACGTTCTCGGTCCACAGCAGCTGCACGATCTCGCGCGGGCTGTAGTCGTAGAAGTGCGCCGACGGGCAGGTCGCCGTGCAGATGCCGCAGTTGAGGCAGCCGTTCAGCTCGTGCTCGTAGCGGAAGTCCGCGCGGATGTCGTCGAAGACTTCCTGCATTTCGGCGTAGGTCGCCACGCGCGCTCCTTCTTACTTGCGCTTCATGAAGAAGGTGAATTCCTTGTTCGCCTCGCTGTGCGACAACAGCTCGTTGCCGGTCTGCTTGGCGAAGGCCTGGAAATCCTTCACCGAGCCCGGGTCGGTGGCGAGGATCCTCAGTACCTGGCCCGATTGCATCTCGGTCAGCGATTTCTTGGCGCGCAGGATAGGCAACGGGCAGTTGAGTCCGCGCGCGTCGAGTTCCTTGTCGAAGTTCATTCCCGGTTTCCTCTCAGATGGTGGTCATGCGCTTATACCACCTCGATCAAACCCTCCCTTGCGCAGGGTTAAAACCCGGCTGCCAGAAGGGGAATATTAGAATTCGTTAATATACCAGCCCTGGCGCGCGGAGCAAGCCGCGCTGCAGCAAACCAGCGCGCTCTTCTTCATGACACGGCCTGGTAGTAAAGATTCTGCGGATGGTTCGCCTGGGCGAAGAAAAACCAGCGCTCGAACATCAGCCCGGCGAATTGCACGATAAAAGCAGGCGTCGGCAACCCTGCCAGGAGCAGCGCCGCAGGCAGGACGAACGCGCCAAGCAGGAAGATCCACTTCACCGAGCGCAGCACGCCCGGCTTGCTGCCGTGGAAGAACTCGCGCGTGTTGAACGAGCCGGCGATCGCACCCTGCGACTTCTGCGCGATGCGCGGGTGCTTGACGCCGATCGCGCTCTGCAGGCTCGAGCGGGCTTTCAGGCGCGCGTTGCGCGCCAGGGACGCGCCGCGCGTCGCGAGGCCGAGCAGCGTCCAGCCGAGCGCCGCGGCCGCCAGGGGGCGGGCGAGGCCCGGCCCGGTCCAGGCCGCGTACGCGCTGGCGAGCGTGAAGCCCGAGGCGCAGCCAAGCACCAGATAGTTCACCACCGTGAGCGCGCTGTGCCACTCCTGCAGGAAGCGCAGGCAGGCGTAGATCATGGCCGTGCAGACGAACAGCGCGACCGCGAGCACCGCGCCCGCGCCGGCGAGCGCCAGCGTCGGCCATCCGAGCCAGTGGGCCGCCCCCCACGCGAACGCGGCCGCCATGAACGCCGGCAGCGCGATCACCTCGCGCGACAGCCAGGAGGTGCGCCACATCGCCGCGCTGCGCCAGGCGCGCTCGGGGTGGCCGAGGTGGAAGAACGACGCCGCGAGCCCGGCGCCCAGCAGCGCAAGGACCATAACTGCTCCAAAAACAAGAAATCCGGGCGACGCCTCGCCGAGCGCTTCGACCGCGGCGAGCGCGAGGAACAGCCCCTGCCCCGCGCCGATCAGCGTGGTGAGCAGGATGACGGACAGCGCGGGCCGCATGGCTACCAGCTCGTGACGTCGTCGAGCGCCGGGTCCTTGCTCGAGGGGCGCGGCAGCAGCCCGTCGACCTTGAGCGGGTTGTCGTGGCGCTCGAGCTCGTCGGGGTGGATGCGGATCTCGGTGCGCCGGCGCGGCAGATAGTGATTCGCAGGCTGCGTGCCCCATTCGGGCATCAGCGCGTAGCCGCCCTGTTCGCGGATCGCCTTCGAGGCCTGCGACTCGGGATCGTGGATGTCGCCGAAGATGCGCGCGCTGGTCGGGCAGGCGAGCACGCAGGCGGGCTTGCGCTCGCTCTCGGGCAGCTGCGGGTCGTAGATGCGGTCGACGCACAGCGTGCACTTCTTCATCACCTTCTGGTGCTCGTCGATCTCGCGCGCGCCGTAGGGGCAGGCCCAGGAGCAGTACTTGCAGCCGATGCACTTGTCGTAGTCGACGAGCACGATGCCGTCCTCGGCGCGCTTGTAGGACGCGCCCGTCGGGCACACCGGCACGCACGGCGGGTCCTCGCAGTGCAGGCACGACTTCGGGAAGTGCACCGTCTCGGTATTCGGGAACTCGCCCACCTCGAAGGTCTGCACGCGGTTGAAGAACGTCCCCGTCGGGTCGGCACCGTAGGGGTTGTCGTCAGACAGGTAGCCTGCCGCGCCCGAGGTGTTCCACTGCTTGCAGCTCGTCACGCAGGCGTGGCAGCCGACGCAGACGTTGAGGTCGATCACCAGCGCGAGTTGGGTCATCGCTCGATCCTTTTCCCCGCGACGTAAGCGAGCCACTTGAGCGGCGCGGGACGCGTTCCGGGGGCGGGCGGGAGAACATCGAACTCCGGCCACACACCCGTCTCCTCTGCGGGATAGATCCGCACGCGCACGTCGTACCAGCCGGCCTGGCCGGTGACCGGGTCGGAATTCGACACCCGGGCCCCGTCCAGAGGCAGCTCGTCGGCGACCAGGTGATTGAGCAGGAAGCCCTTCCTCGCCTCGTTGGCCTCGGGCGCGAGCCCCCAGGCGCCGGGCTGCTTGCCGATGGCGTTCCAGGTCCACACGGTGCCGGGCTCGACCGCCTCGCTAGTGCGGCACATGCAGCGCACCTTGCCCCATTGCGACTCGACCCACATCCAGGTGCCGTCCGCGATGCGCGCGGCGCGCGCGGTGCGCGGGTTGACGAACAGGAAGTTGTGGCCGTGGATCTGGCGCAGCCACGCGTTCTGCGAATCCCACGAGTGGTACATCGCCATCGGCCGCTGCGTGATCGCGGCGAGCGGATATTTTTCCAGGTCGGTGGCCTGCGCCTCGAGGGACGCGAAGTAAAAGGGCAGCGGGTCGAAGTAGGTCGCGACGCGCGCGCGCAGGTGCTCGGGCGGCTGGCGGCCGGGCCATTTACCCTCGGCCGCGAGGCGAAAGCGCTGCAGCACCTCGGAATACAGGTGCACCAGCACCGGGTCGCCCCAGCGGCGGATGCGC
>Ga0153916_10003023_pt1 | contig 12380 bp, 9 predicted proteins | sample Opewatmetagenome_FD_109642 | JGI IMG/M metagenome (GOLD analysis project Ga0153916, IMG submission 109642) | Freshwater wetland microbial communities from Ohio, USA - Open water 3 Core 3 Depth 4 metaG | ecosystem: Environmental > Aquatic > Freshwater > Wetlands | place: USA: Ohio, Lake Erie, Old...
AAGGTGACCGGCAGGGCAATCGCCTCGGCGAGTCGCTCCAGATACTGGCGGCGGGGGATTTCGATCGCTCCGAATCGGGCGGCGTGGGGGGTGAGCTGCTGGATGTCCAGCAGTCGATAGCCCCGGGCCTGGAGGTGGAAAACGAGCCGGACCAGCGCTACTTTCGAGGCCTCCGACTCGCGATAGAACATCGACTCGGCGGCAAACAGCCCGCCGATCCCCACGCCGTACACCCCGCCGGCCAGCCGCCCTTCGTGCCGGGCCTCGACGCTGTGGGCGTGGCCCAGCTCGAACAGCCGCGTGTAAGCCCGGATCATCCGCGGCGTGAGCCAGGTCGCGCCGAGGCGGCCGCACGCCGTCGCGCACCCCCCGATCACGCCGCCGAAGTCCCGGTCGCAGGTCACGGTGAACTTGTTGCCGCGGATCGTGCGGGCCAATCGCCGGGGGACGTGGAACCGGTCGAACTGGAGGACTGCCCTCGGGTCCGGCGACCACCAGAGCATGGGATTGTCGACGTCGGCCTGCGGCCAGGGGAAGATCCCGTGCCGGTAGGCGTCCAACAGCCAGTCGGGGGTCAGTCGCCCGCCGAGGGCCAACATGCCGTCCTCGTCGGACAACTCCGCCGGGGGGAAGAATCGGGAGGGCGGGATCTTGCTCATGGGCGTCCACCGTGTGCAACGCATTATATCAGAGCGTCTGTGAAAAAGCGCGATGCCGCGTGTGTCTCGTCCCGGCTATCAGCCGTCAGCTTACAGCCGTCAGCTATCAGCTTTCAGCTACACAAACGTTGACGTGACACTCCGTTACGAACACGGCCAGGGCCTTGCAGGCATCTGGCTGACGGCCGATGGCTGAGAGCTGATGGCCCTCTTCAAGCACGCTTTCAGACAAGGCCCCGCCGCCGTCCGCAGACCTCGGCCGGCGTTCATCCTTCATCCTTCATCCTTCATCCTTGTCGGGGCCCTGCTTGCCAACCCCGCCCATTTGCTACAATACCTGCTTCAATCGCCTTGGGGGGCCGGACTCGCCTATGAAGCGCTTCAAGACGGTGGCCATCGTCGGCGTGGGGCTGATCGGCGGATCGATCGGCCTGGCCTTGCGCGAGCGAGGTCTGGCCGACCAGGTGATCGGGATCGGCCGCCGGCAGCCGAGCCTTCGCACGGCGCGACGCGTCGGGGCCGTCACCAATACCACGATCGACCCGGCCAAGGGCGTCGCCGGGGCCGAGCTGATCGTCGTCTGCACCCCGGTCGGGCGGATCGTGGAAGACGTCCGCCGCGCGGTCCAGTGCTGCCCCGAAGGAACGCTCGTCACCGATGCCGGAAGCACCAAGCTCTCGATCGTCGAGGCCCTGGACGAGGGCCTGCCGCGGGGATGCCGCTTCCTGGGGAGCCATCCGCTGGCGGGGAGTGAGAAGGCGGGGGCCGCCCACGCCCGGGCCGACTTGTTCGAGGGCCGAATCACCATCCTCACCCCCACCAAGAATACCCGCGCCGAGGACTTCGACACCCTGGAAGGGTTCTGGTCGTCGCTGGGCGCGGTGGTGATCCAGATGTCGCCGGCCGACCACGACCGGGCCTTGGCGGTGACCAGCCACCTGCCGCACGTGGCCGCCGCCGCCCTGGTGCGGATGCAGCCCGAGAGCCATTTCCGGCTGGCCAGCTCCGGGCTCTTGGACACCACCCGGATCGCCGCCGGGGACCCTGCCCTGTGGAGGCAGATCGTCGCGCTCAACCGCGACAACGTCCTGGCGGCGCTGGAGCAGTACCAGCGGCAGCTCGCCGCCTTCCGGACCGCGATCCAACAAAGGGACGAGGCCGCGCTGGAGAACCTCTTGTCGCAAGCAAAGAAGAACCGCGATGCTCTGGGAAGTTGACATCTATCCGCAGCAGGGATTGCCCGACCTGGCCGCCCGCCGGGTTACCACCGAGGCGGCCGACCTCGGGCTGGCCCCCAACCTGGGCGTGACCGCCGCCTCCGGCTTCTTGATCCAGGCCAAGATCGATCGGCAGGAGGTGTTGCGGGTGGTCGGCGAGCTGCTGGCCGACCGGGTGGTGGAGCACACCGTCGTGGCCCCCGTCGGCGACCCCGCCTTGCAGCAGGCCCCCCACGGCCGCGACCTGCTGGTCCACGTCCTCCCCAAGCCGGGCGTGATGGACCCGGTGGCTCAAAGCGTCGCGACGGCCCTGGCCGATTTCGGCATCCGCGCCGAGGCCGTCCGCACGCTCAAGAAATACTGGATCGGCGGCCTTCCGCAGGACAAGCTGGAATTGCTCTCGTCGAAGGTCCTGGCCAACGACGCCGTCGAGCAGGTGATCGTCGGCCCACTGCGGCTGGCGCACCTGGAGTTCGGCGCGCCGTACCGCTTCCGCCTGGTGACGGTGCCGATCCGGGAGATGGACGATGGGGCCCTGGAGCGGCTGAGCAAAGGGGGACAGCTTTTTCTCTCGCTGGCCGAGATGCAGACGCTCCGGGCTCACTACGCGGCACTCGGCCGCGATCCCACCGACTGCGAGCTGGAAACGCTCGCCCAGACCTGGAGCGAGCATTGCAGCCACAAGACGCTGGCCGGGCGGATCCGCTACCGCGATCCGTCGGGCGAGCGGCAGTTTGAGAACATGCTCAAGGAGACGATCTTTGCCGCGACCCGGGAGATCCGCCGCCGCGCCGGGGCCGACGATTTCTGCGTGAGCGTGTTCGAGGACAACGCGGGCGTGGTCCGCTTCGACGACCAGTACCACGTGGTCTTCAAGGTCGAGACGCACAACCACCCCTCGGCCCTGGAGCCCTACGGCGGGGCCAACACCGGCATCGGCGGCGTGATCCGCGACCCGATGGGGACCGGCCTGGGCGCCAAGCCGGTGGCCAACACCGACGTCTTCTGTTTTGCCCCGCCGGATTTTCCCGCCGATCAGCTCCCGCCGGGCGTGCTCCATCCGCGGCGGATCATGCGCGGCGTGGTGGCCGGCGTGCGGGACTACGGCAACCGGATGGGCATCCCCACCGTCAACGGCGCGCTCTACTTCGACCCCCGCTATCTCGGCAACCCCCTGGTCTACTGCGGCAACATCGGCCTCATCCCCCGCGACAAGTCCCGCAAGGAGGCCAAGGCGGGCGACCTCGCGGTGGCCGTCGGCGGGCGGACCGGACGCGACGGCATCCACGGCGCCACCTTCAGCTCCGCGGAGCTCACCAGCCAGAGCGAGACCGTCTCCGGCGGCGCCGTGCAGATCGGCAACGCGATCACCGAGAAAATGCTGTTGGACGTGCTCCTCGTCGCCCGCGACCGCGGACTCTACCACGCGGTGACCGACTGCGGGGCCGGCGGCTTCTCCAGCGCGGTGGGCGAGATGGGCGAGCACATCGGCGCCGAGGTCTGGCTCGAGCGGGCCCCCGTCAAGTACGAAGGGCTCTCCTACACCGAAATCTGGATCTCCGAGGCCCAGGAGCGGATGGTCCTCTCCGTCCCGCCGGAGAAGTGGGAGGAGCTGAAGTCGCTGTGCGACTCGGAGTGCGTCGAGGCGACGGTGATCGGCAAGTTCGTGCCCACCGGCCGGCTGCTGCTCAAGTACGAAGAGCATCAGGTGGCCGACCTGACGATGGATTTTTTGCACAACGGCCAGCCGCCCGTGGTTCGCGACGCGGTCTACGAGCCGGCCCCAGCCCGGCCCCTCTCCCGGTGCGAAACGCCGCGGACCGACTATACCGACGTGCTCCTGCGGATCCTCGGCTCGCTCAACGTGGCGAGCAAGGAGTGGGTTGTCCGCCAGTACGACCACGAGGTCCAGGGCGGCAGCGCGGTCAAGCCGCTGGTGGGCCTGGAGAACGACGGCCCGGGCGACGCCGCGGTCCTCCGGCCGGTGCTCAGCTCGCGGCGCGGGCTGGTGATCGCCTGCGGCATGAACCCCCGCTACGGCGACCTGGACACCTACTGGATGGCCGCCAGCGCGATCGACGAGGCCGTGCGGAATTGCGTGGCGGTCGGGGCCGACCCGGCAAGGATCGCGCTATTGGACAATTTCTGCTGGGGCAATACCGACCGGCCGGAGACCCTCGGCTCGCTGGTGCGGGCGGCGCTGGGGTGCCACGACGTGGCCCTGGCCCTGGGCACCCCGTTCGTGAGCGGCAAGGACAGCCTCAATAACGAGTTCCGCCCCGTGGGCAAGGAACCGATCTCGATTCCCCCGTCGCTCTTGATCAGCGCGCTCGGGCAGATCGACGACGTGGGCCGGTGCGTAACGATGGACCTGAAAGAGCCGGGCAACTGGCTCTACGTCGTTGGGCTTACGAAGAACGAGCTGGGCGGCTCGCATTTCGCGCTCGTCCAAGGGCTCACCGGCGGGGAAGTGCCCAAGGTCGACGCCGAATTGGCCAAACGGACGTTCGCCGCGCTGCACAAGGCGATCGACGCCGGGCTGGTCCGCGCGTGCCACGACCTGAGCGAAGGCGGCCTGGCCGTGGCCGCCGCCGAAATGGCGTTCGCCGGCGGACTGGGGGTGCAGATCTCGCTCGGAGCCATGCCCCACGCGCCCGACGCCGCGCAACCGGCGGTCCTGTTGTTCAGCGAATCGAACACCCGGTTCCTTTGCGAAGTGCGGCCGGAGAAGGCCGGCGACTTTGAAGCCACCCTGGCCGGCATTCCGCACGCCCGCATCGGCAGCGTAGTTGATCAGGAGACGTTAGAAATCAAAGCCGAGACGATTGTCATTCAAAGTGACTTGAAAGCGCTCAAAGAAGCCTGGCAGAAACCGCTGCGATGGTGAAATCCGGGAAGGAGTTCACCGGCCGACACGGCCCGGCTCTGACCCCTGACCCCTGACCCCTGAACCCTGAACCCTGAACCCTGAACCCTGAACCCTGAACCCTGAACCCTCCGATGAGCCAACCCCGAGTCCTCATCCTCCGGGCCCCCGGCACCAACTGCGACGAAGAGACCGCCTTCGCCTTCGAGCAGGCGGGCGCCACGGCCGAGCGGGTCCACATCAACCGGCTGCTGGAGAAGCCCGAGCTGGCCGGGCAGTTCCAGATCCTCTGCATCCCCGGCGGGTTCAGCTACGGCGACGACGTGGCCGCCGGCCGCATACTGGCCAACCAGATCCAGCACCACCTGGTCGACCACCTGGCGCGGTTCAAGGACCAGGGCAAGCTGATCCTGGGGATCTGCGACGGGTTCCAGGTGCTGATCAAGTCGGGGCTCTTGCTCCAGGCCGACCCGGTCGAGGGCCCGCCGGCCACGCTCACCTGGAACGACTCGGGCCGGTACGAGGACCGCTGGGTGCGGCTGGGGGTCCGCGGGTCGAAGTGCGTCTTCCTCCGCGGCATCGACCGGATGTACCTGCCGGTCGCCCACGCCGAAGGCAAGTTCGTCGCCCGCGATGAAACGGTCTTGGAGAATCTCCGCGGGGAGGGCCAGTTGGCCCTCAGCTATCTGCGGCTTTCAGGAAAATCGCCGGACGAGGACGCGCCGGTCCCCTATCCAGACAATCCCAACGGCTCGATGGCCGACACGGCGGGGGTCTGCGACGTGACGGGCAGGGTGTTCGGGCTGATGCCCCACCCGGAGCGGCACATCGACCTGACCCAACATCCCCGCTGGACCAGGGGCGAGGCCCGCCACCCCGGCGACGGCCTGGCGCTGTTCCGCAACGCGGTCGAGTACTTTTCTTGAGTTGATGAACGATCCGCGGGGTGGCATGCTCTCACGACGCGCAGCGTCGGGTGAGCATGCGCGCTGCCACCACATGCCGACCCGCGGCTGCGCCGCGTGACGGCATGCCACCCGCCGCGCTTATCGTTCCCACGTTCTCCAGTATATGCGCCTGTCCCCTTTATCTGTCCGGCCAAGTTGGCGTTGCATCACCGGACACACCGTTGATTGGCGACTGTAAGAGAAAGGCAAATAGGCATCATGGCAGAGTTTTCCCGTCGAGAGACACATACGGTCAATTCTTGCTCAAGGATGCGTTTCAACATATCGTGGCTTTTGGATGTCGATGACGGTGACAGTGTAGGACTTTCCCTTAACAGATGCCCCAGGCTTCATCACAAGACGCAATTCGTCCTGTACATTCTGCCGTTGTAACTTAATGATGTATTCACGGTCTGAAACGGTGTCTCGCTCAGCGGGAGGTTGATTTCCCCTCGTGCGATCCAGAGCGGTTATCCTTATCGTGATGACAGCATTGCCTTGGGCATTAATCACCCCCTTCAACCACGGAACGAAATCACTGGCCCAAAGTTGGCGGTAATAGGCTTTATCAGCTTCTTCAACTCTACTCCCCCACGATTGCCACGATTCCCAGGACTCCTTCATGGTCACGTCCACATCGGGGACAGGCGAACCTTGCTCGTCCACCACTGCCACTGTCAGATTGTGCGCAATCGTTCGTACAGGGTCGCGGTCGCAGCCAGACAAACTAACGATCCCGATTGCCAGGATAATCGAACGCACCTTGGCACTATACAAGAGCACATGCAACTCGCCGTTTGCATGTGCGTTACCGCGCGGTTGGGACATTGTTGTACGCCCTTCCTCGTTGCCACAGTGGGCTACGCTTACCAATTGGGTCTCGTGAGACGGGAAAAGGGGACATCACTGATTTTCGGCTGGTTTCCTCCCGATCGTTCTTCGCACCAAGACGCGTCGCGATCCTCGTCGGGACAGGTGAATATCAGTGAGGTCCCCTCTTGCGATTGTGTCCCCTTTTGCGCTCCGGCGGAAGCCAGTCGTCACCCTTTTCGCCGCCTCCGCGGTCCGTCGGCCTGTGGCTTTAGCTCCAGGTCGGTCACCAGGAGCAGATCGATAATGTTGAGGGTGTCATCGGGTTGGCAGACGACGAGAGTCCGCCCACTCGGAACGGTCATGATGAACTCTCGGTGATATACCGGCACCTGGCGGCCGTCGGCCAGGTGGATGACGAACGGGCGAAACGGTTGGGCATTGTAGAGGTTTCGAAGCTGCTCGATCGTCATGGACACTGCTCCTGTTGTCGACCGCGGGCCTGGACTTCGGGCCTTGCGGCCGCCATAGGCAGAATACGGGGCAAGTGGGCCCACGTCAAGCTAATGTCGGATCGGGCTGGAACGCTTCGCGTCGCCGGGCGGAACGCCAGGGGGTCGGGAGTCTTTTTCCGCCAACCGTTTTTCCGCCACAAACAAGCCTTGGCGGAAAAAGACTCCCGACCCCTTCGGTCTCCTTAGGCCCCTCAGTCAAAGACCCCCGCGCCGAAGCCCCCTTTGGGCTTCTCCGCGGCGCGGGCGGGCTGGGCGGCGGGCTGGGAGGCGGGGCGGTGCGGGCCGTGGGGCTTCTCCGCCGGCTGCACCTGGGCCGGCTCGACGCCGGTCACCTTCTCCGGGCGGGCCTCGGCCACCGTCTCCTCGTCGAAGTCGTCGTAGCTGGGGACGTAGCCGGGCATCTTCGCGCGGCCCTTCTCCTCCTCAAACGCCGCGATCACCCGCCCCTGGATCATCTCCCGGCACGACGAATTGATGGGGTGGGCGATGTCCGCGTAGAGCTTCGTCCGCCCTTCGTCGTCGCGGATCGTCTGGACCTCTTTGAGCCGCGCGCCGCACTGGTTGCAGAAGGCGGCACGCAGGTGGTTCTTGCCGCGGCAACCCGAGCAGTGCGCGGTCAGCTTCCGGCTGGGCATGGCCACGAACGGCCCGCTGGCCCCCTCGATGATCTTCAGGTCCCGGACCACGAAACTGTCGTCGAAGGTGATCGAGCAGAAAGCCTTCAGTCGCTCGCCGGGCTCCTCCATAAGCTTGATGCGGACCTCGGTGATATCCACGGCCATTCTCCTTACGATACGGGCCTTTCAACGGCTGCCTCGGACTGCCAGCGCAATCCCGACTCCCTCAGCTTGTAAACGTCTGGCCACGCGCCGTGCCTGGCGCGCGTGACGGCAAAGCCCAAAATAGCAGGTCCCGCTGCCACTCATCTGGTACCCAAGACAATCCGTGTCCCCCATGGCCTCGCGGAGGCGACCGATCCAGGACGACAGGCTCTCGGCGGCCGGCTCCAGCCGGTTGAACATCAGCGATCCTGCTTTGCGCAAGTCTCCCCGGCCGAGCGCGTCCACCAGCGGCTCTACGCTGCGCGGCTGTTGGGCAACTCGACACACCCGGTAGACGGCGGCCGTCGACAAGCCCGCCGGGGGACAGAGCACCACGAAGTGCAGCGCCCCCAGCCGGCCGATCGGCTCCACGCGTTCTCCCCGGCCGCGGCAAACCGCCGCGCCTCCGGCGAGAAACAGCGGTACGTCGCTGCCCAATTCCGCCCCAAGCTCGCTCAAGGCTGCTCGCGGCCATCCGAGCCGCCAGCCTACGTTGGCGGCCATCAGAGCGGCCGCAGCATCGCTGGACCCGCCGCCTAGCCCCGCTGCGGTCGGGATCCGCTTTACCAAACGCAGGTAGGCCCCCTTGCACACCCCCGCCCGCCGGCGGAGCAACTCAACGGCCCGGACCACGAGGTTCTCCGGTCCCTCCGGCACATCGGCCACCCTGGACCCGTGGCCACCTCCCGGCCCGGAAACCCTTTCGCAGGAGAACCTTACCTGCCTGTCGCCTTCCTCGTTGAAGTACAACGTGTCGAACAGATCGATCGGAGCCACCAGGGTCTCGACCTCGTGGTATCCATCCGATCGTTTGCCGAGCACCTCGAAAAACAAGTTCAACTTCGCAGGCGCTTGGACGACCACACCTCGGGAATCTTGAAGGAGGTGCATCCTCGACGCCCTTGCCGGGTCCCCGCCCGAAATCCAGATCGCAGAAAAGCTTCGGCACGCATCGCTGGAGGGCGGCGACCCATCACTCCGGCAGGCGATTGTATCGCCGCTGGGAGCGCCCGTCAATCTGACTCCCCCCCGCAACGGCAAGAAGAAATCCCGAAGTCTCGAGATTTACCACCATTGGGGTATGGCGAATGCCACACAATGGCGATGTCAGCCCTTTTTGCGATCCGGTAGTTCCGCGACCGGCTCGGCGGGCACCTCCACTGGCCCCTTACGTCGGGCACGAAGCCACTCCACGATGATCGGCAGGACCGAGACCACGACGATCGCCAGGATCACCAGGCTGAAACGCTCCTTCAGACGCTCCCCAAGGAAGTAGCCGGCATAGACGAAGGTCGCGACCCAGGCGACCCCGCCGACCACGTTGTAGAGCAGGAACCGGGGGTAGCTCATCGTCCCGATCCCGGCCACGAATGGGGCGAAGGTCCGGATGATGGGGACGAAGCGGGCCAAAATGATCGTCTTCCCGCCGTACTTCTCGTAGAAGCGGTGGGTGCGATCGAGATACTCCTTCTTGAGGAAGCGAATTTCTCCGCTGAAGGCCCGCGGGCCGACGTACGCCCCGATCCAGTAGTTCACCGTGTCGCCGGCGATCGCCGCCGCCGAAAGCAGCAGGAACAGGAGCGTCGGGTCCAGCCACCCCAGCCCCGCCACCGCCCCGGCGGCAAACAGCAGCGAATCGCCGGGCAGGATCGGGGTGACCACCAGCCCCGTCTCGCAGAACACCACGGCGAACAGGATCAGGTAGGTCCACGTGCCGTAGTCCTGGACAATCCCCTTCAGGTGGTCGTCGAGATGGACGAACAGGTCGATCAGCCGCCGGAAGAGTTCAATCACTACAGGCTCAGCTCCGCGTCAGGCGGTGGAACCGTTCCATCAGGTCCCGCGTGATCGGCCCCGGCGTGCCGTCGCCGATCGGCCGGCTGTCGACCTTGACCACCGGAACGACCTCGGCCGCCGTGCCGGTGAGGAAGCACTCGTCGGCGATGTAGACGTCGTGCTTGGTGAGCGGGACCTCGCGAACGTCGATCCCGGCCTGGCCGGCCAGCTCGATCACCGCTTCGCGGGTGATTCCCTCGAGGATCCCGGCGTCGTTGGGCGGGGTGAGCAGCCGGCCGCCGCGGACCACGAAGATGTTGTCCCCCGTGCACTCCGCCACTTCCCCCTTGTGGTTGAGCATCAGCGCCTCGATGCACCCGGCCTGCAACCCCTCGATCTTCGCCAGGATGTTGTTCAGGTAGTTGAGCGACTTGATCCGCGGGTTGAGCGCCGCCGGGTGGTTCCGCAGCGTGCTGACGGTGATGATCTCCAGCCCCTTCCGGTACAGCTCTTCCGGATACAGCGAGATGAAATCCGTGATGATGATCACCTCGGGATCGCTGCACCGGTTCGGATCGAGCCCGAGGGTCCCCGCGCCGCGGGTCACCACGACGCGGATGTAGCCGTCCTCGATGCCGTTGACCCGCAGCGTGTCGTAGATCGCGGCGTTCATCTCCTCCTTGGTGATGGGGATCTGGAGCCAAATGGCTTTCGCCGAGTTCCAGAGCCGGTCCAGGTGGCGGTCCAGCCGGAAGACCTTCCCCGCATAGCTGCGGATCCCCTCAAACACGCCGTCGCCGTACAACAGGCCGTGGTCGTAGACGCTGATCTTGGCGTCTTCCTTGTCGTAGAGCTGCCCGCTAATGTAGACCTTCAGAGACATGTTAGTTTGCGTAATCTGAGGTGAGTTGGGGAAGGACGAAACCTCGCCGCCGTGGCCTATCAGCCGTCAGCCATCAGCCGTCAGCCATCAGCCGTCAGCTATCAGCCGTCAGGTATCAGCCGTCAGGTATCAGCCGTCAGGTATCAGCCGTCAGCTATCAGCTCTTAGGCAAGACAGGGGGTCGGGGTCTGGAGTTCGTTGGTTTCTGACAGCCTACTCCCCGGGGTGGATCGGCAAATCCCGCCCCCCCGGCGGGACCGCTTTTTCGTGTTTTTCACCAAAGCTGACTGCTGAAAGCTGACTGCTGATAGCTGATGGCCGACCGCTCTCCTACGCCGCCTCGACCCGGCCGTCCACCAGCCGGACCACCCGATCGGCGTCCCGGGCAATTGCCGGATCGTGGGTAACCATGACTATAGTCAGGTCGTGCTGCCGATTCAAGGAGTAGAGCAGCTCGAGGATTTCCCGGCCGGTGCCCCGGTCGAGGTTTCCGGTGGGCTCGTCGGCCAGGAGGAGTTCGGGTCCGGGAATGAGTGCCCGGGCGATCGCTGCCCGCTGCATCTCCCCGCCGGAAAGCTCCCGCGGGGTGTGTTTCAGCCGGTGCCCCAGGCCGACCATTTCCAGCAGCTCGGTGGCGATCTGCCGGTACGCGCGGCGATGGCGGAGAAACTGCCACGTGCTGCGGCAGATCATCACCGGCAGCAGCACGTTCTCCAGCGTCGTGAGCTCCGGCAGCAGGTGGTAGAACTGGAAGATCATTCCGAACTGGCGGTTCCGCAGGTGGTCGCGTTGCGAGGCGGGCAGGGAGTCGATGCGGCGGCCGTTGAAATGGACCTCGCCAGCGTCGGGGGCGTCCAGCGTCCCCAGCAGGTGCAGGAGCGTGCTCTTGCCGGAGCCGCTCTGGCCGGCGATCGCCAGGAATTCCCCGCGGCGCACCCCAAGGTTGATTCCCTTGAGCACCGGGATCTCGGTGGATCCCTTGTGGAAGGTCTTTTTCAGTCCGACCGCCTCCAACTGGTAGTCGACCGGGGCGAAGTCGAGGTGCGGCCCGGGCTGCGGATCGGCCCCCGTGCGGGCCCGGCGGTTCCGCGGTCTGGCGGGAGCGGCGGCGCCGGGGCGCTCCGGCCGCGGCGAGGGCTGGGGCTTTCCTTGCAGGGCGTCACTCATAGCGCAGGGCCTCCACGGGGTGCAGCATCGCGGCGCGGAGCGCCGGCAGGACGCTGGCCAGCACGGCGATCGCCACCGCCCCCAGGACGATCCAGGCGACGGTCCAGGGGTTGGTTTCGGTGGGGATCCTGTAGAAGTAGTAGATCGAGGGGTCGAAGACCGGCCGGCCGCTGAGCTTGCCCAGCAGGTCGGCGATCCCGTTGATGTTGCGGACCAACAGCAGCCCGGCCGCCAGCCCGATCCCCGAGCCGACCAGCCCCAGCGACAGTCCGTAGCTGAGGAAGATTCCCATGATTCCCGTGCCCGGGGCCCCCAGCGACTTGAGGATGCCGATGTCGCGGGTCTTCTCCACGACAATCATGAAGAAGATCGCCAGGATCCCGAACCCGGAGACGGCGATGATCAGGAACAGGAGGATGTTGAGGATCGCCGTCTCCATGTGGACCGCGGCCAGGAGCGGCCCCTGCTTGTCGCGCCAGGTCTGCACCACGTAGGTGTGCACGGGAAAGGCGGCCTGGATCTTGTCGCGGACCTCCTCGCTGCTGGCGCCCGGCTTGAGCTTGATCTGGATCGAGTTGAAGTTCGCCATCTTGGTAGTCGGGTCGATCATCCCCCGGGCGTCCTGGAGCTTGTGGATCGGCACGAAGACGAAGTTCGCGTCGTACTCGCTCATCTTGCACTCGTAGAGGTCCACCACGGTGAACTCGTCCCTGGCGATG
>Ga0153916_10003024_pt1 | contig 12380 bp, 12 predicted proteins | sample Opewatmetagenome_FD_109642 | JGI IMG/M metagenome (GOLD analysis project Ga0153916, IMG submission 109642) | Freshwater wetland microbial communities from Ohio, USA - Open water 3 Core 3 Depth 4 metaG | ecosystem: Environmental > Aquatic > Freshwater > Wetlands | place: USA: Ohio, Lake Erie...
CGGGGCGGGCGCGGGGGTCGTTGGGATGATACAGCGCCCTCCCTTGGCACCGGCAGTGCCGTTGGTCACGGTGGCGCGGTACGCTGGCGCGCGTGCCCGTACCAGACTCCCAGTTGCGTCACCTGCTGACCGCCGAGCTCCTGAGCATCGGCAGCGAGCTCACCGTCGGCGACACCCGGGACACGAACGCGGGCGAGCTGGCTCGGTCGCTGACCGCCATGGGTGTTCGTGTCGCACGGTTGATGGCCCTGCCCGACGAGCTCGAGGCGGTCACCGAGGCCTTCCGTCAAGGCGTCGCCCGCTCCGACCTGGTCGTCTCGACCGGCGGCCTGGGCCCCACGCCGGACGACCTGACTCGCGAGGCGATCGCAGCCGCGTGCAGCGAGACGCCCGAGGTGGACCCGGACCTCGAGGCATGGCTGCGCGAGCTGTGGCGCCGGCGCGGGATGCCGTTCCCGGAGCTCAACCTCAAGCAGGCGTGGCGCATCCCATCGGCGACCATCCTGGCCAACCCGAACGGGACGGCGCCCGGCTGGCTCGTCACGCGTCCGGATGGCAGGGTGATCGTGGCGCTGCCCGGACCACCGCGCGAGATGCGACCGATGTGGTCGGATCGCGTGGTGCCGCTGCTCCGTTCGATCGGCATCGGGGCCGAGATCGCCGCCCGAACCTACCGGCTGGCCGGCATCGGCGAGTCACAGGTGGCCGACCTGCTCGGCGAACCGCTCCTGCTCGCGGCAAACCCGATCGTCGCGACCTACGCCCGCACGGAGGCGGTCGACGTGCGGATCTCCGCCGTCGCCGCCCCGCCGCGCTCCGCGGATCAGCTCGTGGACGAGGCCGCGGCGAGGGTGCTCGACCAGCTCGGGCCCTACGTGTGGGCCACCGGCGAGACCACCTGGAGCGAGACGATCGGCGCCCGGCTGGCCGAGCTCGGGTGGAGCCTGGCCGCCGTCGAGATCGGCACCGGCGGCAGCCTCTCGACCCTGTTCGGCGATTCCGACTGGCTCCGCTTCGACGAAGTCATCGCCCCGGAGGCGCCGGCAGCCCGGGCGCACGAGCCGGCCGATGGAACCGGGTCAGAGGGGGCGCCGGGCAGCGACCTGGTCCGGTTCGCGCATCGCGCGCGCGAACTCGGCGACGCCCAGGTGGGCGTTGCCGTGCGGACACGTCCACGAAGCGGCGACACCGCCGTTTCGATCGCCGTCTCGACGCCGGCGGGCGATCGCCAGGTCAGTCGAGTCGTCTTCCTCACCGGCCCGCTCGGCCGCTCGCGCTCGGCTCTGGCGGTGGCGGCATTCCTGCTCGAGACACTCCGGGAGGCGACTGCTGACGTCTGACCGATAATGGGGCCGTGCGAACGACGCTCGGAATCGCGCTCGTTAGCCTCGCGGTGGTGCTGAGCGCCTGCTCCTCTTCGGCCCCAGCCGCAGGATCGGCGAGCGCCGCTCAGCCGATATCACCCACGCCCAGTGCTCCGGCGAGCCCATCGTCCGCGATCAGCCAAACGGCAGCGCCGAGCGTCGAGGCATCCGAGGCCCCGAGCCCACCTGCGTCGGAGGTTGCGACCATGAGTCCCGAACCGTTCAGGTTGACCAGCAGCGCATTCCGGGAAGGCGGAGCGATTCCTCGTCGCTTCACCTGCGACGGCGAGAACGTCTCGCCCGACCTGGCCTGGGAAGGTGCTCCCCAGGCCACCAGGGGCCTGGCCCTGATCGTCATCGACCCCGATGCGCGGGACTTCGTCCACTGGCTGGTCTACGACATGTCGGGCTCGCCGGCGGGCGGGCTGCCGCTCGGGATCTCCGCCTCGCCCGACGCGCCGCCCCAGGGGACGAACAGCTTCGGCAAGCACGGGTACGGCGGTCCCTGCCCGCCGTCCGGAACGCACCACTACCAATTCACCCTCTCGGCGCTCGACAAGGTCCTGGAACTCAAGGGCAGTCCCAGGGTTGACGCCCTGCGAGCCGCGATGGCCGGCCACGTCCTGGCCGAGGCGACCCTGACCGCGACGTACCATCGGTCCTGACCGTCGTTGGTCGACGAACGCAGCGGCCGCGTCGCTGTCCGATAGCTGACAGGCGCGTCGTCGCGCGCCGGCGAGTTGGCCTCCCCGGCCACGCCCTACCATATCGCCCATGACTGCCATTCTGTCGGGCGGCCTCCGCCTCACCGTGTTCGGCAATGCCAGCGCCGCCCCGCATCTCGATTCACCCGCCGCCGGTTTCCTGGTTGAATGGGAGACGACGAAGGTCCTGCTCGATGTCGGCCAGGGTGTCGTTCGAGCCCTCCAGGACGTCATGGACCCGCACGACCTGACGGCCGTGGTCGTCGGCCATATGCATGCCGACCACTACCTGGACCTGGCTGGGCTTCGGTATCTGTTTCCGTGGGGCGAGCCCGCCAAACACCCGCTGCCCGTCCACCTCCCGCCCGGCGGCCGTGGTCGGCTCGACGCGCTCGCAACTGCCATCTCCGAACGGGTCGGCTTCTTCGAGGACGCCTACGCGATCCGCGAATACGACCCGAGCGAGCCGCTCGTGATCGGACCCCTGACGATCAACTTCACCCGGGGCCGCCACTACGTGCCGGCCTGGGGACTCGCCATCGTCGCCCCGGACGGCGCCAGGCTCGTCTACACGGGGGATACCGGACCGAGCGATTCCGTCACCAGTTTTGCCTGCGATGCCGACCTGTTGCTGGTCGAGGCGGCGTTGCGGCTCGCCTCGCATGACGACGAGGAGCGCGGCCACCTGACCGCCGAGGAGGCCATCGATCTCGCCACGCGCGCCCGTGCCCGAGAGGCGCGAATCGTGCACTACGCGCCGTCGCGCCGGGCGGAGCTCGAAGGCATGTGTGAATCGGTCGGGAGCTGGATCCGGCCCGCCGTACCCGGGCTGACGATGACCGTGGCCCCGGCCGAACCTCAGGAGATGGTCAGCACCGGCTGAGCCGCAGCCTGGACCGCCCGGACGCTCATCCGCGCTGCGACGGCCTTGGCGATCGCGGTCAGAACGGTCGCCGCCGGTCCGGGCTCGCGCTGGGCCACCGCCGGGACGCCGACGTCGCCGCCCTGGCGCACGGTGATGTCGAGCGGGATCCCGCCGAAGTATTCCAGCCCATGCGCGGCCGCGAACCGCTCGCCGCCGCCCCGCCCGAAGATCTCGGTCTGCTCGCCGCAGTGCGGGCAGACGAACGCGGTCATGTTCTCGACCAGGCCCAGGACCGGAACACTCATCCGCTGGAACATCGCGAGAGCCTTGCCGACGTCAGCCAGGGAGACCTCCTGCGGCGTCGTGACCAGGACGGCGCCCGAGATCGGGACGGCCTGGGCCAGGGTCAGCTGCGCGTCCGAGGTGCCCGGCGGCAGGTCGATCACCAGGTAGTCGAGGTCGCCCCAGTCGACGTCGCGCAGGAATTGCTGGATCGCCCCGCCGACGAGCGGCCCGCGCCACACGATCGGCTGGCCTTCGGGCACGAAGAACTGGATCGAGATGGTCTTGACACCGTAGCGCTCGAGCGGGGTGATCTTGTTGTTGGAGCTCGCCCTGGGCTGACCTTCCAGGCCCATCATCAGCGGGATGTTCGGCCCGGTGATGTCGGCGTCGAGCAGGCCGACCGACGCGCCCGCCTGGGCGAGCGCGACCGCCAGGTTGACGCTGACGGTGCTCTTCCCGACGCCGCCCTTGCCCGAGGCGACCGCGACGATGTTCTTGACGCCCGGCACGAGCTGCTCGGCCTGGCGCGGCTGCGATCGACGGACCATCGCGCCCCAGGCGATGTCGATCCCGGTGGCGCCGATCCCCGCGAGCACGCTGCGGGTGTTCCGCTCGATCTCGTCCTTGAGCGGACAGGCCGGCGTCGTCAGCTCGATGGTCATGCTCAGGGCGGTGCCCTCGATGACCACGTTCTTGACCATGTCGAGGCTGATGAGGTCGCGCCCGAGCTCGGGCTCCTGGACGGTCCGCATCGCGTCGATCACGGCGTCGTGGGTGAGGTCGGGCATCGGCGATCGCGTCCCTTCGGAAGGTGGCACAGGGTGAAGCGTTCTGACGACGAACGCGTCGATATCCTACCGCGGGCTCGCGCCGGACGCCCCGATCGAGCCATGGCGAACGCCACTCACGAAATCCGTGGTGGGTTCGCCACACGACGACGAATCTCGCGGCAGGCGAGCGATTCTCGTGCGGGGATGCGTTCCTTGACACCTGGACGGTCGCGACCATATCCTCGCGCCCACCCCAGCCTTGCGACGGCAGGCATTTCTTGTTTCGTTGGAGTGCGAACGACCGTGCCTTCGATCGACGTCAGGCTCGTGGACGTGGTCAAGAAGTTCGGCGATGCGGTCGCGGTTGACCACATCACCCTCGAGGTCGTCCACGGCGAGTTCTTCAGCCTGCTCGGACCATCTGGCTGTGGCAAGACCACCACCCTCCGGATGATCGGCGGCTTCGAGGCGCCGACCTCCGGGCTCATCGAGCTCCATGGACAGGACGTCACCTGGCTTCCGCCGTACAAGCGCAACGTCAACACCGTCTTCCAGAACTACGCCCTCTTCCCACACCTGACGATCTACGAGAACGTCGCTTTCGGCCTGCGCCGGAAGGGCGTGAAGGATTCGGAGATCAAGGCCCGCGTGACGGAGATGCTCAAGCTGGTCGAGCTGCCTGGCTACGAGGCAAGAAAGCCGACCCAGATCTCCGGCGGGCAGGCACAGCGGGTGGCCCTGGCTCGCGCATTGATCAACCGCCCGGCCGTGCTGCTCCTCGACGAGCCGCTTGGCGCGCTCGACCTGAAGCTGCGCAAGCAGATGCAGGTCGAGCTGAAACGAATTCAGCAGGAAGTCGGGATCACCTTCATCTACGTGACCCACGATCAGGAAGAGGCGATGACGATGTCCAATCGCATCGCCGTCATGAGCATGGGCCACTACGAGCAGCTGGGGGAGCCAGAGGCGCTCTACGAACGCCCGACGACGCGCTTCGTGGCGAGCTTCCTGGGCGTCAGCAACCTGCTGCCGGGCACCGTCCAGGGGAACGACGGGACATACGCCTCGGTCGTCCTTGCGGACGACACGAGGGTGCGCGCCCCGCGGGCCCTGGTCGGAGACGATGCCACGGTCAACGTCGGCGTGCGGCCGGAGAAGATCCGCCTGCATGATGACAAGGCGCAACCGCCGGCCGGGCACAACCATCTGCTGGGCGTCGTCCGCGACGCCTCGTATCTCGGTGTCAGCACGCAGTACCTGGTCGAGGCGCGGGGAGGCGCGCAGATCATGGTCTACGAGCAGAACGTCGAGCGAGCCACCAAGTCCGAGCTGTGGGCCCCGGGCGAGGCCGTTCAGCTGACCTGGTCACCGGATCACACCTTCGTGGTCCACGACGCTCCAGGCCAGCCGACCGCCGCGTGACACCCGTGACCCGAGAAAGCCATCGAGGAGGCACATGAACGAACAGCATCCGTCCCCGCCGCAGCTTGTCTCGCGCCGGCGCTTCGTGCAGGGCACAGCGATGGCCGGGTTCGCCGCATTCCTGGCGGCCTGCACCGGTACCAAATCCAGCGCATCGCCGAGCGAGGCCGCTGCCCCATCGGTCAGCGCGCCCTCCGCCGAAGCGTCCGTCGCACCGTCCGCGGCACCGACCGAGAAGGTCGTGACCGGGCCGCTCAAGTTCGCCAACTGGCCGGCCTACATCGACCAGACCACCGAGGCCGCCGCCGACACCGGGGTCCTGCCGGCCGGCTCGTCCAAGACGCTCGAGGACTTCAAGGCGCAGTACAAGGTCGAGGTCGACTACGAGGAGAAGATCGGCGACAACCCGGCCTTCTTCGAGACGATCCGGCCGGCCCTCGCCGGCGGGCTGCCGACCGGCTGGGACCTGGTCGTCCTGACCGACTGGATGGCGGCCAAGATCATCGCCAAGAGCTGGGCCGAGCAGATCGACCAGGAGAACGTGCCCAACTGCGCGAACAACCTGCGCGACGCGCTGCGCGGCCAGACCTGGGACCCGAACAACGACTTCCACTATCCGTGGCAGTCGGGCATGACCGGAATCGGCTACAACGCCAAGACCCTGGCCGACAACAAGATCGCCGAGCCGACCAGGATCGCCGACCTGTGGTCGATCCCGGCCGACAAGCTGACCTTCCTGACCGAGGCGCGCGACACGTTCGGTCTCGGCCTGCTCAAGCTCGGGATCGAGCCGGATCCCGCCAAGGTCACCAGCGACGACCTCAAGAAGGTCGCCGATGACATGCAGCCGCTGGTCGACAAGGGCCTTCGCTTCACCGGCAACGAATACCTGCAGGACTTCGGCCAGAAGAAGGTCTGGGCGGCGTTCGTCTGGTCCGGCGACCTGGCCTCGTCCGGAGGCGAGGACGACAAGTTCGCCTTCCCCGAGGAAGGCACGATGATCTGGACCGACAACATGCTCATGCCCAAGGGCGCGGTCAACAAGTACACCGCCGAATTGATGATGAACTACGTGTACGACCCGGTCGTCGCCGCCCAGATTGCCGACTACGTCTACTACGTCTCCCCGGTCAAGGGCGCCGATGAGCACATCAAGGCCCTCGATCCCGGAGCCGAGACCAACCCGCTCCTCTTCCCGACCGCCGACATCGTGGCCAAGCAGCGCAACTTCCAGTTCCTGTCGGACGAGCTCGAGACCTCCTTGAACGACCTGTTCGCGACGCTCTCCGGCCTCTAGGCGGGGCGGCGGCGGACCTGCGATGACAGCGCAACCGATGGCTCGGCCGGGCCCCGGACTCCGGGGCCGGCTGGGCCGGGCGCTGCCGTACCTGCTGCTGGCGCCGGGGCTCCTCTGGCTGGCCGTCTTCTACGTCCTGCCGGCCATCCAGATGTTCACCTATTCGATCTCGACCGGATCGGTCGAGAATGGCTACTCGATCACGATGTCCGCCGACGCCTACTCGGAGGCGCTCAACAGGTTCGGCAAGCAGTTCCTGAACTCGATCATGTACGGCGGGGTCGCCACGATCCTGACCCTGCTGATCGGCTTCCCGGTCGCCTACACCATCGCCTTTCGCGGAGGCCGCTACAAGAACCTGATCCTGTTCCTGGTCATCGCCCCGTTCTTCACCAGCTTCCTGATCCGCACCATCAGCTGGAAGATCCTGCTCGGCGACGAGGGGCCGATCCTGGCCCCTCTCAAGCACACGTTCGGCCTGCTGCCCGGCACGTTCAGCATCCTGGGCACGCCGATCGCCCAGGCCGCCGGCATCACCTACAACTTCCTGCCGTTCATGATCCTGCCGCTGTACGTGGCGCTCGAGAAGATCGACATCCGGCTGATCGAGGCGGCCGAGGACCTGTACGCGAATCGCGGCGCCGCCTTCCGCCGGGTGACGCTGCCGCTCGCGCTGCCGGGCGTGTTCGCCGGCTCGCTGCTCACGTTCATCCCGGCGATGGGCGATTACATCAACGCGGAGCTGCTCGGCAACCCGAGCACCCGGATGATCGGCAACGTCATCCAGAACCGGCTCCTGGTGCAGAACGACTACCCGGTCGGCTCGGCGCTGTCATTCATCCTGATGGCCGGCATCCTGGTGGCCGTGGCGGTCTACGCCCGGCTGCTCGGCACCGAGCAGCTGACTGGCTGATGGCGACCAGCTCGACCACCGTCCCAGCCAGGCCGCTCGCCATGTCGGCACCGCGCGGCTCGTTCGGCCAGCGCCTGGCTCCGCGGATCCTGCCCGCGTTCACGCTACTCGCGATCCTGTACCTGATGATCCCGATCATCGTCATGATCGTCTTCTCGTTCAACCGACCCGAGGGCAAGTTCAACTACGTCTGGAACGAGTTCTCCCTCAGCGGCTGGCTTCACCCGTTCGACTGGCCGGGGCTCGGCGACGCGGTTCGGACCAGCCTGCTGGTCGCGGTCCTGTCGACGATCGTCGCCACGATCATGGGCACGATGCTCGGGCTGGCCCTCACCCGCTACCAGTTCCGCGGTCGCGGCGCGCTGAACGGGATCATCTTCCTGCCGATGGCGACGCCGGAGATCGTGCTCGGTGCCAGCATGCTGACCCTGTTCGTGGCCACGGCCCTGCCGCCGTTGTCCGGCAGCGTCCCGACCCTCTATCCGACCGGCTTCACCACGATCCTGATCGCCCACATCATGTTCAACATCAGCTATGTGGTGGTGACCGTGAAGGCGCGGCTCGCGGGCTTCGACCGCCGTCTCGAGGAAGCGGCCATGGATCTCGGGGCGAACGAGCTGACGACCTTCTGGAAGGTCACCTTCCCGCTCATCCTGCCGGGCGTGATGGCCGCCGCGCTGCTCGCCTTCAGCCTGTCGATCGACGACTTCGTGATCACCAACTTCGTGTCCGGGACGACCAACACCTTCCCGATCTGGATCTACTCCATCCAGCGCAACGCGCTGCCGGTGCAGATCAACGTGATCGGCTCGATCATCTTCCTGGGCGCCGTCGGGCTCGTCGGACTGACCTCGCTTCGATCGGGCCGCGCGGCCCGCATCCGCTGATCGCTGGAGACCCGTCATGCTCGAGACCGAGACCCGCGGCCAGGCCGCCCTCCCGCTCCCCGACCATTCGGTCGTGCCGCCGGTCTGGAGCCGGATTACCAACCTCGATGTCGACCGTGGCGAAGGCTCGTGGCTGATCACGCGCGACGGCGAGCGCTACCTGGACTACTCGTCCGGGATCGGGGTCACCAACACCGGTCACGCCCATCCGCGAGTCGCGGCCGCCGTGGCGGCGCAGGCCGCCAAGCTCCTGCACGGCCAGCAGAACATCCTGTATCACGAGCCTGGCCTGCGGCTCCATGACCGGTTGCGCACGCTCATGCCGGGCGGGCCGTGGCAGGCGTTCCTGTCCAACTCGGGCGCCGAGGCAGTCGAGGCATCGATCAAGCTGGCCCGGGTCGCGACCGGACGGCCGGCCGTCATCGCCTTCCGCTACGGCTACCACGGGCGGACCGCCCAGACCATGGCGCTGACGACGGCCAAGGACGTCTATCGTGGGGCGTTCGAGCCTCTGCCCGGGTCCGTCTACCACACGGCGTACCCGTACTGCTATCGAGCGCCCGGCGGCCCTCATTCGCCGGACGCGTGCACGTGCGACTGGGAGGAGCAGCTCGATCTCACCTTCCACCAGTTCATCTACCCGGACCGGGTGGCGGCGGTCATCGTCGAGCCGGTGCTCGGTGAGGGCGGGTACGTCGTGCCGCCGCCAGGCTTCCTGCCGCGGCTGCGCGAGATCACCCGCCAGCACGGGATCCTGCTGATCGCCGACGAGGTCCAGACCGGCTTCGGGCGGACCGGCGAGCTGTTCGCCGTCCAGCACTGGAACGTGGAGCCGGACATCCTGGTCATGGCCAAGGGGATCGCCTCCGGGCTGCCGCTCTCCGGGATCCTGGCCCGGACCGAGCTGATGGCGAACTGGAAGCCAGGCACCCATGGCGGGACGTACGGCGGCAATGTCGTCTCCTGTGCCGCGGCCAACGCGACGCTCGACGTCATCGAGGACGAGGGCCTCGTCGCCAACGCGCGGGAGCGCGGCCTGCAGTTCCTGGCCGGGCTGCGCGCCCTCGGGGCTCGCTATGCCTCCGTCGGCGATGCGCGTGGGCTGGGCCTGATGGTCGCGATCGAGCTGGTCAAGCCGGGCGTCGGCGACGGCCGGATGCCGGATCCGGACTTGACGAAGCGGATCCAGGCCGAGGCGCTGGCGCGCCACCTGATCGTCCTGACCGCGGGCACGTACGTGAACGTGATCCGGATCATCCCGCCGCTCGTAACCATGGCCGATGAGGTTGCGCTGGCGCTCTCGATCCTCGACGAAAGCCTGGCCGCGGCCGGCGCCTGAGCGGCCGGCGCCTGAATGGTCGATGACGGCGTGACCGATCCGGTCGTCGCCGCTCGGGATCGGGTCGACGCCCTCCTGGAACGGATGACCCGGGTCGACCTCCAGGTCGTGGTGGTGGCACGTCCGGATCCGACGCGCCTGGCAGCTCGCGACCGCGCCCGGGCGGCAGCGGTCGCCGCCGATCGTGGTGACCTCTTCGACGGGGCGGTGAGGGCCGCGCGCGAGATGACGCTTCGGGCCTTCGCGCGGGCCGGCTTCAGTGGCACTTGGGCCGCGACGGACATGTCGGTCTCGGTCGCCAACGCGAGCGACCGCGTCGCGGCGGCCGCGGCGTTCGAGGAGGCAGCCATGGCCGAGGTCGTCAATGACCTCGTCGACGCCGAAACGCTCGACGTCCTTCGCGCCAGCTCCGATGAGCTCGACCGATCGACCGGCATGCCGTCGCCTGGAGCGCTGTCGTCGTTCGCAAGATCCGCGGCGGTCGCGGATCAGGGCCCGCTGCAAGGCATGCTCGTGATCGCATTCGTGATCGTGGGCGTTGCGGTCTGGCTCTTCCTTGGCCCGGGGCTCGGACTCCTGGTCATTGCCGGCGGCGTCGCTTCGACTGCCTGGCTGTCGCGACGACGGTCGGGCCGCGGCTCCTGATCCACGTCGATGCATGCCGCCTGAGCTCGCGCCACTCCTCGCCGTTGCCGGCCTGATCCTGATCGGCCCGCCGGTCGTCGCGGTCGTCGGTGGAGCGCTCGGAACGCTGGCCGTCGTGGTCGTGGCGCTGGCGATCATCGGGGCGCTCGGGTGGGTTGCACTCAACCGGTGGCGCCGGCGTCAGGATCCGGCGCGAGGATCCGGTCCTTCTGCTGTAGCCGAATGGGCCGATGCGTGCTGTCCGGCCCGCCTCGCCTTGGGGGTGCTGGACGCTCGAGCGGGACCGTAGACCGGATCCGGCCAGTCAGGCCGGATCCGGCGGCAGGGCGATCCCCAACTCAGTCGCCCTTGACAAGCACCACAATCGAGAGCGACGCATCCAGATACGTCCCGGTCAGGCGCCAGCAGCCCGGGGTCGGCACGGTGACGCCGACCAGCATGGCCGTCCCGAAGTCGGCGCTGGCATTCGTCCCCGGACCGACCGTGAACGTGCCGGGTCCATCGAGTCGGGATCCGACCACGGTGATGGCGGGCTCGGGGTCGGCCTCCGGCACCCAGTCGGTGCTCCACCAGAAGGTCTTCTGGGAAAGACCGTCCGAGCCGATCGGGAGATGCTCCCAGGTCTCGCCGTTGCGATCCAGCATCGTCCACAGCGCCGGGGTCCCGTACCAGGCCGAGCCGTAATACGCTGGCGGCTCGGCGGGGTTCGGGGAGGGCGGAACGAACGCCGGGGTCGGTCGAGTGACGTCGCACGTCGCGTCAGCCGGCGCACTCGAGTCCGCCACGCTCGGTTCGGCGGCAGAGGGACTTGGTGGCGTCCCGCCGACGGCGGCCGGTCCGGACTCCGGTGACCGGCCCAGCTGCATGGTCGCGACAACGACGAGGACCAAGGCGCCAACGACCGACAACGCGGTGAACGAGGCCCTCCAGCGCGCTCCGGGAGTGTCGGGCGAGAAGATGGCTGGATCGATCTCGGGTGGTGTTCGCTGCCCTGCCCGCCAGCGCTCCCCGGCCTGCTCGAGCAGGCGTTCCGTGTCAGTCATTCGGGTACCTCCAGCATCGGTCGCAATCGTTGACGGGCGTCGGACAGGGTCGACTTGACCGTGCCCTCGGAGCAGCGCATGACGGCGGCGGTGTCCGCTACCGAAAGGCCAACGAAGTAGAAGCAGTCGACGGCGAGTCGCTGCCGCGGCGGAAGCCGGGCGACCGCGTACTCGACGTCGAGGCGCTCGTCGTGCGACCGCACCCGGCCGGCCACCTCGGCCGGCAGCCAGGCGTCCGAACGGCGCCGTCGGGCCTGCCTAGCCCGATCGGCGGTGATCGCCAGCAACCAGGCCGCCGGCGTCCCTCGCGTTACATCGAACTGGCGCCGCTTCTGCCAGGCCCGCGTCAGGGCCTCCTGGACCACGTCGTCCCGATCGCCGTCCGGGGCGAGCCGCGCCGCAAGGCGGGCCATAGCCGGCAGGTGTGGCCGAATCCAGTCGGCAAACCCCTCAGGCGTGTCCGGCACGCCGGAGGTTCCACGCGAGACGGCAGTCACGAGTTCCACACACCATCTACGGCGAGAGCCGGCCGTTCGGTTGGGTGCGGTGCGGGCGTCAGCCCCGAAGTCGCACCAGCACCCCGTCGTGGAGGAGACCGTTGGTCGCCAGCACGGTACCCGAATGGATCGTCCGGCGGCCTTCGAGGTCCGTCAGCCGGCCGCCGGCTTCCTCGATGATGACAAGCGGCGCCGCGAGGTCCCAGCTCTTGGGCCCGATTTCGACCATCGCCTCCGCGGCGCCCTCGGCCACCAGCGCGTAGCCCCAGAAGTCACCGAACCCCCGGTCGCGCCAGACGTCAGCGATCAGCCGCAGAAAGCCAGGCGCCGCGCCGCTGTCGGCGATCTC
>Ga0153916_10003025_pt1 | contig 12380 bp, 18 predicted proteins | sample Opewatmetagenome_FD_109642 | JGI IMG/M metagenome (GOLD analysis project Ga0153916, IMG submission 109642) | Freshwater wetland microbial communities from Ohio, USA - Open water 3 Core 3 Depth 4 metaG | ecosystem: Environmental > Aquatic > Freshwater > Wetlands | place: USA: Ohio, Lake Erie...
CCAAAGTACTTATCACCAAGCAAAAAATCACTACGGCCGCAGACTTCAACGAAATTGGTGCGGCCTTAAATGCTAAGGAAATAAAGGATGTCGTGGTGTTCTGCGATGAAGTAGACCCTCTGGTAATTCCAGACATCGTTAAGACGCGTATGGTGCGTGGGTTTCGGTTCATTCTAGTGAAAATGCCAACACTCTGGAAAGATCAGTGGTATGAAGACCTAGCACTCGCTTCGGGCGCAAAGATAGCTGATCCCGTGGTAGGGCTCTCGCTTAAAAGCGTGAAATCAGGAGACCTCGGCTCGTTTGACAACATAACCATCACCAAGGACACCACCTACATAGACGGGATTAAGGACATGATTGAGCATATAGCTGTCCTTAAAGAAGGCTCGGATGAGGATAAGATACGCGCCGCGCGCCTTAACACGAAGACTGCCCGATACTTCGTGGGTGCTCACAGCGATAGTGCCTTGTCCTATAGACGGCTAAAGGTTGAAGACGCCATTAGTGCGGCCTGGCAGGCTCTCCACGGTGGTATAGTTATCGGAGGAGGCTTGGCTTTGGCGAGTATTGAGACGGGAAATGAAATATTGGATAAAGCTCTTAAGGCTCCGTATGAACAGATAGTAAAGAACATGGGCAAGCCATTCTCTGCGAAAGACCTAGAGGAGCAGAATGTATACGACCCAGCCCCAGTTGTGATAAACGCTGCAAAGAACGCTATCAGCGTCGCGGCGGCAATACTAACCACAAATACGCTCATCACTCTTCCTAGAGAAGAATATCAAGCCCCTAATATACCAATGACATGACCGAATGTCCCTTCTGCCACAAAGAAAGCGAAAATGTAGTCCAGCGAGTACAGAAGCTTCCCGGCCTCAATCTCGCGGCTAAAAGCCAGCAACCCATGTGCTATAGCTGTTTCAAAACATTAGAAGATAAACTCAAAGAACAAGATGGATAATGTCATTTTCAGGGGCACTCTCACTAAAGAAAAGCTCAAAGAGCTGTGCGGAATCCAAAAAGATCAGATTATCCTGGAAAAACAGCAAGACGGAAATTGGAAAGGAAGAATGCTGAAAGATGGAAACTTCATTGAAGTGCGCGAGCAAGCGCCAGAATACTGCCTCCAAAGGCTCTTAACTCATGACTAAAACGAAGAACGGCAAAACAATAGATATTCAGCAGGAACGCGATGGCACATACTCAGCTTTTCTGGAAGGCAAAAGTCTTGCGTGGACGGGGGCGGTTTCTTCTGAGCAAGCTTTGTTTGGATTAAAGACTTTATATCCAGACGAAATCCCATGACTAAAGTAGACATAACGCTGTTTAACCGGAAGGCGCGAAGAAACCTAGGAAAACAAATGAAAGGGAAAATCCTCGGTAGAAACCTTCCCTTTACAAAATCAACCTATGGTACTATAGAAAACTATAACCACCTTCGTGAGGAAGAACTAAAAGAATATGAGCACAATCCGACAAAAGAAACTAGCTCATAGCATAGTAGAGAATTTACAAGTAAATAAACCATTAAACAAACAGGAGTTGGTGGCTTCCGTAGGCTATAGTGATGCGAGTGCAGACAAGAAAGCAACCGAGATTTTAGAGTCAAAAGGAGTACAACAAGAACTAAAAAAACTTGGTTTCGACCCAGAAACAGCAAGAAAGGTGGTAGGACAAATACTTTTAGAGGGAGAAAATGACAATGTGAAGCTGAAAGCGGCCGACATGATATTCAAGGTTCACGGAGAATACGCTCCAGAAAAGCATGTAAATCTTAATATGGACGTGGAACCGAGTGAAAAGATTAAAGAAGCGGCCAAACTGCTCAATGAACTACACAAAGATAATTAGTCATATAGGTATTTGGATCGGAGCGAAAGCCACTTTTTCCAGCGTGTGCGACTTAAGTTCAATAGGTTGCGATGGTGCATATACTAAGTTTTTGCATTTACTCACGCGTTTCGTATGGAGTATTCAGAAGACGAAGTAAGCCAAGCAATGGAACTGATGCCTGCTTTGTGGGTGATCAAACACGGTATAAAGAACGAAGCAGGCTTTCCAATAGACTTTGAAAAGAGAAAGTTCCTATGGGATATATACAACGATTTAAGTAAGAATCAGGTTCTCTTGAAACCACCGCAAATCGGGGCCACGGTAATGAATACCCTTAAAAGTCTGTGGGTAGCGAAGAAGCTAAGGAAACAGATAATCTATACTCTTCCTACGCAGGGCGACGTACAAGACATGGTAGGCGGCTCGTTCAATCGTATTATCGCCCAGAATCCTGTTCTGATGAGTTGGGTGAAAGACCACGACACCATCGAGCAGAAATCAGTAGGAGACAGCATCATCTTCTATCGCGGTACGTTTACAGCTAAACAAGCCATGATGGTGCCGTCCGGCCTCAACATTCATGACGAAGTGGACGCCAGCGACCCACAAGTTATTACTCAATATGAGACGCGTCTTCAGGCACAGGAGGATGGAGGTAGCCGGTGGTACTTCTCACACCCAAGTCTAAGCGGGCATGGGGTAGATGTGTATTGGCAACAATCCGACAAAAAAGAATGGTATATTACTTGTAATGAATGCAAACATGAACAAATCCTCACGTGGCCTGACTCTATCGATGTTGAGAGAGGCATATATGTATGTAAACAGTGCCGAGGGGAGATTAGCGGGATGGCGCGTATTGCCGGAGAGTGGCGAAACCAAGACGGAGTACCATGGACAGGACAAATAGCAGGAGACTACGAGTTCTCAGGCTGGCACGTAAGCCAGTTGATGCTCTGGAATAAGAGCGCCAAGGATATAATCAAGGCTTTTAACGACCCGCAGAAAGACCAGCAATACTTCTACAACTATGTTCTAGGGCTTCCGTATGTCTCTTCGGACGACAAGATAGAGCCGTCAGTTGTTCTGCGAAACTGCGTGGATGTGGTCAACCCACAGGAGAGCAGAGTGGTTATAGGGGGCGACACGGGGCACGGTATTCACTATGTCTTGATGAATAGAGACGGCGTTTTCCACTACGACCACGAGACTGCGATTACCGCCTCAAAAGACCCATACGATAAGATAAAAGAGCTTCTCAAGCGTTTCCCTCGGAGCATTGCTGTGTTTGACCAAGGAGGCGACCTTATAGGCGTGCGTAAGCTCCAGGCCGAATATCCCGGCCGGGTTTTCCTCTGCTTCTACAACAAAGACAAAAAGAGTGATGAGATAGTCCGGTGGGGCGAGGATGATAAATACGGGGAAGTGCATGTAGATCGCAATCGACACCTCACTCTCATAGTAGAGCAGATGAGAGACACGGGAAGATTCAGGCTGAACGGCGCGAAGGAAGAATGGGCCGATTTCGCTTCCCATTTCGGCTATATTTATAGGGAGAAACTCTTGATTAAAGAGCAGAGAGGCAAAGATAACAGGGAACTATATGGCGCAGAGTATGTATGGAAGCGTAATGGCCCTGACCACTATGTCCACGCTCTCGGCTACGCGTTGATAGGTCTCCAGCGATATGGAGGAGAGATGGCCAAAATAGTTGGGGATGACGTGTGGGCGGGCGTTGAGCCACCCAAGTTTCAGAATATGGCTGGAATGCCTGATGTGCCCACATTCATTCGCGGAGAAAATATCGAATTATGATAGACCTTTCCAAATATATTAGATACTACGGTACACTGGAAAGACTTCAGAAACTTCTGGACTCAGGTCGATGCCCCGTTTGCGAGCTACGGCTTGAATCCGCATATCATACCGACTGCTCCTATCTGGACGACCTTGCAAAAGATATGCACACCACGGACCTGACCAAATCATAGACAAGTTTTAAAGACATGCTCTATGCTGTGGGCATAATGATTCTCCATTATGGCTGACGGCTCCGATCCATTCGCTTTGAATATACAAGGGGTTACTGACCTTGTTCAGAGCCGCACCAACAAAGTTGATTCCGGGGCGGGAGAAAGTCCTGAAGGTCCCGCTACCGAGCGGTATGACGCTTTCGAATTGAAAATGACGGATGAGGAGCTATTAAAGCTCCGCGACGAATGGGAGAAGAAATACGCTCCTTACGAGGAAAAGCACAAGCGGATCGTAGAAAAAAACAAGGAATCTTATCTAGGTAAGAAAGCTAATGGTCAATGGCTCGCCGGAGAGGATAACATAGCCGCCAACCTTCAGTTTGAAGCTGAGGAAACATTCCTAGCTGCTGCACTGGCCAAGAACCCAGAACCCGTTGTGTGGGCAGACAACACCCCAGAGGGTAATGAAATAGCTTCGGGAGTGAAGACAATGCTGGCTTTTCACGCTGATGAATTGGCTATCCAAAGGAAACTCGCAATCATGGTGCGCCAATGGTCTATCCACCACCTTGGCGTCCTCAAGCCGGGCTGGAATCAAAAGAAAGGGGACGTAGATATTGAGAACAGGAAGATTCAAGATTTCGTCTTTGATCCACATGGATACGTAGATGCTTTCGGTAATTTCGTTGGCTATCTAGGAGAGAGAATTACCCTTACAGCGGAGAAGCTCGCTGAGTTGTATCCACAAGCCAAGGACTATATAGAACTTACAACAGACGGAAAAATGGGCACGGAAGTCGTATATACCGAATGGTGGACGGATGACTTCTGCTTCGTAACTTACAAGGAAAAAGTCCTGGATAAATTCAAGAACCCCTATTTTAGGTACGAAGAACCACAGGTTGATCCTGTTAGTGGCCAACCTGCCGTAGACCCGATTACTGGGGAGCCAGTGATGACCCAGCCTCGCAATCACTTTGCGTACCCGCAGAAGCCCTATATCTTCCTTTCTGTCTTCTCGCTTCAGGAGCAGCCCCACGACATAACAGGCCTTATTGAGCAGAACATTCCGAACCAGCGCCTCATTACGAGACGTACAGAACAGATAGACCTCAACGCCAGCGCCGCGAACAATGCCTATGCCTTCAGTGAAGATAACTTCAACCAGGAGACAGCCAAGCAAGCAGCGACAGCCAGGAAGAAAGGAAATCCCATCCTTATCCCCTCAGGCGGCCCGATAGCAAATTCTATCCTGCCTCTTGATGGACAGCAGCTTTCGGCAGGAATTACCGAACAACTAGAAATAAGCAAGAACGACCTTCGTACGGCATGGGGTGTACAAGGCATAACGAGCCAACCCCAGGATGAAGACCAGACAGCTCGTGGAATGATTCTCCAGCAGTCCCATGACACTTCTCGTATCGGAGGCGGTATCGGTAGTGGTCTGGAACAGGTGGCTGATACCGCCTTCAACTGGCTTACTCAACTCTACTATGTCTTCTACGACGAGCCGCACTTTGCCGCCATCATGGGCAATGCAAAAGCTGTAGAGTACGTCCAACTGTCGGCCCAGAGCCTTGACCGTCAACTAATTATCTCTGTTGCGCCGGACAGCCTAAAGCCACGAGACGAAATAACCCAGATAAACCTGGCCCAGGCATTGTTTGATAAAGGAGCTATCGGGCCGCAGACTCTCCTAAAGATGGTGGACTTCCCTAATCCCGATGACGCCGCAGCCGATGGTGTGCTGTTCCGCCTAGACCCGCAAGCCTACTTCCAGCTTAACTTCCCAGAATATGCGGCGCGCCTCCAACAGCAACAGGCCATGAACGCACAGACGCAGATGGCTCAAGAAGCGCAGGGCGCTGGTATGAAGACTGCAGCAGAAGCGGCTAACACGCCACCAGAAGCGACCACCGAACCACAGGGGCCACAAGGCTTGGCGACGGAACCAGCATCAGCTGCACTTTCCCAGGTGCAATTGCCCCCATAGTTTTCCACAGCTACAACTTATCTTAAATCGTAGACAGAAAACAAAAACACTAGCACACTACAAACATGGACAAAAAGGTCGCAGATTTGATCAAAGACTCTATGGGAGAGGGCGAGAAGCGCGCTCCCGTAAAGTCCATCAAACTCAAGGTGAAGTTCGCAAAGAGCGAAGCTCTGAAGAAGAAAAAGTGATATGCCCCTCAATCCAAAAGGAAAAACCATAAAGCGGGCCATGGAAAAAGAGGAACGGGTATTTTACGCTTCTCAGAACAAGGGAACGATTATTGGAACGCACAAATCACGAGCGCTTAAAAATAAAATCAAATAACATGGCTAAGAAACTCGAAGTGAAAGATGAACCGGTTCCATGTGAAACTTGTAACGTGACAGGTCTTCAGGACAAAGACACGCTCTGTCCTAATTGTCAGGGCACTGGAAAGATATGAAAGTTGACCAGCCTGTCTACTACGGTGATAAGACCAAAATCTTCAATGCAGAAGACTGGGTTGGTGAGTACCATGGTCCTAGCGTAGAAACCAAACATGACAAAAGCTAAATCCAGAGCTCTGAAGAGTCGTTTTGACGAGAATCCTTTTGCTAAGAAATACAAAGGTACGCTTGCAAAGCGTGAGGAAAGTCGCGAGATGAAAAAGCATATGGCTGGTATTCCTTCTAATCTGAGACGATCGTAATCCCGTTTCCGGCAGTGCGGGAGAATAAGCCGGTTGAAAACTGAATATAAAGCGCCAAGGTTCGGAGTCTCTATTGGCTCTATGAGGTTGCTTGGCGCTCCCTTGTAGAACCAATAGAGGCCCCGAAAGGGGTCTTTCTGCCTATAAAGTCGGGCAAAAGTACTTGAAATTATTCCTAAGTTTCCCTGAAAAGGGCACCCAACCATGAGCACAGAACAAGAACAGTTCCTTGACGAGCTAAAAGATGACAAGAATATCCTAGACATTCTCGATAAACCTCTCATCCCCGAACAGGAAGAGAAGCGAGAGGATGTTGATCCTGAAAACGCGCCCGAATCCGTAAAGGACAGACGGCATCGTCGGCTTGAACAGAAACTTCAGGCAGAACGCGAAGCGAATATCGCTATGGCGGCTCGGCTTGAGACTCTTGCAGAGAGCACCAAGGTGGCCACGGACGCAGAATATCTAAAGTCAGTAGAACGAATCTACGGTACGGATACTCCTGAAGCCCAAGCGGCTACGGAAATCCTGAAAAACGCCCTGTTGGGTGTGAAGCAGGAAGCCCGCGATGAAGCGCTTCAAACCTTCAGACAGGAAATGGAGCAGTCTTCGCAGGAAGTCGCAAAAGAATCACAAACTCTTGACGCGATGGTGGAGGAACTTGAAGACGAACATGGCGTCACGTTGACACCAGAAGTCCAAAAAGGATTCTTCACCCTTCTAGAGCGACTTTCTCCTAAAGATAGGGATGGAAATGTCATTGAATACGCAGATCATCATGCGGTATGGGATGAGTACCAAGAACGGCTCAAAAGGAAACCTGACAACCGTGCGAAAGAATTATCAGCCCGTTCTATGATACAAGGCGCTTCCGGCTCTGATTCAAAAATCCAGCAATCCGCCGAAGAACGCTTTCTCAAAGAACATGGGATTATCTAGATTATTAACTTAGTGCTGGTGCTGAAGTGAGAAATTGTACTTTGAAACTGCTATAATGTGAGCATGAAAAAGGGTTCAAGAATGTCTAAAGAGAGTAGACAGAAAATGAGCTTGCGAAAAAAGGGGAAACCATCCCATTTTATGGGTAAGAAACATAGTCCCGAAGTCCGAGCTAGAATGAGCGAATCAAGAAAGGCTTATCTCAAGCGCTTAAATCCTGATTACCGTTATATTCCGAATCCTAAAGATGATAGAAAATGGATAAGGAGAGAACGTATAAAGATTTTTGGCGGTTCGCACTCTGTTGGAGAATGGGAAAACTGAAAAGCGCAATACAACTGGACTTGTCCATCTTGTAAGCGCAGAGAACCTGAAATCAAACTAACTCGTGACCACATTATAGCAGTTTCAAGAGGCGGCTCGGACAATATAGAGAACATTCAACCACTCTGTAATCCCTGTAATGCTAAGAAAAGTACACACTCTATAAAGTACTAGAAAAAATTATTCCTCCGAATCTAAACGTCACCACAACGACGAACCAGTATCTGGCTCCGTTTTGGGTAGACCTTGTGCTCCGTGACAACTACTTCTTCGGGAAAATCATGTCCCGGACGAAGAAGTGGAATGGTTCTCAAATGCTCGTCCCGATCAGATATCAGAAGGGTGTATCTACCGTTGCATTCAATGGTTTTGATCTCCTTCCGATTACGCAGCAACCGACAGCGGTCAACATGACCTTCTATCCGACGTTTACCGCAACGAACGTGGCTCTCGCAGGTTCTGATCTGTCCGTGAACTCAACGCCGATGCAGACTCTCAACCTTATGAAGGTGACCATGGAATCTCGCGCGCAGGACGCGGCGGATGACGTCGGAAACTTCCTTCAGGGTGATGGTACATCCTTTGGTGGTAAGGCTCCTATGGGTCTTACTGGTGCAGTGGACAACGGTACGGTGCTTGCAAACTACGGTGGCCTCTCGCGTGCAAGCTATAGCGGCCTTAACTCTACCGTTACAGCTTCTGGCGGAACTATCAGTCTCGTGAAAGTTCGTACTCTCTGGAATAACGTTTCCGACGGTCCGATAATGCCGAACTTCATAATCACGGATTACACCACCTGGGGTTACTTCGAGCAGCTTCAGACGCCTTTCCAGCGCAACAACCAGGACTTCAGTCCTGCACAGCGCACGGTAGCGTCTACTTCCGGCTATTCAGAGCAGCGTTGGGACGGAATGATCATCTCCCGAGACAAGAAAGTGACGACAGGTTACTTCTACATGCTCAACCTAGACATGCTTGAGTGGTATGCACTTAAGTGGTGGGAGGGTGAGCGTGTTTCTCCGAAGGCGAAGGATATTGAAGGAAACGTGTATGAAGACAAAATCTACGCTCCTGGCGATGCCTTCACTTGGACGGGCATGATTAAAGCCTACAACCAGGGAACCGTGAACGGGTTCATGATTCTCGGTGGACAGCTTATCAACACAGCTCCGTTCCGTTCCGGCGTGCTTACGGGCATCACTGGTGTCTAATTATTAGCCTAAAGTTAACCGTAAAATCCGTACGCGAAAGCAAAAAGGACACGGCACCTAAATAACTATGGCATTCTCAGCAACTTCCGCAGGACACCAAAGCCCCCAGTCCAGTCTGCCGCCCCTCTCGGTCAAGCAGATAAACACAGGCACTTGGGGTTCAAGCGCGAACACTTGTGTGATTACCGATGAGTACATTCATCCGAACAGCTTCGTACTGGTGCAGGTGAATAGTACTTCGGTACAGGCAGCAGGTCGATGGTCGTACTCGTATGCCCAGGGTTCATTGACCATCACGTCTTCGGACGCAGAAAGTTCAACATTACCACTCATGTATATCGTCCTCTAGTATGAAAAATCTCATCACCCCTGCACTGTTGGTGGTACTCGTACTGTTGATGGTGTATGTTGCCTTTTTCAAGGCAAGTCCAGCCTACGGATCAGCAGTCGGTACTAAGTTCAACTCTGCGAAAATAGCGGCGGTTAACATATCGCCAGCAACGGCAGCCGCAACGTCGACATCCCTGCTTAACACGGATGACAGTGGACGATGGGTGCAGTCAGGCTTCGCTGCTTGTACCGGAACGGGAACCAGTCTCACGTATCTCACAGGAGCTGGTCTTACAGGTCTCAAAGTGCAAGCAGCAACCACGTCAGTGTCGAGCGAGGGACTCCAAGGAAATGTAAATTACGCTATGGACCTTGCAATTGCTACTTCGTCGTCGTACACCAACAACGCTACGAGTACGGCGCAAATAGCAAGTACTACGGCAAATGGTTCGTTCACAGGAGGAACGAATCCTCTCTGGACATATTGGCCATCGAATTCGTATCTCACGTTCACGTTCAACGCGACAAATACGGCAGCCTGTACGGTCGGCGTGTACTACATTCCTTCTTAGATTATTAACTTAAAAGATTAAAAAATGAGTTATATCTCAAACAGGGGCGCAACGGGCGGTCTGTCGCTTAGATCGAATGGCGTATTCCAGCAGCAGGCACAGTCCATTCAGGTCTATGGCGGTACCGCTACGGATACTGAATTATCCGCTCTTCTTGGTTCACGCTGGGATTTGCCGGACGGGCGAGAGGTTCGCCTTGTGCTCGCAGGTGCTTCGAATCTCGCCACAGGCAAAGTTATGACCGCACCTGCGGCTATCTCTGCCCACCTAGAATGTGCGGTTTCCGCCTTCCAGGCATATGCCTCTAACGGCGCAACGCCCGCAACGGTGACGGTTACGCTTGGTGCTACAGCAGTTACAGCCAATCAGTACGCTGGTGGTTTGCTTATGGTGAACTCCGGCACTGGTGCTGGTCAGACGCTTAAAATCGCCTCTCATCCGGCGGCAGCGCTCTCTACCAACGTTGTGGTTACGCTTGAGGACGCGCCGAATACGGCTCTTGTTGCGGCATCTTCTACAGTTTCGCTGTACAAGAATCCGTGCGACAGCATTATTCTCAGCGACCACACGGCGCTTCAGCAGCCAGTTGGTGTCACCTTTTACCCGGTGACGGCCGCTTATTACGGCTATGTCGTGTCCAAGGGCCTTACCGTCTGTCTAAATGACGGTGGCTGGACTGCTGGTTCTGCTGTCTCTACCTCAAATGGTACGGATGGTGCGGTTGAGAACGGTGTTATCGCTCAGGGTTTCGTTGGCTACGCCATTGAAGCAGGCACTACCGCGCACTACAACGCGATAGTCGTACAGCTCTAACCCCCTCCCGGCCCCTTTATGGGGGTCGGACAGGGTGCTTGAGATTAAAGCCCCGCTAATCTGCCTGAACAAGGCCAAAACAACATGAACGAAGACAAAGGAATAATGAAGTATGAGACGACTCTACCAGAGGACTTCAATGGTGTGTTCACATTCACCAACTCGTCGGACGAAGATTTTGTGGGCGTGTGGGGAAGTAAGGAGTATCACTTCCCGGCCCAGAGGACTTCTCCGATGATAATGCCTGAATACTCACCGCTTGAAATCCAGAACATTCGTAAGAAGTTTGCGAAAGACTATGGAGAGCGCGAATACTACAAGTCCCAGCAGTATGGTTCTTTGGCAAGACAGGAAAAGAACGATGACGGCTCGCCCAAGTTGAACTCAATTCATATGGCGGGAACGTACAGCATTGACGTTCTTACGCCATACATTCAGTCGTGCCTTGAACCGTTGCCTATCGCCAAGGCTGTGGTACAGGATGTCCCTAAGGAGACTGTTGAGGATAAACTGTCTCGCAACCCGAAAGGACGGCGCAACACTGCCGCCGTTGGGCTAGGAGACGAAGAGGGACTTGAACTTCTTGCGCGAGGAGTTGAGTAGTTATGGGAACGCGTTTGCTAAAAAAGTCCGAAGTTGATCAAGCAAAAGCTCTGGATAGGCAACGCGAAATCAACGAAGGACTGAAGATAGCGAAACGCGTAGATATTCTCCGCGAAACTCATGCTCAGGAAGAAACCTCGTTGCAGACGTTTCGTCAAAAAACCTTAGCTGAAATCCATGAAGAAATCACTAAAAAAACCGAAGAAAGAGATAACCTCGCGGACGAAGTTAGGAAACTTGAACGCCGGAAAGAAGAAGCTCTCAAGCCTCTCACCGAAGAGCAAGAAAGCCTCTCAAAACAGCGAACCTCTCTTGAAAAAGAACGAGTCAGTTTTGACCGTGAACAGGAGCGTCTTCGTGTTCTCATCAAGACCGCTGATGATGCCGTTTATAAGGCAAAACTGGAACGTGATAAGGCCGAGGATGACCGTAAGCGTAGTGCTGCCCTCCTTCTTGAAGCTAACGAGGCAAAAGAATTAGCGAAAGAGGCCTTAAAAGAAGCCAAGGAACAAAGAGAAATCGCTACTGAAGTAAGGAAATCCGCCGAGGAGGGATTGTTGCAGAGAGAACTGGCTATCGCTTCTGTTGAGAGAGACCTAAAAAATAAGGCTGAAAACCTAGCTAAAATAGAGGAAAATCAACGCAGCAGGGAACGGGCACTGGAAGACAAGTACGCAACATTATTAAGAACCGAGCAAAGACTTAAACATGGCAAACGCTAAGAGAGACCAAAATAATGTTCCTACTCTTCTGGCGGTCTCTAATGCTGACGGCACTACTCCGACGCTCGTATATGCTGATCCAACGACTCATCGGCTTCTTACTGATATACCGCGAAGTACTGGAAGCGCTACGGCACAAACTGCGACGAACGCAAATGTTCTTACCGTAACTGTCGGTTCTGCTGATGCATCCTACTGGTTAGGTGTCTGTTCAACTTGCACCGCGTACACTTCTGGAAGTATGCAACTTCAGGCTGCGTACACAGATGAGACGAATACTGCTCGGACAGCAACTATTCAGGGACATTTTACCAGCGGGTACGGCATAAATGTGTCAGGTACTGGTGCTTTTGAAGGGCAAATCCTTCACATC
>Ga0153916_10003026_pt1 | contig 12378 bp, 12 predicted proteins | sample Opewatmetagenome_FD_109642 | JGI IMG/M metagenome (GOLD analysis project Ga0153916, IMG submission 109642) | Freshwater wetland microbial communities from Ohio, USA - Open water 3 Core 3 Depth 4 metaG | ecosystem: Environmental > Aquatic > Freshwater > Wetlands | place: USA: Ohio, Lake Erie...
CAGTTACAGGCGAGTTGCCGAGAAAGGGACGTGTTTATCGTTCAACCGCTTACGCCGCCGGTTCAGGAGCACCTGGTCGAGCTTCTGCTGATGATCGACGCAGCGCGTGGTGCATCGGCCTCGCGCATTACGGTCGTCATTCCGCACTACGCGTACGCGCGATCAGACAAGAAGGACGCGCCACGAATTTCTATTGGTGGACGACTGGTTGCGGATCTGTTGGTGACAGCCGGCGCGAACCGAATACTGACGACGACACTGCACTCCCCCCAAGTGCACGGGTTCTTCAGCGTCCCCGTAGACCATCTCCATGCGTTGCGAGAACTGGCTGGCTACTTTCGTCGGTACGACCTTTCGAACTCCGTCGTGGTTTCACCTGACTTGGGTAACGCCAAAGAGGCGGCGGCCTTCGCGCGGCTGCTGGGGACTGGCGTAGCCATGGGCGCCAAGCAGCGCTTCGAAGATGATCGCGTGCAGATCAGCGCCATCATCGGGGATGTCGCGGGTAAGGACGTCATCGTGCTCGACGATGAGATCGCGAAAGGCAGCACAGTCATTGAGCTGATGACCCATCTCCGGCGTGAGGGGGCGCAATCAGTTCGCGTCGCCTGCACGCACGGGCTGTTCTCCGACGGGGCTCTGGACCGCTTAGACGCTCAGCCGGATGTGCTCGAGATCGTGTCCACGAACACCGTGCCGCTTGCTCCGGCGAAGCGCAGTTCGAAACTCGTCGTATTGTCGGTCGCGCCAGCGTTAGCCGAAGCCATGCGCCGCATACACGCAGGCGAATCCGTGAGCGAGCTATTCCACAGCTGAGCGCCGCCTCAGGCGGCGTTGATGCGGTCCGCCTCGATTTGGGCGGCGGCTTCGGCGGCGGCGCGTTCGTCGAGCGCCCGGGCGATGGCGCCATGCAGCAGGGCCACGTCGAAGGGCTTGGGGACGGCGCCGGTCATGCCGGCCTCGCGGCAGGTCTGCCAGTCGCGTTCGGCCGAGGATGCCGTGCAGGCGATCACCGGGGTCGCCTGGTTCGGGCCGGGGGTGGCGCGCAGACGCCGCGTCGTTTCGCGCCCGTCCATGCCGGGCATGTAGAGGTCCATCACGATGACGTCGAAGGTGGCGACCGCGGCGAGCGACAGGGCTTGGTCGCCGGAGGCGGCCAGGGTCAGGTTCACGCCCAGGGGCTCCAGCATCAGCGCCAGCGCCCGGCGGTTCACCTCGTGGTCGTCCACCGCCAGCACGCGCACGTCGTCCACCGGCGCGGCTGGCGCGGGCTTGGCAGCCGCCGGGGCCGACCCGGCCTCGCCGGCCATGATCTGCAGGGTGAAGGTCGCCCCCTTGCCGGGCGCGCTGGCCGCAGTGAGGTCGCCGCCCATCAGGCGGGCGAGCTCGCGGCTGATGGTCAGGCCCAGGCCCGTGCCGCCGTGGGTGCGGGCGGTCGAGGCGAGGGTCTGGTCGAAGGGGGTGAACAGGCGGGCGAACTGCTCGCGCGTCATGCCGACGCCGGTGTCGGCCACGGCGAACACCAGCCGCCAACCGCCGTTCGAGGGCGCGGCGTCGACGGCCAGGGCCACGCCGCCGCGGTCGGTGAACTTGATGGCGTTGGAGAACAGGTTGTTCAGCACCTGGCGCAGGCGCGTCGGGTCGGCCGCCACCCGCGGGGGCAGGCATTCCAGGCCTTCGACACTGAGGGTCAGGCCCTTCTCGGCGGCCTGGGCCGACCAGAAGGAGACGGTGTCGTGCACCACGGCGGCGGGGTCGATGTCGAGGATCTCGACGCTCATCCGGCCGGCTTCGATCTTGGACAGGTCCAGGAGGTCGCCCAGCAGGGCGCGCATCATCCGGCCGGACTCGGCGATCAGGGCGGCGTTGGCGCGAAGGTCCAGCGGGGCATGAGGCGCGTTCTGGATCGACTCCGCGCCGGCCAGGATGGCGCTGATCGGGGTCCGCAGCTCATGGCTGACCATGGCGATGAACGCCGACTTGGCGCCCACGGCCGATTCCGCCTGCAGACGGCGCCGATCGGCTTCCATCCGGGCGCGACGCTGCGCCTCCAGGGTGGCTGCAGCCGCCTGCCAGAGCACGGAGGAGGAGAACACCAGGAGCCCGCTCACGCCGGCCATGGCCAGCGCCTCGGTGCTGGTGCCGCCGAGCTTCACGGCCAGATAGGCGATGGCCAGGAAGTAGAAGATGAAGGGCGCCATGGAGGCGCTGTAGGCCGACTGGGACCGCTGGTTCGTGACCACGGTGTTCAGAACCGCTCCGGCCAGGAAGAGCGCGCCGCAGGTTATGGCGCCCTGGCCGCCGGCCAAGGCGGTGAGCACCGCAAGCGAACCGTAGGCGGTGCTGTTGAGGAACAGGAGCAGCAGAGCGACGCCACGCCCGGGCGTGCTGCTGCGCTTGGGATCGAACAGGTGGTCTTCGAGGAATTGGATGCCGGCATAGAAGACGAACCACCCGGCGACCGCGAACCACCCGGCGATGGCGCCCAGGACCAGGGCGTAGATGACGGCGAACACCACGCGACCGCGCAGGCCGGTGCGGCGCGCCAGCATCGTCTTGGCCAGGCCGACATCGTTGTCGGAACTCGGCGCGGCGGTCATCGGCGTTCCCCGGGCGTAGGCGGCCCTACGTTCACCCCTCCCTGGTACGCCTGGACGTTGAAACAAACGTTAAGGGGGCGCCCGCAGCGCAGTCTATGGGCGCATCGGTCTAGCGGAACAACGATGAAGGGTAGGCCGATCTAGCCCGCCCTGTCCTCCACGGCGACCTCGGTTTTCACCGAATTGGCGATGTAGCATTCCTCGTGGGCGGCGTGGTGCAAGTGCTTCAGGGCCTCGGCGTCGGGCGCTGGTCCCTCCCAGCGGATCAGCGGTCGCAGGGTCACGCGGGTCACCGCCAGACGGCCGGACCCGATGTCCTCCATCACCCCTTCGGCCTCGTCCTCGTAGGCGCTGGCCGCGAAGCCGGCGAGCCGGGCCTTGTGCAGGAAGGTCAGCATGTGACAGGCCGACAGGGACGCCACGAGCATCTCCTCCGGATCGACCGCCGCCTCCACGGCCCAGCGGGCGCCCACCACGTGGGCGGAGGCCGAGCCGGGGACATCGACCCCGCCGTCGAAGGCGATCGTATGCCCGCGGCTGTAACGGCCCTTCAGGAAGTCCTCGCCCTCCTGCAGGCGCCAGACGACGCTCGCCGTGTAGCGGGCCATGTCAGAAGGCCTCCGCCGGCAAGGCCATGAGGCTCGCGGCGCCGGTCTTCAGCTTGGCCAGATGCGCGCCGGTGTCCGGCAGCATGCGTTCGACGTAGTAGCGCCCCACCGCCAGTTTGGCGGCGTAGAAGGGATCGGCGTCGCCCGCTGCGATCTTGCCCTGCGCCGCCTTGGCCATCAGCGCCCACATGTAGGCCAGCGCCGTCAGGCCGAAGAGGTGCATGTAGTCGCTGGAGGCGGCGCCGGCGTTGTCGGGATTGGCCAGGCCGTTCTGCATCAGCCACATGGTGGCGTCCTGCAGCTGCGCCTTGGCCTCGGCCAGGCCGTCGAGGAACGGCTTGAGGTCCGCGTCCTTCTGGTTGGCCTCCACATAGGCGTCGACCTCGGCGAAGAAGCTCATCACGGCCCGGCCGCCGTTGGCCGCCAGCTTGCGGCCCACGAGGTCCAGGGCCTGGATCCCGTTTGCGCCCTCGTAGATCAGGGTGATGCGGCAGTCGCGGACGTACTGGCTGGCGGGGAAGTGCTCGGTGAAGCCGGAGCCGCCATGCACCTGCAGCGAATCCGAGCAGACCTTGAAGCCCCGGTCGGTGAGGAAGCCCTTCACCACCGGCGTCATCAGCCCCATGTAGTCGTCGGCCTTCTGGCGCACGGCCTCGTCGGGGCTGGCGTGGGCCAGGTCGCCCTGCAGAGCGGTCCAGAACAGGAAGGCGCGGCCGCCCTCGATGGTCGCGCGGCTGTCCATCAGCATGCGGCGGATGTCCGGGTGGACGATGATCGGGTCGGCCGGGCCGTCGGGGTTCTTCGGCCCGGTGAGCGAGCGGCCCTGCAACCGGTCCTTGGCGAAGGCGGCGGCGGACTGATAGGCGGCCTCGGCCTGGGCGACGCCCTGCAGGCCGACGCCGATGCGGGCCTCGTTCATCATCACGAACATCAGGGCCAGACCCCGGTTCTCCTCGCCGACGAGCCAGCCGAGGGACTCCTCGTGCTGGATCACGCAGGTGGCGTTGCCGTGGATGCCCATCTTCTCTTCCAGGCCGGCGCAGAAGACGCTGTTGCGCGTCCCGGGCCTGCCCTCGGCGTCGGGGATGAACTTCGGCACGATGAACAGGCTGATGCCGCGGGTCCCGGCGGGCGCGCCTTCGATGCGGGCCAGGACCAGATGGACGATGTTCTCGGCCATGTCGTGCTCGCCGCCCGAGATCCAGATCTTCTGGCCCGAAATGCGATAGGACCCGTCGCCCTGCGGAACGGCCTTGGTGCGCAGCAGGCCGAGGTCCGTGCCGCAGTGCGGCTCGGTCAGGTTCATGGTGCCGCACCATTGGCCCGAGGCGAGCTTGGGCAGGTAGAGCGCCTTCTGGTCGTCCGAGCCGCCGTTGCGGATCGCTGAATAGGCGCCGTGCGTCAGGCCCGGATACATGGAGAAGGCCATGTTGGCCGACGACGACATTTCGCTGAAGGCGAGGTTGACCACATGCGGCAGCCCCTGGCCGCCGAAGCCCTGCTCGACCCCCAGCGCCGTCCAGCCGCCGTCGACCAGGGCCTTGTAGGCTTCCTTGAAACCGTCCGGCGTGGTCACCGTGTTGTCGGGCTTCCAGGTGCAGCCCTGCTTGTCGCCCACGGCGTTCAGCGGGGCCAGGACCTCGGCCGAGAAGCGTCCGGCCTCTTCGAGGATCTGCGACACCAGGTCCATGGAGGCGTCGCCGAAGCCCGGAAGGTCGGTGTAGCGGTCGATCTCCAGCACCTCGCCCAGAAGGAAGGCGTGATCGCGGACGGGCGGCTTGTAGGTCATGTGGACTCCGGCGCGGCGGCCGGGCGCGTGACCCGGCCGGAACCCCGGAGGCCGTATTGGCGCGGGGCGGGCAGAAAACGCTTATAGACCGTCGGCGGCTCGCCTGAACCGCCGATCTCGGTCGCCGTGGCCGACCTACTTGGCCTCGGCGTGTTCCAGATCGCCCAGGCGCTGGCGGAGCATCCGGTTGTAGTCCTCGGCCTGGGGCAGCAGGTCAGGACGGGTGTTGGCCAGATGGCTTTCCAGGCGCTCGCAGGCGCCGCGCAGTTCCTCGATCGCCTTGTCGATGTCGTCGCGCTGAGCCTCCAGGGCCACGACCCGCTCGCGGAACTTGCCCAGGGACTTCAGGTTCTGGGCCGCGCAGTTGTCGCCCTCATCGTAGAGGTCGAGGATCTCGCCGATCTCGGCGAGCGCCAGACCGACGCGCTTGCCGCGCAGGATCAGCTGCAGGCGGGCGCGGTCCTTGTAGGAGTAGACGCGGTTCATGCCGTCGCGCGCGGGGGTCAGGAGCCCCTTGTCTTCGTAGAAGCGCAGCGCGCGCGGCGTGCATTTGAATTCGAGGCAGAGCTGCCGGATCGTGAAGGTCCTGTGCGGCCGTCGCAGTTCGCTGACCATTCGAATGCGCCTCCCTTGACGCTAGGTTCTTGTTGCGGGCGGCAGACTAGGCTCCGCATTCCGCGAACGTCAAGTACGCTCGCGTAAGCGTAATCAAGGGCGACGTTCCGGGAAGCTTCACGGGCACGAAAAAGGGCGGCCGCATCGCTGCGACCGCCCCTTCGAACTCACCAACCGTGAGAGGCGATTAGGCCTCTTCGGACTCGGCGCCTTCCTTCTTGGACAGGTCTTCGCCGGTCACCTGGTCGACGACCTTCATGGACAGGCGGGTCTTGCCGCGATCGTCGAAGCCCAGGAGCTTCACCTTCACGGTCTGGCCTTCCTGCAGGACGTCGGAGACCTTGTTCACGCGCTCGTTGGAGATCTGGCTCACGTGGACCAGGCCGTCCTTGGCGCCGAAGAAGTTCACGAAGGCGCCGAAGTCGACGATCTTCACGACCTTGCCGGTGTAGATGGCGCCCAGTTCCGGCTCCGAGGCGATGGATTTGATCCAGTCGCGCGCGGCGTCGATCTTCGACTGCTCCGAGGCGGCGATCTTGATCGTGCCGTCGTCGGAGATGTCGACCTTGGCGCCGGTTTCGGCGACGATCTCGCGGATCACCTTGCCGCCCGAGCCGATCACTTCGCGGATCTTGTCCACGGCGATCTTCATCGTCTCGATCTTCGGCGCGAATTCGCCCAGCTCGGCGCGGGGCGCCTCCATGGCCTTGTTCATCTCGGCCAGGATGTGCGTGCGGCCGGACTTCGCCTGCTCCAGCGCCTGCTTCATGATCGCCTCGGTGATGCCGGCGATCTTGATGTCCATCTGCAGCGAGGTGATGCCGTCGGCGGTGCCGGCGACCTTGAAGTCCATGTCGCCCAGGTGATCTTCGTCACCCAGGATGTCGGACAGCACCGCGAAGCCGTCGGATTCCAGGATCAGGCCCATGGCGATGCCGCTTACCGGCTTCTTCAGGGGCACGCCCGCGTCCATCATCGCCAGCGAGGAGCCGCAGACGGTGGCCATGGACGAGGAGCCGTTGGACTCCAGGATCTCGGAGACGAGACGGATGGTGTAGGGGAACTCCTCCACCGACGGCAGCATCGGACGCATGGCGCGCCAGGCGAGCTTGCCGTGGCCGATTTCGCGGCGGCCGGGCGAACCCATGCGGCCGGTCTCGCCGACGCTGAAGGGAGGGAAGTTGTAGTGCAGGAGGAACTTCTCCTTGTACGTCCCTTCCAGCGCGTCGATGAACTGCTCGTCGTCGCCGGTGCCCAGGGTGGCGACCACCAGGGCCTGGGTCTCGCCGCGGGTGAACAGCGCCGAGCCGTGGGCCCGGGGCAGCACGCCCACTTCGCCGACGATCGGGCGGACCTTGTCCACCGTCCGGCCGTCGATGCGGATGCCGGTGTCGAGGATGGCGCGGCGGACCACGTCAGCCTCGAGTTCCTTGAACACGCCGGCCAGCTTCTGCGGATCGGCGCCGTCGGGCTTGGCGTCCGACTTGGCCATGGCCTCGAGGGCCTTCTTCTTGGCCGAACCGATCGCGTCGTGGCGATCCTGCTTCTTGGTGATCTTGTAGCCGGCGGCGATGTCGGCGCCGACCAGGGCCTTCATCTGGGCCTTCAGGGCGTCGGTGTCGTCGGCCTGGAACTCGAAGGGCTCCTTGGCCGCGTGTTCCGCCAGTTCGACGATCGCGTCGATCACCGGCTGCATGCCCTTGTGGGCGAAGGTCACGCCGCCGAGGACCTGCTCTTCGGTCAGTTCCTGGATCTCGGACTCGACCATCATGACGGCGTCGTGGGTGCCGGCCACGACGAGGTCCATCTTGGACTCCTTCATCTCGTCGAGGGTCGGGTTCAGGACGTATTCGCCGTTGATGAAGCCGACGCGCGCGCCGCCGATCGGGCCCATGAAGGGCGCGCCGGACAGCACCAGGGCGGCCGAGGAGGCGACCATGGCGACGATGTCGGGATCGTTCTCGAGGTCGTGGGCCAGCACGTTGATGACGACCTGGACTTCGTTCTTGAAGCCCTTGACGAACAGCGGGCGGATCGGGCGGTCGATCAGGCGGGAGACCAGGGTCTCCTTTTCCGACGGACGGCCTTCACGCTTGAAGAAGCCGCCGGGAATCTTGCCCGCGGCGTAGGTCTTTTCCTGGTAGTTGACCGTCAGGGGGAAGAAGTCCTGGCCGGGCTTGGCGCTTTTGGCGAACACCGCGGTCGCCAGCACCACGGTCTCGCCGTAGGTGGCCAGGACAGCGCCGTCAGCCTGGCGGGCCATGCGGCCGGTCTCGAGCGTCAGCGTCTTGCCGCCCCACTCGATCGTCTTGCGTTTGATATCGAACATTTCGTTTCTTTCTCAGCCCGGAGGCGAATTCCTCGCGGGGGCGGACAGGGGCGGTGTGGCTTTTTTCAGCGGACCGGAAATCCTCGTCCTCGACAGGCTCAGGATGAGGATTTCTTTGGAACCCTCGGTGATTTTTGAGAGGCCGCCTTGGCCTCTCCGCCGTCTCCGCCCTGAGCTTGTCGAAGGGCGAAAACGGCGCAGTGCCTGGGATTGCGCTTTAGCGGCGCAGGCCCAGGGTTTGGATCAGGGCCTGGTAACGGCCTTGGTCGGACGTCTTCAGGTGGTCCAGCAGCCTACGGCGCTGGGAGACCATCTTCAGCAGACCCCGGCGGGAGTGGTTGTCTTTCTTGTGCGACTTGAAGTGTTCGGTGAGGTTGGCGATGCGCTCAGAGAGGATCGCGACCTGCACTTCGGCGCTGCCGGTGTCGCCCTCGGTACGGGCGTGGGTCTTGATGAGTTCGGCCTTGCGGTCGGGCGTAATCGACATCGGTTGGTCTCCGCTCTAGTCCAGATGAAAGACCCGCGAGGGCTCGAGCCGGCCCGCACGCATCTCGCAGAGCGCCACGACCACCCCCTCCGCCATGGCTGAAACGGTGCGGCAGCCGGGCGCGAGCCTGGCTTTCAGCGCTTCAACCTGTCGGGGAACGAGAACGATCGGCCGTCCCTGCTTGAGCCGGAAGGCGTCTTCAGCGGTCACGGCCAACGCCGGGATGTCGTCCAGCGCGGTCTCGACCGGAAGCAAAGCCTCCGACAAGCGGCCCTTATGACCCAAATCCTCCAGTTTTTCCAGCCCAATCGCCCGGTCCTCGGTGAAGGCCCCCACGCGGGTGCGGCGCAGCTCGCTCACATGGCCGCAGGCGCCCAGGGTCTCGGCCAGATCGCGGACCACCGCGCGGACGTAGGTGCCCTTGCCGCACTCCATCTCGATCTCGACGTGATCGGCGTCGGGGACGGCGTGCACGCGGGCGGAATGGATGCGCACCTGCCGGGGCTTCAGCTCGACGATCTCGCCCGCGCGGGCGAGATCGTAGGCGCGCTCGCCGTCCACCTTCACGGCCGAATAGGCCGGGGGAACCTGCAGGATCTCGCCCACGAAGGCCGGCAGGGCGGCGGCGACCGCCTCGGGCGTCGGGCGCACGTCGGAGACTGCGACGGTCTCGCCCTCGCGGTCGAAGGTGGTGGTCGTGCGGCCCCAGGCGATGGTGAAGCGGTAGGTCTTGTCCGCGTCCATCAGGAACGGGACCGTCTTGGTCGCCTCGCCGAGCGCGATCGGCAGGATGCCGGTGGCCAGCGGGTCCAGCGTGCCGGCGTGGCCGGCCTTCTGGGCGTTGAAGATGCGGCGGACCCGGCTGACCGCCGAGGTGGAGGTCAGGTCATAGGGCTTGTCGAGGCAGATCCAGCCGGAGACCGGATCGCCCTTCTTGCGGCGGGCCATGGGAACTCAGTCCTCGCCGTCTTCAGAGGCGTCGTCGCCGGCCTGGAGGTCCTGCCGCACGCGGGGGTCTTCGAACAGCCGGTTCATCCGCGCGGCCTCATCGAAGGTCTCGTCGTGGATGAAGCGCAGGTCCGGGGTGAATTTCATGTCGATGTTGCGGCCCAGCCGGCCGCGCAGGAACTTGGCGACGCGGTTCAGCCCCGCGACGACCTCGTCGGCGTGACCGCCGCCCAGGGGCTCCACAAAGCAGATGGCGTGCCGAAGATCCGGGCTCATCCGCACCTGGGTGATGGTGACCGACACGCCCTCGAGCGCGGGATCGGTGAGCGCCTCCTCGCGGAGGATCTCGACAAGGGAGTGGCGGACCAGTTCGCCGGCGCGCAGCTGGCGCTGGGATGGTCCCTGCGGGACGCCGCGGCCCTTCGGGGTATGACGTTTCATGGATCGTGCCTCGTGCGCCTGAGGCGCGGTTCGGACGCGCCGCTCAGGGAAGGGCGCGCTTCTAGTGAGGTCGGCGGCGGAAGTCCAGTCCGCCGGCGCTCACCCCGCGCCCGTCCGCTCCCTGAAGAACGCGATCACCCGCTGTTCGGCCTCCTTGGTCTTGCCCGTGTCGCGCAGGTTGATGGTCAGCACCGAGTGCGGGTGCTTCATGCCCCCGGGCCTGGCCTCGGCGGGGTCGATGTCCCAGCGCTCGAACTTGTCCGCGCCGAACTCGTGCTCGAGGGCGTCGAAGCGCGCGCGCGGGACGGTAGGATCGTCCTCGAACCTCAGGCCGATCATCGACAGATCCTCCTGCGCGAAGCGCCGCCTGGCGCAGGCGATCTCGGCGGGCGAGGCGTCGATGGCGCCGGCGCGGGCCTTGGCGCCGAAGCCCACGGCCATGGGGAGGGAGGGCTGGGACAGCACCGGCGCCACGACCGCGGGCTCGGTCATCATCGCCAGGGCGAAGCCGCCGGTGAAGCACATGCCGACGGCGCCCACGCCGCGTCCGCCGCAGTCGGCGTGGGCCTGGCGGGCCAGCGCGCGCAGCCAGTCGACGATCGGGCTCGACTTGCCGCCGGCCCAGACGTTGAATTCGCGGCGGATGCAGATGCCCTTCAGCATTTCGCCGATCGCGTAGCCGCCGCTCACCGGCCGACCGGGATCGCCGAACAGGCTCGGGCAGTAGACGGTCATGCCCGCGGCCGCCACGCGGTCTGCGAAGGCGATCACATCGGGATGCAGACCGGGAATCTCATGGATGATGACGACCGCCGGTCCGTCGCCGCGGCGGTAGACGGGCCGTGTCCAGGCGCCATGGGTGAACGTCGACTTCTGGTACCCGGAAAGCGCCTGTTCGTAGTCCATCGGTCCCTCCCGAACATGATTGCCGGGAGGAAGCCTAGGACGGTCAGGGCCTTGTGCGAAGCTCCGAGAGTTCGCCTTCGAAACCCGAGAGCCGCCACCGGCCGTTGTCCTTGGTGAACATCAGGAGACAGGGGCCGCCCTTCTTCCGGGGCGCGCAGACGCGGCCGTCGCCCACGGCGCGCAGGGAATTGCCGATCACCAGGGAGCCCGGGAGGGGCTTGGCCGGGGAGTAGCCGTAGGACTCGGCCACCAGCCGGAAGACCTGCGGCTGGATCAGGACGTCGCCGGCGATGTCCGCCAGGGGCCGGGCCAGCAGGGCGCCTAGGGCCGACGCGCCATGGTCCATTCCGGATTTCTGGGTCTCGTCCAGCAGGCGGGCTTCGATCTCGCGCTTCAACGCGGGCCGGTCGACGTGGGCGTCAAAGGCCTCCCGGTCGTTGTCGCGGATGGCCACCAGAAGGGCGTGGACGTCTCCGGCCGCGCCGTAGCGGTCCACCGTGGCGCAGGCGCCGAGCGCAAACGTCAGGACCGCGGCGGCGCAGATGCGGGCGAACGACTTCATCCGGGGGCTCCCTTGGGCGACTGATGCGTAAAGTGCAGGAGCTTGGTGTCATAACCGAGGCCGACGACCCGGGCGACCAGGGCTGCGCGCTGTTCGGGCGTCGGAACCGGCTCGCGGGTCAACACCCACAGATATCTGCCCGAGCCTTCGCCGACGATGGCCCAGCTGTAGTCCTCGGCCCGGTCGAGCACCCAGTAGTCGCCAAAGAAGGGACCGAAGAACGAGACCTTCAGCTTTGCGCCCACGGGATCGCCCACAGCTTTCGCCCGGCCGCGGGCCACCTGGATCGGTCCGTCGGGTCCCCCCTTGCGGCAGGTGTTCACGACCGAGATCTGGCCGTCCCGGCGCTTGGCGTAGTCGGCCGTGACGCCGGCGCAGTCCCGCTCGAAGCGATGCTCATAGCGGGCGAACTCGTACCAGCGGCCTTGGTAGCGAGCGAAGTCCACGGGCTTGGCCGGCTCCGGGACGGCGGGGTTCCCGACCGGCATCGGCGTGCAGGCGGACAGCGAAAGGGCGGCGAGGGCGGGGACGAGGATCAGGCGCATGGCGATGATACGTGCGAGACGCGTAATGGATGCCGCGCGGGGCCTGAAAAGCAAAGGGCCCTTCCGTCGCCGGAAGGGCCCTCGCCAAGTCTCTGCGGACGCGGCCCTTACAGGCTGCGCTTGACCTCTTCGAGGGTGAAGCACTCGATGGTGTCGCCCTCTTTGATGTCTTGGAAGCCCTGGAAGGCCATGCCGCATTCCTGGCCGGCCGTGACCTCGTTGACCTCGTCCTTGAAGCGCTTGAGCGTCTGAAGGACGCCCAGTTCCAGGACGACGATGCCGTTGCGCACGATCCGGACGCGCGCGCCCTTGCGGACGGTGCCTTCGGTGACGCGGCAGCCGGCGACCTTGCCGACCTTGGTGATGTCGAACACCTGGAGCACCTCGGCGTTGCCGAGGAAGGTTTCCCGCTGGATCGGCGCCAGCATGCCCGAGAGCACGCCTTTGATGTCGTCGATCAGGTCGTAGATGATCGAGTAGTAGCGGATCTCCACGCCTTCGCGCTCGGCCAGGTCGCGGGCCTGTTTCGAGGCGCGGACGTTGAAGGC
>Ga0153916_10003027_pt1 | contig 12378 bp, 11 predicted proteins | sample Opewatmetagenome_FD_109642 | JGI IMG/M metagenome (GOLD analysis project Ga0153916, IMG submission 109642) | Freshwater wetland microbial communities from Ohio, USA - Open water 3 Core 3 Depth 4 metaG | ecosystem: Environmental > Aquatic > Freshwater > Wetlands | place: USA: Ohio, Lake Erie...
GGTACGGACAAAGGTCAGCGCCATGAGCTTGATCGCCAGCCGCGTCAGCGGACTGATACTTGCCGCCTCAATTGCGCGTAGCAGGCCGGGAAGTTCTTTAATCTCCACCCGTGCATAGTTGACCTTGCGCCGCGTCTCGATAATGTCGCTGGGCTTGATGTCGGTTGCTGGGTTGCGCGTCACCATGCTTTCATCGCCGTGCGCGATGGCATAGCGGAATACCTGCCCGATGGTTTGATGCGCCCGTTTGGCAAGATCAAGCGCACCACGGGCGGCAATGGCCTTGACGCATCGCACCACGTCAGGCGCATTGATTGCCGTGATAGGCATACCCCCAAGCTGGGGGTATATGTCAGCCTCAAGCCGCCGTTTCAGATATTCGGCATGACGCGGGCTTTTACCGGCTTGCCAGTGTTTGTGCCACTTATCAGCCCACACCCTGAATGTGATCGCCTGTTCTGCTTTAGCTGCCTTGCGGGTTTCGCCGGGGTCGATACCTTGAGCCAGCAACTTGCGAAGTTCGGCATGTTTTTCTCGTGCATCTTTAAGGCCGGTGTCTGGATAGGTGCCAAGGGATAACGTCTTTTGCTTGCCGTTGAATCGGTATGCGTATCGCCACCACTTGCCACCAGCAGGAGTAACCAACAGAAACAAACCGCCACCGTCTGACAGCTTCAATGGCTTGGCTTGCGGTTTGACTAAGCGTATTGCGTTATCTGATAGCGGCATAGTGCACCCCTTTCAATCGCATTTTGTTGGTAGCTATTTTGTTGGTATCTGCAATCACCAACAAATCTACCAACACTTATCAGCGGATTTAGTTGGATGTGATTAAACGCTATTGGACTAAAAGGCAATAAAAAAACCAGCAGTTAAGCTGGTTTAGTGGACTTCATTGGACGGTGTTGAATTGATAACTGGCGGAGAGGGCGGGATTCGAACCCGCGTTAGGCTATTAGCCTAAACACGCTTTCCAGGCGTGCGACTTAAACCACTCATCCACCTCTCCGAAGGGGGCGAATTATAACGCATCCCCATGCTTCATGAAACATCAACCAGTTAGGTGGCAGCAGCCTGTTTCTGATCTTCGGATTTGCCCAGTCCGACCTTGCCGACAAGAAAGTAGCTCTGTACCTTGCCCTTGCCCTTGACCATAATCGGCTCACGTTTCTCGAACCGAAATTTGTCAGCAATCAACTGATAAGTTGCTTCAGTAACCTGTATAACGTTGGAAACCCCGTATTGCTCCATACGGCTGGCCATGTTGACAGTGTCACCCCACAGGTCGTAACTGAATTTGGTGCTGCCGATAACACCGGCGACGACCGGGCCGCTATTGATGCCGATACGCATCATCAGCGGTTTGCCGCTGGTCGCGGAAAGTTCAGCCAGCGCCTGTTGCATATCGATGGCCAGGCTGGCGATAGCCTCCGCATGGTCTGGGCGAAGTTCAGGTGCCCCACTGACGACCATGTAAGCATCGCCAATGGTTTTAATTTTTTCTACACCATACTTCTCGGTCAATTCGTCAAAACGGGAAAACACTTGATTGAGCAGATCGACCAGATCATCAGGCGCCATGCCGGCAGAGATGCGAGTGAATTCGACCAGATCGGCAAACATAATGGTGACCGAATCGAAGCTATCTGCAATCCGGCGCTGGTTCTGCTTGAGGCGGTCGGCGACAGATTTTGGCAAGACGTTGAGCAACAAGCGATCCGATCGCCCCTGCTCAACCTCAAGCTCGCCATTCTTTCGATCCAGTTCGCGCATCACCCGCTCTTTTTGTGTTTCGAAATAGCGCATCAAAAAGTAAAGGATGGTGGCAGGCCCGCCAATATTGGTGAGGAAAAATAGCATTTGGGTATGCTTGGGGATAGGCAGTGCATGCCCCAGGAAAAGGTCGTTCATGAGCCAGGAAAACGCCGTCAATCCGAAAAACAGTAAAAACCACGGGGTGGATTGACGCGTGCCAAGAATCATCAGCGCCCCGACCGGCGCCAGCACTCCCCAAATGGCAATGCCGCTGGAAGCAGCGAAACCGCCAATAATCCATTGCATAAAAAACGGCATGACCAACAGCATCACCAGCTGGGTGAAGGTGAAGTATTCGAATCGCTGGAAATGGTAGAACAGCAACAGACTGGCGTAGGAGATAACAATGTAAGCATAGGGAAAAATGGCCATTACCGCATATCCATCTCCCAATCCGGAAAAAGCAAAAATCCAGAAGACGCAGATCAGGCTTTCTGCCACAACCATCAGACCAAGTACAATTTTCCCCAGCCACTCTTCAGGAGGATCCTGCAATCTTCTGACAATGGAGGCCAGCTGCTGGCGGAGTTGTTCGAATCGTAGCGACATTGTTACCTTGATATGGGTTTCTGCATTAACAATACGGTTACCTATAGTTTGGAATATACCGGATGAACTATGTTAATACTAGCCGCCGCTACTGCTGTATTAGCACGCTTTCTTGGACCAATGTAATAGCCATAGACCAGTATCATTAAGAATATAACGTGGAGTTGGAATAGCACTGACGTTGCCAGGCAAGTTGGGTTAAAATGCATGCGGCGGGCCTCCCCGCATTGCAAGGTAGCCAACCTGGTCAGGTCCGGAAGGAAGCAGCCACAGTTATTGAAGCAAGTGCCGGGGGTTAGGCTCGCCACCCCCATTTTATTTCATGTGCGGATGGGCTATATTTTGCGCTTGACTCACTCCGACCGAAATACCCCATGAGCTATCAGGTTCTGGCACGCAAATGGCGCCCCAAGACATTCCAGGAACTGGTCGGCCAGGAGCATGTGGTACGCGCGCTCACCAATGCGCTGCAGCAGCAACGCCTGCACCATGCCTATCTGTTCACCGGCACGCGCGGCGTAGGCAAAACCACGCTGGCGCGCATCCTGGCCAAGGCGCTCAATTGCGAAACCGGCATCACTGCCACACCCTGCGGCCAGTGCTCCGCCTGCACCGAAATCGACAGGGGCCGCTTCGTCGATCTGCTGGAGGTGGATGCTGCTTCCAATACCCAGGTGGATGCCATGCGCGATCTGCTGGACAACGCCCAGTATGCGCCTACGGCAGGGCGTTTCAAGGTTTACATCATCGACGAAGTACATATGTTGTCGCGCAATGCCTTCAACGCCATGCTGAAGACGCTGGAAGAACCGCCGGCGCACGTTAAATTCATCCTCGCTACTACCGACCCGCAGAAGGTACCGGTCACAGTGTTATCGCGCTGCCTGCAGTTCAACCTAAAGCAGATGGGGCCGGCCAATATCGCCAGCCATTTGAAGAAAATTCTCGAGCAGGAGGGCATTTCCGCCGAGTCCGTCGCGCTCAGCCTACTGTCACGTGCAGCGCAAGGCAGCATGCGTGATGCGCTGTCGCTGCTCGATCAGGCCATTGCCTACGGCAGTGGCAGTGTGCACGAGCAGGAAGTACGTGCCATGCTGGGTGCAATCGACCAGAGTTACCTGTTCGGCCTGCTGGAAGCGCTGGTGGCAAGAGATGGGGCGGCAATGATCCGTCAGGCGGAAGCAATGGAGGAACGCAGCCTGTCGTTCGATCTCGCGCTACAAGAACTCGCCACACTGCTACACCAGATCGCGTTGGTACAAGCCGTGCCACAGGCCATCCCCACCGATTTTCCAGAGCGCAGCAGCATCGTGTCACTTTCCCAGAGTATCCCGCCGGAACAAGCGCAGTTGTATTACCAGATCGTCACATTGGGTCGGCGCGATCTTGCTCTCGCGCCGGACGAATTCGCAGGGTTCAGCATGACGCTATTGCGCATGCTGGCTTTTGCACCATCTGAGCAGCAGCTGGGCAGTTATCAGCCCCCAGCGCCTCCCACAGAGCGCGCAGCAAAGTCCCATGCAGTGAACGAACCCGAACTGGTGCGCGACAGGGATGAGCCCGCAGAGAAACCAGGTACCATCCATAGCGCACTCGAGACATCGTCAGCAGATCTCGTCAGTTTCAGCGGAGACTGGCGCAGTTTTGTGGATAGCCTGAAGCCCGGCTTTGCCAAAACTCTGGCGCAAAACTGCGAACTCATCTCTTCTGACGGACAAGGGCTTGTACTCTGTGTGCATGACGCACAAAAGCATCTACTGGAGCCGCGTTATCAGGAGATGTTGAAAAACGCACTGAAGGAGCGTTTCGGCAATCTAAAGGTGCGCATTGACATCGGCGGCAGCGGCAACACGCCAGCGGCGCAGCTTTCGCAGGAAAAGACGCAGCGCCAGGCGCACGCCGAAGAGTCCATCCACAATGACCCTTTTGTGCGGGGACTGGTGGAGACTTTTGGCGCAACAGTCATTCCTTCCAGCATCAAACCCATACAATAGGAGCAAAACGACATGATGAAAGGCGGCTTGGGCAACCTGATGAAACAGGCCCAGAAAATGCAGGAAAACATGGCCAGGACCCAAGAGGAGTTGGCCAGCGTTGAAGTCGAGGGCCAGGCTGGCAATGGGCTGGTCAAGGTTGTCATGACCTGTGGCAACAAGGTGCGACGGGTAAAGATTGATCCCAGCCTGCTCGCCGATGACAAGGATATGCTGGAAGATCTTGTCGCCGCAGCGATTAATGATGCGGTGCGCCTGGCCGAAGCCACAAGCCAGGAACGAATGAGCAAGGTCACGGCCGGCATGCCCATGCCGCCGGGGATGAAGCTGCCGTTTTAATGCATAACCCTACCGCGCTTGACCAACTGATCGAAGCCTTGCGTTGCTTGCCTGGCGTTGGGCCGAAGTCTGCACAGCGTATGGCCTATCATCTACTACAGCGGGATCGCACTGGCGCGCAGCATCTGGCTAACAGTCTTCAAAGCGCACTGGAACGAGTGCATCACTGCCAGAAGTGCAACAATTTCAGCGAGGCTGAAATCTGCGAATTATGCGTCTCAAGCCGACGCGACGCACACCAACTGTGCGTTGTGGAGATGCCTACCGACCTGTTGATGCTGGAGCAAACCCATACCTATTCCGGCATGTACTTCGTGCTGATGGGTCGCCTCTCGCCGCTGGACGGCGTCGGCCCCAAGGAGATACATCTTGACCGCCTGCTCAAACGCGCACAGGACGGTGAAGTGGAGGAAGTGATCCTCGCTACCAATTACACCGTGGAAGGCGAAGCCACTGCGCACTATGTTGGTGAATTGCTCAAGGCGCGAGGCCTCAAGGTGAGCCGAATCGCGCGAGGCCTGCCGATGGGCGGCGAAATTGAACACGTAGACGTGGGAACGCTGGCACAAGCAATGATGGAGCGGCGGTCACTCGGATAGTATGCGCAGCAAATCAAGTGGAGCGGCAATCATGCCTTCCGCGCCCCATTCTTCCGGCTTGTCGTTTTCTCCAAGATAACCGTAAACAGCTACCAACGTGTGCATACCCGCTGCGCGTCCCGCGACAATATCGCGCTCGGCATCCCCCACATAGCAACAAGTCGCCGGATGAACACCCGCCTGCTCACTGGCGAGAATCAGCGTATCTGGATGCGGTTTGGGTCGTTCACAATCATCCCCGCTAACGATACTGGCTGCAGGGTACGCCAAACCCAGGGCAGCCATATACGGCAAAGTATATCGGCGCGGCTTGTTGGTCACCACTCCCCAGGGCAGCCCTCTGGCCTCCAGATTCTCCAGCACCTCGGCAATTCCCTCGAATAAGCGTGGCTGCTGACGAAACACCCCGTCATAAATGGCCAGATATTCTTTCTGCATGACGGCAAAAGCTCTATCCTCTGGCTTGAGACCGAAGCCGATGCCAAGCAGCCCGCGTGAACCGTGAGAAGCATGTGGGCGTATGGTTTCATCGGGCAATGGCGGTAAACCGTGGCGTTCGCGTTGCATGTTCAAAGCCTTGCCGAGATCAGGCGCAGTGTCGGCCAACGTACCGTCAAGATCGAACAAAATGGCTTGTAAATTCAAGATTTGACCGCGTGGATAATATAGTTGACCGAAATGTCCGTGCCCAGCCAATAGCGCTTGGTCAGCGGGTTGTAACTCATGCCGATAAGGCCAGAAACTTCCAGCCCGGCCTGTCGACACCAGCCGGAAAGTTCTGAAGGTTTAATGAATTTTTCATACTGGTGGGTGCCGCGAGGCAAAAGGTTAAGCAGATATTCAGCGCCGATGACAGCAAACAAATAGGATTTCGGGTTGCGGTTGAGGGTAGACAGGAATACGTGGCCGCCAGGTTTCACCAGCGTACTGCAGGCAGCAACGATGGCGGCGGGATCAGGCACATGCTCCAGTAGCTCCATGCAGGTCACCACATCGAAGCTGACCGGGCGCTCGGCTGCCATCGCCTCCACGGAAATCAGGCGGTAATCGACGCTGACACCGCTCTCCAGACGATGCAGTTGCGCCACCTTGAGTGCTTTCTCACCCAGGTCGATACCTGTCACCTTCGCGCCACGCACGGCCATGGATTCGGACAGGATACCCCCGCCACAACCGACATCCAGCACTACCTTGCCATTCAGGCCGGCAATGCGGTCAATGTAGTCCAGCCGCAGCGGATTGATATCGTGCAAGGGTTTGAATTCGCTGCCGGCATCCCACCAGTGGTGCGCCAGTGCCGAAAATTTCTCCAATTCCTGCGGGTCGACATTCAATGCGCCGCTTGCAGCCGCTTCTGCCATGCTTTAGTCCTTTCCAGAATCTCTCGCTGGTCGAGCCGGAGCAGGCGGCCGTTTTCCAGCAATGCTTCGCCTTCCACCCAGACATGGCTGACCTGCTCGCGCCCGCTGGCATATACCAGGTGCGACACCACATCATAGCAGGGCTGGGTTTCCGGCTGAGACATATCCAATGCGACCAGATCCGCACATTTGCCGATTTCGATGGAGCCCATCTCGGCTTCCATCCCCAACGCACGCGCCGCATTGATGGTTGCCATCTCCAACATCTGCCAGGCCGGCAAAGTCTCCGCATCGCCGCTGTTTCCCTTGGCAAGCAAAGCCGCCAGACGCATTTCGCCAAACATGTCGAGGCGATTATTACTGGCCGCACCATCAGTGCCCAATCCCACGTTAATACCCCTGCCCAGCAGTTCAGCAACAGGCGCGATGCCGCTGGCGAGTTTGAGATTGGAAGTGGGGCAATGAACAATATGACAGCCGCGCTCCGCCAGCAGTTCGATCTCATGCTCAGTCAAATGCACCCCATGGGCGGCGATCAGCCCGGGGCCGAGCAATCCCAGACCGGCCATCCGTTGCAATGGTCGTGCTCTGTACTGTGCTTCACTCCGAGCGATTTCGTCACGTGTTTCGTGCAGATGAGTATGGATATTCATGTTCAATTGTTCTGCGTAGATCAGCACTTTCTCAAAAGTACGATCGCTGACGGTATAGGGGGCGTGGGGAGCCAAGCAGGTGGTGAGGCGTTGATTGTCGCGAAGCGTATCGCGCAATGCCAGCCCTTTGTTCAGATAGTCATCGGCATCAGCAGCATAAGGGGTCGGAAAATCCAGCACCACCAAACCAAGACAGGCACGCATCCCGGCCTGTTCGACTGCCGCTGCAGCAGCGGCAGGAAAAAAATACATGTCGGAAAAACATGTTGTTCCTCCACGCAGCATCTCGGCACATGCCAGTAACGTGCCGTCGCGCACAAAATCTTCTGACATGCATGAAGATTCTGCTGGCCAGATATGTTCATTCAGCCAGCGCATCAACGGCAGGTCATCAGCTAGACCACGCATCAAACTCATCGCGGCATGAGTGTGCAGATTGATCAAGCCCGGCATCAGCGCATGGCCCGGCAGAATCACGCTCTGCGCTGGGATATAGCGCTCGCGTGCATCAACCAGCTGCAGTATGTCAACGATGCGACCGTCTCTCACCACCACCGCATGTTCTTCGAGCACGGCAGCGCGCGGCTGTACTGGCACAACCCAGCGCGGTGCAATCAGGAGATCAACTACTTGCGGTTCTGGCATATTTTGGGCATATCTTGTTTTCAAACACAAAAAAGCCCCGACCAGCGGGGCTTTTTCATGCTATAGATTCAGATTTATGGTGCCATCTGACGCTGCGCCTCGATTTCCACCACGACACGGCGGTTCGGCTGCAGGCATTCGATCAGCTTCTTGCCACGCACACCTTTGCAGTCCACGACAGGCATGGCTTCTCCCTTGCCAATAGCATGCAGCCGGCTTTCAGCAACACCCTGGCTGGCGATGTACTTCTTGACCTGGTTAGCACGGCGCTCGGAAAGAATCTGGTTGTACTTATCGGTACCAATGAGGTCAGTATGGCCGGTAATCAGCACCAGCTCAATTTCCGGATGCGCCTTCATCTTCTCGACCACTTCTACATCGAGAATTTTTTTGCCATCGGTCTTAAGCACATACTTGTCAAAATCAAACAGCACTTCAGCCTGCAACGTTATTCTGGCAAATACCGGAACATCAGGCCCGATAGGTTCGGGTTGAGCTTGCTGGGATTGGTCGGATAATTCCGGCAACGGTTCCTCCTCGTAGGGGGCGACATCAGCCAACCCGGAAGGTTGTGGCTCAGCCGCGGCCACCTTCTTTGGTGCGCCGAAGTTAAATACCACGCCGAGATTCAGGTAAGTGTTGCCTATCGTTTCCTTCGAATCGCCGAACAATGTACGGGTGTTGTCTTCCGCGCGGCTCCAGACATGACGCACATCAGCTTGCAGACCAATGTTATCGGTGAAGTAATACTGGAAACCAGCCCCCACATTGCCCATCCAGGAGGTATTGCTACCGTGGGGATTCCCGCTACCGGTGTAATCAATTCTGTTACGCGCAGCACCGAAGCCGGCCAGCAGGAACGGACGGAATTTGTCACGGCTGAACATATACAAGGCGTCCACACCGAACAAGGTTTGTTTGTAATCACCGTTAGTGAAACGATTGCTACCCTCATCAGCCTTAGCATGGCTCAAACCCAATTGAATATCCCAGTGCTGGCTGATTTCTTTACCCAACCGCAAGCTGTAAGCCACGTCGTTATCAGCTTTTAGATCGCTATCAGTATTCATGTAGCCAATGCCCGGAACCGCGTACCAAGAACCCTGGTATGCTTCTTCCGCCATTGCAGTGCCTATCACGGTACTGAACATACCTGCGAGAGCGATGCTAATCAGCTTGGTTTTCATGTGGTTACACCCTCGTTATTGACAGTTCAAATGAACTATACGCAAAGCACAATCAAATCACAATGAGATTACTACTTCGCGACCTCTATCAGGGATGGGTTGTTGTATTTGTGCAACAACCCTGCGAATCGCAATCATGCGTTCAAGATCAAGCGTGAATGTGCGTTCGTTTTCGCTGCATAGTGCGCCGCGAAAACCCAGATAATCAGCACCTAACGATGCCAACGGCAAAATATCAGATTCCCGCAATGAGCCTGCCAATCCGGTGAGCAATCCGTGCGTGAGCGCCGTGCTGACGAAATCCTGCAACTCGGACTCACTCAGCCAATCACGCAACCCTCCGGCTGATTTGTCGGCAGTATCCAGCATTACCCCATGGAACCCTGCATCGGCAAGCAGCGGCAGCAAGGTAATATCAGGTTGCTGATCGGCAAACATCACCGCAATGATTTTTTTACCGCGCTGAGCAACGGAAGCCAGTATTTGCACGCACTCTGCGTGCCTTTCCTTGCCGAAAAATCCGACCTTGACCATATCCACACCTGTGGCTGCCGTTGTCTCGACTGCATCGCACAGGACAGAGGGCTGCATAGGCAAATCGCCGACTGTGGCACTGACCGGCCTGCGCCCATCGACAAAATGGACGATCTCCTCGATCACCGCGATTGGCAGCGCACCCAGCGCACCCAGTACAGGATTTTTCAGGTCAACAATGTCGGCACCGACTTCCAGAGCAATGCGCGCCTCGTCGATATTGGTCACACTCGCCAGGAAACCTGTCATGCGAGATTGCTCCCGTTCTGTTCGGCCCTGAAGTTTTCAATTTTTTCCATCAACCACCCCCATGCCTGCCACTCATGCTCACCAGCGGTTTTTTCCATGGCGATGGTGAGATATTTCAGTTCGGCCTCGATTTTCTCCTGCGGCAGCATATGCAAACGGCTCACCAACACAGACGCTTCGATGACTGCCGCCTGCGCACGGTTGAAACCACGAAATGGCGCATGCATCTGTTCGTGCACTACCGTGAATAGCAGTTCCGGCCTCATTTCATGATCTTTAATCTCGGCCAGCTCCAGTTCGCGATGCGCAAGCGCACTTTTAAGCACCCAGCCGTCAACTCGCTCTGCGCGTCCGACTGGCCAATTGCGCCGTCCGGTAAGACTGCCGGCAAAGACTCGCACATCATCCGTCAGATTGACCACGGCGCATCGCATCCGCAAGAGATTATCCAGACTGGTCGAAGGACGAAACGGTGCGATCACCACCATACCATCGTGCTCCCGCACACCGAACGGAGCGATGTACGGACTGCCATCGGCATTGTTGCTGATGATAATGGTCTCAAAAATCACGTCTTGCCGCCCTTTTCTGCTTAAGCGAGGCTTCGCGGTGCGCTACGCGGCCGCGCGCGTCCTCCTGTGCCGTGTTGCAGCCCCACTTTAGCTCCTCGTCCTGGGTGTAGCGTTTTTTCAGTTGCCAGGCGATTTGCGCACGCGCCAGTTCCACACCCAGATAGAACGCATGCGAGGCATCGTCGTCCACTTTCAGAAACGGATAAAGCCGGAAGGGGTCGATGTCACAATTGCGGCCGTCGCGATTGTAGACATGCACGCCCTCCTCGCTCACCTGGATGCGAAAATTGGCATCCTTGACTTGGGCGGCGAACTCGGCAATTTCAGCTTCCGTGTAGACGAACGGCCGACGGTCATGCAGACCGAGCAGACCGCTGGTATAGTCGCGCGGCAGACTTCTGTCTTCGCGTGCGGCGTACATCATGCGCCTTGCCACATCTGCTTCGGCCACCGCATTACAGGCATGCGGGCTGACCGAGGTGGTAAGCACCGCGTTAATTCCCAGCTCGGCAATGATGCCGAACAGCATGGCGTTAATGCCAGTGGTATCGGCATCGGTGAGTTCGGTCAGGTTGCCCACGCCCATCATGATCTGGATGTCAGGATAACGCTTGCGCAGCTTGTGGTAGCGCACGATGGATTCGGTCAGGCCGAACGGAATCGGGTCGAGGATGGGGTCGGCGAGAAAGGGTTTGCTTTTTTTATGCATCGCCTCGATGGCGCGGTACAACGAAGGCAGGCTGCCAGAGCGCGCAGGAATCAGCACCGGCGTCGCCGCCACCTCGTCCGCGATCCACAACGACTTTTCAGTCAGGCTCAGCAGGTAATCGGCACCTGCCCTTCCGCCACGCAACAACTCTTCCGGCAGCATCGAATCGACGCTCACCTCAAATCCTGCGGCCTTGAGCGCCTGTACGGCTTCTTCCAGATGCGGGAACGGCGTATTGGGCAAGCAACCTAGGTCCACCACATTGGCGCCCTGCACGCGGTAGCGCTCGGCACGGGCGAGGATGCCCGCCACGGAAAGCTGCGGCGCCTCGACAATTTCGGCGAAGATTCTCACATCATGGCGGGAAATATCCGGTGGCTTGCCGCCGTGCCCGAAATGCTGGGGCAGATCCTTGAGGTCTTCCGGTCCGCGCTCCACCGGTACACCATATTTTTCCGCCAAAGGCGCGAGATCGCCACGGCACAGGCCTGGTACCAGGATACGGTCGGCACCGTGGGCATCCGGCAAGCGGCGGGCAATGAATTCGGGGGTCATCAGGGCGGCAACAGAAATGCCAAGCTGGGCGACTCGATAGTCGAATGCGGTCGGCTGCATGCCGGCCAACACCCTGTGCAGGCTGTTCTCGGCCAGCTTGCCGGTCAGGAAGAGAATGTTCCCGGACATTGCGCTTGGACAGCTGCTTCCAGTTGCTGCATATCGGCGACAACGGTGGTCGCCTCGAAAGTCTTGAGCTTTTCCATGTTCTCCAGATCAATGCGGCGCGGCCAGACCGTGACCACATGATCGCGCGGCGCATCGGACTCCAGTTCCGGTTCGGTGTCGCAGGCGAACACAATGGTCGGTATGCGGCATTTACCGGCTTGGGCAAAAATGTTGGTCACCAGATTGTCGGAAATGCCGCACACCATCTTGGCTACGGTGTTTGAACTGGCCGGCGCAATGACGACCGTATGATAAACGCCGTGATAGAACAGCTCAACCGGTACTGCCGATGCGGTCTTGTCGTGAAACACGCGCCCGACGTTGTGTTTGTAACTATACTGCTGCAGGATCTCGGCGGCGGCCCTACTGAGGAACAAGTCAACATCCTCCAGCTTGGCGATGATATCCAGGCACTCCTTCAAATAATGGCCGGAACCGGTCAGCGCCCA
>Ga0153916_10003028_pt1 | contig 12377 bp, 6 predicted proteins | sample Opewatmetagenome_FD_109642 | JGI IMG/M metagenome (GOLD analysis project Ga0153916, IMG submission 109642) | Freshwater wetland microbial communities from Ohio, USA - Open water 3 Core 3 Depth 4 metaG | ecosystem: Environmental > Aquatic > Freshwater > Wetlands | place: USA: Ohio, Lake Erie, Old...
CGTAAGGCGATAGACCTTGTGGCGCCGGGCGGGGTGGTGCTTTTAGCAACGCCGCCGGCGTTTCGACCGTTGCACGTTGAGTACGCGGTGAAGAAGGGCGTGAACGTTTTTATGGAGAAATCGTTTGCCGTGGATGCGCCCGGGATTCGGCGGGTGCTCAAGGCGGGCAAGGAGGCCGAGAGGAAGAACCTCAAGATCGCGGGCGGGCTGATGAGCCGGCATTATGTTCCTCTGGAGCAGGCGGTTGAGCAGTTGCATAAGGGGATTATCGGGGATTTGATTACGTGCTGGGCTTATCGCGAGCATACGCCGGTCGGGTTCTCGCCGAAGCGCGAGGGGACGAGTGAGCTCCTGCATCAGATAAGAAACTATTCGAGCTATACTTGGGTGAACGGCAGCTTCATTCTGGACTGGCTGATTCACAATCTGGATGTTTGCTGCTGGTGCAAGGATGCGTGGCCCGTGTCGGCACAGGGGCAGGGCGGCAGGCAGGCGCGGACGGCGAAGGACCAGTTGTTCGATCACTATGCGGTGGAGTATCATTTTCCGGATGGGACGCGGCTGTTCGCGCAGGGCCGGCATATGGACAATTGCTGGGGATTCTTCGGCGATATTATTCACGGCACAACAGGGTCGGCGGTACTGGGGGAAGGGGTGTCTGATCCGCGGATATTCAGAGGGCACAAGCAGCAGGCGGGTGACGTGATCTGGCGGTATGAGGGGCAGCGGTGGAATGCGTACGACCACGAGCATGCGCTGCTTTTCGACGCGATTCGCAAGAACAAGCCATACAATGAGACGGAGCGGAGCGCGTATGCGGCGATGGTAGGGATTCTGGGGCGGATGGCGGCGGAGTCGGGGCAGATGATCAAGTGGGATGATGCGATGGCGTCGAATCTTGAGCTTGCACCGGGTGTGGATGAGATGATGATGGATTCCGAGCCGCCGGTTAAGCCCGATGGCAACGGGGATTACCCGATTGCGATGCCTGGGAAGACGAAGGTTCTGTAGTTGGCATGGAGACCAGAGAAGACAGGAGCCAGAAGACAGAAGTCCCATTTCTTAAGTCAGTCCTCGGGCCACGCAGTACCCTAAGTGCGCCAGACTCAGAATGGACGAGGCCTAAGCGTTGTTGAAGCCCCGCAGGGCAGGGCGATTGGTTGAAGAGATCCCTCGACTTCGCTTCGCTCGGGATGACGTTTTTCTCGTTAAAGTAACGTCAGGCGCATCGGTCCGTTTTGAGGCTGAGTCCATAGGCTGTTTTGGCGGCAGGAGATACCCGCTCGGCTCCTATTAAGAGGTAAAACAGCATAACTCCCCAGCGACGACACATTGGCGTAGTGGAGGGAGTCGTAGGCCATACGTAGAACAAAAACTCACACTTTCGCGATTGTGCCGGCCCGCTTGATCTAGTATTTTGACCGAGTAGAAGTGACTAATGCTATTATAAGTGTTCGATACAGGTAATCTCAAATCCTCATAGAGTTTGAAATATGTCAAGATATGGATTCCGTGCATGAGCCTCAAATAAGACAGGAGGAAAAGTGATGTGTGGAAATTCTTTACGCCCGATGTTTGTTTTGATTGTATGCTCTATATCATTAGCGACTATGCGACTTTCACAAGCTCTTGCCCAATCAGGACAAAGCCTGCCCGGATGCTGGCCTCAGGAATATTCTGTTCAGCAGGATGATACGTCAGGCATGCTTACTCTTTCAACGCCTTACTATGCTGTTCAGCACAATCTAAAAAAAGGCGGAGCAATCAGCAAAATAAAGTACACTCACGGCAAAGTTGACAACGTCCTTGTTCGCCCTATAAAAACAAGCGTTCAAATTGAGAATGGTACTACTTTTGATGATGTTGGAAACCCTGCTGCCCATATATGCCACACCAAAACCGGCAAAACCGAGATTGTAATAAGTGAATGCAGCCTTGTTGGTCAAAACGGTCAGGACTCGGGCGTTAAAGTAAAAACAACCTACGAGTATCGCTGGGGCTATATAAAGATACGCAAGACACTTTACTTCCCTGCCGATTCACTCAGAATTAAAAATCTGACTGTGCTGTCTGCGATATTTGACGCCAGTATGTCGGATTACGGCTACCGCGAGGGTATTACTGAACAGGAAGGGGAAGCACCTTTTTCCTTTGGGATATGTCGCTGGGGGAAAGCGAAGGCAGGGGCACAATCTGCTCCGCCTTTGAACACACATTATGTGCCAAGATACCTTGTTCTGGCAAACCATGGAATTGAGGGCATTGAGTGGTTCGTTTCCTCGGATTTGTCACAGTGGGATTTTCAATTGACTGGTCGTCGCGGTGACGGATTATGCGATGTTCACTTGAATCTTGAACCTGCTGGCATCGCTGTTTCGATTTGTCCGCTCAGTCTAAATGATGGGTCGGTAGCACTCAAAGGCGTTTACACGTTCGATTACTACATCGGCATGCCAATCTTGGAAGGACATGCTAATAAACCCTGGCTTCATCGAACATTCAACAGAAACAAAGGGCAATGGCTCACTGAAGAAGAAATTAAACAGTGCGCAGAGGCTGGCGTAAAAACCGTGCATTGCCATAATGATGGGGATTATTATGGCGATGGGCTTTTCTGGAGAGATGGTTCGTATCCGCCTTATCCGCCGGAAGATATGGGAAAATTCGACAGGGTTATTGAAACTTGCCACAAGTATGGGATTAAAGTGACAACATATTTCTCTAATAAGGAACTTCATTCAAGCACACAAGCATTCAAAGAGCACGACCAGGAATGGGCCAGAAAAGATAATCAGGCAAATCTCAAATATAACTACTTTCGTGCCGGGAGTGAGTTTGGCGTCCAGATGTGCCTCAAATCCGGCTGGTTGCAGTTTCTGGAATTTTCGGTAGACAGGGTGCTCAAAAATCATACCCTCGATGGCGTGTACTATGACTGGAACGCGGCCTTATTTTGCAGTAATCCATCACATACAGAAAAAAAGCCCGGCGACGCTTCCACAGATAAAGCGCAACAGACGCTTAGTAATGCACAAGCAGGCCACTGGGATATTGACGAGTTGATTGAGTTGATGGAATGGACCAGACAGCGAGTCGGGCGGGACGGTGTGATTATTGTTCATAATACAAGGGTGCCGATGCTCGTTACCGAAAACTTTGCCAATTATGTTGTCGCAATGGAATGGGGGTATGAAAAGTGGTCAAAATCAATCCCGAAATTGCAGGAATTACCCCTGGAATGGGATTTTGTCGGTGCCCGTTCCCGCGGGGTAATAGGGTATGGCCTCATTGACCCAGATGCACCGAGGAGATTTCATAAAGTTTTAGCTGTTGAGACGCTGCTAACAGGCGTTGCACCGTGGCCGGCCGGTCCAGAGGCAGTCGAACTTTATAAGATGTTAAAACCTCTGGGAAATCTTGAGCAATATAAATTCGAGGATTGGCGGAATAAAGCGATTACCCTCGACAACGAGAGTTGCGCTTCTGCCGTTTATAGCCGTCCTGGCGAGGCCTATATTTTGTTGGGCAATTTAGACCCCGAGCAGAAAAAAATCGTATGCATAATAAATCCTCGTAACCTGCCATATCCTTTATCTTCTGTCAACTCAGGTGAAATCTCCGGCACAGATACACCAGTCAGCCTCGACGTTGGCAGACTTATGGGGGATGGTGAGAATATCGCTCTTCCTGGCGACGGTGTGGTTTTGGTTCATATCAAATAATACTGCTTCTATCTATGAATTGCTGATCGCCCCATCCAGTCATTCCTGTGAAGCCGGTCCCTGACTGACACCGAGTGGGAAGCAAGAATCCAAGGCTTCCTATGGCATTTTGAGCTTTCGGTTTTTTCTCCCTCTTTGTTCCCTTAGATACTGAAAGGTCATTAAAGAAAACTCACAGCCAGAAAAACAGACGGCAAAATGTTCAGCAGGGAAAGAGACGTAAGGAACAGATGCTGAACTCTTCGCGCGTTACGGGTACCCCCACTCCACCCCAGCCGCCACCCCTCCATCGCCGACCTGCTGCGGAACCACGGGGCAAGGGAATAGCGAATCTCCAGCCCCACCCGTGGCTCCTTACCGGTTACACATAGACAACATACGCATTGTTTCTTGTCTTGCAGAGGGTATAATGGTGAAAGGCGCGGTGAGCGATACGGGGGCGAGTAGAATCTATCGCAGAGCACCGGCCGGTAAGGAGAAGAGGATGAAAAAGATCGCTTGGGTCACATCAGTCATGGGCTTGCTTCTGGTCATTGGCGGCGTCGCATCGGCGGGCGCCTGGACGTGGAAGGACAGCTTCATCGCCGCGTTTGTCGATGCCGAGGGTATCAACCGCCAGCCAGCCTCCACTTATCAGGGCGAGCAATTCGCAGGCCGAATGGTGGGCAAAGTGGATGTCCCGGGTCCCGGCGTTGATGTGTACTACCGTCTGGCTGATGTGGCGGGTAAGCCGGTCAATAGCTCGGTCGCCGGGCTGGAGGTTTGGAAGCCCGATGGGGCCGACTGGCTTGGGCAGGGCCTGGCGACGGGGCTCGGCCTTGTTCAGCAGTGGGGTAAGGCTCTGCACATGGACGCTGCCGGCTTCGACCAGTGCCGCGTCCCGCTATGGTACAAGAAGGGCGCCGGTCCAATCGATGTCCGCGTGTTTTGCGTCACCGGGACGGCAAAGGACCCCTGGACCGAGACCCAGATGGATTCTGCACCCGTCACACTCAGTCAGGGAGACCCCGCCGTGCTGGAGGTTGACTTGACCAAGGCGCCCGACCGAACGCGAATGGTCAAGGTGGGCGTGGTCGTTCAGGCACACGATCAGAATATCCCCAGTGGCGAGATCGTTCTTCATGTTGGCTCGGTTCCGGTCGCCACCGTGACGCTCCAGAACTACGGTCCGAACAGCGCGTACCGATGGCTCGATGTGGCGGATCAGGCCTATAGCGCCCAGTACCAAAATACATACACCTACGACAACGCCGTCGTCACGGTCACGTACAATACCGTCGGCCAGACCCTCACCGGCACTCTGACGGCCAAGAACCTCAAGCCCAACTTCGCCTATCAACTGAAGTTCCAGGGTGAGGCCACGCACCATTTGGGAGACACGAACTACGGGCCGAACGAGCTGCTGGGCTGGAGCGGACGATGGTGGGAGCAGGAGTGGCAAGGCACTTCGTGGACCACCGGCTGGAATCTCAATGACAAAGGCAACGGCACCTTCCCCAACCCCAATGACACTACGTATCGCGCCAGAAGAGATATGCCGGACATCAAAGGAGGCAGCCCGACTGGACTGCGATACCTGTATACTGCGTACCGGGTGTTCGGGTACTTCATCACCGACGAGCAGGGCAACGCCACGGTGAACTACACCGTCAACAACAGCTACCACGTGCTGTGGAACAAGTCGCAGCGCAGCCCCGGAACGGGCGATGGCCCGGTCGTCACCAGCCAGTTCGATGTCAATCCGCGAATCCACAGCCAGTACGCGACGGACTACCCCGCCAGCACCGTCAGCATCTTCGGCGAATGGGAGCGCCTGCCCGAAGATGGGATCGACCTGCTTGTCGGCGATTACGTCTGCGACGTTCTCCTCACCGAGGAATCCTTTCACGGCAGCGGCCTGCAAGGCTATTGGGCACACGCCATGAAGGGTAGAATCGAGTTCACGATCGTGCCGGAAGCCGTCTGCACGAAGCCCATGCCCGGCGACCTGAACAACGACTGTAAGGTGGATTTCCAAGACCTCGCAATCTTCGCCTCGTCCTGGCTGCAATGCAATCTCGAGCCACCTGATGCCTGTTGGCAGTAAGGCGGGACAACTCGTTGTTGCGTGCAACAGTCCAAGCCATGCCTGAACCACCGTAGGAGACGACCGCAATCGCAGAGCCAAGACGCGACGGCCGCGCATGCCGAGCATAACACCATCAAAATGACGAGGGAGAAACCATGTTACAAAAATCCAAAAAAATACCCTTGCAAACGTATATAACATCCCATCCATCACCGACCTGCTGCGTAAGCACAGGGCAAAGGAATAGCCACCGTCACTCGTCCCGGGCGGCCATCACTACAACGCTTGAGCAATACTCAGCACCGCAGTTATGCCGGTTTACCGTTGAAGGCAGGTGGGTAAAAGCATATCATGGGCGACAAACATGGAGACCGGTCTTTCCAACTGTTGTATAGAAACACGCGACCACGAAGCCTTTCCAAGGCTCTTCGATGGTGGTACGGCTGTGAACATACGAAGCGACATGACTCGCTGCGGGGTCTGCCGCGAGATCAAGAACCGCGGATGGAGAATCTTGGGCGCGGTTCAGCAGGTCTCTCAAACCCAGCCGGCGCCGCGAGAACTCACCAGGAATAGAGGGACTGCAGGATGGCACGACGCCTGAGTCATGACGAATTGCTGCAACTGAAGCGATGGAATACCCCGACCATCTACAATGGTTGGGAGCAGATCACAAGGCACGACCGCACGAAGGGATGCATGAATCTGGAGGAAACACGTGCCTTCATGCCCCAGATGGGACCGATGATCGGATATGCCGTGACCGTTGTCATTGAGCCGAGCAATCCGGATCACGTACGAAATAGGCCCGATGCGTGGAGGGCGTATCGAGAGTACATCGCACGCCGGCCAGGCCCCAAGATCGTTGTGGTTCAGGACTTGGATCGACCCCACGCCATCGGCTCCTTCTGGGGTGAGGTCAATGCCAATGTCCACCGAGCCCTCGGCTGCGTTGGCACCATCACGGATGGTGCAGTCAGGGACATCGATGAGATGTGTAATGCGGCCTTCAAAGCGATTGCCAAGCGGTTGTGCGTGGGGCATGCCTACGCGACGCCTGTCGAATGGGGCTGCGAGGTGGACGTCTTCGGATGCCGCGTTCGTGAAGACGCCCTGATCCATGCCGACCAGCACGGGTTCCTCGTCATTCCTGAAGAGGATCAGAAGGGTCTGTATGAGGCCGCCTGCTTTATGGATGCCAACGAATGTCGGACGATTATCGGTGCCGCGCGAGCATCGTCGGGGAAAACGCACGACCAGATCCTCCAGGAACTGAACCAGGCGGTCGAGGAATTCACACGCAATGCCGCCGAGAAATACCTGCGGAAGGGAGAGTTGTGACCATGCGGATCGTGGTTCTGGACGGACATACCCTCAACCCCGGCGATCTGACCTGGGACGCCCTGAAGACACTGGGGCCCTGCGACGTCTACGACCGGACAGGCCCGACGCAAGTGGTGGACCGTGCCTCCGGAGCCCAGATCGTTTTGACGAATAAGACGGTTGTCGCTCGTGCGACGATCGCGCAACTGACTCGGCTCAAGTACATCGGGATTCTGGCGACCGGGTACAATGTGGTTGACATCGACGCGGCAAGGCAGCGAGGCATCTGCGTCACGAACGTTCCCTCCTATGGCACGCCATCGGTGGCACAAATGGTGTTCGCACACCTCCTCCACTTCACACAGCACGTTGGTGAGCACAGCCAGTCCGTCGTCAACGGCGATTGGAGCCGGAGCCCGGATTTTTGCTACTGGAACTATCCCCTCGTGGAATTGGCTGGGCTGACGATGGGCATCCTCGGCCTCGGCCGGATCGGCCGCCAGACGGCGAACCTTGCTCTGGCCTTTGGAATGAGAGTCATCTACTTCGACGTGACGCCGCAGCCAGCCGTGCCAGTGGACGTGGTTGCCGTGGACTTGGATACGCTGTTCCGCGACAGCGACGTCGTCAGCCTGCACTGCCCTCTGACGCAAGACAACGAAGGGCTCGTTGACCGGCAACGGCTGGAGATGATGAAACCGACGGCCTTTCTCATCAACACCAGCCGGGGGCCGTTGATCGATGAGCCGTCGCTCGCCGCTGCGCTGAACCGCGGACGCATCGCGGGCGCCGGTCTGGATGTGTTGTGTGAGGAGCCGCCGCGGCTCGACAACCCGTTGATGCGAGCGAAGAACTGCACGATTACGCCGCACATCGCCTGGGCAACAAGAGCGGCGAGGCAACGTCTGATGGACATCGCCGTGTCCAACGTGCAGGCCTTCATCCAGGGGAATCCTCAGAATGTCGTGAGTTGATAGAGTGGGCACCGCCCGCCATCTCCCAGAGAATGGGCGGATCTGTTACCGTGCAACCGAACTGCTGTGTATTGTGTCGAAAAGGACGAGTACCATGCACGCTCTCTTCTTCATGCTGGTTTGCCTTTCTTCAGTTTCGTCGGGCAAGACTCCGAGGGTCGAGCCGGCGAAGCCCATGTCGCCACAGGGCGTTGTACCCCAACACGTGATGGTCTATCACAAGCCCGGCCGCTTTGGTGGCTGGCCGGCCAATCATGGAATTTGGGCGTGGGGGAATGAGATTCTCGTGGGCTTCAGCGTGGGCATCTACAAGGACCTCGGCCCCAATCTTCATGCGATTGATCGGGACAAGCCCGAAGAACATTTGTTGGCGCGAAGCTGTGACGGCGGATTGACCTGGCAGATCGAGGACCCCTCCGTGAAGGGAGCACTTGTCCCGGCGGGCAAGGCCCTGCACGGGGTCGCACCGCCTGGGTTGGAGGAGAAGCCGTGGCGCGACTGTCCCGGCGGGATTGAATTCACTCACCCTGACTTCGCCATGACGATCCGCATGTCGGACAAGGACACCGGCATGTCGCGATTCTACTACTCGACGGATCGTGGGCACAACTGGGATGGGCCGTTCCGCCTGCCGCTCTTCGGCCAAAAGGGGATCGCCGCCCGCACGGACTATCTGGTCAATGGCAAGCACGATTGCTTGCTCTTTCTGACCGCCGCGAAGCAAAACAACCAAGAAGGCCGTGTGATTTGCGTGCGCACCACTAACGGCGGCAAGACGTGGGCGTTCGTGTCATACATTGGCCCGGAGCCCGCTGGCTACGCGATCATGCCGTCCACGGCGCGTCTGTCACCGACCGAGATTCTTACCACGATCCGCTGCCGCGACGAGTCGGGAAGCTGGATCGATGCCTACCTCTCACGGGATAATGGCGACTCGTGGAGCTATCTCAATCGCCCGGTCCCTGACACCGGCGAGGGCAACCCACCGGCGTTGATTCGACTGCACGATGGCCGGCTATGCCTGACCTATGGCTGCCGCGCGGCACCCTGGGGGATTTACGCCCGCCTGAGCGACGACAGTGGTCGTACCTGGAGCGACCCGATTGCACTGCGAGAGGACGGCGGCGGCCGCGATATCGGCTACCCGCGCAGTGTCGAGCGGCCGGATGGAAAGGTCGTCACCATCTACTATTTCTGGGATCGCAGGACCGGCCCGGAACGCTACATCGCCGCCACCATCTGGGACCCTGGCAAGGTGCCCGTGAAATCTACGGGAGCCATGAAGGCAGCAGTACCCGTCCAGCGCGTCTTCGGTCCCGAGCATCCGGGCGGACGCTACAAGCATCCGGCCTCCATCACGCAATTGGCCAGTGGCGACTTGTATCTGGCGTACTACACCGGCTCGGGCGAATACGCTACCGACACCGCTGTGTACGGCGCCCGTTTGCCCAAAGGGCAGACCCGGTGGACCACACCCGTGCCCATCGCCGACACGCCTTTTCGCTCTGAAGGCAATCCTGTGGTGTGGCAGGCCCCCGACGGCATGGTGTGGCTGTTCTATGTCGTTCGCTACGGCCAAACCTGGTCCACGTCGCTAATTCAGGCGAAGATCTCCCGCGATGGGGCCGCGACCTGGTCCGATCCGATGCTGCTGACCATGACGGAAGGAATGATGGTCCGCAGTCGTCCGCTCGCTCTGGCCAACGGCGACATTTTGCTGCCGGCGTATCACGAGACGGGCCACGACACCGAAATGGTCGGTCCCGACAGTTGCTCGCTCTTTTTCCGCTGGGACGCCCGGCTTCATACCTGGACCGAAACGAACTGCATCCACTCGCGTATCGGCAACATTCAACCCGCTGTAGCCGCGATCACGAACGACTACCTCATCTGCTACTGCCGGCGCGGCGGAGATTACTCCGGCCGGCCGGATGGGCGCATCGTTCGCGCTGAGTCACGCGACGGCGGACGCACCTGGAGCGAGGGAAAGGACACAGAATTCCCCAATCCTAACGCTGCCGTCGAGTTCCTGCGTCTCAAGAGCGGCAGCCTCCTGCTGATTTTCAACGACTCGACCAGCGACCGCACGCCGCTGACGGCGGCCCTCTCGATTGACGGCGACAGGACTTATCCATACCGTCGCAATCTAATCGAAGGCCCCGGCGACTACGCCTACCCCTATGCCGTCCAGACCAACGACGGCAAGATCCATCTTGTCTTCACCTCGGACGAGCGAACGACCGTCTACCATGCCGTCTTCGAGGAAGCCGATGTGCTCGGCCACCGGTCCGATGCCGTACAGTGAGATACGAGCCCTGGCGTCAGGCATGCCAATCCGCCTCTTATGGCTGGGATATGACTCCAGACTGGATCGCGGAAGCGCATCGGCCAACGTGCGTCAAGCTGGAAGACTTCGAGAAAACGGCAGTGTCGGTCGCCCGCCATGTCTCGGCCGCTTCGTGACTGCCTAAAACCGTCACGGCTTACAATCATTGCGCTTGAGATTTGGCGAGACCAGGATTCGCCCCTCGGTTTCCCCCAACTCCTCTGGCCGTGAAACTCGTGAATCCGAAGTCCGTGTTGGATCCAATGCCCCGACCGTCATCGCAGGACAGAAATGCACCAATGCCAGGATTTCCCGTCGTATACGTATCGTCTTCGACCTGGGCTTTCTCGACGCCGTTGATGTACACCGTGATCACATTGCCGACGATGGATGCCTTGAGGGTGTCACCATTCTTGAGCCCGTAGTTGGCGCCTCGCTTATCGGCCAGATAGGTGAACTTCCCAAGCGGGCCCTCCCACCGGACGATTTGCAGGTAAGAAGAATCGTCGTTCAGACATCGGGCAAAGCACTCATATCCGGTTGTGCTATGGGCCGAGCTTGTCCAGCGTAAGAGAATCTCGAGTTCTTGATGGCAAGATGGATCGGGTTTGGCGATCTGCACTTGTGCCCACGCCTCCTGGTCCGGTGGAAACCCCGAAAGATGCGCATAGGAATCATCATACCGATAAACGCCTCGGTTGGTGCCCGTTTGGGTACCATAGGCAGTGCCGCCTTGTTTCCGGATCTCCGTCCAATCCAGGCCATTATTGATCCACTTTCCATCTTCAGAGAGCGGGTTCTCGTCACCGTCAAACGTGGTGCTATAGGTCTGGGATACTCCGGCCGTTGACAAGAACTCCAATCTGCGAAAACACTCCTCGACCGGCTCCTCGCCCCGCACCCCGGAAAGATACAGGGGCGACATTCCGAGTTCCAATTGCCGCACTCCTGCGGAATCGTTCCCGGCATCCACCGTTCCGCCCAGCACGTCCTTGGCCTGCGCCTCGCGCAGCGCACCTGTGAGAGCCAGCGTCTGCGTGGGACCATCAATCGCCCAGGTCACCAGCTTCCATTCGCCTGCCTTGCGAAACAGATAGGCCTGGACCCCTGTGGTCAGATGCCCGCCGCCGGCGACCTGCCGGACCAGGGTATACTCCCCAAGTTGCCGGCTCATCGTCTCAAAGGCATAGTACGATTTCCGCTTGCGTCCGTCCTTGGCCAGCAAACCCATGGGACCGTCCGGACCATCCCAGAAACTGAACCAGGTCATCACCTTCACACCGGCGGCCTCAGCCCCGATGAAGGCCCGCACCAAGATGGCGGCTAACCCCTCCTCGGAGGTACTACCGAGCTCGAAGGTGATGTTGGTGTTGATATTTTCCTGGACCGGACACCCGAATTCCGTGATCCAGAGTCCCGGGGTCTTGCCTAGCTTGGCCTCGCCCTGCTCCCGCAACCTCCGGACCATAGAACGGAACGAATGGTCCTCATCGGTGAGCGTGAAGGGCTGCTCCCAAGAGGCCCTGTAACCCTCCTTGGCGAGCTCTGGGTTCGTGTTCTTGCGGTTCAGGTAGGGATGGAAACGCAAGACCATCCAGCTCCCGCGGCAGACCGGCTTCCAGCAAGCGGTAATGAAGGATGGTGCAGTCCTCGTCGCTCAACACCTTGATCGTGGGATCGAAGGCTTTCACCTGTTTCACCGCCTCTCTCACCATCTTGGGGTAGTGGTCGAGCCAGGGGCAGGGCGGGGCTCCGTGCCAGGGGCCTCCCAATTGCTTGCCCAGGACAAAGTTGTGCGGTTCGTTCCAAATCTCAAGCACGAAGCGGACGCCGGACTCTTGCAGCAGGCGCGCCGCGGCTGCGGCGTAGCGGCCGAACGCTTCCGGGTTGATGTTGCGGCACGGGTCGTCCGACGTGGGCGGATACGCGATCTTGTTGTCGTAGGCGAGGATAAATACCACGGC